>Ga0209391_10001087_pt1 | contig 13924 bp, 12 predicted proteins | sample PPLLak3March2015_FD_187246 | JGI IMG/M metagenome (GOLD analysis project Ga0209391, IMG submission 187246) | Freshwater sediment microbial communities from Prairie Pothole Lake near Jamestown, North Dakota, USA - PPLs Lake P7 Core (1) Depth... | ecosystem: Environmental > Aquatic > Freshwater >... | reverse complement strand
CAGGGGCCCGGCCAGGGCGGGGCCGAGGTTGCCACAGGCCAGGCTGACGATGGTATTGGCGTTGGTGAAGGCGCGGATGATGTCCTCCCGGGCGATGACGATACCGGTGCGCGCCCCGGGCAGTCCCAGCTTCGACAGGCTCAGGCTGAGAATGGTGTTGTCGTTCCAGTGCGGCGTGGCCTCGGTGAACACGATATTGGGGAACGGCAAGCCGTAAGCGCCATCGACGATCAGCGGAATGTCCCGGGAGCGGGCGATCGCATCCAGGTGGGTCATTTCCTCGTCCGTGAGTACATTGCCGGTGGGATTGGTGGGGCGCGATACGCACAGGGCGCCAATAGCCTGTGCCTCCTGCAGATGGGAAAAGTCCACATGGTACTTGAACAGGTGCTCATCCAGCCGTTCGATGCCCGGTCGGGTGGCGCTGAAAAAGTCCGCCCCCAGGCCGATATCGCCGTAGCCGATATACTCCGGCGCCAGCGGCAGGTGGATGCTGCGCCGGCTGCCATCGGGCATGACCCCGGCGAACATGTTGTACAACACGAAAAAAGCGGACTGGCTGCCATTGGAGATGGCGATGTTGTCGGCGCCCAGCCCCCAGTCGAATTGGCGGTTGAGGAAGTTCGCCAGTTGCCGGCGAAACCGCGGGTCACCCTGGGGCGCCTGGTAGACGCCGAACAGGCTGTGGCGTTGCGCCGGGTCGGCCAGGATGGCCTCAAGCTGGTGCTGGAAAACCGCCTCAACCGCGGGCAGCTGTCCCGGGTTGCCGCCGCCCATGAATATCATGTCCGGATTCTGGCTGAGGGCACTGCTGAGGTCGTCCATCAGCTCGACAATGCCCGACTCGCCGGCGAATTTGCTGCCGAAGGCCGATAATTTCACGGGATCAGTTTCCGCTGGGTACGGGATGCGCAGTGTACCCGAGGCGCTGACCAAAAGGCATCGCAACGGGGTGGCGCAGATGGCGCTTCCCGACGCATTGGTACCTGGACAGATCGATGGCACCGGGTAAATTGTCACTGTCCATGGCCGGGTCGGGGTCGTATACTTTTGCTTTGATTTCAGCTGGTGTGAGATGAGTTCGGCCAACCTGCAATACCTGAACCCCGCGGTGCTGGATACGATTGATCCGGCGGCCTTCCAGGCGCAAAAACCCTTCCCCTGGGTCAACCCCCAGCACTTCATCCGGGATGAGCGCTTCCCCGAACTGTTGGCGACCATGCCCGACCTCTCCCGGTTTCGCGCCTTTTTCGGCAAGCAGCGCAAGCATGGACAGGCCAGCCACGACCGCTATGTGCTGGATTACGAGGACGGGATGGAGCTGCCTGCCCCCTGGGCCGGGTTGATCGCCGAACTGCGCGGCGACCGCTACCGCAGCTTTGTCTGCAGGATGCTGGATGTCAGCCATGTGCGCTTTCGCTTTCACTGGCACTTCACGCCGAACGGGGGTGAAGTGTCCCCACACTGCGATTCCAAGGGCAAGATCGGCTCCCAGATCTTCTATCTCAATACCCTCGACGACTGGCAGTGGGACTGGGGCGGTGAGACGGTCATCCTCGATGATGGCGGCAAAATCGACGCCGACAACGCCCCGGGTTTCGACGACTTCATCGCCGAGTACCCGGCCGACCCGCGCGACAACCGCTGTATTATCTTCGGCCGCCAGGGCAACTCCTGGCACGGCGTGCGGCGCATCAACTGCCCGGAAAATTATTATCGCAAGGTATTCATCGTGGTGTTCGAGGAATACCGGCCACTGAAAATGGCGGCGAAGAAACTGCGCCGCCTGCTGACCGGCGCCGAACTGGTGACGGAAAAAGAACGCCTGATGTACTGATGAGCGCAACCGCCGGCAAGCCGCAACTGTTGATCCTGGGAGCGCCTCCCAGGGGTGGGAACCACCTGCTGCGCGGGTTGCTGGACCACCATCCCCAGTTACTGCTGCCGCCCGACGAGGATTACTTCGTCCGCCACCTGTCGCGCCATGCGCTGCTGCGCTGGCGCGGCATGCTCAGCACCCGCGCCGCCGCCCCGCAGTTTTACCGCCAGCTGCAGAAAGACGGCCACCTGGAGCGTATCAACGCCGGCCACGGTACCGAGGTCTTCGGTACCGAGGATTCCCTGGACCTGGACGCCTACTACCGCTATATCAGCGCGCACCACGAACGCGGCAGCGTCGACAGCCTGGTGCGCAACCATGTGGAGGCGCTGGCGGTGGCGCTGGGCCATGTCGAGGGGGATTCGCGCCTGCGGGTGATCTTCTGTGCGCTGCAGCCCAACAACAGTGACCTCAGCCGGGTCGGCCGCCTGCTGGCGCGCAGCTATGATGTGCGCGGTATCTTCCTGGTGCGCGATCCACGGGCCCACCTCAGTTCCAAGCTGGTGCGCAACCCCACCCTGAACCTGCGTCGTTTCTGCCAGCGACAGAACCGCTACTGGGAGGAAATCGACGAATTTGCCGCGGCTTTCGGCCCCGCGCTGCGCCTGCGCTTCGAGGAACTGGTAACCGATACGCGGGCCTCCATGGCACGGGTGTGCGAGTTTGCGGGGATCGATTTCTTGCCCGGGGTGCTCGAGTACACTCAGGGCGGGGAGGTCGGGCGCAGCAACTCTTCCTTTGGCACCAGCACCGGTATCGATCGAGCGGTACTGACCCGCTATCGGGATACCCTGGCGCCGGAGAAGGTGGCCTTTCTCGAGCGGCACTGCCTGCCGGAACTGTTCTGGCCCGAGGCACAGGACAGTCAGGCCGCTACAGCCGATGCGCCTTCGGCCAGCGCCGCTTCAGGCAGATCCACTGCTGTGGAGACTCCCTGATCCAGGCCTCGAAGCAGCGGTTGATCTGCACGCTCAGGTCGACTGCCTGTTCCTCGGGTGTCGCGTCAGGCAGTTGGTTGACCAGGGGGTCGTACACCGTTATGCGAAAGCGACTGCCCGGCAGGCGTTCCCCCCGGATCGGCAGCAGGGCAGCGCCTGAGCGCAGGGCGAGCCGGGCCGCGCTGGTGTTGGTGAGCGCATCGCGGCCAAAATAGGGCAGCAGTTTTCCCGTATCCAGCCGGGTATCCATGGCCAGGCCAATGCTGTGGCCCGCGGCCAACTCCTTCAGTAACGGCCGCACGCCTGCGTCGCTGGGAACGAGCTTTACGCCCAAAGATTTGCGCAGCTCAAGCATCATCTCCCGCAACACCGGGTTCGATTCCGGCGCATAGACGGTGCTGACGGTAAGGCCGTAGCGCAGGGATAGCAGGTTCGTTACCTGCCAGGCGCCGACGTGTGCGGTGACGAATACCGCGGCCCGCTTCTGCGCGATGATCTCAGCGGCCAAAGGCTGGAGGACGAACTCCAGGCGCCGCTCGCGCTGGTCCCAGATATCCTCCAGCTTGATCAACTCGGCGGCGGAAATACCCAGGTGGCGGAAAATCTGGCGCGTGGTCTGCTTTCGCCACTGCGGGCTGGAGTCGGGAAAGGCTACAGCCAGGTTGGCTTTGGCCTTGTTGGCCTTGTCACCCCAGGGCCCGACGAGGCCGAAGGCAAACCCGGCCAGGCGGCTGGCGTGCTCCAGCGACAGCAGGCGCATAAACCAGAAGATCAAGGCGAACAGGCGCGCTTCCAGCCACTGCGCAATAGTGACGAGAACCGGCGCCCTGCGCGCCAGCTTCTTGGGAATCAGGTAAAACTGGGGCACCGGGCGGTCTTAACCCTTAACGGGTTCGGTGCCGAAGACCTTGTCCCACAGGGGTGAGCTGACGCCATAGCGGCCGCCCTCACCGGAGAAATGGTGTTTCAGGTGGTAGTGCTTGAGGTATCTGGCCACCGGGTTGCGCATCGGGAAATGGTGGGTCGAGTAGTGGATATAGTCGTAGATCAGGTAGCCGATGATAAAAAAGGCGCAGAACGGCTGGATCCAGGGCTGCGGGATGAACAGGCCGAACAGCAGGTACAACACCAGCATGATGGGAATGGCGCCGGCGGGGGGCATGACCAGCCGGGTCTTGTCTTTCGGGTCCTCGTGGTGATTGCCGTGAAACAGGAACACCAGCCACTTGCCGAGTTTGCTCTTCGCCGGGAAGTGGAACAGGAAACGGTGCAGGCAGTACTCGCTCAGTGACCAGGTGAACACGCCGGCCACGCCAATCGCCAGCACCGGCAGCAGGGGCAACTGGTACACGGCGAAGCTGCGCCAGATCAGGTAGCCGGCGATGGGGCCCCACATCAACAGCGGCGTGATCGGGTGGACGTGGGACAGGCGCTCGAGCAGGTCGTTCTCGAACAGGCGGATGGACTGGTGCTGTTTTTCAGGCTGCATACGAATCGATGTCGGCGTCACGGCCGCTTACCTCTGTTTGTTTGGTTGCAGTGTCTTTGGCCCACAGGCGCTTGGAGCAAAACCAGTCCTCGGGGCGCTGGCGAATCCAGTCTTCGAACAGGGTGTGTACCTGCTGGATCATATCGGTCGCCCGGGCGGTTTCATCGGCCCCGGGATTGGAGGGGCGCACCGGTGGGTGAAACGTAACCCGGAAGCGCGCGTCCTGCAGGCGCTCCACCTGGATGGGCACCAGGGCGCACTGCTGCTTCAGGGCGAGCTTGGCGGGCAACAGGGTCGAGGTTTTGTCGTGGCCGAAAAAGCGGATCGGCACACCGTCTTCCACCCGCCGGTCCATGACGATCCCCGCCGAGCGGCCCTCCTTGAGTGCCCGCATCAGCAGGCGGGCGCTGCTGTCCCGGGGTAGCAGCTGGCAGTTCAACGCCTGGCGCGACTCCAGCAGCAGGCGGTCCAGCAGGGGGTTGGTGGGCGGTGAGTACAGGCTGGCGTTGGGGATGCCCAGTTTGGCCATCGCCGAACAGGCCACTTCCCAGTTGCTCAGGTGTGCGGAGACGAAGACACAGGGTTTGCCCGGGTCGCTGAAGGTGGCAACGGGTTCCCGGATCTCGATCACCAGGCGATCGTCTTCCTTGAGAATCTTGTCCAGGTGGGGATATTCCAGCAGTACGCGACCGGCCTGGCCCCAGGCGCGGGCCACTAACTGGTCCAGTTCGGCAGCGGTCATCGCGGGAAACGCCACGGCCATGTTGGCGCGGAAAATCGCCGTTTTACGCTTCAGGTTTGCGCCGACCCAGGCACCCACCCGGCCGCCAAAACGGGAGGCGGTATCAATGGGCAGCCGTCGCGCCAGCCATGCCACCAGCCAGACCAGGGCATAGTCCAGGCGCCACAGCAGGCGCTGCAGGAAGCGGTGCTCCCGTGCCAGTTTGCGCAGCGAGTTGCCAACAATGAACTCAGCCAAGGCTCCGATCTACCCTGTGGAAACATGCTTGATGTGGCCCCGGATTATAGCCCAGGCAGGGGGGGGAAAGGCCCGGAATTAGCGGTCATAGTTCCGCTTTGCGCAGTTGCTCGAGCCCCCGGCGCAGGTCGATTTCGGGCCGCCAGCCGGTGACCCGGGTAATGGCCGAATTGTCCGCCACCCAGTCCCGGTGGCGCAGTTCCCTGAGCTTCGGCGGCGTGAGCATCGGCGCCCGGCCGGTCAGCCTGGCGCCCTTCACATTGATCCAGGCGGCGCCGTCCAGCAGCCAGCGCGGCACCTGCCACAGGCGCACCCTGCGGCCCCACACGGCCGCCGCCAGGTCCGCCATTTCGCGCCAGTCGTAGCCCCCGGCCCGGCCATCGCAGGGCGTCAGGGTCTGGCCGCGGGTCGCGGCGGTTTCCAGGCAGGCCAGGCAGGCCGCGACCAGATCCGCGACATGGAGCAGGGAGATCCGGGCCCCGGCATCGCCCGGTACCGGTGCGATGCCCCTGGCCATGGCCCTGAACACGCTCAGCATCTCCCGATCGCCGGGCCCGTACACCGCTGGCGGGCGCAGGATCACCCAGTCCAGGTCAGGCCGCTGCAGCAGCAGGCCCTCAGCGGCCCGCTTGCTGGCCGCGTACCAGGACAGGCCAGGCTCGCGGGCCGCCAGCGATGACAGCAGCAGCAGGCGCGGGGGATTGGCCTGCGCGGCGACTGCGGCCAGCACATTGGCGGTGCCGGTGACGTTGATGTGATCGAAATCGCGGGGGGACGCGCCCCTGACGGCACCGGCGACGTGGATGACAGCGGCGCTTGCGGCCACCAGCTGTTGCAGTGCGTCGCGGTCGTCGAGATCGCCCTGGACCAGGCTGGCGCCCTGGCGGATGAGGTGCTGTGCCCTGGCAGGGGACCTGGCCAGGATCCGCACGAGGTAGCCTTTTTGCAGCAGTTCGGCACACAGTGCGGTGCCGATAAACCCTGTGGCGCCGGTAACGGCGATCGGGCTGCCGCGGGGGATCAGGCTGATGCGACCCTCAGGCGGAACTCTTCGGTGACCGCATTCAGGTTGTCAGCCTGGTGGGAGCTGATGAAGTCCAGGCGCGCCTTGGCGCGGGACAGCTTGCCCGAGGAGGTCTTGGGCAGGGAGTGGGGCGGGGCCAGCTCGACATAGCAGTCGAGGCCCATTTCCAGGCGCATCAACGCGCTCAGGCGGCGCACCAGGTTGTTGCGCTTCTTCTGGTCAGTCTCGCGGCACTGCACCAGCAATACGCACATCTCCTCGCCTTCGTGGTCGGGAACCGAGAACGCCACCGCGTCGCCGGCGCGCACTTCGGGTTCTCCCTCGGCGATGTGCTCGAGATCCTGCGGCCAGATATTGCGGCCGTGGATGATAATCAGGTCTTTCTTGCGGCCGGTGATGGTGAGCACGCCGTCGACCATGTAGCCGATATCGCCGGTGTTCAGCCAGCCGTCGGCGTCGAGAGCGTGGCTGGTTTCTTCCGGCAGGCGGAAGTAGCCGGACATGACGCTGGGGCCGCGCAGGTAGATTACGCCGCTGTGCCAGTCATCCAGCACGGTTTCGCCGCCATCGCGTATCTGCACTTCAAAATCCGGCAGCGGGACGCCGCAGTTGACGAAGTGGCGCCCGCGCCCGGGATTGTCACTGTCTGCCACCAGCACGGCGCGGTGGTTGTCAGCCAGTTGATCGCTGTCGATGTGATGGGTAGTGAAGCCGGTCGCCAGCGGCGAGAAGCTGACCCCGAGGGTGCATTCGGCCATGCCGTAGCAGGCCAGGAAGGCGCGGCGATCAAAGCCGCAGGGCTGCAACAGTTCGGCGAAATATTCCAGTGTATCGGGGCGGATCATCTCGGCGCCGATACCCGCTACCCGCCAGCTGCTCAGGTCGTAATTGGCGAGGTCGCCGGGGCGTACGCGGCGGGCGCAGAGGTCGTAGCCGAATGAAGGTGCAAAGGAGATGGTGGCGCGGGACCGGGTCATCAGCTCCAGCCACTGGCGCGGGCGCATGGCGAATTCGCGGGTGTCCAGGTAGTCGATCGAAACCTGGGCTGCCATCGGCACCAGCATGAAGCCTACCAGGCCCATGTCGTGGTAGAACGGCAGCCATGACATCATGCGGTCGTCGCCATTCATCATCAGGCCGTGAGCGATGATGCCGCGCAGGTTCGCCATCGCCGTGGCATGCTTGATCACCACGCCCCGGGGAAAGCGTGTGCTGCCGGAGGTGTACTGGATGTAAGAGATATCTTCCGGCTGCACCTGCGGCAGGGTCTGCTCGCTGAGCGGCAGGGCGTGAAAGGCTGCGGGTGCGCCCACCATGCGCAGGCCCAGGCCCTCGCTGGCTTCCTGCAGGAACGACAGATAGCCCTCGGAGGCCACGGCAACCGCGGCGTCGCTGGCTTCCAGCAGGCGTTGCAACTGTGCCACGTAGGCCAGGTGGGCCCCCATTTTCACAGAGGCCGGCAGGGCCAGGGGGACCAGGCCAGCGTACTGGCAGGCGTAGAAAAAGCAGAGAAAATCGGGATTGGTCTCGGCGACCAGGGCCACGCGGCTACCGGGCTCAAGGCCAAGGCCCAGCAGTTTGTGCGCCAGCTCAACGGCCTGCGAGCGCAGTTCGCGGTACGGCAGGGCGCTGTAAATGGCGCCACGGCCGGTGTAAAAATTGGCGCCGGTCTCACCCTGGGCGGCATAGTCGAGGGCAGCGGTCAGGGTAGGAAAATCGGCGGCGCGGAAGGCCAGGGAATGGTTCGTCGGTGTGGCTGTGAGTGCAGTTGACGACAAAATCAAATCCTCGATGGTGGCAGCCTGTCCGATGCTGCATGCCAAAATGGCTAAAACACCTCACCCTCCGAATGGCCGAGGAGTGAAGCTCAGGTCAAGAAACTGTGGATATTGCGGGCCGGTATTGTTGCTTTTCCATCACCATCTGCCCTTGTCACCTGGTAACCTGGACTGGCTACCAGACACGGCGCAACTCTAGCATTTTCAGGTCCGTGCCTCATGGGAAATAATACCATTGAAGCCTGCGCAATAATGACTAGCGCCCCCGCCGGGGGCGTCCGGGTGGTCGGGCTTTAAATTACACAACCTTTTGTTTTATAAGTGAATTTTACCACTTCGGTTCGCACGGCGGGGATTCGCCTGTATACTCCGCGCTCTGCCCTGAATGGGCGCCAGCCAGGAGCTTGTATGGCCCAGACCGGGGAGCCAGTCATCGCGCTCGAGGTGGTGACGGAACGCACCCAGTGGAACCAGTTCCTGGCCCTGCCGCATCGCCTGTATGCGGATGATCCGGCCTGGGTAGCCCCGCTGGATTTTGAGCAGCGCCAGCGTTTCTCACCCGCCAATCACTTTTTCGAGCACGCCCGCTGGCGCGCCTGGCTGGCCTTTCGCGAGGGTGTGCCGGTGGGCCGTATCACGGCCCAGATCGATGAAATGCACCTGCGCCAGCACGCCGATGGCGCCGGCTATTTCGGCATGCTCGAATGCGAGGATGATCCTGCGGTATTCGCCGCCCTGCTGGGGGCGGCCGCTGACTGGCTGCGCAGCGAGGGCATGCAAAGGCTGCGCGGCCCTTTGAATCTGCACATCAACGAGGAGGTCGGCCTGCTGGTCGAGGGGTTCGATACCCCGCCCTTCGTGCTCATGGGGCATGCCCGGCCCTACTATGGCGCCGGCATAGAAGCCCAGGGCCTGCGGGGGGTCAGGGACCTGCTGGCTTACCATATCCGGCCGGACTTTGAGCCGCCGCGGGTGATGACCAGGCTGGCGCAGCGGGTGTCGGACCGGGTGAAGGTGCGCCCGGTACGGCGCAAGCACCTCAAGGAGGACGCGGCGATCATGCTCGACGTCTTCAACGACGCCTGGGCGCACAACTGGGGTTTCGTGCCGCTGGTGGCTGCGGAATGGGAGGAGACGGTGCTGACCCTGGCCAGGCTGATGCCGGATGACTACATCCAGATCGCCGAGTACGATGGCGAGCCCGTCGCCTTTATCGTGGCGCTGCCGAACCTCAATGAAGCGATCCGGGACCTGAAGGGGAAATTATTGCCCTTCGGTTGGGCCAAACTGCTGTGGCGCCTCAAGGTGAGGCATCCGCGCACGGCCCGCATCCCCCTGATGGGGGTGCGCCAGAGCTTCCAGCACTCGCGCCTGGGTCCCACCCTCGCCTTCATGGTGATCGATGCCGTGCGCCGGGCGATGCATGCCCGGGGGGTGACGAATGTCGAGATGGGCTGGATCCTGGAAGACAACGACGGCATGCGCAACATCATTGAAACCATCGGCGGGCAGGCGTATAAGCGCTACCGCGTATACGAAAAAGACCTCTGACCTATGCAACTGAATCCGGAACAACACCAGCTCACCGCCATCGTGCTCGCAGGCGACAGGACCAAGGCCGATTCCCTGATCAACCACACCAAGGTCGGCAGCAAGGCCATGATCGACCTGGACGGCATGCCCATGGTGCGCCGGGTACTGAATGCCCTGCGCCTGTCGCGGGTGGTGAACAAGATCGTGCTGTCGGGGCCCGAGGCCAGCGAGGTCGCCAAGGACGAGCAACTGGCGCGCTGGGTTGCCGATGCCGAGGTGATCTGGAGCGAGCCGGGCGTCAGCCCCAGCACCAGCGCCTACCAGGCCATGCAGGCTCTCGGCCCGGACGAGGCGGTGTTGCTGACCACGGCGGATCACCCCCTGCTCACCGCGGAGATAGTCGATGCCTTTGGCCGCCAGAGCCTGGCGGACGATGTGGACGTGGCCGTGGGCCTGGCGCCGCACGCCCTCGTGCTCGAGGCCTATCCCGGCATCAAGAAGACCGTGCTGCGCTTCAGTGACGGGGATTTCTGCGGCTGCAACCTGTTCGCCTTCATCACGCCGGAGGGTCGCCGGGCGGCCCGCTTCTGGCGCCGCATCGAGCAGCAGCGAAAAAAGCCGCTGGTGGTAATCGGCCTGCTGGGCTGGCGGGCGGTGATCCGCTACCGCCTCGGCCTGTTATCGCTGGAGGAGGCCCTGGCCAAGCTGAGCAAGCGCCTGGGCCTGCGGATGCGGGCGGTGATACTGCCCTATGCCAACGCCGCCATCGACGTGGATTCAGTGGCCGACCTGGTGCTGGTCAAGGGGTCGCTGGCAAAGGCCGCCGCGGAGAACGCGTAGAGTCACGCCGCAAGGTAAGCTGCCGCGATTGTCCGGCGCTGAATTCCCCGCTGGCCGGCAGGTAGTCGCGCGCATCTATCGCCAGCCGCCAGCCCCCGTCGCAGCGCTCCACGCCGTAACAGTTGTAGCTCGCCACATTGCCGCCATGCAGTCCCAGCGCCGAGGCCGAGGGCACCGCGATCACCGGCGCGCTGCCGTGAAGCGTGGCCAGCTCGTCATGCTGGGCCCTGTGGCCGTGACCGTGCAGCACCAGCTCCGCGCCGTGACGGGCGATAATGTCCTGTACCCGGTTCGCATCCGTCAGGCGCTTGCGCCACTTGTCCTTGCCGGGTAACGGTGAATGGTGGATGTAGACAACGCGAAACTGGCCCCTGGCGTGAGCGCCATCCAGCAGCGCCGGCAGCCGCGCCAGCTGCGCAGCGCCCGCCGTGCCAGTGGCCATGAAGGGTGGCTTGGGGCAGGCCGTGTTCAGGCCGATAAAAGCGAGATCGCCGCGGGCACGCAAACTCGGGTACAGGCTCGCCAGGCTGTCCGGCTGGCCGGTGGGGGCATCCGAGGCCATATAGTCCCGCCACAGGGCGAACGTGTCCTGCCAGGGGCTTGCGACCGAGGCGTCGTGGTTGCCGGGAATCACCGCCACCGCCGTCGGCTCACCCAGTTGCCGCAGCCAGTCCAGGGCCTGGCGAAACTCCGCGGGCAGTCCCACGTGGGTGAGGTCGCCGGTGATCAGCAGCTGGTCGAGCCTGAACTGCGCCAGGTCCCGCCCCAGTGCGGCCAGGACCTCGGGGCGATGCTCGAAGCGGCGCCGGTGGCGCCAGGACAGGTAGCCCAGGGCGCGCTTGCTCAGCAGGTCGCGGGCGGAAACCCCTTCCAGGGAGCTCAGGTGGGGATCGGAAATCTGCGCGAAGCGCTGCATGGCTGCCTCCGGACGGCACTCAGACCCGCGTGATCAGCGCCCCGAGCTCCGCCAGTTTCCTGTCGATATTGGCATAGCCGCGGTCGAGGTGATACACGCGATCGATGGTGGTTTCACCGTCGGCGGCCAGGGCGGCGATGATCAGGGAGGCGGAGGCCCGCAGGTCGGTCGCCATCACCGGCGCACCCTGCAGCCGCTCGCGCCCGCGCACAATGGCGGTGTGGCCCTGCAGTTCGATATCGGCGCCCATGCGCTGCAGCTCTGCGACGTGCATGAAGCGGTTTTCGAAAATGTTTTCCACCACCGTGGCGGACCCTTCCGCCAGCGCGTTCAGCGCCATGAACTGGGCCTGCATATCGGTGGGGAATGCCGGGTAGGGGGCGGTGTTGATATGCACCGCCCGACAGCGCTTGCCGGCGGTGTCGAGGTGAATCCAGTCGGGGCCCAGCTCGATTCTGGCTCCCGCCTGTTCCAGCTTGCCCAGCACGTGGTGGAGAAAATCCGGGTTCGTATCCAGCACCCGGATACTGCCCCGGGTGGCTGCGGCAGCCGTGAGGAAGGTGCCGGTCTCGATCCTGTCGGGCGGCACCCGGTGTTGGGTGCCGCCCAGGCTGTCGACGCCCTCGATGCTGATGGTGCTGGTTCCCGCGCCCTGGATTTTCGCCCCCATGGAGATCAGCAGCCGGGCCAGGTCGCCGACTTCGGGTTCCATCGCGCAGTTTTCCAGCACCGTGGTGCCTTCTGCCAGGCTCGCGGCCATCAGCAGGTTCTCGGTGGCGGTGACCGAGGGGATATCGAAGGTGAAATGGGCGCCCCGCAGGCGCTTCGCCTTGGCCTTGATGTAGCCCGCTTCGATCGTGATCTCGGCACCCAGGGCCTGCAGCCCGGTGATGTGTTCGTTGACCGGGCGGGAACCGATCGCGCAGCCGCCGGGCAGGGATACGTCCGCCTCGCCGAAACGGGCCAGCAACGGTCCCAGCAAGAGGATGGCGCCGCGCATGGTTTTGACCAGTTCGTAGGGCGCGTACACCGAGTGCACCTTGCTGGTATCGAGCGACAGGTCGGTGCCGGAGCGCTCCGCCTGGCAGCCCAGCAGGGTGAGCAGTTTCAGCGCGGTGTCGATATCGCGCACGCCGGGGATGTTGCCGATGTGAAGGGGCTGCGCGCTCAGCAGCGAGGCGGCGATGATTGGCAGGGCCGCGTTCTTGGCTCCCGCGACCCTGACCTCACCATGCAATGGGCCATTGCCAGTGATAATGATTTTGTCCATGCGGATTGAGCCTTAGGCCGCCCGGGCCGGTTCGAACAGTCCCGCCGCCTTGAGGCCGGCATAGGCGTTGATGATGGTATCGATCTGCTCGCTGCTGTGGGCCGCGCTGACACTGTTGCGCAACAGGAAGTTGGTGGACGGCGAGGCGGGTGGAATGACCAGGTTGACGTAGACCCCGGCCTCCATCAACGCCTTCCAGCAGTCGATGGTGCGGGAGCGGTCGAGCATTTCAACGGCGATTACCGGGCTGGCGGTGGGGCCCACCGGCAGGCCCAGGGCCTTCAGTCCCGAATAGAGCCTGTTGGCGTTGTCCCACACGCGCTGGCGTCGCTCGGGCTCGCTGACAATGATGCGCAGGGCCTCCCGGGTCGAGGCGATAACCGAGGGCGACGATGAAGCGGTGAAAATATAGGCCTTGATGCAGAACCGTATCGCCTCGAGCTCAGGGTGCGGGCTGACGCAGTAGCCGCCGATGGCGCCGAGGCTCTTGCTGAAAGTGCCGACGGTGAAATCCACGTCGGCCTCGACGCCCGCCGCCTGCGCCGCGCCGCGACCGGTTGCGCCCAGCACGCCCATGGAGTGCGCCTCGTCCACCAGCAGGTAACCGCCGTACTCGCGTTTCACCGCGGCGATTTCCTTCAGGGGCGCGACATCCCCCAGCATGGAATAGATGCCCTCGGCGATGATCAGCGCCTGGCCGGCGCGGTCGCCCAGGCGGCGCATGCGCTTGGCCAGGTCGTCCGGGTCGTTGTGCTTGTAGCGGATGATATCCGCCTCGCTGAGCTTCACCCCGGAGTAGATGCTGGCATGACTGTCCGCGTCCATCAGGATGACGTCGCCCGGGCCCGCCAGGGTGGCGCACATGCCCATGGTGGCGGCGTAGCCCGTCGAGAACACGATGGCATGGCCGACGTCGTAGAAGCGGGCGATTTCCTGTTCCAGTGCCTGGTGTTCCGCGAAGGAGCCGTTGGCCAGCCGGGAGCCGGTGGTGCCGGTGCCCCACCTGGCGGCGGCGGCCTGGGAGGCGGCGATGCAGCGGGGGTCGAAGGACAGCCCCATGTAGTTGTTGGTGCCGGCCAGGATAACCCGGCGACCCTCGACCACGCCCTCGGTGGCCGACAGGATCTGCTCGGTGACGGCGCCGAAGGGCATGACGCCGCGCTCTGCAAGCTCGGCCTGGAAATCGGCCATGGTCTGGAATTTGTCAAAAAGCATGGGGACACCCTGTGGTCATGGTAGATGAACAGCCGCACAGCCTAGTGTACAACCGCGGTTCCC
>Ga0209391_10001086_pt1 | contig 13925 bp, 15 predicted proteins | sample PPLLak3March2015_FD_187246 | JGI IMG/M metagenome (GOLD analysis project Ga0209391, IMG submission 187246) | Freshwater sediment microbial communities from Prairie Pothole Lake near Jamestown, North Dakota, USA - PPLs Lake P7 Core (1) Depth... | ecosystem: Environmental > Aquatic > Freshwater >... | reverse complement strand
TCGCGGCGCTGACCTGCGCTACAACCTGGAAATTACCCTCGAACAGGCGGCGCATGGCACGGAAACCAAGATCCGCATTCCGACCATGGAAGCCTGCGAGCCCTGCAACGGCACCGGTGCCAAGCCCGGCACCCAGCCCAAGACCTGCCCGACCTGCCACGGCTCGGGCCAGGTGCGACTGCAGCAGGGCTTCTTCTCGATCCAGCAGACCTGCCCGAAGTGCCACGGCACCGGTCGCTTCATCGCCGACCCCTGCAAGACGTGCAGCGGCTCCGGCCGCGTCAAGCAGCACAAGACGCTGTCGGTCAAGATTCCCGCCGGGGTCGACGAGGGCGACCGCATCCGTCTCGCCGGTGAAGGCGAACACGGCGTCAATGGCGGCCCGCCGGGCGATCTCTACGTGCAGATCCACCTCAGGCAACACGCGGTCTTCACCCGCGACCACAACGACCTGCATTGCGAGATGCCGATCTCATTCACCACCGCTGCGCTCGGCGGAGAAATCGAGATCCCGACGCTGGACGGCGCCGCCGGCATCAAGATCCCGCCGGAAACCCAGTCTGGCCGCGTCTTCCGCCTGCGCGGCAAGGGGATCAAGGGCGTCCGTAGCCACACGCACGGCGACCTGATGTGCCACGTCGTCGTCGAGACGCCGGTGAACCTGACCGATCGCCAGAAGGAACTGCTGCGCGAACTCGAGGAATCGACCGGTCACGACAATGGCGGCAAACACAACCCGCGCGCCAAGTCCTGGATGGACAAGGTCAAGGAATTCTTTGGTGATTGATGCTTGACCTTGCAGTGAAGGCTAACTTGCACAGCAAGTTAAGGGACGAAGTCCTGGCCGGAACTACAAAGTGAAGGAATTCTTCGGCGACTGACCCCCGGCCTCGCATGGCAAGGCCGGCGCGTCAGAGCTGCCCGACACGGGTTCCCACCACGCGCTTCCCGCTGTTAGAATCAGCGGACCGTTCACGGGGAGGGAACACCATGCAATTCCTCAAGCAGTTGCTTGCCGTTGCCGCCGTCGCCTGTTCCGCGCTTGCCGCGGCCGAACCAGGCATCACCGACAGCACGATCACGCTGGGGATGTCCTCCCCCTTCACCGGGCCCAACGGCGTCTATGGCGTCGACATGCGCCAGGTCATCCAGACCTATTTCGCCCAGGTCAACAAGGGGGGCGGCGTCAACGGCCGCAAGATCGACCTTGTGGCGCTCGACGACGGCTACGAGACCGACCGCACGGTCGCCAATACCAAGACCCTGATCGGTGACAAGCGTGTCTTCGCCCTGCTCGCGTTCTACGGTTCCAGCCCGACGACGGAAGCCATGAATACCGTGTTCGGTCCCGCCAGGGTGCCACTGGTGGGCACCATTTCGGGTGCCGGGACGCTGCGCGAGCCGATTGCCAAGAACCCGAACGGTCACTACATGTTCAATGTGCGGGCGAGCTATGCCGACGAAACCGAGGCGATCATCAATCAGCTGGTTTCGCTCGGACTCAAGAACATCGCCGTCTTCTACCAGAACGACGGCTTCGGCAAGTCCGGTCTCGAAGGCGTCACCGCCTCGCTGAAGAAGCACAATCTCGCCCCGTCGGCCGTTGCCACGGTCGAACGCAACTCGGTCGACGTGGCGGCCGCCGTGGACACCATCGCCAAGGCCAAACCGCAGGCGGTGGTCATGGTCACCCTCTACAAGCCGACCGCCGCCTTTGTCCAGGCGATGAAGAAGGGCGGCCAGCGCCCGATGTTCACCACCCTGTCGCCGGTCGGTACCGAGCAACTGGTCAAGGAACTCGGCGCCGACGCGCGCGGCATCGTGATTTCGCAGGTGATGCCCTACCCGTGGAACGACATCGTCCCGATGGTTCGCGACTACCAGAAGCTGGTGGGCAAGGGGGGCGCCTATTCCTATTACGGCATCGAGGCCTATGCGATGGCCCGCATCATGGTCGAGGCACTGCGCAAGACGGGCAAGGAGCCGACACGCGAGAAACTGGTGGCGGCACTCGAGAGCACCAACACCGATCTCGGCGGCTTCCGGATCGCTTTCACCAACACCAACCGACAAGGCTCGCGCTTCGTCGAAATGACAGTGGTCGGGCCGGGCGGCAAGGTTCTCAAGTAAGCGCTGCTGCCCACCACGCAAAACGGCCGGTTTCCACCGGCCGTTTTTTGTTTTCAGGCGCGCCGCCAGGCGGTTCCCTGTGGCCCGTCGTCGAGGGCGATGCCGGCTGCCTTGAGCTCGTCGCGAATGCGGTCGGCGGCGGCGAAATCCCTCGCCTTCTTGGCCGCCGCACGCGCGGCGATCATCACTTCGATCGCCGCCTCGTCGAGCCCCGCCGCGCCGGCGCCGCCGCGCAGGTACGCCAGCGGATCCCTTTCGAGCAGTCCGAGGATGGCGGCCAGCGCCTTCAGCAGGCCGGCCTGCGCCGGGCTGCGCTGCCGGTTTACCTCGCCCGCCAGTTCGAACAGCACGGAAATTGCGCCGTGCGAGTCGAAATCCTCGTTCATCGCCGCCGCGAAGCGCGCAGCGAAATCGCCGTCCCAATCGACGTCGACCGCAACCGGCGGCACGTCTCGCAACGCGAAGTAGAGGCTGTCGAGGCTCCTCCTGGCGTCGTCGAGATGGGTATCCGAATAGTTCAGCGGGCTGCGGTAATGCGCGCGCAGGATGAAGAAGCGCACGACCTCGGCGTCGTAGCGCCCGAGGACTTCGCGGATGGTGAAGAAGTTGCCGAGCGATTTCGACATCTTCTCGTTGTCGACCCGGACGAAGCCGTTGTGCATCCAGTAATTGACGAAGTCGCAGCAGTTGGCACCCTCGGACTGGGCGATCTCGTTCTCGTGGTGCGGGAACTGGAGGTCCTGGCCGCCGCCGTGGATGTCGAAATGCTGGCCGAGCAGTTTCGAGCTCATCGCCGAGCACTCGATGTGCCAGCCCGGCCGCCCGTCGCCCCACGGCGACTTCCACGCCGGCTCGCCCGCCTTGGCGTGCTTCCACAGCACGAAATCGAGCGGGTCCTGCTTGGCCGAATCGATCTCGACGCGGTCGCCGGCGCGCAGGTCGTCGAGCGACTTGCCCGACAGCTTGCCGTAGCCGGGAAACTTGCGTACCGCGTAATTGACGTCGCCGTCGGCCGCCCGGTAGGCGAGGCCATTGGCTTCCAGCCTGGTGATCAGGTCGAGCATTTCCGGCACGAAGTCGGTGGCGCGCGGCTCGTGGTCGGGACGCAACACGCCGAGCGCATCGGCATCCTCGTGCATGAAGGCGATGAAGCGCCCGGTCAGTTGCTGGATCGTCTCGCCGTTCTCGCTGGCACGCCGGATGATCTTGTCGTCGATGTCGGTAATGTTGCGCACGTAGGTCACGTCGTAGCCGCTCGCCCGCAGCCAGCGGCAGACCATGTCGAAGACGACCATGACGCGGGCGTGGCCGAGGTGGCAGTAGTCGTAGACGGTCATCCCGCACACGTACATGCGCACCTTGCCGGGTTCGATGGGCGTGAAAACCTGTTTGTCCCGTTGCAGGGAGTTGTAGATCCTGAGCATGGCTGGGGGATTTCGCGACGGTGTCCGGCGCGCTCGAAGCTATGGAAAGACCGGCGTTCTTGATAGAATCCGACGATTGAAGACCGGCGACGAGTATACCATAGCGATGATCCCAGCCCTCCAGCCACGCCCCCGTCAACGGGCTTTCAGCATGCTGCTGGCCATCGCCCTCGGGCTGGCCGCCGGCTTCGCCGGACCCGCTCTCGCCGGGCCGCCGCCCGAGATCCAGAAGCTCGTCCGCCAGGGCCAGTACCCGCTGGCGCTCGAAAAGATCGATGCCTACCTGGCCGAAACGCCGGGCGACGCCGAGGCGCGCTTCCTGAAGGGCGTCGTCCTCAGCGAAACCGGCAAGCCGGCGGAGGCGATCGAAATCTTCACGCGGCTGACCGAGGAATATCCCGAAATGCCGGAGCCGTACAACAACCTCGCTGTCCTCTACGCCCAGCAGAAGCTCTACGAGCGGGCACGCGGCGCGCTCGAGATGGCGGTCCAGGCCCACCCGTCCTACGCCATCGCCTGGGAGAACCTGGGTGACCTCTACGTCAAGATGGCCACGCAGTCCTACGAAAAAGCCGCCCAACTCGACCCGAAAGGCCGCACGGCTGGCAGCAAGCTGACCCTGGCGCGCGACATGCTTCGCGTACAGGGCAAGCCCGGCACGAAGTAGCGCCGGAACGATCCACCTCCCCACCCCGAAGGAAGCAAGCCATGCTCAAGCAATTCGCGTCACTCGCCGCCGGCCTCGTCGCCACCGTGGCCGTCTGGGCTGCGCCGACCGTCGAGATGACGACCTCGGCCGGCAAGATCACCCTCGAACTCAATGCCGAGAAGGCGCCGAAGACGGTCGAGATGTTCCTCAAAAACGCCAGGAGCGGCTTCTATGACGACACGATTTTCCATCGCGTCATTCCGGACTTCATGATTCAGGGCGGCGGTTTCAGCAAGGCGATGGAGGAAAAGAAGGTACTCACCCCGGCGCTGCAGAATGAAGCCGACAACGGCGTCGCCAACGAGCGTGGCACGATCGCCATGGCGCGCACGGGCGACCCACACTCCGCCCGCGCCCAGTTCTTCATCAACCTGAAGGACAATGCCTTCCTCAACCACCGCGCGCCGACCGGCCAGGGCTGGGGCTACACGGTGTTCGGCAAGGTCACCTCGGGCATGGACGTCGTCGACAAGATCGCCAAAGTGCCGACCGGCAATGCCGGCCCTCACCAGAATGTGCCGACCACGCCGGTGCTCATCCAGAGTGTCAAAATCATCTCCGACAAGTAAGGATTCCCCAATGATCAAGCTCACCACCAACCACGGCGTCATCGCGCTCGAACTCGACGCCGGCAAGGCGCCGAAAACGGTCGCCAACTTCCTCGCCTATGTCGCGGCCGGCCACTACGACAACACCGTTTTCCACCGCGTGATCAAGAACTTCATGATCCAGGGCGGCGGTATGGAACCGGGAATGAATCAGAAGCCGTGCCAGGCGCCGATCGAGAACGAGGCCGCCAACGGCCTCAAGAACAAGCGCGGCACGGTCGCCATGGCGCGCACCGGCGACCCGCATTCGGCCACCGCGCAGTTCTTCATCAACACCGTCGACAACGATTTTCTCGACTTCAAGTCGCCGACGGGCCAGGGATGGGGCTACTGCGTGTTCGGCGAGGTGGTCGAGGGCCTGGACGTGGTCGACAAGATCCGCGCCGTTCGCACCGGCAACAAGGGCTTCCACCAGGACGTGCCGGTCGAGGACGTGATCATCGAGAAGGCCGAAGTCGTTTGATCCTCTTCGTCTCCGACCTCCACCTGTCGCCCCGGTCGCCCGGGGCGACTGCGTTGTTTCTCCGCTTCCTCGCCGGCCGTGCGCGCCAGGCCGAGGCCCTCTACATCCTCGGCGACCTTTTCGAGGCCTGGATCGGTGACGACGACTGCGACGACCCGTACAACGCGCAGATCGTCGCCGCGCTGCGCGCCGCCAGCGACGCCGGGCTGAAGATTTCCGTCATGCACGGCAACCGCGATTTCCTGCTCGGCGAAGGCTTCGCCGCTGCCACCGGCGCCACGCTGCTGCCCGACCCCACCGTGCTGTCGACGCCGGAATGGCAGTTCGTGCTGTCGCACGGCGACGCGCTCTGCCTCGACGACCTGCCCTACATGGCCTTTCGCGCCCAGGTGCGCGATCCCGCCTGGCAGCAGGGCCTGCTCGCCCAGCCGCGCGAAACGCGCCGGGCGCTGGCCAGCCAGTTGCGCGAACAGAGCATGGCCAGCCAGCAGGGCAAGGAACAACCCTACAGCGACCTGCAACTGGGCGCCACCGAAGACTTCCTGCGCCAACACGGCTACGCCACCTTCATCCACGGCCACACCCACCTGCCGGCGACGCACGACCACATCGTCGACGGCATCCACGTCGAGCGCTGGGTCATGGCCGACTGGCACGAGGAGCGCGGCGAATGCCTGGCCTGGGACGGCGAAACCCTGACGCGCGCAGCCATCCTCCCTGAAAACCGGCCCTGAAACGGTGTCGACCGCAACCGGCGCGCTGACCGTCCTGCGCGACGTCTTCGGCTACCCCGCCTTCCGCGGCGCGCAGGCCGAGATCATCGACCATGTGACCGGTGGCGGCGACGCGCTGGTGCTGATGCCGACCGGCGGCGGCAAGAGCCTGTGCTACCAGATTCCCGCCCTGCTCCGCCCCGGCTGCGCCGTCGTCGTCTCGCCGCTGATCGCGCTGATGCAGGACCAGGTCGACGCGCTGATCCAGCTCGGCGTCAAGGCCGCCTGCCTCAATTCGACGCTCGACTGGCGCGCGGCGCAGGCCGTCGAGCAGGCGATCTTCAGCGGCAGCCTCGACCTCGTCTACATCGCCCCCGAGCGCCTGCTGCTCGACCGCACGCTGGCCATGCTCGATGCGCTCGACGAAGCCGGCAAGCTGGCCCTCTTCGCCATCGACGAAGCGCATTGCGTCTCGCAATGGGGCCACGACTTCCGGCCCGAGTACCTACAGCTCTCGGCCCTGCACGAACGCTACCCGGCCGTCCCGCGCATCGCGCTGACGGCCACCGCCGACCAGGCGACCAAGAACGAGATCCTCGCCCGCCTCGGCCTCGGCGAAGCCCGCGTCTTCCTCTCCAGCTTCGACCGCCCGAACATCCGCTACACCGTCGTCGAGAAGGACAACGCGAGGAAGCAGTTGCTCGGCTTCCTCGCCGGGCGCACGGGCCAGGCCGGCATCGTCTATTGCCTGTCGCGCAAGAAGGTCGAGGAAACCGCCGCCTGGCTGACCACCCAGGGCTACCCCGCCCTGCCCTACCACGCCGGCCTGCCCGCCGCCGAGCGCGCCGCCAACCAGCGCCGCTTCCTGCGCGAGGAAGGGCTGGTCATGTGCGCGACGATCGCCTTCGGTATGGGCATCGACAAGCCGGATGTGCGCTTCGTCGTCCACCTCGACCTGCCCAAGAGCATCGAAGCCTACTACCAGGAAACCGGCCGCGCCGGCCGCGATGGCGAACCAGCCGAGGCCTGGATGGCCTACGGCATGCAGGACGTCGCGCTGCAGCACGCGCGCATCGCCGAATCCGGCGCCGGCGCGGGCCAGAAAATCCTCGAAGCGCAGCGGTTGACCGCATTGCTCGCCTACTGCGAAGCGCCGCGCTGCCGCCGCCAGGTGCTGCTCGACTATTTCGGCGAGCAGCACCAAGCCTGCGGCAACTGCGACGTCTGCGCCGACCCGCCGGAACTGTGGGACGGCACGCTCGCCGCGCAGAAGGCGCTGTCGGCCATCTTCCGCACCGGCATGCGCTTCGGCGTCGCGCACCTGACCGACATCCTGCGCGGCAAGGCGACCGACAAGGTAAGGCAGTGGCGGCACGACCAGTTGCCGACTTTCGGCGTCGGCGCCGACCTCGACGACCACGCCTGGAAGAGCGTTTTCCGGCAACTGGCCGCCGCCGGGCTGGTCCATGTCGACATGACCGAACACGGCGCGCTGCAACTGACCGACGCCGCCCGCGAAGTGCTCAAGGGGCAACGCCAGGTGCAACTGCGCCGCCCGGCCCGGCGCAAGGCGCCGCCGCCGAGAAGCGGCGTGCCGCAGAGCGATCTTTCCCCGGCTGACGAGGCGCTGTTCCAGCGCCTGCGTCGCTGGCGCAGCGACACCGCCAAGGCACAGGGCGTTCCCGCCTACGTCATCCTGCACGACCGCACGCTGCGCGAACTGGCCGAAGCCCGCCCGACGGGCCGCGGCCTGCTGGCCGGCATCACCGGCATGGGCAGCGCCAAGATCGAGCACTACGGCGAGGAACTGCTGGCGCTGATTCGCGATACCGGCTGATCCCCGCGACACCCTTGCGAGGCTCCCCGCATGACCCCCATCGACCTCGACCACCTGCGCACCTGGATCGGCAAGTCGCGCGCCGACGATGACGTGATCGCCGCCCGGCACGCCCGCCTGATGGCGGCGACGGTCGACCATCCGCACCCGGAGCACCTCCGCGACGGCGAACCGCTGCCGCCGCTGTGGCACTGGATCTATTTCCTCGAAGGATTGCCGCCGGGCGAACTCGGCCGCGACGGGCACCCGGCGCGGGACGGTTTCCTGCCGCCGGTGCCGCTCGCCAACCGGATGTGGGCCGGCGGCCGCCTGTCCTTCCTTGGGCCGGTGCCGATCGGCACGATGGTGCGCAAGGAATCGCGCATCTTCAAGGTCGATCACGAGGTCGGGCGGGCCGGCGACCTGGTCTTCGTCACGGTGCTGCACGAGATCAAATCGCTGGCCGGCGACCTGCTCGTCCGCGAGGAGCACGACATCGTCCACAAGGAGACATTACCGCCGTCACCCCGCGGCGCATCACCACCCCCGTCGCCGGAAGCCGGCTCCACCCGGACCTTCGTCCCGACCTCGACGACGCTGTTCCGCTATTCGGCGCTGACCTTCAACGGCCACCGCATCCACTACGACCAGGACTATTGCCGCACGGTCGAGGGCTACGCCAATTTGGTCGTCCACGGCCCGTTGACCGCGACGATGCTCGCCGCCTTCGCCGAGGAAGCCAGTGGCCGCACGCTGCGCGAGTTCAGCTATCGCGGCTTGCGCCCGGCGCTGCTCGGCGATGCGCTGACTCTCTCGGCAAGCCTGGAGGGAGATCACGCTTCCCTGGCGGTCCGGCTCGGCGACGGCGCAATCTGCATGCAGGCTGACGCCGCATTTACCGATCCGGCCAGCGGGCGGGGAGCCTGACCAGTGCGTCTCGACAAGTGGCTTTGGGCTGCCCGTTTTTTCAGGACGCGCAGCCTGGCGACCGATGCGGTGGATGGTGGCAGGGTCAAGGTCAACGGATACGCTGCCAAACCAGCCAAGGATCTCAAGGCCGGCGACGGCCTCCGGATTCGTGCCGGCGACGCGGATTGGGAGGTTGTGGTCAAGGGACTGAGCGAGCAGCGCCGGCCGGCCACGGAGGCCCGGCTGCTCTATCAGGAAACGCCGGAAAGCCAGCAGCAACGCACCCGGGCGGCGGAACTGCACAAGCTCGACCCGACCCCGGCGGCGGACCAGAAGGGCCGCCCGACCAAGCGGGACCGGCGGCAATGGCTCCGGCTGCAAGAACGCTAACCCATGTTTGTCGACCACCACAAAGACCGCATAATCATCAAGCAGATACAACGAACAAATTGTGCGAGTGGCACTACATTCGTGTTTTGGTGGGGTTCAGGCGATCAGTTTCTGAACGCCTCCGGGTTGATGAGCGAGGCCGAGGGCGTCGTACAGCCGCAGGAGATCGGTCTCGGGGCGCGTGGCCTTGCGCACATGCAAGGTACGCCCATCCTTCTGCACGAAGCTGGCCGTGATGCGGCGCTGCACCGCCAGCACCTCGCGCAAGCCGGACCAGGAGAGGAGTCGTGAATGCCATGCGCCCGCAAGCGCTGGCGAATCGCCTGGACGAACTGATAGGCCAGCACCGAGATGAACAAATGGCCATCGGAGCGCTCCTCCTTTGAATGGAAGATCGGGCGTAAGCCAAGTTCTCCCTTCAGGCTGCGAAACACCGCCTCGAGATCCGTCAGCATCATGTAGGTACGCCACAACTGCTCGGCATCCCACGAGAGTTCGTTGCTGCGCAGACAATAGACCCCCGGATCGGTCAGCATCGTGCCGGGGACAGGCGTCTTCTCCCAACGCAGCGCCGTCACCGCTTGGCCAGCCGCATCGGTCTCCAGCGTCACCGTGTAATGCTGTCCCGCCCCGCGACTGGCCGCCTTCAGGCGTCCGATGCGCTCCTGTATCCGATCGGGACGCTTCTCCCCGCGCGGGGTCGTCAATCCGTGTGCCAACTTGGTCAGGCCCGCCTCGAAGCGAGTGCAGAAGCGCGCCATGATCCCGCTTTCCTTCATCTCGCGACCGGGGGAATGACAATGCAGGCGCACCTCCTGTCCATCCTCGGAGAGTTCCCGCACCACCTGAATCGTCTCCTCACCGGCGGACACGAGATCAATCGCCGCATCGGCGTCAAAGCGACGTTCCCGCTCGCGGCTCACCACCAGATAGCGATACCCGTGTTCCACCAGCCAAGCCAGATTCGCCGCCGTGGCAATACCCCGGTCCATGATCACCATGGCCCCGGCCGGCGCCGCCAGCCCCAACAGCATTCCCTCCAGGGTTCGGCACGCCACGGCGTTGCCGGCGAAGACGCGCGAGCGGCGGATGATGCCGCTGCCATCGCAGACGACGCCCAGGGTCACCAGCGGACAATCGCCGCGCTTCTCCTTCGAACCGTGCTTATCCGGTTAGCACCCAAGCCTACTACCTGTAGGTGGCCGTGATTTTTTTGCATAGAGTTCGGCATAGGTCGGCGCAGTAACATCGCCAGCAATGCCGAGCAGGGATCGGAAAGTATTGAAGGGATAGAAACGGCGATTGAAACGGAAGGTAAATTCGTTGAGATAGGCTTGCAGGTGTTGCGGGCTGACGCCGTGGTGAATGCCGCGTAGCCAGGTTTTGAGATTGGAGAACACGAGGTGAATGATGGGCAGGGAAGTCTCGGCAACTTGCATGTCGCCCCGTTCCACGACGGCGGTATGGCAATAGCCGCCTTCTCCCAGTTTCGCGTAACCGCCCCAGTCGTCGGTGATGAGGGCGGTGCCGGGCTTGACGACACGCTCGATGAAGCCCCCCAATGATTTGGCACTTCGGTCTGGCGCCACCGCGAGCCGAACACGTCCGGCGTACCGTCCAGTCCTCCGCTTGTTGAGGCTGCCACCGTGCTTGCGCTGTTTAACCTCGACGGCACCGGCGACGAGCACCATGTCGTGAACGCCTCGGCCCTTGCCGCGAGTACGACCACCGACGTAGGTTTCATCGGCCTCGACGTGTTCTCCGGGGTTGCCACCAATCTGATCCTGGTCAGGCAGCAATCCAGACCGCTATTCTTTCGCTCCCTTGCCATTGGACTGGGTCTTCGGCTGCCCGCTTCCGGCCGCCGCTTTCTTGCTCACCGCCTTACCCTTGTCGTCGTGGATGATCCGTGCCGACTGCTCCTTCGGCTCCTTCCGACTGGCGGTGATCTCCATCGTCACAGCGCGCTCCGGCGTTGCCGGGCGGTCGATTTCGGCGCGCATGACGCGCACGCGCTCGACGTTGATCCGCTTGTCGATCGCCGCGGTCGACTCGCCGCGGTCGACCAGCTTCTCGCGCATGTCCATCAGATCCTCGAGTTCCTCAGACATGCGCAGCGAGCGCTGCGGCTCACCCCAGGTTTCCTTGGGCTGGCTCACGGCAACGTTGAACTCTTCCGGATTGGTGATCATGCGGGCGATGTTCAGCTGGTTGTGGCGCATCGCCCACTCCAGCGCGCCGTCGCCCCAGTCGTTCCTGAAGCTGCGATCGGCCCCCTTTTCGACCAGCAGCCGCGCCAGGTCTTCGCGGCCCTCGTAGATCGCCATCATCAGGACGCTGGAGCCGTTGGTGCTGCGTGCGTTGATGTCGGCGCCCTGCGCCAGCAGGTAGTCGACCGCCTCGCGATGCCCGGCGAACACCGCATAGTGCAGCGCCGACCAGTGGCGGGGCGGCGCATTGAGGCGCGCCCCGCGTTCGAGCAGCCACCGGACCGCCTCGAGTTGTCCACGCCAGGCGGCAAGAACGATCGCCGTCTCGCCGTTGCCGTTCATCCGGTTGATGTCGGCGCCGCGCGAGATGAACAGCCGCATCATGTCGATGTTGCCTTCCCAGGCGCCGATCATCAGCCCGTTGCCGATGCGGCTGCCCATGAATTCCGGCGGCAGGCCGGCATCCAGCCAGGCCCGCGCCTGCTCGATGTCCCCCATCTCCATGCGGGTGGCAAAGGCTGTCGGGGTGGGCAGCGGCGCCGGGTCGCGCGCCCAGAACTGGGCATGAACCGGCAACATCAGCGCCATCCCGATTATCATTGCGACCAGTTGCTTCCTGACACCCCGCTTCACCACCGCACCCACCTCTCTAGCCAGCCCGTATTTTCTCATGCCCCGGAATCATTACCGGCTCTTGCTGGCTCTGACCGCCTCGTTGCTGTTGCATTCCCTGCCGTTCGTCGCCTCGCTGACCGTGCCCTCGCACCAGCAACCGCCCGCGCCGCCCCCGCTCGCCGCAACCCTGCGTCCGCCGGTGCCGGCACCGCTTGCCGCCCCGCCGCCACTGACACTGCCGGAACAGCCGAAGCCCGCGGCGGCGAAGCCGAAACCCCCGCCGCGCAGGAGCGAAACACGCGAACCAGCACCGGCCCCGGCGAAAACCTGGACCCAGGCCGTCGGCCAGCACCTGAACAAGTTGAACGACGCCGGGCAGTTCTACCCGACGGAAGCGATCGCCCGCGGACTGGAAGGTGAGGTACTGGTGCTCATTATCATCGATGAAAGCGGCCGGGTGACGGCCGCCCGCGTCGAACAGGGCAGCGGCCACCGGATTCTCGACGACGCCGCGCTGCGCGCCGTCCGCTCGTTGCGCTCGCTGCCGGCCGATGCGCCGCGCGAAGCCCTGCTGCCGGTGCGCTTCCGGCTACGCTGAGTCAGATGGCGTCGGCGATCAGCGTGCCGAGTTCGACGACCTTGAGACTGGCCAGCGGTTTTTGTGCTTCGCTCATGTCACGGCTCCCAGTGTTCGACCGGCAATTTTGCCCCCCACAGGCGGTCGACCGTGGCAATCACCTGCTGCGGCGCACCGCTGGTCGCCACCGTCAGCCAGCCATGCCCGCCGCCCAACTGGTTGCCGGCCGCCAGCAGGCGCTCGAGTTGGCGCGCCACCGCCTCGCCGGTGTCTAGCAGGGTCGTGCCGGGCGGCAGGCGCCGGGCGATCGCTCCGGCCACCCACGGGTAGTGCGTGCACCCGAGCACGACGACGTCCGCCCCCGCGTCGGCCAGCGGCGTGACGAAGGCATCGAGCAGGCGCTCGACCGCCGCGCTCTCCGGGCCCCCCTGCTCGATCGCCTCGGCCAGGCCGGGACAAGGCTGCGCCACCACCCGCCGGCCGTTGCCGTGCTGCGCGACCAGCCGCGCGAAGCGCTCGCTGGCCAGCGTCCGCGTCGTCGCCAGGACGCCGACGATGCCAGTCGTGGTCAACGCCGCCGCGGGCTTGACGCCAGGCTCGAGCGCAACCACCGGCAGCGCGGTCGCCGCCCGGATCGCCTCGGCCGCCGCCGCCGTCGCCGTGTTGCAGGCGATCACCAGCGCCTTGACGCCGCGCTCGGCCAGCGCCCCGGCGATCAGCACACCGCGTTCCTTGAGGAAAGCCTCCGGCCGCTCGCCGTAGGGCAGGAAGCGGGTATCGGCAAAATAGAAAAAGTCCTCGTGCGGCAGGCGGTCACGCAGCGCCCGCAGGACGGTGAGGCCGCCCAGGCCGGAGTCGAAGACGGCGATCGGCAGCGGATTGACGCCCGCCATCTCACGCCGGCCCGGCATGCCATGTCTTCCGGAAGCGGTCGATGATGTTGCGCGTGGCGAGCGACATGGCGAGCGCTGGCACGTGCGACTGCTCGCGCAACAGGACAAGGTCGGCGGCGTCGTCACTGGCTTGCGGGTCGCCGGCGGCGACGGCATGGAAGACATGGTGGACGTTCGTTTCGGATTCGTGGGTGAACAGGAAGGTCAGCGCCGTCGCCTGCAACCCGGTTTCCTCGTGCAGTTCCCGCGCCGCGGCGGCGATCGGCAGTTCGCCGCGGCTAACGCCACCGCCGGGCAGAAGCCACAGGCCCTGGCGCGTCTGCACCAGCACCAGGGCATCGTCGCGCTCGACGATCACCGTCGCGCGCTGCCGCTTCGGACCTTGTGGATTCATCTGCATGACGTCTCTCCCAGTTCTGCCGGTGGCCATTCGCGGCGCATCGATGCTCCGTCTCCCGCCGCTTTCGG
>Ga0209391_10001085_pt1 | contig 13925 bp, 10 predicted proteins | sample PPLLak3March2015_FD_187246 | JGI IMG/M metagenome (GOLD analysis project Ga0209391, IMG submission 187246) | Freshwater sediment microbial communities from Prairie Pothole Lake near Jamestown, North Dakota, USA - PPLs Lake P7 Core (1) Depth... | ecosystem: Environmental > Aquatic > Freshwater >... | reverse complement strand
GTTCGCGACGGGCCTGCGCCATGTCTGGGCCGTGCAGTACGTCAACGGCATGGGCAACGTCATCCTCGACACGCTCGAGGTGGGCGGCGTCCCGGTCTCCGTGCTTGCGGCAAGGGAAGACTTCGAGGATTCCTCGGAGCGGCTGGCGGAGATCCTCGAGGCGTTCGCCTGATGAGCCAGGCATTCGAAAGCAGTTACGGCGGCGACGGCTCCAAGATCGCGGACGACACGCGCCTCGAGTGCGGCATCTGCTGGTGGGTGTACGACCCTGCGCTCGGCGACGAGGAAGAACAGGTCGCCCCCGGCACGCCGTTCCGGCTGCTGCCGGACACTTGGCACTGCCCGAACTGCGCAGCCGACAAGTCCAAGTTCATGGTGATCGGCAGCGCATCGGTGCGTGCAGACGATGCGGTGCAGAACCTTGCGAACGCCTACCGTCGCGCCTCGCTCAAGGTGAAGGGCCTGCCGATCTACAACCCGACGCTCGCAGTCGAGGCCGTCGGCTTCCGCGAGTACGACGGCCGGCAGGCCGGTGTCATCATCACGCCGTGGTTCATGAACCTCGCGGTGATCCCCTCGGCGGCGGACCGCACGTCGTGGGTTCCGGCCGGCACCGTCCGCCTGACGTTCCCATCGGGCGAATACGAGTTCCTGGTGCAGGACCTGCACGGCTTCGGGCTCGTCGGCACCTGTGCCTTGTTCGCCACGACGCACGAATTCACCGACCACGAAGCAGCGCAGACGGCAGCCACGTCCGTCGCCGATGCGTTGTTCCAGCCCGAGCAGCCGGCCCCCGCGCCGACCGTCTCGCGCCGGCAATTGCTCGGGGGCTGACCCCGGAGCACGCCTGCCCGCGCTCGCGGGATCAGCTCGGTTGGGTCGCCGGGGGCCAGAGGAAATCGCGAGGCCGGGCGATGAAACGCCGCAGCACGCGCGGCCAGAGGCCGGTGGTCTGCTGACGCGTGATCCCGCGTGAACGCAATGCCACCCGCAGTGCCAGCGAGAAACTCACCGCGAGATTCACCAGGCCGACCAGCAGCACGCCTGCGAGAGTCACCAGCACGGTGGCGAGCGTGACGTCGAACTGCAGGCCCACGAGCCCGTAGGCGAAGTTGGCTGCCGCGAAGGCCACGTGCCGGATGTCCAGCGGCAAGCCCAGCAGGGCGCCGACGATCGGCGTGAAGCCGAGCATGCAGCCGAAGAGGAAATTGCCGGCAAGTGCGCCGAGGTTGTGTTCGACGTACGTCGCGAGCCGCCCAAGCCGCGCCTCCCCCAGTACGAACCTCAGCCATTTCACGCGGCGCAGGCGCTGCGGAACCCGGTGGTACAGCGCGAGGTTGTCGTAGTACCCCGAGATCAGGCCGCTCAGGAAGAGATACACGCCCGCGATTGCAGCGTGGAACAGCGCCAGGCTCTGCCACGGGTGCAGGTCGTGCAGCAGGTGCGTGGCCTTGGTGGCGTTCGCGGGACTCCAGCCGGTGAACTGCACGGCGACCAGGCTGATCGAAAATGCCGTCAGCATCGTGATGGTGACGTTGCCGGCAATCGATACCCACTGGCTCCGGCTCACCTCGGCGGCCAGTTCCGCCAGTGCGTCGAGGCGTGCGTCGCGGCCCTCGCGGCCGTCGAGCGTGGCGGCCAGCGTCGTGGCGGTCATCGCCGGCTGCTTGGTGGCGATGGTCATGTGCAGCACGTGGATCAGCACGAAGCCCAGGCCGTAATTGAGGCTGAAGCCCACGCCTTCCCAGAACAGCGGCAGGTCCAGCTTGGCGATCATCAGCTTGAACAGGGCGAGCGCCGCGATGATGAAGCCGGCCCCGGCTGCGGCCCGGTACATCGCGACGAACTCGTCGCGGGACCTGCTGAGGTAGTGTTCGCCGGATCGGCTCGCCTGCTCGGTGATGCGCCGGGCCGTGAGCTCGGTGATGCCCGAGAACAGGTCGCGGACGCTGTTGCGCCGGTTCTCCTGGCGCACCAGCCGCAGGAAGAAATCGAACGCCCTGAGCCGGGCGGCGACGGGCTCGGCCCCTGCAGGGGGTGCCGACAGGTCGCGCAACACCCGCATCCGCTCGATCATCTGTTCCATGCGGGCCAGCAGGAAGACCAGGTCGACGTCGACGCCGCCCTCGCGGGAGCGGCGGCGGATCGTCGCGACGTAGTCGTCGCACTGGTCGAGCATCACGTCCAAATGACCGTCGTCGCTCGCGCACTCGTCGCCGAGGCGGCGCTCGACGAAGTCGCGGGTCGCGCCTGCCTGCGCCAGGAACGGCGACTCGTGTCGCACCAAGGCGGGCATGTACCGCAGCAACGCGGGCTCGGTGCCGAGGGCTGCGAGGCGGACGGCACACAAACGCAGTGCCTCGAGCACCTCGTGGCCGCAGCGCTGGCGGGCCGGTGCGAATTGCGGCCCGTCCACGTCGATGGCCTGCAGGAACGCATCCCAGTCGCCGCGCGGAATCGCCGCCAGCCACGCGTAGTCGCGGCGGCGGTCGAAGACTTCGGCGACCACGTCGCGCAGGAAGTGGGCGTCCGTGGCCGGCGGCAGCAGCTTGCCGAGCAGCCGGCGCAGCAGCCCGCCGAGGAAGTTCTCGCTCGTCGCGAAGCCCGAGTCGGCGTAGAGGATGCGGTGCAGGCGCGACGCGAGCAACCGGGCGAGGTAGGCGCTGCAGGCGGCGGCGAGGTCGGGCCGCGCGACCAGTTGTGCGGTCAGGCTGCGCAAGCGCCTTGCTGCGGCGTCGGGCGTCTCGCCGTATTCCGGACGTACGTGCGCGACGAGGCGCACGAGCCAGTCCGCCGTGCCCGGCGCGGCCTGTGCCTGCAGGCCGTCCAGCACGTCGCGCAGCGCTTCCCGGGGGGCGAGGAATCGGGGCATGGTCGTTGTTCTCAGTTCGCGAACTGGCTAGCGATGCGGACGCCGAGTCAAATAGCGGCCCATGATCCTCATGACCTCGGCGAGCCTGAACTGGCTCAAGCGGCGCCGCCAGAACAGTTCGCGCTTGTCGCACACCGTCGACATGCTGTAGCGCGAGATCTCCCCTCGCAGGGCAGCGTCGGCACGAGGGTCGCCACCCTGCGCCAACCCCGCTTCCAGCCGGGCACGCAGCGCACTCGCCGCCGCAATGCCCGCCGCCACCCGGCGCCCGCGCCGCGGCGGGATACGGCCGTAGCGCACCTTCAACTCGTTGAGGCGGGCGGCCGCCTCGTAGGTCGCGTCGACGAGTTCACGGCGCGTCATCCATAGCGTCTCGTAGTTCAGGATGTGCTCCCAGGTCGGCTGCACCAGGAGCCGGCGGTGCTCCTCGAGCGTCCGGGCGAACAGCCGGTACCCGAAGCGCTCGGGCTCCTCGAAGCCGCGGCTGCCGGGATCGATGAAGGGGCCCATCGGCGAAATGAAACAGGACAGGCGCTTGTCGCCGAGCTGGAACAGGTGCTCGCAGTAGTCGACCGTCCGGCGCACCGACTCGAGCGTCTGCGCCGGCAGCCCGATCATGAAGAAGACGTCGAGTCGCTCGCAGCGCAGTCGCAGCGCCTCGCGCAGCATTTCCTCCATGGCCTCCGTCGTGTAATCAGCCTCGCCTTCCTGGGCGTCGCGCACCGCCTGGTCATGGCTCTCGGGACTGAACTCGATGCTCCAGTGCGGCACCGAGCGATCGATTTCCCGCAGGTATTCCAACGGGGGGACGCTGAACAGCTCGATGATGATCTCGTTGCGCACGCCGGCGCTGCGCAGGCGCTCGAGGACCTCGCTCGTGTGCTCGGGCCCGGCCTGGCGCAAGTCGCCGATGAGCGCGATCGGGCCCTTCGTCAGCCTGGCGAAGGCCTCGACGTTGGCCACGAGGTTCGAGGGGCTGCGGAACACGGGTCGCTGCCGCTTGGTGAGGTGCATGCAGGTCGAGTGCGAGCTGCCGCATGTCACGCATTCGTAGGCGCAACCCTTCACCGTGAACACGGCTGCGATCGGATTGCGCCACCAGCCGTTGAACGGCAGCGTGCTCTGCAGGTCGCGGTAGCGCGCCATCATCTCGACGACCAGGTCGGGCCGGATGTCGACGTAGTCGAGCGTCGTGGGCACGTAGGTGTGGGGATTGACCCGAACTTCGCCTGCCTTCTTCCACGTGAGGTTCGGAATGCCCTCGAGCGAAGTCCCGTCACGCAGCGCGACGAGCAACTGGTGCAGTGGCGGCTCGGTGCTGTCGCCGCGCATGACGAAATCCACCTGCGGGTAGGTGATCAGTTCGCGGTGAAAATACGACGACGACAGCCCACCCATGATCACCGGCACGTCCGGATGCTGCTCCTTCACGATCCGTGCGACTTCCAGCGCACCGTGGGCGTGCGGCAGCCAGTGCAGGTCGATGCCGACGGCCCTCGGCCGCTGGCGGGCGATGAATGCCGGCACGTCGAAGCGCCGGCTGTTCATCATGCGCAGCGCGAGGTTGACGATCCGCACCTCCATGCCCTGCGCGTGCAGGTAGCTGGCGATGGTCAGGAATCCCAGCGGATACATCTCGAACACGGTCGAGGAGGGAACCATGTCGCTGACCGGTCCGTACAGGATGGCGTGCTTGCGGAAGTCGTAGACGCTCGGCGCATGCAGCAGCAGCAGGTCCGGTCTTGCACGCGATCTCGCCATTTCTTCGTCGCCCGGAGTCAGGACGTGGCCGCGAACTGCAGTGCCGCAAGTCGGGCGTACAGCTCGCTATTCTGCACCAGTTGCGCGTGCGTGCCCTGCGCCACGATGCGGCCGTGATCGAGCACCACGATCCGGTCGGCCTCGAGCACGGTGGCCAGCCGGTGCGCGATCACGATCGTCGTTCGACCCTGCATCAATCGCTCGAGCGCGCCCTGCACGAGGCGCTCGCTCTCGGCGTCGAGCGCGCTCGTGGCTTCGTCGAGCAGCAGGATCGGGGGATCGCGCAGGATCGCGCGCGCGATCGCAATCCGCTGGCGCTGCCCGCCCGACAGTCGCGTACCGCGCTCGCCGAGGAACGTGTCGTAGCCTTCGGGCAGCCGGCGCAGGAACTCGTCCGCCGCCGCCGCACGCGCGGCATCCTCGACCTCCGCATCGGTCGCGCCTGGGCGACCGTAACGGATGTTCTCGCGGGCGCTCGTGGCAAACAGCACGGTGTCCTGCGGGACGAGCCCGATGCGCTCGCGCACGGCCTGCGGGTCAGCCGTGGCGACGTCCACGTCGTCGATCAGCACCCGGCCCGAGGCCGGATCGTAGAAGCGCAGCAGCAGCTGGAAAGTCGTGCTCTTGCCGGCGCCCGAAGGCCCGACGAACGCGACGGTCTCACCCGGTCGGACCGCGAGGTCGAAACCGTCGAGGGCTTTCGTCCCCGGCCGGGAAGGATAACTGAAGCTCACCCGCTCGAAGCGGACTGCACCGCGGCCCGGGTGGGGCAGGGGAGCCGGCTGGCGGGGCGCTGCGATCGTGGGCTGCGCGCGCTGCAGTTCCACGAGGCGCTCCATGGCGCCCGCGGCACGCTGTACCTCGCCCCACATCTCGCTCAGGCTCGCCGCGGCGATGGCCACGTACACGGCGTACAGCAGGAACTGTCCCAGCTGGCCTCCAGTCATTTCGCCGCGCACGACCGCGTGGGCGCCCATCCACAGCACGAAGGTGATCGCACCGAAGACCAGCATCGTCGCCAGCGCGGTGAGCGTGGAGCGCGTCTTGGTGCGGCTGACGGCCGCGCTGAAAGATTCCTCGACCGCCGCCGTGAACCGCCTGACGTTGACGGCCTCGAGCGTGAAGGCCTGCACCGTCTGGATCGCGTTCAGTGTCTCGTCGGCGATGCTGCTCGTGTCGGCGATGCGGTCCTGCGACGTCCGTGACTGCTGCCGGACCCGTCGTCCCAGTACGATCAGCGGCACGAGCACGACGGGGATCAATACCACGATCATGGCCGTGAGCTTCGCGCTCGTGACCGCGAGCATGACCAGGCTGCCGGCCATAGAGATGACGGAGCGCAGCGTGATCGAGAGGTTGACGCCCGCGATCGACTGCACCAGTGTCGCGTCCGCAGTCAGGCGCGAGAGGACCTCGCCGGTCCGCGTCACCTCGAAGAAGGCCGGGTCCATGCGGATCACGCGCGCATAGACGGCCGCACGCAGGTCGGCGACGACGCGCTCGCCGAGCCAGGTTACCAGGTAGAACCGCAGCGCCGCGAACACGCCGAAGACCGCCGCCGCGGCGAGGAACGCGACGAAATACTGGTTGATCGTATCCGTGCTGCGGGACGACAGGCCCTGGTCGACCAGGTGGCGAAACGCGACGGGCAGGGCCAGCATCGCGGCAGCCGCGACCAGCAGCGCGAGCAGCGCCAGTACCAGCACCCCGCGGTAGGGCTGCAGGTACGGCAGCAGCGCGCGCAGGGGTCCGAGCGAACGCGCCCGCGGGCGATCGGCGGCGACGTTCGTCATTACTCCAGTGCGGGCCCCGGGAATTGCTCGCGCAGGATCCGCTTCAGGATCTTGCCCGACGGGTTGCGGGGCAGCGCGGCGATGAACACGTACGACCTGGGTTGCTTGAATTTGGCCAGTCGTGATCGTGCGAGCGCGCGCAGTTCCTGCTCCAGCAGCGCGTCGTCGCCCTGCCAGCCGTCGCCGCGGACCACGACCGCACAGGCACTCTCGCCCCACTTCGACGACGGTTGCCCGATGACGCCCACCTCGCTCACGCCGGGATGCGCGCTGAGCACGTTTTCGATCTCGGCGGGATAAACGTTCTCGCCGCCAGAGATGATCATGTCCTTCGAGCGGTCCTTGATGTAGATGAAGCCTTCGTCGTCGACCTCGGCGATGTCGCCAGTGTGGAACCAGCCGTCGCGGATCGCCGAGCGGGTCGCCTCCGGCTGGTTCCAGTAACCGCTGATCAGGTGCTGGCCGCGCGTGACCACTTCGCCCGGGACGCCGGGCGGCACCGGGTTGCCTTCGAGGTCCACCACCTGCACGTCGATGCCGTAGTAGGGGCGGCCAGTCGAGCCGATCTTGCGCGCCGCGTCCTCGGGCGCGAGCAGGCAGATGCCGCCGTGGGTCTCCGTTGCGCCGTACACCTGGAGGATCTGCACGCCCATCGAATCATAGGCCTCGATCAGGCTGACGGGCACCGGTGCGGCCCCGCAGATCACCCAGCGCAGGTTCTTGTGGGCCGCCGTCGCACGCGTCGGGTGCTGGTACATGAAGGCGAGCATCGACGGCACCGCGAAAAAGCCCGTGATGCGCTCCGACTCGATGAGATTCCACATCTGGGCGGGATCGAACGCCTTGACGACGACCGACGCCATGCCGCGGTAGACGGCGACCATGGTCATCCCGAGCCCGGCGATGTGGAACATGGGCGCGACGATGATCTGCCGTTCGTCCATGCGCAGGTCCGACGTCGCCAGCATGCTCGCGAGCCAGGACAGGTTCGCGCGGTGCGACATCAGCGCGCCCTTCGGCCGGCCGGTCGTCCCGCTCGTGTACATCATGAACAGCGGATCCTCGCCCGTCGCGCCGAGCGGCGGTTCGGCGGTCGAGGCACCCGCGAGCCGGTCCGCGAAATCCCCCGCATCGACCGCGATCCAGCGGAGGTTCGGGAACTCCGCCCGCAGCGGCTCCACCAGCGCCAGCTGGTCGTTGCCGTAGACCACGGCGCTCGCGCCGGAATCGTGCAGCTGGTACGACAGCTCGGGCACGGTCAGGCGCCAGTTGAGTGCGACGAAGACGAAGCCGGCCTTGGCGCAGCCGAAATACGCCTCCGCGTATCGCGGCTGGTTCGACATCAGGCACGCCACGCGCTCGCCCGGGCCGCAACCGATATCCAGCAGGGCATGGGCGAGCTGGTTGGTGCGGTCGTTGAGCTGGCGATACGTGCAACGTGCACCCGTGGCGACGTCGTACATTGCTTCCATGCGCCCGCTGATCTTGGCGCGTTCGGTCAGCGTCTGGCCGGCATTCAGGAACATCGGATCCCCTTCGATCAAGTGGCGTGCAGTGCTGGCTGCCGTGGCACACGCCCGGAGGCGGTCCGTGCGCCAAAGCTAGCTGCGTCTGGACAATAACGCCAGTTTCCGTTGTGATCCGGGGTCGCTACGAGGTGATCAAGATGGACGCATACCGCTCCCCCTGGCTCGACGACGAACTGGACATGTACCGCGAGGCAGTGCGCCGGTTCGTGGAAAACGAGATCGTGCCGCACGATGCCCGCTGGCGCGAACAGCATCACGTCGACCGCGAGATCTGGAACAAGGCGGGGGAGGTGGGCCTGCTTTGCACCGACGTCCCGGCCGAGTACGGTGGCGTCGGAGGCGACGTCAGGCACGAGGCCGTCGTTGCCGAGGAAATGGGCCGGCACGGCATCACCAGCCTCGGCCACACCGTGCACAGCATCGTCGCGCACTACGTGCTCAATTACGGGAATGAGGCGCAGAAGCGCGACTGGCTGCCGCGCATGGCCACGGGCGAACTCGTCGGTGCCATTGCGATGACCGAGCCCGGTGCGGGGTCCGACCTGCAGGCGATCCGCGCGCGCGCGGTCCGGGACGGCGATCACTACGTGATCAACGGGTCGAAGACTTTCATCTCCAACGGCCTGCACGCGGGGCTGGTCGGGGTGGTCGCCAAGACCGACCCGGCGCTGGGCTCCAGGGGCATCTCGATCCTGATGGTCGAGACGAAGGACCTGCCCGGTTACCGCGTGGGCCGCGTGCTCGACAAGATCGGCCAGAACGGCTGGGACACCGCGGAAATGTTCTTCGACGACTGCCGCGTGCCGGCTGCCTGGCTGCTGGGTCCCGCCGAAGGCCAGGGCTTCGTGCAGATGATGCGCGACCTGCCCTACGAGCGGACGCTGCTCGCGATCGGCGGCCTCGGCGCAATGGAGTATGCGCTGGACCTGACTGCCGCCTACACGAAAGAGCGCAAGGTGTTCGGCAAGGCGCTGCTCGAGCTGCAGAACACGCGCTTCAAGCTCGCGGAGGTCAAGACCAACGTGCACGTCGCGCGGGTCTTCATCGACGACTGCATCATGAAGCTCAGGGACGGCAAGCTCGACACCGTCACGGCCTCCATGGCCAAGCTCTGGGTCACCGACATGCAGAACAAGGTGATGGACGAGTGCCTGCAGCTCTTCGGCGGCTACGGCTACACGCGCGAATACCCGATCGCGCACCTGTACGTCGATTCGCGGGTGCAGCGCATCTATGGCGGCGCCAACGAGATCATGAAGGAGATCATTGCGCGGTCGATCTGACGCAACGGCGCTGGTAGGGTTCGCAGCGAGCGCCTGATCCGGGGCCTGCCCCCGAGCTTGGAAAGGCAGACACGCGCTCGGGGACAGGCCCCGAATCAAACGCTTGCGGTGCCGGCGCCTGAGCGCGTTCGCGGTCGTGCCCGCGAACGTCGCACGGCGCATGCAGCCGGCAGCAGGCAACCGGGGAGCGAGCATTCGCAGCGGTCGCCCGTCAGCCGGGTCAGACGGAGATATGGCAGGCCCGCCCCAATGGGGCGTTTACGGCCGTGGGCTGCGTCTGGTCCGAACTGTCGGCTGGATGCGCCGTGCAAGTTTTCGGGCTCCGCCGAAAACTTGCTCAGGCGCGGTGCGTCGAGCGATCGATGCGGTCTTCCTGGCGGATCGCGTGTCTGCCTTTCCGCGATCCGCCAGGAAGACCGTATCGATCGCCTGTCAGTCAAACAGTCGGGCGCGGCGCGGCGACGACGGTGGCGCGAAAGCTTCGCGGGCGTAGAATCGGGCCGGTGGCCAGCGAAACCGTGCCGGCCCAGGGGGAAGAAATGACAGTCGATGCAGCCATCCTTGCCGCCGTCCAGGCACACCCGTTCGTCACGGGCATGACGCCGGAGCATTGTGAAACGCTCGCCTCCATGGCGCGTCGCGTGCACTACGGTGCCGGCGACACCATTTTCCAGGAGGGCGACACCCGCCACGAGTTCTTCCTGCTGATCTCCGGGCGCGTCGCGCTGGAGATGAAGGCTGCAGACAAGATGCTGCGCGTCCACGAGGTGGACGGCGGCGACCAGATCGGCTGGTCGGCGGTGATCGTGGGTCGCGGCAAGCACTTCCAGGCCCGGGTGCTCGAGCCCGTCGACGCGCTCGCTTTTGACGGTTATGCGCTGCTCGAGCGCTGCCGCACGGATACCGCGTTCGGCTACAAGATCATGCACCGGCTCCTCGGCGTCGTGTCGGACCGCCTGCAGGCCGCCCGTCTCCAGGTGCTCGACATGCATTCGCCCGTCGCGCGGCGGGCGGGAGCCTAGAGGCTCAGGTCGAAGGCGGCGACGGATCCCCGGCGCGTCCGGGGCCGTCGCGCGAGGGAATCCGGTACAGCCAGGCCGCCAGTGCCAGCGCGCACAGGGCCAGGACGATCTTGAGCCAGGACGGCTTGACGAAGAACGTGATCGAGACCCCGAACGACACGAGCATCGTGGCGATCGCGATCACCTTCGTGCGATATGGCAGCGATCGGTGCCGGTACCACTCGTGCAGCATCGGCCCCAGCCAGCGGTGGTCGAGCATCCACTGGTGCAACGGCCGATAAGCCCGTGCGAAGCAGGCGGCTGCGGCGATGAAGAGCGGCGTCGCCGGCAGCAGGGGCAGGAAGACGCCGAGCACGGCGAGCACGAAGCACAGCGAGCCCACCGTGAACAGGACGCCGCGCACCAGCGGCGAGTCGTGTTCCCCGGGAGGTGGGGCGTGGCTCGAGGCGGGTGGGTAGCGGCGGAGTCCCATCCGGCGAAGGGTATCCGACCGCCGTGGTGCTCCGCACCCCACCGCGGCGCCGTCCTACAGCCCGCCCGCCCTCAGAATCGGTCGAGCAACCAGCTCGGGAAGAACGCGAGGGCGATGGCCGGCCCCAGGCAGACCAGGCTGGCCGCGATGGCGAGCCGCCGCGGCTGCCCGCTCGGCACGTCGGCCGGCGTGGCGTTCATGAACATGTACTGGATCACGCGCAGGTAGAAGTAGATGCCGAGGTAGCTCGCCACGAGGCCGAGCACCGCGTAGAGCGTGAAACCCGCCTCCAGCACGTTGCGGAAGATCAGGAACTTGCCGATGAAGCCCGGCAGCGGCGGCAGGCCGGCCAGCGACAGCATCGCGATGGCAATCATGATCGCGGCGAACGGCCGGCGGTGGTACAGGCCCTGCAGGCTTTCGAGCCGATCGCTGCGCGCATCGTCCGCGCCCCGCGGCAGCATCGCCAGCGCCAGCACGTTCATGATGCCGTACACGGCGACGTAGAACAGGATCGCCTGGCCCCGGCCCGGGCCGCTCCCGAGCAGCGCGAAGAACAGGTAACCCGCGTGGGCGATCGACGAGTACGCGATCATGCGGCGGAAGCTCGTCTGCCGGATCGCGGCGACGTTGCCCCACACCATCGAGACCAGTGGCAGCAGGGCCAGCAGGTCCGCGACCGGTCCGAGCGCCTGCCGCGCGCCGAACAGGCGCAGTGCCGCGAGCAGCACGCCGGCCTTGATGACCGTCGCCATGAATGCCGTGACCGGGACGCTGGCGCCTTCGTAGGCATCGGGCGCCCAGCCGTGGAACGGTACGATGGCGGCCTTCAGGAACAGCGCAGCGATGACCAGCACCAGGCCGGCGGTGGCAAACGGATCGGACGAACCGAGCGCGATGCTGAACACGTCCGTCGACAGGGAGCCGCTCCAGCCGTAGAGCATTGCGACGCCCATCAGGAACGTCGCCGTGGCCGCGCCACCCATCACGAGGTACTTGAGCGAGGCCTCGGCGCTGTCGGGGCGCAGCTGCGCCATCAGCACCAGCGCGTAGACCGGCAGCGACATGATTTCGAGGCCGAGGAACATCGTCAGCAGGCTGTCGGAGGACACCAGCAGGCAGGCACCGTACAGCGACGACAGCATCAGCACGTAGTAGCGCGTGTCGTCGAAGTCGTCCCGCGAGATCAGGGCCACCGGGACGGTGAGCGCGATGATCACGAACTTCGCGAGGCTCGCGCCGGGGCCCACCGAGAAGTGGCCCGGGAACGGCATGCCGACGTAATGGCTGGAGTGCAGCGTGAGTGCCGCGGCTGCCGCGACGACCAGCGTGAGGAACGCCACGGCGAACCCGTCGCGCGGGCGGCCCTTGGCGATCTCGAGGCAGAGCAGCACCAGGATGCCGATGAGCAGCACGTGCTCCGGCAGCATCGCCTTGATCACCTCGGCCCAGTTCATCGCGTCATGCTCCCCAGCTGGACCTGCTCACCGACCATCCGCTGCTGGAATTCGCGTGCCGCGAGCTCCGTCTTGGCGAGCGGTCCGCTCGGGAACAGGCCGATCGCGAAAATTGCGACGACGAGCGCGACGAGGATGCCCGTCTCGCGCGCGTTGAGATCCGTGAGCGGTGAGTGCGGTGCGCGGGCCTCGCCGAACAGGATCCGCTGTGCGAGCCAGAGCATGTACAGCGCGCCGAGCACGACGCCCGACACCGCGATCACGGCGAGCGTGAGCGGCAGCGAGTTGCCCGCGACGTGCGCCGTCCAGCCGGCGTTGAACGCGCCGAGCAGCGCCATGAACTCGCCGGCGAAGCCGCTCGTCATCGGCAGCCCGATCGAGGCGAGCGTCAGCAGGGTGAAGAACACCGAGAAGACCGGCAGCATCTTCGCGAGGCCGCCGTAGTCGGCGACGTTGCGCGAGTGCGTGCGCTCGTAAATCATGCCGACCATGAAGAACAGGCCGCCCGCGACGAGCCCGTGGCTCACCATCTGCAGGATCGCGCCCTGGATGCCGATCAGGTCCAGGCTCGCGAGGCCGAGCATCACGTAACCGAGGTGGCTGATCGAGGAGTAGGCGATGATCTTCTTGATGTCCGTCTGCACGAGCGCGAGGCAGGCGCCGTAGACGATGCTGACGACCGCCAGGACCATGATCGCCGGCATCATCACCCGCGCGGCTTCCGGGAACAGCGGGAAGCCGAGCTTCATGAAACCGTAAGTGCCCATCTTCAGCAGCACGCCGGCCAGGATCACGGAGCCGGTCGTCGGCGCCTCGACGTGGGCGTCCGGCAGCCACGTGTGCAGCGGGAACATCGGCACCTTGATCGCGAACGACAGGGCGAACGCGCCGAGCAGCCACATCTGCGTGCTCAACGGCAGCGGCAGCCCGTACAGGTCGGCGAAGGCGAACGACATCGTGCCGCGCAGGTCCTGCAGCGCCAGGACGAAGTAGATCAGGGCCGCGAGCATCAGGATGCTGCCGAAGGCGGTGTAGAGCACGAACTTGAGCGTCGCGTAGATGCGTCGCTCGCCGCCCCAGAGCCCGATGATCAGGAACATCGGGATCAGCATCGCCTCCCAGAACACGTAGAACAGGAACAGGTCCTGCGCCACGAACGTGCCGAGCATCGCGAACTGGATGAAGAGCACCATCGCGTGGAACAGCTTGACTTCCTTCTGCACCGCGCTCCACGAGCCCATGACCACCAGCGGGCCGAGGAACGCCGTCAGCGCGACGAGCAGGATGTTGATGCCGTCGAGGCCGATCCGGTAACCCACGCCCCAGGACGCAATCCAGGGCACGTCGGTCGCGAACTGCAGGCCGGAGTCGAGGCCGTTGAACCGCTGGTAGAGCAGCGTAGCGATGACCAGCTGCAGGACCATGCAGCCGAACGTCACCCAGCGGACGAGTTCATCGCGTCCTCTGGGTACGAGGCCCACGGCCACCATGCCGAGCGCCGGGAGCCACAGGAGCCAGTTGAGCCAGGTTGCCTCAGACATTACGCCACACCCACGCGAGGCAGCCGACGATGCCGAGCACCGCCATGGCCACGTACCACTGCAGTTGACCGGTTTCGATGCGGCCGAGGCGGCCGGCGGCGCGCCGGGTCACGTCCGCGAGCCCGTTCAGCGTGCCGTCGATCAGGAACCGGTCGCCGACATTGAGGAACACACGTTCCGAAATCCAGTTGAGCG
>Ga0209391_10001084_pt1 | contig 13930 bp, 12 predicted proteins | sample PPLLak3March2015_FD_187246 | JGI IMG/M metagenome (GOLD analysis project Ga0209391, IMG submission 187246) | Freshwater sediment microbial communities from Prairie Pothole Lake near Jamestown, North Dakota, USA - PPLs Lake P7 Core (1) Depth... | ecosystem: Environmental > Aquatic > Freshwater >... | reverse complement strand
TTCCTGCATCGGCGGCACGGCCTCGAGCGCGCGCGCCGCCAGGTGTTGGTCGGTCCGGGGTCGAAGGAGCTGATCTTCCTGACCCAGCTCGCCTACGCGGGCGAACTGCTGGTGCCGAGCCCGTCGTGGGTGTCCTATGCGCCGCAGGCACGGATCATCGGCCGCCGCGTCACCTGGTTGCAGACAGACTTCGCGCACGACTGGAAGCTGCTGCCGCAAACGCTGGACGCGCACTGCCGGGCGAATCCCGGGCTGCCGCGACTACTGATCGTCAATTACCCGAACAATCCGACGGGTGTCGTCTGCAGCGACGCCGAACTCGCGACGCTAGCGGAGGTCGCACGCCGCCACCAGGTGCTGGTGGTCTCCGACGAGATCTACTCGGACCTCGACCATTCCGGTCGCGCAGCGAGCATCGCGCACCACTATCCGGAGGGCACGGTCGTTTCCACCGGCTTGAGCAAGTGGTGCGGCGCCGGCGGCTGGCGCCTCGGGTTGTTCTCGTTCCCGGCCGAACTCGAGTGGCTGTGTTCGGCGCTGGCCTCGATCGCGAGCGAGACCTACACGTCGGTAAGCGCGCCGATCCAGTACGCCGCGCTCCGCGCGTTCGCGGGCGGCCCCGAGATCGACGCCTATCTCGGGCATTGCCGCGCCGTGCTCGCGGCACTGGGCCAGCATTGCGCGGCCACGCTGCGTGACGCGGGCTGCCGAGTGCCCACCGTGGGCGGTGCGTTCTACCTTTTTCCGGACTTCGGCGCGCTGCGCGCGCGGCTGGCCGCGCGCGGCGTCACGGGATCCGCGGCCCTGACCGAGAAGCTGCTCGACGACACGGGTGTCGCAACGCTGCCGGGCCACGAGTTCGGGCGCCCGCACAGCGAGTTGACGCTGCGGCTCTCATACGTCAACTTCGATGGCGGGCGGGCGCTCGCGGCCGCCGAAGCCGGCGAACGGGTCGACAGCGTATTCCTGCGCCGCCATTGTACGCAGACACTCGAGGCCATCGACCGGATCGCTGGCTGGGTCGCGAATTAGCGACGACGCCGACGCCGGCGCCGGCGGCCGCGGCCGCGGCCGAAGGAGAACGAGCCGATGCGCGAACAGTTTCGGCAAGCCGGTGATTACCTTTGGACCCTCGCGGGGTTGCTGCGCGATCCGGCGCAGTGGTCGCAGCTGTTCACGCTGGTGCTAGTGGTTTTGCTGGCCTGGCTCGTGGCCCGAGCCGCGCGCCGCGCGCTGGAGCCGCGCCTGCGGGGTCGCGAGGGCGGACTGGCCGAGTTGGGTCGTGTTGCGCTGCAGCGTCTCACGCTGGCGGCAACCAGCAGCATCGGCGCGCTCGCGGGCATGGCGGCGCTTGAGTCGCTGTCGCTGCCGCACGGCCTGCTGCGCGTCACTGCGATCCTGGCATCGTCGCTGTTCGCCGTCCGGCTGGTGATCTTCCTGCTCAAGCACGTGCTGCAGCCGGGTCCGCTGCTCGCGGCGTCCGAGCATGCCATCACCTGGGTCATCTGGACGCTGGTCGCGTTCGCCCTGCTGGGTTGGCTCGAGCCCCTCGGGGCTGCGCTCGACGCAGTGGCCTTCTCGATCGGCAGCGCGCGCTTCTCGCTGCTCGACGCCGTGCAGGCCCTGTTCACGCTGCTCGCTTTCCTGCTGGCAGCCGCTTATGCCGGTGGCCTGCTCGAGCGGCGCCTCATGGCGGCCTCCGAGCTGTCGATCGGGATGCGGGTGGGCCTCGCGAAGACGGTGCGGTTCGGCCTCGTGGTGCTCGCCGCGCTGCTTGCCTTCAACCTGATCGGCTTCGAACTGGGCGGACTCACGGTGTTCGGTGGCGCGCTCGGCGTCGGCATCGGCTTCGGCCTGCAGCGCGTCGCATCCAACCTGATCAGCGGCTTCATCCTGATCGGCGACCGGTCCATCCGGCCGGGCGACGTCATCACGATCGACGAGCGATTCGGCGTGGTCAAGGAGCTGCGTGCCCGGTACATCGTGGTCCATGACCGTGACGGCGTCGACACGCTGATCCCGAACGAGAACATCATCACCTCGCAAGTGATCAACTGGAGCTACGCGGACCGCGCGGTGCGCCTGAAGCTGCCGGTACAGATCAGCTACGAGGACAATCCGCGTCGAGCGATGGAACTGCTGCTCGAGACAGCCACGGCGCATCCGCGCGTCGAAAAGACGCCCGCGCCGGCGGCGCGAGTCATCGCGTTCGGAGAGAACGGCATCGACCTCGAGCTGCGCTTCTGGATCCAGGACCCGGAAGACGGCGTCAACAACGTGCGCTCGGACCTGTACCTCTCGATATGGGATGCGTTCAAGGCCGAGGGGATCACGATCCCGTACCCGCAGCGCGACGTGCGACTGCGCCGACCGGGCGGGCCGGCCACCGAACCCGGCTGACCGGCCAAGGTTGCCTGCCACGGCAGCCCGGGTATCCTCCGTGTCCCGTCCGTCGCTTTCCGGTGTCCGATATGACGTTGCGCTTCACCGCCTTCCTGCTTGCGTCCGTCGTGCCACCGTACGAAGCGCGCGCCGTCGGCTTCGAGTTGCCCGACTTCATCGACATCGTGCTGAACGCGGGTGACAGCCGCTCCGCGCTCGGCGCGACCGTCGGCCAATCGTTGCCGAACTGGGGCCCGGTCGCGGAGTCTGGCGGGCGCACGGTTGCGATGACCAATCTCTACACCGATCCCGACAGTGAAGCGACGCTGCGCGAGCAGGCTTCGTCGTTGCTCTGCAAGGCGACGATGGATCGGTTCGACCCGGCGCCGCGACACCTGACGCTGTCGACCGTGCTGCACGAGGCTGCGCACAACCTCGGCCCGGCGCACGAATACCGCGTCGACGGCAAGACGGACGACCAGGTGTTCGGTGGACCGCTCGCCACGACGCTCGAGGAACTGAAGTCGCAGACCGCGGGACTCTATTTCGCGGACTGGCTCGTCGAGCGCGGACTGCTCGACGCCGCCGATGCCGAGCGGACGCACATCCGCGACGTGATCTGGTCGTTCGGCCACATCGCGCAGGGAATGGTCACCGCGGATGGCAAGCCGAAGCCCTACTCGCAGCTCGCGACGATCCAGATGGGGTTCTTCAACGCGAAAGGCGCGCTGCCCTGGAAGCCAGACCAGAAGGCCGCCAACGGCGCGGACGTCGGTTGCTTCGACGTCGAGATCGGGAAATGGAAACCCGCGCAGGACGAGCTCGCCCGGATCGTGCTGGGCGTCAAGGCGCGGGGTGACCGGGTGCTGGCCGAGAATACTCGCGATCAGTGGGTTTCGGACGGCACGCCCTGGGCGGAGCGGCGCGCCGAGATCCAGCAGCGCTGGTTGCGCGCGCCGAAGGCTTCTTTCGTCTATAGCATCGCCGCGCAGTAATGCCCGAGATCGAGGGCATGTCGACGTGGACGGCGTACGCGCTGGCACTGGCGGGCACGTTCGTCGTCAACCTGCCCTTCGGCTACTGGCGCGCAGTGCTGCGGAAGTTATCGCCCGCCTGGTTCGTCGCGATCCACGCACCGGTGCCGGTCGTGATCGGCCTGCGCTTCGCGCTGGGCCTGCCGTTCCGCTGGGCCGCCGTGCCGCTGTTCGTCGCTGCGTACTTCGGCGGGCAGTTCGTCGGCAGTCGATGGCGGCTGCGTCGAATGCGGAGCGGCTTTCCGAGTGCGTGACACAGCGCTACGCTCTGCATGATCGTGAACAATTGGGACGTCATCGTCGTCGGTGCGGGCGCCGTCGGCAGTGCGGCGCTGCGGGCGGCGAGCGAGGCCGGCGTGCGGGTGCTTGGCATCGAGCAGTTCGCGCCGGCGCATGCGCGGGGCTCGAGCCATGGACATTCCCGCATCTTCCGCCACGCATATTTCGAGCATCCGGATTACGTTCCGCTGCTCCGTCACTCGACGGCGCGTTTCGAATCACTTGAGCGACAATCCGGCGCGCCGCTGATGAACCGCTGCGGCATGCTGGTCGCGGGCCGGGACGATTCGGCAGTCGTGCGGGGGACACTGGCATCCGCGCAGCAGTGGGCCCTGCCGCTGGACTCGCTCGACGCCCGAGCGCTGCGGGCCCGGTTCCCGTTGTTTTCGTTTACGGAGGATGCCATCGGCGCCTTCGAGGCGGATGCCGGCATCATACGTCCCGAGGCCACGGTGCACGCATCGATCCGGATCGCGCTCGCCCGGGGTGCCGAGCTGCGAACCACTACCGGTGTGCGGTGCGTCATCGAGGACGCGACAGGAGTCTCGGTTGAAACGGACCATGGTCGTGAGCGTGCCCGTGCAGTGATCATCGCGACCGGCGCGTGGACGTCACGGCTGATTCCGGAGCTCGCGCCGTTGCTCAAGGTGACGCGCCAGGTGCAGGCCTGGTTCGCGCCGGCTGTAGGCATCGATGCGTTGCCGATGCCGTGCTGGCTGTTCGACCGCGGACCCGGCCAGCCTGCGATCTACGGCCTCGCGCCGGATCCTGCGGCACCGGCAGGCGCGGACGGCAGCCCGTCGCCGTCACGCTACCCGAAAGTCGCGTTTCACGGCTCGGACGTCGTCGTCGATCCGGACGTGGACGCGGCACCGGTCACCCGCACCGACGTCGATCGACTGCTCGAGAGCTATCGCTCCATCGCACCAATGCTGGCCGGCGCCCCGGTCGCAACGGCCAACTGCCTCTATACGATGTCGCCCGACGGACATTTCCTCGTCGGCACCCGCTGCGACCTCCGGCGCACGCATTTCGCGGCGGGCCTGTCGGGACACGGATTCAAGCTCGCGCCCGCGTTGGGTGACGCGCTCGTCGACCTCGCGCTGCGGGGCCGAACGGAGCTACCGATCGGCTTCCTGTCTGCCGCACGGTTCGTTCGATGAACGCGCTCAGGGGCTTCGTCCTGGGGATCGACGCGATCAACGACTGGATCGGCCGCACGGCTGCGTGGCTGACGCTCGGTTGCGTGCTCACCTGCTTCGCGGTCGTGGTGCTGCGATACGCATTCGGCGTCGGCTTTCCGTGGCTGCAGGAGCTCTACGTCTGGCAGCACGCCGCGGTGTTCATGGCCGGGGCCGGCTACACGATGCTGCAGCGCGGGCACGTCAACGTCGACGTGCTCTATGGGCGAATGAATCCGCGCGGCAAGGCGTGGATCGACATCCTGGGCACGCTCGTCTTCCTGTTCCCGTGGCTCGCGGTCGTGGCGATTACCTCGGCACCGTTCGTGCTTTCGTCCTGGAGCATCCGCGAGGCGTCCGGTACCGCGGGCGGCATGCCGGCGGTCTATCTGCTCAAGTCGCTGCTCTGGGTGTTCTGCCTGGTGCTCTTCCTGCAGGGCCTTGCGCTGATCGTGCGGCGCGGACTGTTTCTCGCCGGTCACGGAGACGAGGACCGATGAGCACCGTGCTGATCGGCGAGATCCTGTCAGTGGCCATGTTCGTGGCCACGATCGCCGTGGTGCTCGCGGGCTATCCCGTGGCCTTCACGCTCGCCGGCATCGCGCTGATCTTCGCCGGCCTCGGGATGGCGCTGGGCGTGTTCGACCCGGCCATCCTCTCGGCCCTGGTCGGCCGCTACGTCGGCACCATGGCCAACGAGACGCTGGTCGCGGTGCCGCTGTTCGTCTTCATGGGCGTGATGCTCGAGCGCTCGAAGATCGCCGAGGCGCTGCTGACGACCATGGGCGAACTGTTCGGCGCGTTGCGTGGCGGTCTCGGCTATTCGGTCGTGATCGTCGGCGCGTTACTGGCGGCCTCGACCGGGATCGTCGGCGCCACCGTCGTGACGATGGGACTGCTGTCTCTGCCGGCGATGATGCGCGCCGGCTACGACCCGAAGCTTGCGACGGGGACGATCTGCGCCGCAGGCACGCTGGGACAGATCATCCCGCCATCCACGGTGCTGATCTTCGTCGGCGACATCCTCCAGGGCGCGAACCAGCAGGCGCAGCTCGAACTCGGCAACATGGCGCCGCAACCGATCTCGGTCGGCCAGTTGTTCGCGGGCGCGCTGCTCCCTGGCCTGCTGCTGGTGGGCCTGTACCTCGGCTGGATCCTCTTCAAGTCGATCTTCGATCCTCGCTCCTGCCCCCCGCTCGAGATGAGCGACGTGCAGCGGGCCGGCCTCGCGGGCCGGGTGCTCGGCGCGCTCGTGCCACCGCTGCTGCTGATGCTGGCGGTCCTCGGCTCAATCCTCGGCGGCATCGCGACGGCGACCGAGTCCGCATCGGTCGGCGCGGTCGGCGCGATGCTGCTGACGGCCGCCAAGGGACGCTTGAACCTGCAACTGCTGCGCGAGGTCATGCGCACGACGCTCGGCATCACGTCGATGATCTTCGTGATCCTGCTCGGCGCCAGCGTGTTCAGCCTGGTCTTCCGCGGGCTGGGCGGCGAGAACCTGGTGCACGACGCGCTCGGCTCCCTGCCCGGCGGCATTTTCATGGCCGTGCTCGCCGTGATGCTCGTGATCTTCGTGCTCGGCTTCTTCCTCGACACGTTCGAGATCATCTTCATCGTCGTGCCGATCACGGCTCCGGCGCTGATCAAGCTCGGCGTCGACCCGATCTGGCTCGGCGTCATGATCGGCGTGAACCTGCAGGCGAGCTTCCTGACGCCGCCGTTCGGATTCGCGTTGTTCTATCTGCGCGGCGTCGCGAGCACGCTGGTGAGAACCATCGACATCTACAAGGGTGTGGTGCCGTTCGTCGCGCTGCAGATGGTCGGCATCACGCTGGTCGCTCTCGCTCCGGGCCTGGCGACCAGCCTGCCGGCGCGGCTGTACGCTGCGGAGCCCCGGGGCATCGAGCGCGGGCCGCCCTCCGGTGCCGCGGCGGATCCATCAAACTCACCCGCGGCGGACGATTTCAGCGACCTGCTCGATGAGCCCACGCCCGACCGCAATCCGCCGCATCAGGATGAATTCGAGGAGCTGCTGCCAGAATGAAAAACAGGGGACAAGGCCCCCTATTTCAGCTTGAAGTCGAACGGCAGCCGCCGCGCGTTCAGGTAGGCCTGCTCGCCGACGCGCGTCCACGGGATGATTTCCTTCCGGAACGCGAGGAAGTCCTCGATGATCCGCTGCACGATGCGGTTGGGCGAACGGTCCGTGGCGTAGATCTCGTTCAGCACCTCGTTGGACTTCTCGCCGCAAGCGATCAGCGCGTCTTCCGGGAACGGCCGCACGATCACGCCGTGGTCTTTCACCAGCGTGCGCAGCGCCGGACCGGAGCGCGCGTTGTACTCGGCGAGCATGTCGCGCGTCGCCGCATCCGCGGCCGTGCGGATGATCACCTGCAGGTCGGGCGCCAGCGATTGCCACGCCCGCTCGTTGATCATCAGCTGCAGGTTGGGGCCCGGCTCGTGGTAGCCCGGCGCGTAGTAGTACCTGCACACCTGATAGAACCCCAGGGCGAGGTCGTTGTAAGGGCCGATCCACTCGGCGGCGTCGATGGCACCGGACTGCAGCGCCGGGAAGATCTCGCCGCCGGGCAGCGTCACCGGCGTCACGCCGAGCTTGGCGAGCACGCGGCCCTGATTGCCCGGGGCACGGAACTTGAGCCCGTTCAGGTCCTCGAGCGAGCGGATTTCCTTGCGAAACCAGCCAAGCATCTGCGTGCCGGTGCTGCCCGCGTGGAACGCGCGAATGCCGAAAGGGGCGTACAGCTCATCCCACAGCTTCTGGCCGTTGCCGAACTTGATCCAGGCGTCCATCTCGGCCGTCGTGAAACCGAAAGGGAAGACCGTAAAGAACGGCGCGCCTTCCGATTTTCCGGTGTGATAGTAGGCTGCGTCGTGGCCGAGTTGCGCGGTGCCGTTGGCGACGGCGCCGAAGCATTCCAACGCCGGGACCAGCTCGCCCGCAGCGTAGACCTTGATCGTGAGCCGGCCGCCGCTCATCGCCGAGATATTGGCCGCCAGGCGTTCTGCACCGGCGCCGAGCCCCGGCAGGCCCTTCGGCCAGCTCGTCACCATCCGCCATTCCAGCAGGCCCTTTGAAATGGCCGGGGCGGCCAGCGCCGCGCCGCCGCCGAGGATGGCGGCCTTGAGGAGCGATCTGCGTTTCACGCGCGACTACCTGCCTGTGAGCCGGCCGATCGACCGGAGCAGCCATACGATAGCCGCGGCCGCCCGGTTTAGCGATCGGGACCCAGGCTCGCCAGAAGCGCGGGGTCATCGATCTGCAGTCGCGGCAAGCGCGTGCCGGTCGTGACCGTCGAATCCCAGCTGATGGCGCTGTTGCGCCCGGCAGCCTTGGCGAGCAGCAAGGCCTGGTCGGCACGCTCGATGGCTTCCTCGACGCGAATCGCAGGGTCCAGCAAGGCGAGCCCGAACGAGGCAGACACCGGGAGCGCGACGCCAACGTGACCCGCAGCCAACGGGCGTCGAGCGAGTTCCTCGCGGACGCGCTTGATCACCGCCTGGCCAATGGCGAGGTCAGCCCCCGGCAGCGCGATCAGGAACTCATCGCCACCGTAGCGATACACCTTGTCGTACGGGCGGAGGTGCTGGTTGAGGTGCCGAACCACGTCTTTCAGGACCTGATCGCCCACCTGGTGACCGTACGTATCATTGACCTGCTTGAAGTGGTCCAGGTCCATGAAGACGATGCAGCACGGCTGGACACCCCGCTTCGCGAGTTCGAGCCACTGGCGCAGGTCCGGCAGCAATCCGGCCCGCCCGGACGCTCCAGTCAGCGGATCGAGGTTCCGCAACGCACCCTGGATCTCGTGCCGCAGTGATTCGATCGCCGCGCGCAATCGCGCACTGGCCTCGACCAGCGCCTCGTAACTCTCTCGAGCGACGGGCGCGCCGGCCGCGACCTCCTGCAGCAACCGTGCCGCGATCCGGTGCAGGTTCTCGTGCTCCGGGCCGATCGGCGCGAACGCCGGTTGCCCCCACAGATCCGCGGGTGCGCGCTCGTAATACCAGCGACCGAACTGGCAGTGCAGGTGCGCGTCGTCGGCGAGGTCGCCGCTCCCAGGGGGCAACCCGCAGACGATCGATCGCAATAGATTCTCTTGCCACTCGGCGTGGTCGCGCGTGGCACTCTCGAGCTGTTCCAGAGATACTTGCAACGTGGTCGGATCCATCTTGAGCATCGGTGTGCACCCCCATACTCCCCCACGCCGGCCCCAGGCTTCGTGCGCTCCCTTCCGGTCAGGCCGTGTCCGTAGCTTCCCGCGCGACCCGCCGCTGCACAACCCCTCTTACCCGCGGATGAGACTCGCATCCGCCGTATTGCGTCACAGTTCCGAAAGAAACCGCCTGAGCAGCCCATTGCCGGCAACGTATCGATGCACGTAAACGCCGATTACGCGATCCGGGTGGTCCTGCGGCCCGAGGATCGGCAGTGGATCGTATCCCCGGCCGGAGGCGTAGAGCGCGTGATGCTCGATCGCATTGGCGACGAGGTGGCACGCGCGACCAGCCTGGTGCGCTATGCGCCCGGGTCGGCGTTTCCCGAGCACGTGCACGGCGGCGGCGAGGAGATTCTCGTGCTCGAGGGCGTGTTCGCCGACGAGCACGGCGAGTATCCGGCCGGCAGCTACCTGCGAAATCCGGCGGGCACGCGGCACCGCCCGCGCTCCGACGCCGGGTGCCTGCTGTTCGTCAAGCTCTGGCAGTTCCAGCCAGGCGACGACGAGCAGAAGGTCGTCTCGACACGCGACGGCGCGTGGTCGCCCGGGCTGGTCGACGGCCTGTCCGTGATGCCACTGCATCAGTACGGCACCGAGGGCGTCGCGCTGGTGCGCTGGGCGCCGGGCACGACATTCCATCGCCACCAGCACTGGAGCGGCGAGGAAATCCTGGTGCTCGACGGCGTGTTCCAGGACGAGCACGGCGCCTACCCTGCCGGTTCATGGCTGCGCAGTCCGCACGGCAGCCAGCACACGCCGTTCTCGGACACGGGCTGCCTGATCTACGTGAAGACGGGGCATCTGCCACCGGGTCGCTGACGCGATCGCATCTGTGACGCACGCCCGGCCTGGAGCTGAACGTCTGCGTTAGCTTCGCGCATCCACTGCCGCGAGCACGGAGAAACCATCGCATGACCGCTTCGCACGATCTCGCTTCCGACCGCGCCTCGATCCTGGGCCCCACGCTGCGCTTCAAAGGCGAGTTGTCCGCTGGCGAGGACCTGGTGATCCACGGCCAGGTTGAAGGCACCATCGGGCCGGCGCCCAAAGTCACGATCGGCCCCGAAGCCCACGTCAAAGCGGGCGTCAATGCGGACGTGATCATCGTCGAGGGACACGTCGAGGGCGACCTGCACGCCCAGGTGTCGATCACGGTGCGACCCAAGGCCAACGTGCGCGGCAACCTCGAATCGCCGGTCATCAACATCGCCGAAGGCGCGACCTTCAACGGCGGCATCAAGATGGAACCCGGCACCTCGCAGGTGAGCTCCAAGCCCGGTCACGCTCGTGAAGCGATCGGGATCCGCACGGGAACCGCCAACTGACCGCCCAGGAGACGCCGTGATGTGGAAGCGTGAACGATCCGAGCCGGTCGACCTCGAACAGGTCATGACCGAGCCGCCGGCACCGATTGCGTCGGGCGCGCCCCCGGTCGCGCCTCCGTCGGCACCCGTGGTCGAGATCCCGGCGGAGCGTGCGCCGGTAGCGATGTCGTCGCACGCGCCGGCCGGCAAGGGCTCGACGCTGGGAGCGACCCTGCGTTTCAAGGGCGACCTCGTCGCCGACGAGGACCTGGTCATCCAGGGGCAGGTCGAGGGCTCCATCCTGCACACCCGGAGCCTGACGATCGGTGCCCAGGGTCGGGTTCTCGGTGACATCCGCGCACGTCGGATCGTCGTCGAGGGTACGGTCGACGGGAATCTCTACGCGCTGGAGAGCGTGAGCCTCCGGTCGGGAGCCGTCGTTCGCGGGGACGTCTTCGCGGCAGCAATCGCGGTCGACAATGGCGCACGCCTGACCGGTCGCATCGACATGGACAATGCGCCCACGGTCCCGACGATCAAGGTCCCGGCGTCCGGCTTGACGGAACCGGTTGCCCGCGACCTGTCCGCACCGGAGGCCGACGCGCTGCTGACTGGTTCGTGAGCACAGGACCTACCCGGCCGGGCGGCGGCGCGATTGCCGCGAACATTCATGGCCGCGGCCTCGCCTGCCGACCCTTCTCGGCGCACCGTCAGCGCAGCTGGCTGTCCTTGCTGCCGCGCCGATTGTAGGCGCTGGCCGCCTGGACGTGCCGGTCCGCCTCGGACTGGCAGGCGATGCACAGGCGCACACCCGGCATGGCCTGCCGACGCGCGTCCGGTATCGGTTCGCCGCACTCCTCGCAGTGCGCCAGGCCCGGCCCGCTCGGCAGCCGGGCACGGGCGCGCTCGATCGCGTCGGCGACGCTGTCGTCGATCTGCTGCTGCACCGCGCCGTCGCCGGCCCAACCCGTCGCCATCGAACCTGCTCCCGATAGCCACGGATACCTTACATCGACAGCCCGACCACGTCTCATCACAAGGGCGGCGGGCTGTTCAACGCGGTGAGCAACCTGCAGCTGATCGCCTGACCGAGCCGAGCGGCGGATACGAACGGTTCTCGTTACGTATTCACCCGGTCGGTCAAGGCGTCGGCGACGCAGCGGCAGCGGGTCCGTGTGGCGTACCCGGATTGACGCAGCGCAGCATCCCTGCGGTATAGTCGCCTGGATCCTTCTGCACACCCCGGAAGCGCCGGTCAACGACCAGCGAGGTCATCCCGTTGAAGACTCCACCGACACTGCAGCAGTCGCTGCACGGTCATCCTGCGACCGGCGAACTGTCGGTTCGCGCGCTGTCCACGCCTGAGCCGTTCGTCCGCCTGTTTGCGCGCCGGGTCCAGCAGGAAGGCGCGCTCGACCTGACGCAGGGCGACTACAAGAACGCGGACTTTGCGCCGCACCCGGAAGTGGTGCGGGCCGCCCAGCGCATCACCCGCAACACCGTGCACAGCTACGGGCCCGCGGTCGGGCGCATGGACGTGCGCAGCGAGGTCGCCGAGTTCTTCAACCGCGACGGGCTGCTCGACTACCCCGACTCCGAGGTCCGTTTCCAGCCGGACGAAGTGCTGTTCACGCCGGGCACGCGCGCCGGCCTCGCGATCGTGCTCGAGGTGCTCGGCGCCGACGGATCGGGCGTGGTCGTGCCGCGCCCGAGCTGGGAGTACGACTGGTTCATCGAACGCGCCGGCAAGACGGTGGTCGAGCTGCCGACGACCGCGCCCGATTTCCTGCCGGATCCGCACGAGCTCGACCGGCTGCTCGGCCGCGGCGGCATCTCGTCGGTCATCATCAACAATCCGCACAACCCCACCGGACGCGTCTACCCGCGCGCGCTCGTCGAGGAGCTCGTCCGCGTCGCGGTCAAGCACCGCTGCTACGTGCTGTACGACTCGGTCTATCAGCGGCTCGACTACGTCGGCTGGTTCGTCAACCCGGCCTTCGCGAACCCCGAGTGGCGCAACTGGGTCGTCTCGCTGTCCGGCCTGTCGAAGATGGACATGTTCGGCGCCTCGACCGGCGCCCGTGCCTGCTGGCTCGTGATCTCCGACCAGATCCGCGCCAACGGCGTGCGCGCCCGCGAAGTGCTCGCCAATCTTTCCGCCTGGCTGGTCGCGACACCATCGACGCTCGCGCAGGACTGGGCGCTCGCAGCGCTGCAAAGTCCGCTGGCCGCACTGCGCCGCCCCTCCCCGTACATGCGCGAGCGCCGCGACTTCATGCTGCGCGCCGCGGACGAGCTCGCGCCGCTCGGCGTCGAACGCACGGACTTCGGCGGCACGTTCTACTCGCCACTGGCCTTCCCCGGACTGCTCGGCGAACCGTTCGACCGGCTGCGCAACGGCGTGCACGAGCGGGCGGTCGTCAAGGACTCGGTGGACGCGTTCGAGCTGCTGCTCTCCGGCGGCGTCGGCGGCATTCCGTTCGCGGCGTTTGCCGGTGGCAGCGATGCCGCGGCTCGCTATGGCACCTGGCAGCGCCTGTCGTACGGCTCGAAGGACGTCAAGGAACTGGCCGTGTTCATGGATCGCGTCCGCGCGCGGATCGAGACGCAGGGTCGTCTCGGGGCCGGCGCGACCGTCCCGCCCCAATCGCGCTCGCCAAACGACGCCGTCTGGGAGAGCACCTGCGCGGCCGGCGGTTACGACGCGCTCGACGGTCTCGATGCGCCGGCGTTCGCCGCGGCACGGCAGCGCTTCCTCGCGAACCCGCGGCGCGAGACGCTGCGCCTGACCGGAACCAAGCATCCGGATTCGACCACGCATCGCGCCGCGCAGGTCGAGCGCGCGCTCGAAGCGGCACCGGCGGACGCGGCTGACCGCGCCCGCCTCGCGCTGACGCATCTCGAGTGGAACCCGTTGATGGATGCGCGCCTCGAGTACGAGGAATCGATCGCGGACCTGCTCGGGCCGTGCAGCGAAGTGCTGGTCGATCTCGAAGGGCGCCAGATCAGTCCCGACTGGCTCGACGTGCCGGAGAAGATCGCACTCGCGCTGCTGCGCCACGGCGTCGTGCCGGGCGAGGACCGTCACCTGTTGGTGCGAGTGCCCAACCCGTTCCTCGAACCGGACGAGGAGAAGATCTCGAAGATCCTCGCGTCCGTCGCACGCACGAACGTGCTGTTCCACCTCGCCTGCGAACGAGTCGGGTTGACCCCGCAGCGCAACGCGATCCACGAGATTGCGGTGCCGCAGGTCAACTCGAGCGCCGAGATCGGCGCGGTCATCAAGATCGGGACGCTGTACCTGCAGGCCGCCCGCGAACTGTTCGATGGCCCGCCCGATCGCGTTGATGCATTCCTCGGCGCGCGCGTGCCCGCGGACCGGCGCGAGGCGCTATTGTCACGGATCGCCTGCGTTCGCCTCGTGCCACTCTGCGAGAACGTTGGCGCGCTCGCGCACCTGCCGGACCTGCTCGAGAAGTTCTATGTCGCGCTGGAGCGTGGGCGCGGCATCG
>Ga0209391_10001082_pt1 | contig 13947 bp, 10 predicted proteins | sample PPLLak3March2015_FD_187246 | JGI IMG/M metagenome (GOLD analysis project Ga0209391, IMG submission 187246) | Freshwater sediment microbial communities from Prairie Pothole Lake near Jamestown, North Dakota, USA - PPLs Lake P7 Core (1) Depth... | ecosystem: Environmental > Aquatic > Freshwater >... | reverse complement strand
ATCGTCGGTTCGCACTATAAAGCCATTACCGACGGCGTTTTCACACGGCCTCGGTCGATCTCGGACCTCCAGGGTCTGCTATCGGCACGTCAGTGCAGGTTGGTCCCCGCCGGACCCAGCGACCCCGGGCCATAAGAATAAGGGGCATGGTCGTGAACCAGACCCCTTTTCGCGCAAAGTTGGCTCCGACACGTGGATTCGAACCACGGACCCGCTGATTAACAGTCAGCTGCTCTACCGCTGAGCTATGTCGGAACTGGAGGGGGCGGAATTGTCCGGATTAGGGGTCCCGTAGTCAACCCGGGATGGCCCTCACCCGCGCTTCGCGCGACCTCTCCCGCGAGCGGGAGAGGTGCAGATCACCCGCGCAGGGCCTTGCCCATGCGCTCGAGCGCCTTCTCGAGCGTCTGCATGCTGACCGCGAACGAGAAGCGGATGTGGCCCGGGGCGCCGAAGCCGGTGCCCGGGACGCCGGCCACCATCGCTTTTTCGAGCAGGAACTCGGCGAATTCGTGGTCGTCGGCGAGGCCGAGGTTCTGGATGGCCCCCGATACGTCGCACCACGCGTAAAAGGTGCCGGCGGCCGGCAGCACGCGGAAGCCGGGCAGGGCGTTCAGCCCGGCATTGAAGAAGTCGTGGCGCGCCCGGAAATGCTGGTTCATCTCGGCGACGCAGGCCTGGTCGGCATTGAGCGCCGTGACGGCCGCCTTTTGCGCGATCGACGAGGGGTTCGACGTGCTCTGGCTCTGGATGGTGGACATCGCGTCGATGATCGTCGCCGGGCCGCCGCAGTAGCCGATGCGCCAGCCCGTCATCGCGTAGCTCTTCGATACGCCGTTGATGGTGATCGTGCGGCCATAGAAGTCGGGGCAGGCCGTGAGGAAGCTCGCAAACGGCTCCTTCGCCCAGTAGATGTGCTCGTACATGTCGTCGGTGACGACCAGCACGTCCGGGTGGCGGCGCAGCACGGCGCCGAGGCCGTGCAACTCGGCGCTGGTGTAGGCGGCGCCAGTGGGATTCGAGGGGCTGTTGAGCATGAACAGGCGCGTCTTCGGGGTGATCGCCGCCTCGAGTTGCGCGGGGGTGATCTTGTAGCCCTGCTCGGGGCCGGCGTACGGCGTGATCGGCGTGCCCTCGGCGAGCAGCGCGATGTCGGGGTACGACACCCAATACGGCGCCGGGATGATCACCTCATCGCCCGGGTCGATCACCGCCATGAACAGGTTGTAGATGGTCTGCTTGGCGCCGGTCGAGACCAGGATCTGCGGCCGCGTGTACTCGATGCCGTTGTCGCGCTTGAATTTCGCGATGATCGCGTCCTTCAGGTCCGGGATGCCCTCGACCGCGGTGTAGCGCGTGAAGCCCTTGCGGATCGCTTCGACGCCCGCGTCGGCGATGTGCACCGGCGTGTCGAAGTCGGGTTCGCCGACGCCGAGGCCGATGATGTCCTTGCCCTCGGCCTTGAGCCGGGCGACGCGGCCTGTCAGTGCGACGGTGGGGGACGGCTTGACGCGCTTGAGGCGCTCGGCGAGGACAATGGCCAAGTGAGTATTCCGGCTGGGTGAGGGAACTCGTATCTTAGGCGATTCCGCGCTGCCACCCCAACACGAGCAGGACCCGACCGACATGGATGCCCCCCGCTTCCGACTGCGCGCCGACTACCAGCCGGCGGGCGATCAGCCTGCCGCCATCGCGAAGCTCGTCGAGGGGCTTCAGAGCGGCCTGTCGCACCAGACGCTGCTCGGGGTGACGGGTTCGGGTAAGACATTCAGCGTGGCCTGCGTCATCGAGCGCGTGCAGCGGCCGACGCTGGTGATGGCCCACAACAAGACCCTGGCCGCACAGCTGTACGGCGAGTTCCGCGAGTACTTCCCGGACAACGCAGTCGAGTACTTCGTCAGCTACTACGACTACTACCAGCCCGAGGCGTATGTGCCGTCGTCGGACACCTACATCGAGAAAGACGCCTCGGTGAACGCGCACATCGAGCAGATGCGCCTGTCGGCGACCAAGGCGCTGCTGGAGCGGCCGGACTCGATCATCGTCGCCACCGTGTCAGCGATTTATGGCCTCGGCGATCCGCAGGCTTACCTGAGCATGGTGCTGCACCTGGTGCGCGGCGAGCGGCTCGACCAGCGCAAGCTGCTCAGGCGCCTCGCCGACATGCAGTACACGCGCAACGAACTCGACCTCGGCCAGGGCACCTACCGGGTGCGCGGCGACGTGATCGACATCTTCCCGGCCGAGTCGGAGCGCGAGGCGGTGCGCGTCGAGCTGTTCGACGACGAGATCGAGGCGCTCGCCTGGTTCGACCCGCTCACCGGCGAGGTGCTGCGCCGGGTGCCACGGCTCACGGTGTACCCGTCGTCGCACTACGTGACGCCCAAGGAACGCATCGACCACGCCGTCGAGCAGATCCGCGAGGAACTGCGCGAGCGGCTCGCCGAGCTGCGCGCCAGGGAAAAGCTGCTCGAGGCGCAGCGGCTCGAGCAGCGCACCACCTTCGACCTCGAGATGATGATGGAGGTCGGCTACTGCGCCGGCATCGAGAACTACTCGCGGTATCTTTCCGGCCGGACCGCGGGCGAGCCGCCGCCGTGCCTGTTCGACTACTTGCCGAAGAACGCGTTGCTGGTGGTCGACGAAAGCCACGTCACCGTGCCGCAGATCGGCGGCATGTACAAGGGCGACCGTTCACGCAAGGAGACGCTGGTCGAGTACGGGTTTCGCCTGCCGTCCGCGCTCGACAACCGGCCGCTGCGCTTCGACGAATGGGAGTCGCTCGCGCCGCAGATGATCCTCGTCTCAGCGACCCCGGCGCAGTACGAGGCCCGCATGTCGGGCGAGGTCGTGGAGCAGGTGGTGCGGCCCACCGGGCTCATCGATCCCGAGGTCGAGATTCGCCCGGTGCGCACCCAGGTCGACGACGTGCTGTCGGAGATCGGCCGCTGCGTGGCCCTCGACGAGCGCGTGCTGATCACTACGCTCACCAAGCGCATGGCCGAGGACCTGACCGAGTACCTCGACGAGCACGGCGTGCGCGTGCGCTACCTGCACTCCGACATCGAGACCGTGGAGCGGGTCGAGATCATCCGCGACCTGCGCCTCGGCAAGTTCGACGTGCTGGTGGGCATCAACCTGCTGCGCGAGGGACTCGACATGCCCGAGGTGTCGCTGGTGGCGATCCTCGATGCGGACAAGGAAGGCTTCCTGCGCTCGGAAGGGTCGCTGATCCAGACCATCGGCCGCGCCGCGCGCCACGTGAACGGCAAGGCGATCCTGTACGCGGACCGGATCACCGGCTCGATCGAGCGTGCGCTGGCCGAGACCAACCGCCGCCGCGCGAAGCAGATCGAGTACAACGCCGAACACGGCATCACGCCAAAGTCGATCCGCAAGGCGGTCGCCGACGTGATGGAAGGCGCACGCGGCGATGCCGCCCCCGGTGGCCGCGGGCGCCGTGGCGGCCGGGACGACGCGGGCGTGGTGTTGCTCGGCCCAGAGCAGGCGATGAAAAAGATCAAGAAGCTCGAGACGGAGATGTACCGCCACGCCCGCAACCTCGAGTTCGAGGCTGCGGCGAGGCTGCGCGACGAAATCGAGCAGTTGCGCCAGCAGGCCTTCGGCCCGCCCGGCCAGCTGGCCGGGTGAGAGGAAGCGGATAGCGGATAGCGGATAGTCAGAGGGCCGGCATGCCGGCCTTCTTGATTCCGGCACTATCCGCTATCCGCTATTCACTATCCGCTCGCGTTATTCCGCCGCGCGGAGTAACTCGTTGATCCCGACCTTCGCGCGCGTCTGCGCATCCACGCGCTTGACGATTACTGCGCAATACAGGTTGTACTTGCCGTTGCCGCCGGGCAGGGAGCCCGGTACGACCACCGCCCCGGCGGGGATGCGGCCGTACAGCACCTCGTCGCGCTCGCGATCGTAGATGCGCGTGCTCTGTCCCACGTAGACGCCCATCGACAGCACGGCGCCTTCCTCGACGATCACGCCCTCGACGACCTCGGAGCGAGCGCCGATGAAGCAGTTGTCCTCGATGATGGTCGGGTTGGCCTGCAGCGGCTCGAGCACGCCGCCGATGCCGACGCCGCCCGAGAGGTGCACGTTGCGCCCGATCTGCGCGCACGAGCCGACGGTGGCCCAGGTGTCGACCATGGTGCCTTCGCCGACCCAGGCACCGATGTTGACGTAGCTCGGCATCAGCACCGCGTTGCGGGCGACGTACGCACCGCGGCGCACCACGGCCGGCGGCACCACGCGCACGCCTTCGCTGCGGAAACGGTCGGCGTCGTATTCGGAGTACTTGAGCGCGACCTTGTCATAGAAGCGGGTGTAGCCCGCCTCGATCGGCCGGTTATCGAACAGCCGGAACGACAGCAGCACGGCCTTCTTGAGCCACTGGTGCACGATCCACTGGCCGTCGACCTTCTCGGCCACGCGCGCCTCGCCGCGATCGAGCATGCCCAGGGCGTTTTCCACCGCGGCCACGACGTCGGCCGGCGCATTGCCGGGCGCGAACTTCGCGCGGTCCTCGAAGGCGGCGTCGATGGTGGCGGCGAGGGTCGCGGTCTGCGTCATGGTCGGTCTCGTGTGTCGGCTGTCGCGATGCGTGATTGCGAAGGATAGCGCAGCGGCGGAGCGCGCGAGCAGAGCGTGCGCACGGAGCGGTTGCCCGGGTTCCGCGGATCTTCCGGCAAACGCCGTGAATCCATCCTTGGGGGCTCCGGGCGCGGCGCTACCTGCGCGTGGACGCTCGCGCACTTTGTTGCAGCCACTCGACTTGGCGGCCACGCGTATGCGACGGCAACGCGATGCGGGGGCGCAAGTCGCGTCAGCGTCTGCGCTCCGAACGGGCCGGGAGAGTGCCTCGGGGAGCGCTCCGCGGCATGGACGCCGCGGCGCGAGCCCCCATGGATGGGTTCACGGCGGCTCCCCGAGGCACTCTCCCGGCCCGTCCGGAGCGCCAACCAACCTGAATGCGTCAGCGACCTGATCGCACGAACGCGACAGTGCGCCGCGCCGCCTCGACGCAGTCGTCGACGCTCGCGACGAGCGAGACGCGCACGCGTCCGCGCCCGGGGTTGCCCGCGGCGGTGTCGCGCGCCAGGTAGGACCCGGGCAACACCGTAACGTGCTGCTGCTCGAACAAGCCGCGCGTGAACGGCTCGTCGTCGCCGACCGCCAGCCACAGGTAGAACGCGCCGGCCGGCGAGTCGACCTCGAGCACCTCGCGCAGCATCGGCACCACCGTGGCGAACTTGGCGCGATACAGCCGCCGGTTCTCGATCACGTGCGACTCGTCCTGCCACGCCGGAATGCTCGCGAGTTGCGTGTGCACCGGCACCGCACAGCCGTGATAGGTGCGATACAGGCGGAACCCGGCGAGGATTTGTGCATCTCCGGCGACGAACCCGGAGCGCAGGCCCGGCACGCTGGAGCGCTTCGACAGGCTGTGGAACGCCACGCAGCGCTCAAAGCCCGTGTTGCCGGCGGCGTGCGCGGCCTGCAGCAGCCCGGGCGGCGGCTGCGCCTCGTCGGAGTAGATCTCCGCATAACACTCGTCCGCCGCGACCACGAAGCCATGGCGATCCGACAGCTCGAGTGCGTGTCGCAGGTAGTCGAGCGGCATCACCGCGCCGGTCGGGTTGCCCGGGTTGCAGAGGAACAACACCTGGCAGCGCCGCCAGGTGGCCGCGGGCACCGCATCGAGATCGGGCAGGTAGTCGTTCGCCGCGTCACAGTTGAGGTAGACGGGTTCGGCGCCGGCGAGCACGGCCGCCCCCTCGTAGATCTGGTAGAACGGGTTCGGCATCAGCACCGCGGGCGCCGGGCGGCTCGCGTCCACCACGGCCTGCACGAACGCGAACAGTCCCTCGCGTGTGCCGTTCAACGGCAACACCATCGATTCCGCATTCACCGCGCCGGCGGGCAGTGTAAAACGCCGCTCCAGCCAGCGGGCGATGGTCGTGCGCAGCTCCGGCAGGCCGAGCGCCAGCGGGTAGCTGCCCAGCGTGTCGAGGGCGCGGGCCAGCGCGGCGCCGACGAACGCCGGCGGGGCGTGCTTCGGCTCGCCGATCGACAACGGGATGGGCGGCAGCGTGGCCGGCGGCGTGGCGCCGGCGAGCAGGGTGCGCAGGCGCTCGAACGGGTAGGGCCGAAGCAGGTCCAGGCGGGGATTCACTGGGCGACGGGCGCTGTCGTCGGCATCATGCGGGGGTGTTCGCATCGCGTCGATCGAGCGCGGCGACGAGCGTCTCCTGCAGGCGGCGCCGCGCGTCCTCGCCGAGCGGCTGGCCGCGCTCGTCGGTGACGTGGAACACGTCCTCGGCGCGCTCGCCGATGGTGAGGATGCGGGCCATCACCACGTCCACGCGCTCGGCCAGCAACACCTTGCCGACCTCCGACAGCAGTCCGGGCCGGTCGCCCGCGATCAGCTCGAGGATGGTATGGCTGTGCACCGGGTCGTCGGTGAAGGTGATCTGCGTCGGCGTCGAGAACATGCGCACCTGGCGCGGGGCACGCCGCGTCACGGTCGGCGGGATCGCGTCCTCCGGCAGCTGCAGCACGCGCCAAAGTTGCTGCTCGATCTGGTGGGCGCGGTTGCGGTCGGCGATCGGAGTGCCGGTGTCCTCGAGCACCAGGTAGGTGTCGAGGCTCAGGCCGCCCTCGAGCGGCGTGATGCGCGCGTCGAGGATGTTGAGGCCCATCTGGTCGAGCTGCGCCGTGGTGCGCGCGAAGTTGTGCTGCCGATGGGGCATGTAGGTGACCACGGAATTGCCGCCGCGCTCGGTCGCCTCGCGCACCGCCACCAGCGGTGAAAGGTCGGTGGGGTCCCGATCGGCGAGCAACCGCGTGTGCCAGGCGATCTCGGCCGGCGTGTGGCGCAGGAAGTAGCCGACGTTCATGCGCGACCAGACGGCGGCCGCGCGCGTGGCGTCGATGCCGTCGCGCGCCAGCAGCTCGGTGGCCTCGGTACGGGTCTCGGCCACCAGCTCCTCGTGGTCCACTGGTGTTTCGAGGCCGCGCCGCAGGGCACGCTTGGCGCGTTCGTAGAAATCGTGGAACAGCGACGACTTCCAGGAGTTCCACAGCTTCGGGTTGGTGCCGCGCACGTCGGCCACCGTAAGCAGGTACAGGTAGTCGAGGTGCACCTGGTCGCCCACCGTGTGCGCGAAGTCGCGGATCACCTTGGGATCGGAGATGTCCTTCTTCTGCGCGGTGACCGAGAACAGCAGGTGGTTGCGCACCAGCCAGGCCACCAGCCGCGCGTCGTAGCGCGACAGGCCCTGCTCGAGGCAGAACGCCTCGGCGTCCACCGCACCGAGCTCCGAGTGGTCGCCGCCGCGGCCCTTGGCGATGTCGTGGAACAGCGCCGCGAGGTAGGCGAGCTCGGGTTTCGGCAGCTGTGCCATCAGCCGCGACAGCGCCGGCAGCTCGTGCTCGAAGCGCGGCAGCGCGACGCGGCGCAGGTTGCGCACCACGAACAGGGTGTGGGCGTCGACGGTGTAGGCGTGGAACAGGTCGTACTGCATGCGGCCGACGATGCGGCCGAAGGCCGGGATGTAGCGGCCTAGCACGCCGTACAGGTTCATGCGCCGCAACTCGTGGGTGACGCCCTGCGGCGCGCGCATGAAGTCGAGGAACAGCCGGTGGTGGCGCGGGTTCTGGCGGAACTCCTCGTCGATCAGCCACAGGTGCCGGCCGAGCGCGCGGATGGTCGTGGCGCGCACGCCGCGCAGCTCGGGGTGGTCCTGCATGATGCGGAACAACTCGAGGATCGCCGAGGGCTGGCGCGCGAACACGTCGTCCGAGGTCACCTCGAGGTAGTCGCTGCGCGCCTGGAAGCGCGGGTTGAGCGGCACGATCGCCGCCTCGTCGCCGCCGAGGATCGCCTCGCGGAACAGCTGCAGCAGCATTTCGTTCAGCAGGCTGACGTCCATCACCGTGCGGTAATAGCGCTGCATGAACTGCTCGACCGCGAGGGTGTAGGTCGCGTCCTCGTAGCCGAACATCTTCGCGAGGCGGATCTGGTGGTCGAACAGCAGCCGGTCCTCGCGCCGCCCGGTGATCGCGTGCAGGCCGAAGCGCGCCTTCCACAGGAAGGCCTGCGCGGCGCGCAGCTTGCGCAGCTCGCCCGCGGTGAGGAAGCCGTGCTCCACCAGCTCGTCGAAGGTCTCGGCACCGAAATGCCGCTTGGCGACCCAGCCGATGGTCTGGATGTCGCGCAGGCCCCCGGGGCTGGTCTTCACGTTCGGCTCGAGGTTGTAGGCCGTGTCGTGATGGCGGTGGTGGCGCGCCTGCTGCTCCGTTACCTTGGCCTCGAAGAAAGCCTTCGACGACCAGACGTTCTCTTGCGCGAGCGCGCGGCGCATGGCCTGCACCAGGAAATCGGGCCCGGCCAGCAGCCGCGCCTCGATCAGCGTCGTGGCCACGCTCACGTCCGCCGCGCTCTCGCGCTGGCAGTCGTCGATGGTGCGTACGCTGTGGCCGACCTCGAGCCCGATGTCCCACAGGAAGGTGAGGAATCGCTCGATGCCCTCGTGGCCGCCGCCCAGCCCGGACTTGGGCAGCAGGATCAGCACGTCGATGTCGGAGCAGGGGTGCAGCTCGCCCCGGCCGTAGCCGCCCACCGCGATCAGCGCGACGTCCTTCTCGGCGGACGCAGTGTGCAGGGCCCACGCGTGGCGCAGCACGACGTCGACCATGCGGGCGCGGTCCCGCACCAGCCCCTCGATCGGCTCGTCCTCCTCGAAGCGCCGGCGCAGGCTGTCACCACCGTCGGCGAGCGCCTGGCGGAACGCGGCGACGCGGTCGTCGCCGGCCGTGAGCGCGGCAGGCAGGGAATCGAGGTACTGCCAGGGCGGCAGCACCGCGCGACCGGCGGACGTCTCGAGTTCCTCGGCGGGGGTGGCAGCCATCGTGGTGCGGGTCAGGCTGGCGGCCGCTCGTGCGCGCCGAGCGTCAGGACCTCGGCACCGTCGTCGGTGACCAGCACGGTGTGCTCCCACTGTGCGGACAGCGAGTGGTCGCGCGTCACTACCGTCCAGCCGTCCGGCAGCAGGCGTACCTCGCGGCGGCCGGCGTTGACCATCGGCTCGATGGTGAAGGTCATGCCAGCGGTGAGCACGAGGCCCGTTCCCGCCTCGCCGTAGTGCAGCACCTGCGGATCTTCATGAAAGCCGCGGCCGATGCCGTGGCCGCAATACTCGCGCACCACGGCGTAATGGTTGCCCTCGACGAAGCGCTGGATGGTCGCGCCGATGTCCCCGAGGCGCGTGCCTGGTCGCACGGTGCGGATGCCGAGCCACATCGCCTCGTAGGTCACTTCCACCAGCCGCTGCACGTGCGGCGGGACGCGGCCGACCGCGAACATCCGGCTCGTGTCGCCGTGGAAGCCGTCCTTGATCACCGTGATGTCGACGTTCACCACGTCGCCCTGCTTGAGGCGCCGGTCGCCCGGGATGCCGTGGCAGACCACATGGTTGACCGAGGTGCAGATCGACTTCGGGTAGCCGCGGTAGCCGAGCGGGGCGGGAATCGCCTGCTGCACGTTCACGATGTAGTCGTGGCAGAGGCGGTCGAGCTCGTCGGTCGACACCCCGGGCACGATGTGCGGGCCGATCATGTCGAGTACCTCGGCGGCGAGGCGCCCGGCGACCCGCATCGCCTGCTGCTCGGCGGGGCCCTTGAGCGTGACGTTGCCCGCGCTGTCGGAGCGCCAGGGAGTCGAAGCTGGCTCGGGTAGGTGCATCTGTGCCTTGGGGACGGGGCGCCGCCCCGCGGCCGGGTGGCGCCCAAGTATTTGAACGAACGCGAAGTTATGGTATAAAGCGCGGCCTTTTTTCTCAACCTAATCCGCACACGTACCGTCACATGCGGCCGGGTGCCGGCGTCGACCGTGAGGTCTTGCCGGTTGCCGCATGGGGTACGTGGAGGCCCAACCCCACAAGGAGACTCTAGACCATGGCCAGCATGTCCATGCGGCAGATGCTGGAAGCGGGTGTCCATTTCGGACACCAGACCCGCTTCTGGAACCCGAAGATGGCCCCCTTCATCTTCGGCGAGCGCAACCGGATCCACATCATCAACCTCGAGAAGACGCTGCCCCTCTACCTCGAGGCCGCGGACTTCATCAAGCACACCGTCGCCGACGGCGGGCGCGTGCTGTTCGTCGGCACCAAGCGCTCGGCGCGCGAGGCGGTCGCCCGCGAGGCGGCCCGCTGCGGCATGCCTTACGTCAGCCACCGCTGGCTCGGCGGCATGCTCACCAACTTCAAGACCATTCGCCAGTCCATCCGCCGCCTCACCGACATCGACGAGATGGCGGCCAACGGCCTGCTCGACAGCCGCAGCAAGCGCGAGGCGCAGATGGTGCGCCGCGAGCGCGAGAAGCTCGAGCGCAGCCTGGGTGGCATCAAGGAAATGGAAGGCCTGCCGGACGTCATGTTCGTGGTCGACGTGGGCCACGAGAACATCGCGATCCACGAGGCGCAGAAGCTCGGCATCCCGGTGGTGGCGGTGGTCGACACCAACTGCGCGCCGGACGGCATCAGCTACGTGATCCCGGGCAATGACGACGCCATGCGCGCCATCGAGCTGTACGCGGGCGGCATCGCCGATGCAGTGATCGAAGGCCGCTCGACGCTGCCCGACGTGCCGGTCGGCGAGGACGATTTCGTCGAGCTCGACGAGGAAGGCAAGCCGCGCCCGAAGAGCGCCGCCAGGCGCCGTGCCGCCCCTCCCAGCCGCAAGAAGACGCCCGTGCGCCGCAAGCCGGCCGCGGAGATCGAGCCGGCAACCGACACGGTGGCCGAGCTGGCGGAGGCCGATCCCGAGGAGAGCCCGGAAGCCTTCATGGCGCGCCGCGAGGCCGCCCGCAAGAAGGCCCCAGCCGCTGCTGCCCCGACCCCGGCGCCGTCCGAGGTTTCGGCTGAGGCACCGGCGCCCGAGGCTCCGGCTGCCGCGGCAGGAGAGTGAGCATGGCGGTCACCGCTGAAACAGTGAAGGCCCTGCGCGAGCGCACTGGCGCCGGCATGATGGAGTGCAAGAAGGCGCTGGTCGAGGCGAACGGCGACCTCGAGGCCGCCGCCGAGGCGATGCGCAAGTCGGGCCTCGCCAAGGCCGACAAGAAGGCCGGCCGCGTGGCCGCCGAGGGTGTGGTGGTCATCGAGCGCTCGGCTGACGGCCTGTCGGCCGCGCTGGTCGAAGTCAACTCCGAGACCGACTTCGTCGCGCGCGAGAAGGACTTCCAGGCCTTCGCCCGCGACGTTGCCAAGCTCGCGCTGGCCGACCGGCCGGCCGATCTCGACGGCCTGCTGGCAGCGAAGCTGCCCTCCGGGCAGACGGTCGAGGAGACGCGTCGGGCGCTCATCGCCCGCATCGGCGAGAACATCGGCGTGCGCCGCTTTGAAATCGTGCAGGGCAGCGCCCCGCTCGCGACCTACCTGCACGGCAGCCGCATCGCCACCGTGGTGGTGATCGAGGGCGGCGAGGCCGCGCTCGGCCACGACCTCGCCATGCACATCGCGGCGATCAACCCGCAGTTCCTCGCCGCCGAGGACGTGCCGGCCGACCAGGTCGAGAAGGAGCGCGAGATCTTCATCGCGCAGGCCGCCAGCGACCCCAAGCTCGCCGGCAAGCCGAAGGAAGTGCTGGTCAAGGCCACCGAGGGCAAGCTGCGCAAGTACCTGGGCGAGATTACCCTGCTGGGCCAGCCGTTCGTGAAGGACGACAAGCAGAGCGTGGCGCAGGTGCTGAAGGGCGCCAACGCCAGGGTGCTGCGCTTCGTGCGCTACGAGGTCGGTGCCGGCATCGAGAAGAAGCAGGAAGATTTCGCGGCGGAAGTGATGGCGCAGGTGCGGGGCGCCTGAGGCGTCCCGAGCCGGCCCGCACGACCCCGAGGAACCCCGCGCAAGCGGGGTTCCTTATAATGGCGCCCGACAGAGGAGGCGACCGACCCGATGGCCACGACCGCAGACGGCAAGCACGCGTTCCGGCGCATCCTCGTCAAGCTGTCCGGTGAAGCCCTGATGGGCGCCTCCGACTACGGCATCGATCCCGCGTTCCTCAGGCGCCTCGCCGGCGAGATCCGCGCCATGCGCGAGTACGGCGCGGAGGTCGCGATCGTCATCGGCGGCGGCAACCTGTTCCGCGGCGCGGGCCTCGCCCGCGCCGGCATGGACCGCGTCACCGCCGACCAGATGGGCATGCTCGCCACGGTGATGAACTCGCTTGCGCTGCAGGACGCGCTCGAGTCGATCGGCGTGTTCGTGCGCGTGATGTCGGCGATCCGCATCAACGAGGTCTGCGAGGACTACATCCGCCGCCGCGCGGTGCGTCACCTCGAGAAGGGCCGCGTCACCATCTTCGCCGCCGGCACCGGCAGCCCGTTCTTCACGACCGACTCGGCCGCGAGCCTGCGCGCGATCGAGATCGAGGCCGACCTGCTGGTCAAGGCCACCAAGGTGGACGGAGTGTACGACTCCGACCCGATGCTGAACCCCGACGCCCGCCGCTACGACCGCCTCACCTATGACCAGGTGCTCGACCAGCGCCTCGGCGTGATGGACCAGACGGCGATCGTGTTGTGTCGCGACCACCACTTGCCGCTCAGGGTGATCAACCTGAACGAGCCGGGCACCCTGGTGCGTGTGGCGCGCGGCGACGACGTCGGCACGCTGGTGACGAACTGACGCGGCCTGCCGGCCGCCCACGGAGACCGCCCATGATCGAGGACGTCAAGAAGGATGCGGCCGAGCGCATGACCAAGTGCGTGGCGGCGCTGAAAAGTGAGCTGAAGAAGCTGCGCACCGGCCGTGCCAGCACCTCGCTGCTCGAGCACGTGCGCGTCGACTACTACGGCAACGAGGTTCCGCTGCAGCAGGTCGCCAACGTCGCTGTCGAGGACTCCCGCACGCTCACGGTGGTGCCGTGGGAGAAGCAGATGGTACCGGTGATCGAGAAGGCGATCATGAAGTCCGACCTCGGCCTGATGCCGGCCACCGCGGGCAGCGTGATCCGCGTGCCGTTGCCGGCACTGACCGAGGAACGCCGCCGCGACCTGAGCAAGGTCGTGCGCCACGAGGGCGAGAACGGCCGCGTAGCGATCCGCAACGTGCGTCGCGACGTGATGCAGGAACTGAAGGAGATGCTCAAGGAAAAGATGATCTCCGAGGACGACGAGCACCGCGCGCACGAGGAGATCCAGAAGCTCACCGACAAGTACGTGGCCGACGTCGACCACGTGGTGGCGGAGAAGGAAAAGGAACTGATGCAGGTCTGAACCGTGGCGCAACCTCCCACGCGCGCGCCCGGGACGCCTCGCCACGTTGCCGTCATCATGGACGGCAACGGCCGCTGGGCCTCGCGCCGCGCCATGCCGCGGCACGTCGGCCACCGGGCGGGCGTGAAGGCCGTGCGGTCCACCGTCGAGGGTTGCGCGCGGCGCGGCATCGAGGCGCTCACGCTGTTCGCGTTCTCGAGCGAGAACTGGGGGCGGCCCGCCGAGGAGGTCGCGCGCCTGATGGAGCTCTTCGTCGAGGCCATGGAGCGCGAGGTCGACGACCTCCACCGCAACGGCATCCGCGTGCGCTTCATCGGCGACCTCACGACGCTCAAGGCGCCGCTGCGCGAGTCGATCGCGGCGGCCGAGGCGCGCACCGCGCACAACCCGAACCTGAGCCTGTTCATCGCGCTGTCGTACGGCGGTCGCTGGGACATCGTCCGGGCGGCGCGCCGCCTTGCCGAGCGCGCGGTGGCCGGGGAAATCCAGCCGGCTGCGATCGACGAGCAACTGCTTGGCGGCGAGCTGTCGCTCGCGGGCGTGCCGGACCCCGACCTCTTCATCCGCACAGGCGGCGAGCAGCGCATCAGCAACTTCGTGCTGTGGAACCTCGCCTACAGCGAACTCTATTTCTGCGACACGCTGTGGCCGGATTTCGA
>Ga0209391_10001079_pt1 | contig 13956 bp, 19 predicted proteins | sample PPLLak3March2015_FD_187246 | JGI IMG/M metagenome (GOLD analysis project Ga0209391, IMG submission 187246) | Freshwater sediment microbial communities from Prairie Pothole Lake near Jamestown, North Dakota, USA - PPLs Lake P7 Core (1) Depth... | ecosystem: Environmental > Aquatic > Freshwater >... | reverse complement strand
CGGAGGAAATGCATGGCTGGCCGTGTGGCCCGGAGATTGGCCGCGGCGGGGCGGGGGTGTCGAGTGTGATGTGGGGCTGGGGCGCGGCTCACCCGGCCTTGCCGACATGGCCGAGCGGCGGCACCGGCGCGCCGATGGCATCCGCCGCGGCGCGCAGGAGTTCCACCTCGCCATCGTTGAGCATGGCATCGCTCATGGCGGCGAGGCCGCAAAGCCGCAGGATCTGCGACTTGACCAGCGGCGTGGCCATTTCAAACCGCGCCAGCGCCGTGGCGACGAGATCAAGCGTGCAGGCGGCGGGTTCCAGGCGCTCAAGCTCCATGCCGGCGTGTTGCCGGTATTCGCTGGCGGCGGCATCGAGCGCGGAGGGATCGCCGGATTGCCCGGCGAAGGCGCCTAACAGGATGGCGGTTTCCCGCTGGAGATCACCGAGGGCGCGGAATTGCATGCGGGCCACCGGGCGCAGGCCGAGGCCGACGGCGACGTGGCGCTCGAGCACGCGTTCGAGCATGAATTCAAAAAGGCTCATCCCGCCATCGGCCTCGATGAGCGCGCGGTTGAGTTGGAGAAACGCGCGGGCTTCATCGTGGCTCATGCGGCGGAGCCATGGCAGGGAGAGGTCCAACAGCGCGAGTTTTTCCGCGGCGCTGCGGCTGGCGAGCTGGCGGCACCAATCGTTGGCGGCAACGGTGGTTTCGTGGTCGGTTTTTTCGCCTAACAAGACCAGCGCATTTTCGCGGCCGGTGCCGTCCTGGGCGAGCAGGAGGCCGTAAAGCAGCACCTTGGCCTCGTCCTTGGAATGGAAGCCGATGTTTGCGCCGCGCAGGTCGCGCCGGATGATCGAACCGACCCGGGGATCGAGCCGGGTGCTTTCCGCGAGCGAGTCGAGCGCGAAGGAAGCGCTGGCCGGGACGAGACGGGTGACGGGTGCGCCGGTGATTTGGGAAACGGCGGTGTGCCGGGCGCGGGGCGGGGGAGGTGGCTGGCGCTCGGCTGTTAGAAACCCGCCATTCCAATCCGGCTCCAATGCGCGAATCCGGCTTTCGAGCGGCGGGTGGGTGGCGAAGCCGAGTTTCAGCAAATCACTGCTGGCGAAAAACAAGTGCCGCGCCTCCGAGGCGCCGGGGGACCGGATGACGCCGTGCTGGCTGAATCCGCCGATTTTTTTCAAGGCGTTGGCCAGGCCGGGCGGATGGCGCGTGAACTGCACCGCGGAGGCATCCGCCAGATATTCGCGCTGGCGTGAAACGGCCGCCTGGATGAGGCGGGCGAAGACCGAGCCGATGGAGCCGATGAGCCAGACGGCCGCACCGGCGGCGGCGATCAGGATGACCACGCCGCCGCCCTTGGAGTTGTTATCATTGGAAATGCGGACGTGGCGCAGCAGTTGCAGCAGCATCCGCCCGATCATGGCGATCATCACCAGGCCGAAAATCCAGCCGGTGAGGCGCATGTTGAGTTTCATGTCGCCATTCAAAATATGGCTGAACTCGTGGGCCACGACGCCCTGCAATTCATCGCGGCTGAGCCGCTCCAGACATCCGCGGGTGATGCCGACCACGGCGTTTGCGGGATCCGTTCCGGCGGCGAAGGCGTTGATGCCGTCCTCGTCATCGAGGATCCATGTCTCGGGTGCGGGCAGGCCGGAGGCGATGGCCATTTCCTCCACCACGTTGAGCAGGCGGCGTTCCAACGGGTCGGTGGTGGCCGGGTCCACCGCACGGCCGCCGAGGTCGCGCGCGACCACCGAGCCACCGGCGGAAAGCTGGGTGAGTTTGTATAAACTGCCCAGCACGATGAGCCCGCCCGCCATGGGGCCGATGGAAACGGCGAGATCCGGGTCCAGCCATGCGGTGGCCGCCTGTTGGCCGTAATGATCCGTGGCCAGCCATGATTTCATCATCACGGCCACGGCATAGAGCGAGGCGACCACGCCACAGAGCGCTAGTGAGAACCACACGATCAACCAGCGGCTGGCGACGCGTGCCCGCTCCTGCGTCTGGAAAAAGTTCATCGGCGTGCCCCGTTAGGCTCAGAACTGCACCTTCACCGCCTCGCGCTCGGCGGTGTTGGTGATTTCAAACGACTGGGCGGCCGTGAAGTTGAACATTCCGGCGATGATGTTGGTGGGGAAAACCTCGCGCTGGTTGTTGTATTGCATGACTGCATCGTTGTAGGCCTGGCGGGCGAAGGCCACGCGGTTTTCGGTGGAGGTGAGTTCCTCGCTGAGCTGCATCATGTTCTCGTTGGCCTTGAGGCTGGGATAGGCTTCCGCCACGGCGAAGAGGCGGCCGAGCACGCCGCCGAGTCCGGCCTCGGCCTGGCCGAGCGCCATCATGGCTGCGGGATCGCCGGGATTGGCGGCGGCGGTGGCGCGGGCACCGGAGGCCTGGTTGCGCGCGGCGATCACCGCTTCCAGCGTTTCGCGCTCGTGGCTCATGTAGGCCTTGGCGGTTTCCACCAGGTTCGGGATGAGGTCGTAGCGCCGTTTCAACTGCACGTCGATCTGCGCGAAACTGTTGCGGTAGAGGTTCCGCGCGACGACCAGACCGTTGTATTTGGCGATGACAAACAACAGCGGCAGGCCGATGACGACGGCGAGGATGATGAGCAGGATGGTGGCGGTGGTCATGGCAGTGCACTTTAGGGATGAAAGCGCGGCTGGCCATTCCAAAAAGCCCGGTTTTTCCGCCAGTCCGGCGGCTTCGTGTGCCGCCAAACTTTTGCCTTGGAGAGGCGGGGGGGACTTCCTAGGGTTCGCCCGGCGCGCCAGCCGATTGATCCATGGCCAAACAAGAATTCACCATCCTCAACAAACTTGGCATTCATGCCCGCCCGGCGGCGCAATTCGTGAAAATGGCCAACCGTTTCCAGGCGGATGTGTTCGTGGAAAAGGATGGCGAGGAAGTGGATGGCAAGAGCATCATGGGCCTGATGATGTTGGCTGCGGGCCACGGCTCGGTGATTTCCGTGAGCGCCGATGGGCCGGATGCCGATGCGGCGCTGGCCGCGCTGGGAGAATTGATCGCCCGCAAGTTCGAGGAGGACTGAATCCGCCGCGCCTAAGCCCGGCGGATCTTGCCGCTGGCCGTGAGCGCCAGGCTTTCCACCTGCTGGACGCGGGCCGGCACCTTGTAGGGCGAGAGCGATTTCCGGCACCAGTCGATCAGCTCCCGGGCGTTCATCGCCGCGCCCTCGCGCAGGATCACCTCGGCGGCGGCGACGGTGCCGAGCACCGGGTGGGCGACCCCGAAAACCCGGCAGGCGGCCACCGTTGGATGTTGCTGGAGGATGTTTTCCACTTCCTCGGGAAACACCTTCATGCCGCTCACGTTGATGACGCTTTTTTTCCGGCCGCGGATGAAGACCCGGCCGGCGGCGTCCGCCTCCGCCAGATCGCCGGTGGCAAACCAGCCATCCACGCAGACATCCTTCAGCGCTTGCCATGGTGAAAGATAGGCATCGAACATGCCCGGGCCCTTGATCCACAACTCGCCGGTGGTTTCCGCCGCCACCGGCAGGCCATGGTCATCGCGCAGTTCCACGCTGAAGGCGGGCAAGGGCCGGCCCACGGATGTCGGCGCGTCCTCCGCGCCACCGGTGTTGAGCAGCGGCAGGCCGATCTCGATGATGCCGAGGCCTTGGATGAGTGGTTTGCCAAAACGTGCGGCGAAGTTCCGCGCCACCTGTTCCGGCAGCGGGGCGGCCGTGCTCACCGCCAGGCGCAGGTCCGGCCATGCGTAGCGCCGCTGTCCGCAGCCAGCAGCGCGAAGTGAAACGGTGCGCCGTAAATGACCGTCGCCCGTGTGGCCCGCGCGGTTTCCAGCACGTCCTCCGCCAGATGGGATGCGCCGATCACCGTGCATGCGCCATGATAGAGATAGAGCACGATGGACACCGCGAAGTGATGGGCCATCGGCAGCATCCACAGCACGCGCTCGCCGGGGCCGATTTCAAGCGCGGCGTTGGCTGCGGCGATGCGCTCCCTGAGCTTGCGATGGCTGATCACCACGCCCTTGCTGCGGCCGGTGGTGCCTGAGCTGAAGCGGATGAACGCCGGCTCCAGCGCGGCAAACTCCGCCTCATGGGTGAAGCCGCCTGTCGCGAGTGGCAGCCATGCCGCGCCGGTGCTTTCGTCGCGCACGACGGCTTGCTCGCGCCGCCATGTTTCCTGCGGGCCGAGGACCACTCCGCGCAGGGCGCTGCGCTGCGCCAGATCCTCGCGCTCGGCCGAGGTGAGTTCGTCGGCCAGCGGCACCAGGCATCCGCCAGCTTTCAGAATGGCCAGCGCCAGAATGATGTAGTCCACGCCGTTGCCACAGGCGAGGCCCACGCGGGGCGTGCCGCCAGCATGAAATCCCGGCAGGCGCGCCAACCAGTCCGCCGCCCGGGAAACTTTTTCCAACAATTCCCGGTAGTTGAGCGTCACGCCGTCCGCGATGAGGGCCGGCCGCTCGGCCGACACCCGCTGGGCGATCTGGTCCACGATGTTCACCACGGTTTCCCGGAAGGCTCACAGGCAGATCCGCCGGAACAACACGTCGAGCGGCAGTTGCAGGCCGATGTAAAAATCCCCAAACTCCGCATAACGGGCGGACACCTCGTCGAAGCGCATTTCATAAACGATGGACTTGATGTCGATGGTGTCCTTGGCCAGCAGGGTGACGCCCCATTCGTATTCGTCCAGGCCGGTGGAGCCGGTGATGAGCTGGAGGATGCGGCCCGAGTAGGTGCGGCCGACGCGTGCGTGGCCGGCCATCAGCTTGCGGCGCTGCTCGTAGCCGAGCGAATACCAGTTGTCATTGCCGCTGCGGCGCTTGGACATCGGATAGAAACAAATCACCGGCCAGTCCGGCAGCACCGGATAGAGGCGGTGCTTGAGATAGTGCGCCATGCGCTCGTCGAATTCCTTGAGCGCGGTCTCATGCTCCGGCGTGCCCTCGGCCAGGCCTTTTTCTCCGACGAGCGTCTCGGCGGCATATTGCTCGCGGGTGGTGGTGTATTCCGAGCTCTCGGTCTGCGAGAGATAGGAATACGCGGGGCTTAGAATCTCCGGCCCCAGCGAGAGGGAGAGCTGCTTTTCATAGAGGTTCGCCACCTGCAGGTCCGGGGTGAGCAGCATGAAGCCGAGATCCGCCTTGGGGCTGACCACTGAGAAAATCAGCAGATGCGTGTCCGGCGTGGCGCGGATTTCCTGCACCAGCTCGGTGAGGCGCGTCTTGGCCTGGCGTTGCTCGTCATCGCTGTAAAGCGCCCATTGCGCGTGATCGACATGATAGAACAAATGCAGCACGTGCCAGCCTTCCCGGGGCACGATGGGGGTGATTTCTGGGTTGGACATGGCGGTGCTTAGCGTCGGTCGGTGGAGATGTTCATTTCAAAGAGCTTCTGGAAATCCCTGCCTGCCGCGTTCTCGGAAGCGGCCTCGTAAACCTCGATGATCCATGGCTTGCTGCCGCCGGTGCGGTAGGCGGCGTGCATGCCAAGGTCGTCAAAGCCGGCGGTGGCCGCAATCACCACATTGCCCGGACCGTGGATGGCGCGGGTGACCGCATCCCCCACCACGGTGCGCTCCTCGTTGCGGAAGAGCACGCGGACCGCGCCGCTGCCCTTGCTGATCTTGAGGTCGAGCACCGGCAGCAGGCGGGTGCCGCGGCGGAAGGTTTCGGGCGATGGCCCGTCGGTGATCGGGGCGCGCCAGTAGCTCACTGCGGAATCGACGGTGACTTTGCTGCCCGCGATGGGAAAGTCCTTCGCGGCGGCGCGCTCGGTCTCGGTGGGCAGGTTTTTGCTGGAGACCACCAGTGCGAAAATGCCTCCCGCCAGCAGCAGGACCAACAGGGAGACCAGACCGATGCGCTCGGCCTTGGAAAGCCGCAAATGCGGGCGGAGCCAGACCGGTGCGGCGTTCCCGTGGTTGACCGGGGAAAACTCGTCATCCTCCGTTTCTTGCGGCGCCTCCGTGGCTTCGGCTTGGGCGGGCCCGCTTTCCTCTTCGGCGGTGGAGACGGCTTCGGGCTTCGGGATTTCCACCGGTTCCTGTGGAGGCGGCGGTGGCAGTTCCTCGATCTCCGGCCCCTTGGGCACATCGTCCCAGTGCTCCAGATCGTCGAACTCGCTTTCGGGCTTCAAGAGTCCCGTCGGCGGCGCGGAGGGCTGGTTGCGCTGCAGGGATTTGGTGACGTTCATCTGGATCCGCTCGCTGCCGGCAGGTCGTCCGTTTTCGAGAGGAGCGGTGGGTTGGCGTGATTTTGGGGCCTGGCGCTCCCTCGGTGCGGGAATGTCCGCGCCCGGGCTGCGCGGGGTGGGGACGGGAGCGGTTTTCACGGAATCCTCGCCTGATTCCAGATCGTCCTCGAAGGCCCACAGGTCCAGTTCCGTCGTGTCCTTTGCCAGGTTGCCAAGGGCCGGGCGGTGCCGTGGCGGCAGCGATGGGTCATTGGATGGCGGCGGGGAAGGATCGGGATTCATGGTGCGGATTGCAGCGGTTCTTACGGACCGGAGCGGGATTTGGCCAGAGCGAATGCCAAATGGCAAGTTCGCGAAAAATCGGATTGCATCGCAGGCCCGGGGCGGGCATCCAAGACCGCACATCAATCACACTTAACACCATGGCTGACCGCGAAGACAAAAATTCCGAAAACATTGCTGGCAAGTTCTATGTGGACAGCCAGTGCATCGATTGCGACCTCTGCCGGGAAACCGCGCCTAACAACTTCGCCCGCTCCGAGGACGAGGGGTATTCCTACGTTTTCAAACAACCGGAAAACGACGAGGAAACCGCCCAGTGCCGCGAAGCCATGGAAGGCTGCCCCGTCGAAGCCATTGGCGACGATGGCGACGAGTAAGCGCCCCGCCACGGCCGCTTCCGCCGGCCGCGGCAAACAAGCCGCCGCCATTCGCGAGGAAATCCTGCGCGAGTGGCGTGGCGGCGACGAAGCGCCGGACCTCAACGCCGGCATCCACGCCGCCGGTCAGTTCATCACCGCCATCCTGCGCTCCGCGGGGCTCCAGGACGGCATCCAGGAGGAAGAACTCCGCGCCGCGTGGAAAGAGCTCGCCGGAGACTTCATCGCAAGGCACACCGAGCCGCAGTCGGTCAAGGGCGGCCACCTCGTCCTGCGCGTCACCCAGCCCGCCATGCGCTTTCATCTCGAGCAAATGAAGCCGATGCTGCTCACCCGCATCCGCGAGCAACTCGGCGGGGACCGCATCCAATCCGTGAAATTCACCTTGGGCTGAGATCCCGGATCTCCACACTCCGTTCATGTTCCGCAACCTCATTTTCGACTGGTCCGGCACCTTGGTGGACGACCTCGGCCCGGTGATCGAGGCGACCAATGCGGTGCTCGGCAAATACGGCCTTGAGCCCATGGACCGCGAGGGCTTCCGGCGGCGGTTCCGGCTGCCCTATCACGAGTTTTACACCGAGGTGCTGCCGCACGTGCCGCTGGAGGAGCTGGAAGCCCATTTCCGCCCGGCCTTCGATGCGGCCGTCACGCCCGTCACCGTGCTGCCCCACGCCCGGGAAAAACTCGAGTGGTGCGCCGCGCTCGGCATCCGCACCTTTGTGCTCACTTCCATGGATCCGCTCGCTTTCGAGCGGCAGCTCGATGAGTTCGGTTTCCGGGAACTTTTTGAAGCCACTTACTCCGGCGTGCTCGACAAGCGGGAGCTCATTCACAGGATTCTGGAAACCCACCATCTCGATCCGGCGGAGACCGCCTTCGTGGGAGATATGACCCACGATGTTGAAACCGCCCGCCACGGCGGTGTTTCATCCATCGCCGTGCTCACCGGCTACAACCATCCGGAAATCCTCGCCGGCGTCCGCCCGGATCTCACCGTGCCGGACCTGGGAGTGCTGCGTGGTTTGTTAGACCGCCGCCACCGCGTTGCCAACCGCCCGGTAGCCACTGTTGGCGCGCTCATTCACGATGGCTCCGGCCGTGTCCTGATGCTGCGCACCCACAAGTGGAGCCACCGCTGGGGCATCCCCGGTGGGAAAATCCAGCGCGGTGAAGCCTCCACCGCCGCACTCATCCGCGAGGTGCGCGAGGAGACCGCATTGGACATCGACGACGTCCACTTCGTGATGGTGCAGGACAGCATCGACTCGCCCGAGTTCATGCGGCCGGAACATTTCATCCTGCTCAACTACGTGGCCCGCGCCCGTGGCACGGACGTCCGCCTCAATGAAGAGGCCGAGGAATTCCGCTGGCTGCCAGCTGCGGATGCCCTCGCGCTGGATCTCAACGAGCCGACCCGGATTTTGCTGGAGGAATGCCTCAAGCGCCAACTTCTTCCCCATGCCCGCGCCTGACACCATCGAGATCCGCCGGCTGCGCGTGCAGACGCACATCGGCGTGCCGGCCGACGAGCGCGCCGCCGCGCAAACACTCTGGATCACCGTGCGCATGGTGCCCGCACAAGGTTTCGCCGGCCTGGCCGACAACATTTCCCGTACCATCGACTACCATGCCGTGGCGCTGGAAATCCAAGCGCTCGCCGCCGCCCGGCCGCGCCACCTTATCGAGACCCTCGCCGTGGAAACCGCGGACCTCCTGCTCGCCGGCCACCCGCTCGGCTCGGTGGCCGTCACCATCGAAAAACACATCCTGCCGGACACCGAGTGCGTGGCCGTCCACCTCGAGCGCAGCCGCTGAGGGCAGGGGAAATTTGCCGGCTTGTTTCAGCCTCTTTCTCTGACAGAGTATGAGACATGTCCAAGCCCCCGGCATCACCTCCCCGCGCTTGCTGGACGCGGGACGGCGGCCGGGTGGTGCTGGAACTCTCCGGTGACTGGCGGCGCGGCGGTGTGGAACCGCGGATGGAAGGCACTCCGCCGCAAGGCGCGCCGGATGCCTACGTGGCGGATGCGCTGGGCGATTTTGATTCCACGCTGCCGGCCTTTTTGCTGGCACGGATCCGCGCCGCGGAAACGACCTCACCCTCGCTCGACGGCCTGCCGCCCGACCTGCGCGGATTGATGGAGCTGGCGCTGGCCGTGCCCGAGGAAAGCGAGGCGCGCGAGAAACCTGCCGAGACCTCGGAAATCCGCAAACTCGGTACCCACACAATCGGTGCCTGGGCCGGTGTGAAATCCGTCATCGAGTTCTCCGGGCAGGCGATGCTCTCGCTCGGCCGCTTTCTAACAGGCCGCGCGCGGTTCCGCCGCGGCGAGTTCTGGCTGATCGTCCAGCAATGCGGTGTGGACGCGTTGCCCATCGTCTCGCTCATCAGTTTCCTCATCGGGCTGATCATGGCTTTCGTGGGAAACGTGCAGCTCGCCAACTTCGGCGCGAGCCTCTACGTGGCGGACCTGGTGGGCATCGCAATGGTCCGCGAGATGGGCGTGGTGATGACGGCCATCATCATGAGCGGCCGCACCGGTGCCGCCTTCGCCGCGCACATCGGCAGCATGAAGGCCAATCAGGAAATCGACGCGCTGCGCACCTTCGGCTTCGACCCCTTCGACTTCCTCGTCCTGCCGCGGATGCTCGCGCTGGTGCTGATGATGCCCTTGCTGACGATGTATGCCAATGCCATCGGCATCCTCGGCGGCATGCTCGTCGGCTCCGCCGTGGGGATTCCGCCGTCCCTTTACTGGTATGAAACGCTCACCATCGTCACCATGGAGAACGCGTTTCTGGGGGTCTTCAAGAGCGTGTTCTTCGGCATCGTCATCGCGATGAGCGGCTGCATGCAGGGCATGCACGCCGGCAATTCCTCGGCCGCCGTCGGCCATGCGACGACCCGCGCTGTGGTGGCCTCCATCACCGCCATCATCATTCTCGATTCCGCGTTTGCGGCCATTTTCACCATTCTCGATATCTGACACATGCCGGAAACTTCCACCCATCCTCCGGCCAAGGCCAAGATCACCGTGCGTGATCTGACGATGGCCTACGGCCCCTTCGTGGTGATGCGGGATCTGAATTTCGAGGTCGCGGAAAAGGAAATCTTCGTGATCATGGGCGGCAGCGGTTGCGGCAAAAGCACGTTGCTGCGCCATCTCATCGGCCTGCAGGAACCCGCGCAAGGCAGCATCCTTTATGAGGGTGAGGATTTCACCGCCACCCTTCCCGCGGAGCGCGGGCGTTTCATCCGGCGCTTCGGCGTGATGTATCAATCCGGCGCGCTGTGGTCCTCGCTCACGCTGGCGGAAAACATCGCCATGCCCTTGGAAGAACACACGAAGCTCAAGCCGCGCGCGATCCGGGACCTCGTTTTCTACAAACTCGCGCTCGTCGGTCTGTCCGGCTATGAGGACTACTATCCAGCCCAGCTCAGCGGCGGCATGAACAAGCGCGCCGGCATCGCCCGCGCCATGGCGCTGGATCCGGACATCCTGTTTCTCGACGAACCCGGTGCCGGGCTTGACCCGCTCAGCTCGCGCCGGCTCGACGACCTCATTCTCCAGCTGCGCGACAGCCTCGGCTCCACCATCGTCATGGTCACCCACGAGCTGGAGAGCATTTTTGCGATAGCGGACAACTCGATTTTCCTCGATACTGCCACACGCACCCAGGGAGCCACCGGCCGTCCAACCTGGCTCCGCGATCATTCGGAAAACCCCGCCGTGCGCCAGTTCCTCAGCCGCGGCGGGGAAACTGAACCCTTACCCACGATCCGCTCATGAGCCAGAAAGCCAGCCCCACCCTCATCGGCGTGTTCACCCTCGTCGGTCTTATTCTTGTCGGCGCGGCGCTCGTCCTGTTCGGCGCGGGGAAACTTTTCACCAGCACCCATGACATCCTGCTCTATTTCGAAAAAAGCGCCAACGGCCTGCTGGTCGGCTCCGACGTGCGCTTCGGTGGCGTGCGCATCGGCCGGGTGAAGTCCATCAGCGTGCTGGTGGACCGCCAGGCGAACCGCAAGATCATTCCGGTGGTCGTCGAGCTCACCGAAAAGGATCTGCGCCTGATCAGCACAGACGAGGGTGGCGGCATCGATCTCTCGACTTTCGAAGGCGTGCGAAAGGCCGTCGCCGAAGGGCTGCGTGCCGGCATGAAGCAGCAAAGCCTGGTCACCGGGCAGTTATACATTGAGTTCGACATCGTGCCTGATACGCCGGGATTCGTTTATTCCAGCAAAGTCGATCCGCCGTATCCGGTGGTTCCCACCATTGGCACCGAGATGGATGAGCTCATCGCCGGCATCTCGGATGGCATTCATAAATTCAACGCTCTGGATCTGGACAGCGTCATCAAGGAACTGCGCGACGTGCTGGTCACCGCCAACCAACAGATCGCCGAGCTCAACATGAAGGAGATCAATGAGAACGTCCTCGGCATCACCCGGGACGTTCGCAAGATCACCAGCGATGAAAAGCTGGCCGCAGCCGTGAACAACCTCAACCAAGCACTCGTGCAGATCGACGAGCTCGCCAAAAAGGCCAACGCCGGATTCGACCCCCTGATCGGCGATCTCGAAGCCATCATGGCCAGGACCGATGCCGGGATCGCGCGCATCGACGAGGCGGCGAGGGAGATTTCCGCACTTTCCAACCCGCGCTCGCCGGTGCTGCTGCGTTTGCAAAACGTGCTGCAGGAAACCGAGCGTGCCTCGCGGGCACTCAAGGAACTCTCCAACGATTTGAAACGCGACCCGAAGGCCCTGATCTCCGGCAAGGCCACCCCCGAATGACAACCGCATGAAAACCATCGCCCTGTTTCCTGTTCTGTTAGCCGCATCCTGTGGAGTGCTCACGCCGGTGAAGGACGTCACGGTCAACCACGTGCTCGACGCCACGGTGCCCGCGCGTCAGGTCACCGGCAGCAGCCCGGCCATCGCCATCGCGCGGCCCAGCCTGCCGGGCTATCTCGACCGCCAGCAACTCGTCAGCCGCGGCGGCGACGGGCGGATATTGATGAACAGCTATCAACTCTGGGCCGAGCCGCTCGACACCGGGATTTCCCGCGTCACCGCCCTCAATCTCGGCCGCCTCGCCAACTCTCTCAACATCCAGCCGGTCGAGACGTTCGTGACGCTCGATTACGAGTCGCTGTTGGAAATCCGCATCTCGCGCTTCGAGCCGGATGCCGCGGGAAATGTGGTTCTCGAATGCACATGGAAACTCCAACCGGTGTCCGGCCGCGTCACCAGCCCGCGGACCTTTCACACTGTCATCCAGCCTGCCGGCCCGCAGGATGCGATGGGCCCGCAGGCCGGCCGCATCGCCGCGATGAACGAGGCGCTTGCCCGTCTCGCCCGTGAAATTTCCCGCGCGCTTTGACATCCGGATTTCAGCCATCTTCACACCGGACCGCCCGTTCCTGCTCGCGAACCGCTACAAGCAAAACGTCTATCCCGTCTGGAACCTGCTCAAGCAGCTGGACACCGAAGGCAAGCTCGTGACGCCCGCGCAAAAACTCCTCACCGCACCCACCATGCCCGCGGAGAAGCTTTACGACACGTTCAAGGATCCCCAGCCACGGCCGATGACTATCAACGTGAGTCGGCGTAGAAGGATCGCCGCCGCGCAGCGGGAGGAACTGGAGCAGGAGATTGAGGCATTGGAGAAAGAAGCCCGTGCGCGGGAAGAAGAAATCGACGAGTTGGTGGGATGCTCGCCGTTTTAGAGAAAGACTGGAAGGAAGCGAGACGCATCCAGCACGGCCTGCGGCGAGACGCCGCAGCCACAGCCGGGCGCGTGGCGGAGGAAGCGCGGGAACTGGCGGGCGAGGTGCCGTTTTAGATTCAGACACGAAGCGCGTCGCCACAGCCACGCAACTCGGGAACTGGCGGGCGGGGTGCCGCAATGAACGGGCGGCTCAGATCTCCTCAATATCCACGATTCTCAATTCCCTGACCGCATGGTCAGCCCAGAATGCGATGAGCAGATCCCGGACGAGGATGAATTGCACCTCACGTCCAGAATCATCCGGCCCGGAGTAGTCCCCGATTTGGGATGGATTGTCGGCAAGTTGATAAAGAAGGCCGATCAATCTCCGCTGACGCGACTTGGATATCGCCACGAGGAACGCGGCGGATTTGGATGAGAGGACCGGTTCGTAAGGGTGACGATCAGCCATGCCCGAGATCGGTGGCGAGTTTGGAGAGGCTGGTTTTCCTGCCTGCGTCCATTTCCTTCATGAGCTTCGAGATGCCTTGGCGTCCGCTTTTTGACTGATGTTTGAGCCTGAGCAAGTAAGCGGACATGTCCCGCCTGTCCCGCTCGGATAGCCGGGCGAGGCGTTGTTTCAAATCCAATTCGATTGAAGCAGTCATGATGAGTGACCATGGTCCATTCCCGGCCATGGGTCAATCCCCGGCTTCACCCGCATCTCCACGGAGGAGCGGGAAATCGCCACCTTGCAGGCCGAGGCCGGGCGCGTGGCGGAGGAAGCGCGGGAACTGGCGGGCGAGGTGCCGTTTTGAAGGGAAATTCAAGCCGCCGGCTGCACTTCCATATCGATGCGTTCGCCGAGTTCGATTCGGATGCGCTGCATTTCGTAGTGAAGCTGGAGTCGCATCCAAAAGCCCTCTTCCATGCCGAAGAATCGGGACAGGCGGAGGTCGTATTCCGGTGTGCAACGACGGCGGCCGGACTTCATTTCGGAGAGGTGGGAGGCAAGGATGCCGGTGGCTTTCGCGATGTCTTTTTGAGTGGAGGGCCACTCATCCAGGGTTTCGCGAAGTGTCTCGGCGAAGGCGTTGGGCAGAGGCATGGTTTTCATGGCATTTCAGTGGTAGTCGATGATTTGAACCTGGTGGGCATGATTGCCTTTCCAGACGAAAATGATCCTCCATTGCTGATTGAGCCGGATGCTGTGAAAATCGCGCAGGTTGCCAGACAATTTCTCAGGACGATTGCACGGCGGTATCCGCAGGTGGTTCAGTTCTGAAGCGGCATGGAGCTGGTCGAGTTTCACTTTAGCGCGCGTCTGGATTTCTCCGGGTAGTTTCCGGGATGGAGCGAGGGTGAAAACCTTCCCGGTTTCAGCATCGGCG
>Ga0209391_10001076_pt1 | contig 13972 bp, 12 predicted proteins | sample PPLLak3March2015_FD_187246 | JGI IMG/M metagenome (GOLD analysis project Ga0209391, IMG submission 187246) | Freshwater sediment microbial communities from Prairie Pothole Lake near Jamestown, North Dakota, USA - PPLs Lake P7 Core (1) Depth... | ecosystem: Environmental > Aquatic > Freshwater >... | reverse complement strand
TGTTTGAATCCGAGAGCCAGTCCGTTTCGCGCCATATCCAGCAGCTGCGGCTGGAGGCCTGTAAAGCGGCGTTGGCTGACAAGGCCCTGGGCCACTATTCTGTTGCGGAGATCGCCTATCGCTTCGGCTTCAAGGACGCGTCCCATTTCAGCAGAGTGTTCAAGTCCGGTTTCGGGTCGACGCCAGCCCGGTTCCGCAGGGAGCAGTGCTCCGCCTGAGTCAACATCACGGAGGGTTTCACATGTCACCCCGAAATCCATATCGGCCGTTCGCGCCCGATCCCGAAATGCTGGCCCTGCTACCGCAGGTAACGGGCAACGAGATCAGTGGCCTCGGGGAAACCGCAGTGCGCCGACCCAGAGTGGTCTACTGGGCGCCGAATCCCGATGACATCGCTTTCGGTGAGGTCCAGAAATGGTTCTATCGGCGCGAACCGCCGGACCCGGAATTGATGCGTGAGCGCGCCCGCCGCAGGGAAATACTGGAAGCGCCCCTGCCGGACCTGGGTGACAGCCCGGTCGATCGACCGCCGGATGAATGGACCGCTTTACTGGATGGGTTTGTCGCCGGGGGTCACTGCGAGCGAGTGGGGGTGACCCGGATGCAGCCGCAGTGGCTTTTCGAGAACCAGCAGACCCGGTTCGGGACGGTGATCATGCTGGCTCTCCAGCACGATTATGAACAGCTTAAATCGGCGCCTGACCAGGTCGCAGGCGCAGAGGTTACCCGACAGTACGGCCGTGCCGCCGCCGCGGCCAAAAATGTCGCAGGCTGGTTGCGGCAGCAGGGCTGGGACGCCGAGCCCGTTACCGGGCCGATGGCTGGCAAGATCCTGATGATTCCCCCGGCGCTGGAATGTGGCTTCGGGGAGCTGGGAAAACACGGGTCGCTGATCAATCCCGAGTTCGGCTCCGGTTTCCGGTTGGGCGCGGTGCTGACCGATGCGCCATTTGCAACGACCGCGAGGCGCGAGTTCGGTATCGACGATTTTTGTTCGAGGTGTCGGGTGTGTGAGGATGCCTGTCCACCCTTCGCCATTGGCAGGGAGAAGAAGATGGTGCGGGGTGAACAGAAATGGTACGTCGATTTCGACAAGTGCATTCCGTTCTTTGCAGAAACCTCGGGTTGTGCCATCTGTATCGCCGTGTGCCCCTGGACCCGCCCCGGTGTGGGGCGCAACCTTGCCTATAAGCTTGCCCGGCGCAGCGCACCGCTGGCAAGGGGCGACGGAATCTGCGGCCCTTACCAAGAGGGACGGGCTCGGGAACCCAGTTCCCCCTGAGTCCATTGCGGGCTTCACTGGTAAACCATCTGCCTTGCGGAATCTGTGCTTTAATACAACGTGAATAATTAGAAGGAGCATTGCCATGCCTGCCTACAACCTGATAATCGACGGGAAAAAAGTGTCAACTGCGGAGACCTTCCCGGTTCTCAACCCGGCCACGGAGCAAGTGGTGGCCCAGGCCCCGAAAGCCACCGCCGAGCACCTCAACCAGGCGGTGGCCGCGGCCCGCCGGGCTTTTCCCGCCTGGAGCGCCACCCCGGATGCGGAGCGTTCGCGCCTGGTTCACGCTATCGCCGATGCCCTGGGCGCCCACAGTGAGGAACTGACCAGACTTCTGACCCTGGAACAGGGCAAGCCGGGTGTCGGCTTTGCTGGCATGGGGGGAGCCTTTGAAATCGGCGGCACCCTGATGTGGGCCCACGCCACCGCCGACCTGGAACTGCCGGTGGAGGTGATCCAGGACAACGACCAGGCCCGTATCGAGGTTCACCGCAAGCCCCTGGGCGTGATTGGCTCGATCACCCCCTGGAACTTCCCGCTGATGATTGCCATCTGGCATGTCATGCCGGCCCTGCGCAGCGGCAATACCGTGGTGATCAAGCCCTCCGAGTTCACGCCCCTGACCACCCTGCGGGCCGTGGAAATCATGAACGAGATCCTGCCCCCGGGGGTCATCAATATCGTCACCGGGGACGGCAGCCTGGGCGCCGCCATGTCCAGCCACCCGGATATCAACAAGATTGTGTTCACTGGCTCCACCGCCACCGGCAAGAAGATCATGCAGAGCGCTGCAGGCAACCTCAAGCGCATCACGCTGGAGCTGGGTGGCAATGATGCCGCCATCGTTCTGCCTGACACCGATGTCGCGGCGGCGGCGCCGAAGATATTTGCAACCGCCCTGTTCAACAACGGCCAGACCTGCGCCGCCCTGAAGCGGCTGTATGTGCACGAGGATATCTACGACGAGATGTGCGACGCCCTGGCCGCTATCGCCCGCAGCGTCAAAACCGGCGATGGCAGCATCGAGGGTATGGACTTCGGGCCCATCCAGAACAAAACCCAGTTCGACAAGGTCTGTGCAATAGCCAGCCAGGCAAAAGCCAGCGGTGCCCGCTTTCTCACCGGTGGTGAGCCGGTACAGGGTCCCGGGTATTTCTTTCCGGTCACTATCGTGGCGGATATTGCCGATGACACCCGGCTGGTGGCGGAGGAGCCGTTCGGCCCTATCCTGCCGGTACTCAAGTTCAGCGATGTGGAAGACGCATTGCGCCGCGCCAACGACAGCAATAACGGCCTGGGCGGCTCGGTCTGGTCCCGCGATGTTGCTCGCGCCACCGCCCTGGCGAGCCGGCTCGAGTGCGGCACCGCATGGGTTAACGGCCACGCGATGATCCAGCCCAATATGCCGTTTGGCGGGGTCAAGGAGTCAGGCGTTGGCGTGGAGTTCGGGCGCTACGGACTGGAGGAATACACCAACATCCAGTCACTCTATATCGCCAGGGGCTGAGCTGGCGCAACTGCTGCGCAGCCCTTATAGTTGGTGCGACGGAAACAGGAAGCTTAGCCATGATGATTGCGCGTAAAGGCCGGTGCTTGTTGGCAGCAGCGGCAGGAACCCTTCTCGCCGGTGCCGCCCTTGCCCAGCAGGGTCAGCCGCCGCCGCTGCCGATCGAGCCCACCGGGGTGATTCAGACCCTGCCGGCGACCTATCCCCCGAGCTGGTTCCTGGTGCACGACGCCAGCTTCTTCCACATGGGTGACGGCAAGGTGTACGTGATCGATACCGCAGCCGACACCCTGGCGGCGCAGGTGAAAGGCACCTTCAACGTATCGCTGATCGGCAATATCGCCCAGGCCCCCGGGCGCGGCGAAATCTACGCCACGCAGACGTTCCACTCCCGCGGCAGCCTGGGCGACCGCCTGGACGTCCTGACAATCTTCGACATGCAGACCCTGGCGCCAAAGGGGGAGGTGATCCTGCCCACCGGCAAGCGTTTCATGGGTATGCCGCAGCACTACGCGCTGTTGCCTATGAATGATGACCGCTGGCTGGGTGTGGCCAATTTCAGTCCCGCCACCTCGGTGACCCTGGTCGACCTCGACAGCCGCAAGATAATCGGCGAGATACCGACGCCCGGTTGCGTGCTGGCCTATCCCACCGGCAAGCGGGGCTTCAGTTCCCTGTGCGCGGACGGCCGCTTTCTCAGTACCGAGCTGGCAGCGGACGGCAGTATCGCCAAACAGGTCCGCACTGATGCATTTTTCAATTCTGACACCACGCCCATCTTTGAGCGCCCGGCGGTGATCGGCGGCACGGCGTACTTCCCCTCGTTCGCCGGACTGGTCTACCCGGTGGATATCAGCGGCAGCGTCGCAAAAGTGGGTGAACCCTGGAACCTGGTGCCGGAAGCCGAACGGGCCAAGAAGTGGGCTCCCGCCGGCCTCGGCCTGACCGGCAAGGACGACCAAGGCCGGCTCTATATCATCATGCACCCGGATGCCGCGGATGGGACCCACCAGCGCGGCGGGCCGGAGGTCTGGGTGTACGACCCCCTTGCGCAGAAGCGGGTACAGCGGATAGCGCTGAAATCCTGGGGCCTGAGCCTGGCGCTCAGTCGCGGTGAGAACCCGGTGCTGATGGTGGTCAATCCCAACGATATGAGCCTGGAAATGTACGACACCGGCAGTGGCGAATTTATCAGGACCATTACCGGCTTCGGCCAGGCAACACCGCTGCTGGTGCACGGCTCGAAATAGGTTGTGAGCTTGCCCGCCATTATCAGTGACGGCGTGGCCTGGTTCCTGGTATGCCTGTTCGTCCAGGCGGCCTGGCACAAACTGGGCGCGCCGCAGTATTACCGGCGCTTGATGACCCGCTATGTGGGACGCCCGGGTGGCGGCATTGCAGTCTGGCTGGTCGCCCTGCTGGAGGCGTATATTGCCCTGTCACTGCTGCTGCCGGAGTCCCGCGCGGCAGGCCTTGCCGCCGCCGCCGGCCTGCTGCTGGCCTATGGCGGGCTGATGGCAAGCCAGGTACTGCGGGGTGAGTCCAACATGCAATGCGGCTGCGCCGGGCCGGACTCGCAGCTGGGTGTCAGCTGGGCACTGGTGATACGCAACGGGGTTTGTGCGGGCCTGGCACTGCTGGCGATGACCTCGGGCGGCACGGCGGACGCCGGGTGGACTGGCCTTTTGATTTCGCTGTTTGTCGCCCTGTTTGCGCTGCTTGTCTATGAAACCAGCGAGCAGTTGATCAGCAACGCCCAGTGGATGGCGGGAGAGGGATAGGAGAGAGCTGAATGGATTGGTTGGTTGCGTCTAACATCGCCCTCTGGATCGGTTTCATCGCCATGGTGCTGGTGAACCTGGCCCTGGCCCGGCAGATCGGTGTTTTGTATGAACGGGTGGCGCCGGCAGGCGCGCTGATGATGAACCAGAAGTTGGCGGTGGGGGCACAGGCGCCCGAGTTGAGCGTCACCGCGCTGGACGGTGCGATGGTGCGGGTCGGCACCACCGGCGACCATTCCCAGCTGCTGTTTTTCCTGTCCCCGGACTGCCCGGTGTGCAATGAGCTGACCCCGGCGCTGAAATCCGCCGCCCGGGCCGAGGCGGACTGGTTGCAGGTGGTGCTGGCCAGCGATGGCGAGGACCAGGACCACCGCCGCTATATCGAGCGCAAGGGCCTGCAGGCATTTCCCTACGTGGTGTCCGAGCTGCTGGGCAAGACCTACGGGGTGTCCAAGCTGCCCTATGCGGTGCTGATCGACGAGCGGGGTGTGATCGCGTCAATGGGCATCATCAATTCCCGGGAACACCTCGACAGCCTGTTTGAAGCCAAAGAGCGCAAGGTGGCTTCCATCCAGGACTATATGAGCAGGCGGGGCGAATTGCAGGCAGTACAGTATGTGGAGGCAGATAAGGCATGAAATCACTTGATAAACTGTTCGAGCAGCAGGCGCGCCAACTGGCCCAGCGCAGTTCCCGGCGCGGGATGCTCAAGACCCTGGGCGGCTTACTGGTGGGGGCGGGCAGCATACCCCTGCTGCCGGTGGCGAGGGCGGCCGCGGCCGAGGCCCCGGCCCGGCCGGTGGAAGAGGGGGATGAGGCGAACTGCGATTACTGGCGTTACTGCGCCATCGACGGCTTCCTGTGCAGCTGTTGCGGCGGGACCAAGAACACCTGCCCGCCGGGTACGGAGATGTCACCGGTTACCTGGATAGGCACCTGTCGCAATCCCGCGGACGGGCGCAACTATGTTATCTCCTACAACGACTGCTGCGGCAAATCCTCCTGCGGCGCCTGCCTGTGCCAGCGCGACGAGGGCGACAGGCCACCTTACCGGCCGGACAAAACCAACGATATCAACTGGTGCCTCGGCACCTCCAGTGCGGCCTACCATTGTTCTACCGCGATCGTGGTAGGGGTGGCGTTCGAGAACAAATGAAGCGTGTCCTGACACTGTGGCTCGCGCTGTTGGGGCCCCTCGCGTGGGGTGAGGACATCAACCCCGAGCGCGCGCTGTTCAATTACCAGATGTCCTGCCAGGGCTGCCACACCCCGGATGGCAGCGGCGCCAACGCGGTGCCGCGGATGCGGGACGTGGTGGGTATGTTCCTGGTGACCGAGGCGGGGCGGGAGTACCTGGTGCGGGTACCGGGGTCGGCAGTCTCGGCGCTAAGTGATGCGGACCTCGCCGAGGTGCTCAACTGGATTATCCAGGAGTTCGCGGGGGCCAGCGTCACGGTGCCGTTCCAGCCCTATACGCCGCAGGAGGTGGGCAGGCTGCGCCAGCACCCGCTGCCCGAGGTTGTACAGTATCGCGCGCAACTGCTGGCGGATATTGCCAGCGCCAAACAAAGAGAGTGACCGGTCATGAGAAAGTGGATCATTGTTAGTATCGCGGTGTTGTTCGGGGCAAACATGGCTTACAGCGAACAAATGCCCGCCAAGGCCCAGACCTGTGTGGCCTGCCACGGCCAGACGGGCGTGTCGAGCAGCCCCGAGTTTCCCAACATTGCGGGGCAGAACGCGGCATACCTGGCGATCCAGCTTACCGCCTTTCGTGACGGCACCCGCAGCAACCCGGCCATGGCGCCCTTTGTCACCGGCCTGAGTGATGCCGACATCGCGGCACTGGCGGCGTTTTACTCCAGCCAGGCGCGGGCGACGGCGGCCACTGGCGACCCTGCCCTCGTGAGTGCAGGTGAAAACCTGTCCGGTGCCTGCAAGGCCTGCCACGGCATGGCCGGCGTACCGGTAGCCAATGAGTGGCCGGTGCTGGCGGGGCAGCAGGCGCCTTACCTGCAGAAGCAACTGGCGGCGTTCAGGAGCGGCGAGCGCGTTAATCCGCTGATGCAGATGGCCGTCGGGCAACTGGGTGATGCGCAATTCGCGGCGCTGGCGGCGTATTACAGTCAGCTGACGCCCTGAGCGGCAGACCGGTCAGACGGGATTGCGTGCCCGGTTCATGCCAGGTTCGAGTAAGGGCATAACCTTCGAACCCTCCCTGTCGCCCCGCTTCATTGCCTATGTCCGCGACTATCTTCTGGACCGGGGCATAGATCCGGAGCCTATTTTCACCGAGAGCGGCATTCCATACAGTCAAACTGAGGAACAGGACTGCGCGCTACCTGTTTACAAGGTGGCGAAGCTGTTCGAGCTGGCGGCCAGATACTCGGACAACCCCTGTATGGGCATGAATATGGGTCAGCAGTTCCACTACGAGGGGGGCAGTCTCCTGGTGCTGGCAATGCTGGCTGCGCCCTCGGTTGAAGACGGTATCAAGCTACTGAGCTATTACGATAGATTCGTCGATTCAGGTATCGAAACCGTATTCAATTTCAATGCTCCCCTGGCTGAGTTTGGCGCCCGCCTGATCGCGGCCGACGAAATCAGCGGCGACCAGATCAACGAGTATCTCATGACTTTTGTGGTCCAGACCCTCAATACGGCGACCCGCAAGCGGGTGCCGGTCAGGCAGGTCTGGTTTTGCCACCATGGCAGCCGGAACGCGCAACAGCTGGAGGCATTCTTCGGGGCCCCTGTCAGTTATTCGCAGCCGTATAACAAGGTGTTTTTTGATAAATCCTTTTTGCAGGAGCGGTTTTTTACCAGTAATGCACTGCTGCTCGAAATCCTGACAAACGCCATGAAGACCTATTTCACTTCGAGCAATGAGCAGAACACCTTTGTCGATGTCGTATGCAGGGAAATGATTCGCAGCGAGGCTGACGTGGTGTTATGTGCCGAGGGAATTGCGGCGAGGCTGGCGATTTCGCCACGCACCCTGCGCCGCCGTCTGGCGGATGAGGGATACAGCTTTCAGGAGGCCAAGAATCTTGCTCGCAGGAAAAGGGCGCAGTACCTGCTGAGCCAGACCCGTATGCCGCTGTCGGAGATCGCATTCGAACTCGGCTACTCGGAGCTCAGCGCCTTCAGCCGGGCATTCCGCGGCTGGGTAGGGGAAACACCACAGAACTATCGCGAAAACTACCGACGCTTTCTGGACGCCTGATACCCACGAGTGCCAGGCACCGTGTATGTCAATCGAATGTCCCCTTATGTCAATACTGCCGGGCGCTGTGTCAGTACTATCGGCACCTGAGGACATGGACCAGGAAAAATGGACCGGGGGTCGCCGCAATGACTTCGCACTACAGCTATAACCTGTATCAACAATTCCAGGCCGCGTTTCCCCCGGATGCCTCTGCGGTCCTGCTGCAGACCGCAGACGGCAGGTCTTACTCCTATGCAGATGCGGAGGCGGAGTCGGCTCGCCTGGCGAATTTCCTGATCCGGCTGGGGGCGAGGACGGGTGACCGGGTGACCGTGCAGGTGGAGAAGTCACCCGAGGCGCTCTGGCTTTACCTCGGCTGCCTGCGGGCTGGGCTGGTCTATCACCCCCTGAATATCGCTTACCAGTCCGCCGAGCTTGAGTACTTCCTTGGTGACGCCAAACCCATGATCGTGATCTGCGGTGGGGATTCAGCTGCGCCGCTGGCCTCGCTTGCCGAACGCGCGGGCGTGGCGACGGTGCTGACGCTCGAGGCGGATGGGAGTGGCAGCCTTACTGCCGGTGCCCTGGCCTGCTCCACATCGTTTGATAGCGTCGCCTGCGGGCCGAACGATCTGGCGGCGCTGCTGTATTCCTCCGGTACCACCGGCCGTCCCAAAGGCATTATGTTGAGCCATGCCAACCTGGCCAGTAATGGCCTGACCCTCGCGAGGATATGGGGTTTCACCCCCCAGGACGTGCTGTTGCATGCGCTGCCGTTGTTTCATGTGCACGGCCTGTTTGTCGCTACCCACTGCGTGCTGTTCAGTGGAGCGCGCCTGCGTTGGCTGGAGAAATTTGATGCCGCCCAGGTCATTGCGCAGTTGCCTGATTGCACCGTGATGATGGGCGTTCCCACCTACTACACGCGGTTGCTCGCGGAGCCCGGCTTTGGTCGCGACAGCTGCCAGCGCATGCGCCTGTTTGTCTCCGGTTCCGCCCCGCTGCTGGCGGAGACATTTAAGGAATTCGAACAGCGCACCGGTCACCGGATTCTGGAACGCTACGGCATGACCGAGACCGGCATGAATACGTCCAATCCGCTTCAGGGTGAGCGACGCGCGGGTACCGTGGGGCTGCCCCTGCCGGACGTGGAGGTGCGGGTGGTGAACGCGCAGGGAGCAGTACTGCCTGCCGGTGAAGCCGGTGACCTGCAGGTGCGTGGGCCCAATGTCTTCCAGGGTTATTGGCAGATGCCGGAGAAAACCCGGGAAGATTTCACAGCTGACGGTTTTTTCAATACCGGTGACAAGGCAAGCATTTCGGCTGACGGCTACGTCTCGATCGTCGGCCGGGCCAAGGACATGATTATCTGTGGCGGGCTCAATGTTTATCCGAAGGAGATTGAGCAGATCATCGATGGGTTGGCGGGAGTGAAGGAGACAGCGGTCATAGGCGTGCCGCACGCGGATTTTGGCGAGGCCGTCGTGGCGGTGATCGTCCCGGTGGCCAGCGGAGCGCTTACCCGGGATGAGGTCGTAGCGTTCAGTAAAGCGCGCATGGCCAACTTCAAGGTACCCAAGCAGGTTTTTTTCCTGGAAGAACTGCCGCGCAACGCCATGGGCAAGGTGCAGAAAAACCTGCTGCGCGAGCGTTATATGGACAGCTGCGCCAGTTGAGCGAATGCGGGTGATGATTGCGGTCGGGTGCGGTTCGGCGCTGCCGCGTCAGGCCAGGTACAAGCCCAGCATCATGGGAAACGCGCTCGCCAGACAGATCACAATGCAGTAGCTGTAAATCTCCCGTAACTTCAGCCCGGTGACGGCCAGCAGGGGTACGGCGCAAAATGGATGGATCAGGTTGGTCCACTGGTCGCCGTAGGCGATCGACATGGTGACGACGCTGAGATCCGCATTTAGTGCTTTCGCCGCCTCGATGAACGGGGGGCCCTGGATCGCCCACTGGGCACCTCCGGACGGGATAAACATATTGATCAGTCCAGCGGACAGGAAGCCGATAATTGGCAGAGAATCAGTGCTGGCGACACCAATAATGAAGTCGGAAAACTGCCCAGCCAGGCCGCTCTCCTGCGTCAGCCCCATTATTCCCCCGTACAGGGGATATAGCAGTAAAACCGGGGAGGCCACCCGCGAGCCGCTGGCGAATAATTCGGCGTAGTGCAGGGACGAATTGGCGAGCAGCAGTCCTAGAGCGAGAAAACTCCAGTTCACGATGTTCAGCGACAGGTCAAGGCCGTGGGTGGCGAACCAGTACGCCAGAAAGCTGAACAGCATCAAGGACAGCAACAGCGAAATACTGCGTCCGCTCTCGAGTCTTCCCGTCAGGCCGGGGCGAACCGGCTCCTGCAACACTGCCGCCGGTGTATGCGGCGGCGGTGCGCAGCTCCTGCCCTCGTGCTTGTAGTGAAAGATGATGACTGTGACAAGTACGGTGGCGACAGTGGTGACGATAGTCAGCAGATTCCACCAGGACAACAGGGTCAACTCGACGCCGATGGTGCCCCCGATAATTTGCTCCAGCGGATTACCGGGTGTGGCCACCGCCAGCCCAATCGAGGAGGAGTAACCCATTTCCCAGACCACGAAGCCTCCGAAAGCCGCCGCCCCCAGCAGCGGGTAGTTGACCGGTATATCGCGTCGTTGTGCATTGAGGGCAACCTCCCGGGCGATGAGTCCACCTGCGATGGGTCCCAGTGGCCAGCAGATCAGGCTGAAGAGTGCAGCGCTGATCGTGACCAGCGTGTAAGCCTGCCAGGTGTTGCGCGGCAGCCGGCCCAGCCCCTGCAGCAGTGCATTGACGGCCCGGGTGTGGGCGAGTACATAGGCGGTAATGATGATCAGGCACATTTGCATGGTGAATGCGAGCAGGCTGTGCAGGCCGTTGCCCCAGGCCGACAGGGCGGTCGCGGGGCTGGTATCAGTCAGCGCCAGCGCCAGCACTAGCAGGACAACAGTCAGGAAAATGGTGAATACAAGCGGGTCGGGACAGTTCTGTTCGACGGCGCGTTCAAAGCGGGCGTACAGAGAAGGCGAAGGTTTTTTCGTGGTCATAACGGCGGACGCCGCATGCCGTGTCCCGTGGCCTGTTCCAGCGCATGGGCGGCGCGCAGCACAGCGAGGTCTGCCCTGGGTTTTCCCACAATCTGTATACCCACAGGCAAACCCGCCCGGGTGAAACCACAGGGTACCGAAATGGCCGGTAAACCGAATACGGTGATAATGCAGCAGATCGACATCCAGTCGAGGTAGCTCGGCAGGCCCTGTCCCTCGATTTCATTTACCCATTCGGTTTCAACCGCAAATGGCTGCACCTGGGTGCTGGGCAACAGCAGGAAATCGTGGGTTTCGAAAAATTGTAGTACCTTCACAAATAGAATTGTACGGCGCGCATCGGCCGCAGTTATATCGGCTGCGGAGAGCTTCATGCCCGTCTCAATATTCTGGATCACCGTGTCTTTCATTGATTCGCGATGGGCGGCAAGCAGGGCGCTGCCAAATTGGGCATAATAGGACGCACGTAATACCTTGAATATATCCATGGCGCCCGCCAGGTTGGGACAGGCTGCCTCCACCTTGAAACCGCAGGCCTCCCAATGGGGCAGTGTGCCTGCACAGATTTCGGCGATCTCTCTTTCAACTGGTAATATCCCCAGGTCCGGGGTCCAGCCGATACGGGCATTGACAAAATCATGGTGCAGAGTCTGGCGAAATTGTTGCGGGCTTTCCTGGATGGAGAATGGGTCCCGATCATCCGGCCCCGCCAGCACCGACAGCAGCAGTGCACAATCCTCGACATTGCGGGCCATGGGGCCCTCCACGCCCAGGCGGGATTGCCAGGCCATCGCATTGGGCCAAGCCGGCACCCTGCCCAGGGACGGCCGCAGGCCGACCACGTTACAAAAGGCCGCCGGGTTGCGCAGCGACCCACCCATGTCACTGCCATCGGCCAGCGGCAGCATGCCGCACGCCAGGGCCGCGGCCGCGCCGCCACTGCTGCCGCCGGCCGTTTTGCCGATGTCATAGGGGTTGCGGGTGACACCGAAGACAGGGTTGTAGGTGTGGGAACCGGTGCCGAACTCGGGGGTGTTGGTCTTGCCGATAACCAGGGCGCCGGCTGCTCTGAGTCGCTGTACAAGCAGCGAGTCTTCCTCGGGAATATGCTCAGCAAAAATGGGCGAGCCCAACGTGGTGCGCATACCCCGGGTGGCTGAAAGATCCTTGATCGCGATAGGTAGACCGTGCAGCGGGCCCAGGGTCTTGCCTGCCAGACGGTGCTGGTCCGCTGCATCTGCCAGCTGCAGGGCCTGGTTCTCGGGGAGCAGCGTGCAGATGGCGTTTACGATCGGGTTGCAGGCCGTGATCCGGTCCAGGTATGCGCTCATCAGCTCCCGCGCGGACAGGTTGCCGGAGGCGAGGTCCCCCGCCAGTTGCCTGGCCGCTGTATATACCAGCAGGTCTTCATCTGCGCAGCGAGCCGGCGCGGCTACTGTCTTATTGTTGTTTGCCATAAGCCCTCTGCCGATGACGCGGGCGGCGGTCAGTGTAGTCAATTGGAGTCATGATACCCGATCACTGCCCAGGTTAATTTGACATTAGCGGTCAATCCCTTGACCTTCCGGGAGCCCACTCGCCGAGGCTTCCTCCCCAGTGGTCCGCTCGTGTTTGGTCAACTGATTGTCCACATTTGTCAACGGGATTTACCCGGGTGGCGATACTATCAGCTGCATACCCCGGACCCATTCCGGGCGACAATTTCTAATAATCAGCGTACCAGGGAGAGAGATCCATGCGCCATACTGCAACCGCTTCGCCATCAAAACGCTCTGTACTGAGCACTGCCGTGCTGGCTGCCTGCCTGGCCCATGCCGGCAACAGCTACGCCCAGAAGCAACTCGAGGAAGTTATGGTTACGGCGCAGAAGCGCGACCAGAGCGAGAATGATGTGGGTATGACCATCAATACCTTTACCGGAGACCAGATCCGGGACTTCGGCGTTACCACGCCAGAAGACATAGCACAGTTCACACCCGGTTTGACGGTGAATGAGACGGCGGCCACGGGCGTTCCCCTGTACACGATACGCGGCGTGGGTTTCCAGGATTACTCGACGGGAGCCTCCTCCACGGTGGGGCTGTATTTCGATGAGATCGCCATGCCCTATACGGTGATGACCCGCGGACTGGTGTTCGATCAGGCGCGGGTAGAAGTGTTGAAAGGGCCCCAGGGTGACCTGTTCGGTTCCAATACCACGGCCGGCTCTATCAACTTTATCAGCAACAAACCGACTCAGGAATTCGAGGCCGGCCTTATCGGCAGCTACGGGCGCTACCAGGCGTACGATGCAGAGGGCTATGTCACTGGCGGCACCGACTTTGCCCAGGGGCGCCTCGCCATCAAGACATCCCAGTCCGATGAGGGCTGGCAGGAGAGTACGACTAGCAATGACGAGCTGGGCGAGGAGGACGCCACCGCGCTGCGCGGTATTGTCAATTTCGATTTCAGCGAGGACCTGAGCCTGCTGTTGATCGGCCAGTACTCCAAGGATGAATCGGATAACAGGGCCAATACTCCCTACGACGGCACCATCATCGGCCTGAATGAATTCTCCAATCCCTACCAGCCGCTCAACGAGTACCTGCTTCCCGGCGGCAGCAATTTTGGCCAGACGCCCCCCTGGTATTCGACCGGGGACAATAGCAAGGCCGGGTGGACCAACAGCTATACCAGCCCCATAACCGGCGACACCTGGGATCTGCGCCCCAAGCGGGATAACGAGCTCAAAGGGGGCTCCGCCCGCCTGGACTGGGAGATCAACGATTTAAGCTTTACTTCCCTCACCGGCTACAATGATTTTACCCGAGAGGAATCGAACGACTGGGATGGCGGGTTTTACAACGACTCCAGCAATATCAATACCACCGATCTGTGGGTGTTTTCCCAGGAATTCCGCCTCTCCGGTGAAGTGGGTGATGTCACCTGGATTACCGGCCTGTACTACACCCAGGACGATATGAAAGAGTATTACCACTACTTCATGTCCGATTCCGTGTTTGGACTGGGCTCCATTCCTTGGGGCGTGGATCTGTTCGCGCCGACCCCGATTCTTGAACTGGATACCAAGTACGACCAGGAGACCGAAAGCGCCGCCATTTATGGCCATGTGGAGTGGCAGTT
>Ga0209391_10001074_pt1 | contig 13974 bp, 11 predicted proteins | sample PPLLak3March2015_FD_187246 | JGI IMG/M metagenome (GOLD analysis project Ga0209391, IMG submission 187246) | Freshwater sediment microbial communities from Prairie Pothole Lake near Jamestown, North Dakota, USA - PPLs Lake P7 Core (1) Depth... | ecosystem: Environmental > Aquatic > Freshwater >... | reverse complement strand
TTCATCTCGCCGCCGGCGCGCAACTTCCTCAACTCGTCGTTCGCGAACCTGCCGTCGTTCGTGGCCGAGGAGCGCTCGCCGCGCCTGTTGATCCACCCGGACGACGCCGCACCGCGTCGCATCGTCGACGGCACGAGCGTGAAGGTGCACAACGACCGCGGCGCGTTCGTGGCGAACGCCGAGGTCACCGACCGCGCCCGCCCGGGCGTGGTAGTCGCGCCGTCGATCTGGTGGCGGAAACTGGCCCCGGGCGGCGAAAACGCGAATGCGGTGACCAGCCAGGCGCTGACGGACCTGGGCCGAGCCGCGACGTTCTACGACTGCCTCGTCGAAGTGGCTGCGGTCGCGGCGTGAGCTAGAGCTTGCGCACCAGCCCCACCATGACGCCGAAGATCTCGAGTGCGCCTTCCGGGCGAATCGGCGCGTAGCCCTTGTTCTCGGCGCGCAGGATGAACTCCCCGCGGTCGACGTCGAGGCGCTTCAGCGTGAACTGGCTGTCGACGATCGCCACCACGATCTCGCCCTTGCGGGCATCGTGGCGCTTCTCGACGACGACCAGGTCGCCTTCGAGGATGCCGGCGTCGATCATCGAGTCGCCCTTGACGCGGATCAGCACGGTCTCGGAGGGGCGTTCGATCAGGTAGTCGTCGATCGTGAGCGCATCGGCCTCGGTGTCGTCGGCGGCCTCGGGCAGCCCGGCACGCACCGGGTTGGTTGCGAGCGGGCGCGCGAAGAAACGGCGCGTCGGGGCGAGTCGGCGGTCCGGCGTGGATTCGACGAATCCCGCGAGCTTGAGACGTGCGACCAGTGCCGCCACCGAGGACTTCGACCGCAAGCCGAGCAGCGCCCCGATCGACGCATAGGAAGGCAGCGCCCGATGCTCGGTGTAGTAGTCCTGCAACCGGGCGAGGTAGGAACGATCGTTCGACATGCGTGTACCATAGCGAACGTCCGTTCGTCCTGTCAAGACCCCCTTGGTTCGACCCGAATGAAACGACCCCCACGCTCGCTTCGCTCGCTGCCCCCCGAGGGGGCGGGCCAGTCCCTTGGGACGGCCCATCGGGACTGACATGAATCTGTTTGCCCCGGCGATCGCCTTCGTCGACCTGGAAACGACGGGCATGCGCGCCGCGCAAGATGGCATCACCGAGATCGGCATCGTGCGCGTCGACGCCGATCCGGGGGGCGGCCCACCCAGGGTCGCGGAGTGGTCGACGCTCGTCGATCCCGAAGTGCCGATCCCACCCGTCATACAGGCGCTGACCGGCATCACCGATGCGATGGTCCGCGGCGCGCCGACGTTCACATCGATCGCCGGCGAGGTGATGAGCCGGCTCGAAGGCTGCGTCTTCGTTGCTCACAACGCACGGTTCGACTACGGGTTTCTCAAGCACGCCTTCGCGCGCGCGTCGCGGTCGTTCAGCGCGCGCGTGCTGTGCACGGTGAAGCTGTCGCGCCGTCTCTTCCCCGAAGCCTCCTCGCATGGCCTCGATGCCGTGATCGAGCGGCACGGCCTGCTCGTCGCGGAGCGCCACCGGGCCCTGGGCGATGCCCGGGCACTGTGGCTCTTCGCGCAGGCCCTCTACGCGTGCCGTACGGCCGGCGTCGTCGAGGAGGCGGTGCAGCGGATCCTGAAGATCCCGAGCCTCCCGCCGCAACTTCCGGCCGACGCCCTGGAGGCGATCCCGGAGATGCCCGGCGTCTACCTGTTCTACGGCGAAAATCCGCTGCCTCTCTACATCGGCAAGAGCACGAATCTGCGGGAACGCGTCGCCGCGCACTTCAGCAGCGACTGGCGCAGCGAGACCGACCTGCGCCTGTCGGCGGAGATCCGTCGCATCGAGATCGAGCCCACGGCAGGCGAGCTCGGCGCATTGCTGCGCGAGGCCACGCTCGTCAAGTTGCGCATGCCGGCGCACAACCGGGCACTGCGCCGCAAGGCGGACGCGGGCGTGATGCGCTGGGAACCCGGGCGCGAGCCGACGTTCGTTCCGGCCACGGTGGTCGATCCGGACGAGGTCGCGCGCGGCTACGGGCCGTTCTCGTCGCGACGCGCGATGCGCGAGTGCCTCGTCGCGCTCGCCCGGGAACACGCGCTGTGCTGGAACCGGTTGGGACTCGAACGCCGTGCCGGCCCGTGTTTCGCGCGGCAGGTGCGGCGCTGCGCGGGTGCGTGCGAAGGCGTCGAGAGTGCCGACGCCCACGACTCGCGGCTCGCGGCGGCGCTCGCGGCGCACGCCATTCCCGCCTGGCCCTTCGACGGATTCGCGCTGATCCGCGAGGCCACGGAAGACGGCTCACGAATCGACGTGCACGTGCTGCGCGACTGGTGCTGGCTGGGCACGGCGCGCGACGACGGCGAGCTTCAGGCGCTCTGCGCAACCCCGACGCAGCCGGCGTTCGATCCGGACGTCACCAAGTTGCTGCTGCGCACGTGGGCGAAGTCGCGCGCGCGCTTCGTGCCCGCGCCCTCACCCGCGATCGACTGAACCTCCCGACCCGCGCGATGCGCCCCGCACCGGTCACCCGGACGCCGGCACGTCCGCGCCTTTGAGACGGAGTCCGACGGTGATCTCGAGGACGCCGATCGCGACCGCGATCACGGCGATCCAGAGCACGACGGCAAGCGCACCCACCCCCGGGAAGATCGCGACCAGCACGCCGAACGCGACCAGCATGATGCCTGCAACCACGAGCAGCCACTCGTGCTCGATCTCGTGGCGCAGGCGGATTGCCGCCGCGATCTGCATGATGCCCCGCAGGATCGCGAACGCGGCGATCAGCAACAGGAGCGCAAGGCCGGTCATCCTGGGATTGACCAGCGTAAAGACCCCCGCAGCCACCCCCGCGATGCCGGTGATGAACAGCCACCACGGGAACCCGGCCGCGTCCCTGCGCCTGAACGAGCCCGCGATCGACAGGATGCCGTCGGCGAACGCGTAGGCGCCCCACATCAGCACGAGCACCGCGATCGAGATCGCCGGCCAGATGAAGGTCATCACGCCGAAAACCACCGCGCACACGCCGCGCAGCACCAGTACCCACCAGTTCTTCGAAAGAAATTCGAGCATCGTCGCCTCCCTTGTTGTTCACCACCACGCCGATATGCTCGACACTACCGCGATCCTTTGCGATCGCGCAACGACGCCGGCCCACCGTCCCGATCAGGATTGCGACGCGTGGGCGGCGAGCACGGACGCCACGCACGCGGTGAGCTTCTTCGCGTAAGGGACGTGCAGGAACTCGTTCGGACCGTGAGCATTCGACCGGGGTCCCAGCACGCCGGTGATCAGGAACTGCGCCTGCGGGAACTTGCGTCCCAGCATGCCCATGAACGGGATCGTGCCGCCCTCGCCCATCGCGCCGGCGGGCTTGCCGTAGAACGCGCGCGAAGCCGACTCCAACGCCGCAGTGAGCCACGTTGCCGTCGCAGGCGCGTTCCAGCCGGTCGCGCCCTGATCGGGCTCGAAGCGCACGTTCGCACCGTGCGGCGGGTCCGCCTCCAGCAGTCGCTTCATCGCCCCCGTCGCCATCTCGCCCGGAACCGTCGGTGGCAGGCGCAGCGAGAGCTTGAGCGCCGTCCTCGGCCGGAGCACGTTGCCCGCGCTCGCAATGGCCGGCAGGCCGTCTGCGCCCGTCACCGACAGCGCGGGACGCCAGGTACGGTTCAGCAGCGCTTCGACCCGGTCGCTCGCCATCGGCGCGGTGCGGCCGGCGAAGGGGTACTTGCGCACGACGATGTCGCCGAGGATGTCGGCGGCGACGCGCGCCTGCTCGATCCGCTCGTCCGGGATCGGTGCGTGGAAGTCGGGCGGCAGGATCCGGCCGCTCCCGGCGTCTTCCAGCCGGTCCAGAAGCTTGCGGGCGATGCGGAACGACGACGGCACGACGCCGCTCGCGTCGCCCGAGTGCACGCCCTCGGTCAACACCTCGACGGCGAGCGTGCCTGCCGCCAGGCCGCGCAGCGACGTCGTCACCCACAGTCGCTCGTAGTCGCCGCAACCCGAATCGAGGCCGACGACGAAGTCCACCTCGCCCATGCGCGGCGCGAGATGGTCGAGATAGGCGGGAAGATCGTAGCTCCCGGACTCTTCGCAGGTCTCGATCAGACCCACGCAACGCGCGTGCGGCAGCCCTTCCGCCTGCATCGCGCCGAGCGCCGCGAGCGAGGCATACACCGCGTAGCCGTCGTCGGCGCCGCCCCGCCCATAGAGCTTTCCGTCCTCGTACTTGGGCGTCCACGGCCCGAGGTCGGAACGCCAGCCGGTCATCTCGGGTTGCTTGTCCAGGTGCCCGTAGAGCAGCACCGTGTGCTCGTGTTTCGTGCCACGGGCCGGCACCTCGAAGAACAGCACGGGCGTGCGTCCCTGCAGGCGCACGACCTCGACCGCAAGCCCCGCGACGGGCTGCGCGCGCACCCATGCCTCCGCTTGTCGCACGACGCGCTCGATGTGGCCATTCGACGCCCACTGCGGGTCGAAGTGCGGGGACTTCGCGGGGACGCGGATGTAGTCGGTGAGCTGCGGGACGATGTCGGCGTCCCACTGCGCGGCAGTGCGTGATTCGAGCGTCGCGGTGTCCATGGGGGTGTGCGAAGTGGTCGTACCAGAGCCCCGGGCAGGGCTCGAAGCCCCGATTATCGCCGAGCGCCGCGAACGCGTCGGTGCTCGTGTCCAACCCTGGCGAAGGCGCATGACCGATCCCGCGCCATCGCGGCGAAGCCGACTGACGGTATCCTCGGCGCATGAACGTCCCGGACTCGACACGCCCGCTGACGCTGGTCTTCGGTGCCAGCGGCTACGTCGGCACGAATCTCGTGCCCGAACTCCTGGGGCGCGGCCGCCGGGTGCGCGCCGCCGCGCGCAGCCGCCGCGTGCTCGAGGCGCGGGAGTGGCAGGGTGTCGAAATCGTCGAGGCGGATGCGCTGTCGCCCGACACGCTCGACACCGCCCTGGCCGGTGTCGACACTGCCTACTACCTCGTGCACTCGATGGCTGCCGGCAAGGACTTCGGCCGCATCGATCTCGAGGCGGCGGCGAACTTCGCGTCGGCAGCGGCGCGCGCCGGCGTCCGACGCATCGTCTACCTCGGCGGGCTCGTCCCGGCCAACGCGGATTCCGAGCACCTCGTCTCGCGCCTGCAGACCGGCGAGAAACTGCGTGCCGGCCCCGTCCCGGTGACCGAGATCCGCGCCGGCATCATCGTCGGGGCAGGCTCCGCCGCCTACGAGGTGATGCGCGACCTCGTCTATCACCTGCCGGCGATGGTGACCCCCCGTTGGGTACAGTCGAAATCCTCGCCGATCGCACTGCCGAATCTGCTCGAGTACCTGATCCGTGTCGCGGAACTGCCCGAGGCGCAGGGCAAGATCCTCGACGCCGGCGGGCCCGAGTACATGAGCTACGAGTCGATGATGCGGGCCTTCGGCGAGGTCGTCGGCCGCCGCCCGCGCATCTTCCGCGTGCCGGTGCTCACGCCCACGCTGTCGTCCTACTGGGTGGGGCTCGTCACCACCGTACCGGCGCGCATCGCGCGCGCACTGATCGGCGGCCTCAAGCACGACATCCCGGCCTTCGACACCGAGCTGCGGGCGCTCGTGCCACAGCGGCTCCTGACGTTCAAGGAGGCCGTCGCGGTGGCGCTCGAGGCCGAGCGCTCGCAGACCGTGGCGGCACGCTGGACCGAAGGCGCGTTCATGTTCCGCGGCCAGCGCCACGACCACGCCTTTTATGCCAAGAAGGCCGGTGGCAGTGCGTCCACGGCGGCGATGCCGGAGCACGTTTGGCAGGTGCTGTCGACGATGGGCGGTGACACCGGCTACTTCACCATGGACTGGCTGTGGCGCGTGCGCGAATTCCTCGACTGGCTCGCGGGTGGTGCCGGCTTCTCGCGGGGCCGGCGCCATCCGACGGAACTGCGCATCGGCGACGTCATCGACTACTGGACGGTCGTGGCCATCGAGCCCGCGCGACGGCTGACGCTCCACTTCGGCATGCGTGCACCCGGTACCGGGATCCTCGAGTTCGAGCTCGAGCCGCTGCCAGGCGGTGGCACCCGGCTCACCGAAACCGCCTACTGGCATCCCGCCGGGTTCCGGGGGCTCCTCTACTGGTACGCGCTGGTGCCGTTCCACCTGTTCATCTTCAAGCGCATGACCCGCGCCATCGTGCACCGGGCCGAACAGCTCGGCAGCGCTTCCGCCAGAGGCCGTTCGGCCGCGTGATCCGCCCGCCGAGAACTTCCCGGGGCGGCACCGCTCCAACGGCAGGGTCGCTGCCGTATATCATCCTGCATCCGCGCGCCTGCCGTGGCGGCAAGTGCGCTTTCATACCCTTGGTCAAGAGGAAACCATGATGAAGCTCGTCGCCCCGTCGCTCGTCGCCGTCGCCCTGATCCTGCCGGCGTCGCTGCCCGCCCTTGCCCAGAGTCACGCGGGCCACGGCACCATGGGCGCGGCCCAATCGGCGTCGAAGGTCGACGGCGAGATCCGCAAGGTCGACAAGGCCGCCGGCAAGCTGACGATCAAGCACGGCGAGATCAAGCCGATGGGCATGCCGCCGATGACGATGATGTTCCCCGTCAAGGACAAGGCGCTGCTCGACAAGGTCAAGGAAGGCGACAAGGTCCTGTTCACGCTGGCCCCGGAGGGCGGCAACATGGTGGTCACGGCGATCGAGCCCGCGAAGCGGTAGCGCGGGTGACGCGCATCGGCAAGGAAGGGATGAGTTCGTGATGCACGGCCCCATCGACGGCACCCGCCGACGCGCCCTCGGCGCGCTCGGCGCCGCGGCACTCGCGCCGATGCTGCCGGTCTTTGCTCCGGCGGCGCGCGCACAGCCGCTGCCCGACCGGTACACACTGCGCGCGGCGCCGGCTCGGCTGTCGATGCTCGGTGCCACGAACCCGCAGACCGACCTCTGGGTCTACAACGGCCGCGTCCCGGGACCGGTGCTGCGCGTCAGGCAGGGCGAGCGCCTGCGGGTCGACGTCGTCAACGATCTCCCGGAGGCCACCACCGTGCACTGGCACGGGCTGCGGTTGCCGAACGCGATGGACGGCGTCCCCCACCTCACGCAGCCGCCGATCGCCGCCGGCGGCGGCCGGTTCACCTACGAGTTCGCGTGCCCCGACGCCGGCACGTTCTGGTACCACCCCCACCTGCGCGGCAACGTGCAGGTCGAGATGGGGCTCGCGGGCGCGTTGATCGTCGAGGAGCCCGAGCGACTCGCCGTCGACCGCGACGTGCTCTGGGTACTGGACGACTGGCGCATGCAAGGGGATGGCCAGGTGTCGCAGGACTTCGGCTCGATGCGCGATTTCATGCACGACGGGCGCATCGGCAACACCGTCACGATCAACGGCACGCTTCCCGACGCGTTCGCCGTCGAAGCCGGCGAGCGCATCCGCCTGCGGCTGCTCAATGTCGCCAATGCGCGCATCTTTGCGCTGCGGTTCGAAGGCCACGCACCCACGGTGATCGCGCAGGACGGCATGCCGTGCGAGCCGCACGCCACCCCGGGCGGGCGCATCGTACTCGGCCCCGGCATGCGCGCCGACGTGATCCTCGACGCGACGGGCAAGCCCGGCGAGCGGCATCGCGTCATCGACGATTTCTTCGCGCGCCAGGCCTACGAAGTCGTCACGATCGCGTACGATCCCCGCAAGCGTGCTCGGGCGCGGGTAGCCGGACCGGTGCCGAGACTCGCCGCCAATCCGGTCCCCGAGCCCGATCCGGGCACGGCCGAGCGCCACCGCATCGTGTTCAGCGGCGGCATGATGGGCATGATGGGCGGCGGCGGGCGCGGCATGATGGGCGGCATGCCCGGCATGGGCGCGGGGACGACCGGCGTGTGGGCGATCAACGGCCACTCGTCCACCGAGACCGACCATTCACATGCACCGCTCCTGACCCTCGCGCGCGGTCGCTCGCACGTGCTCGAGCTCGTCAACGACACCGCCTGGTGGCACCCGATACACCTGCACGGCCACTCGTTCCGGATCGTCACGCGCAACGGCGCGCGCGACCCGCGGCAGCCGCTGGTCGACACGTCGTTGTTGCCGCCGCGGGAGCGTGCCGAGATCGCCTTCGTCGCCGACAATCCCGGCGACTGGATGTTCCACTGCCACGTGCTGGAGCACCAGGCGAGCGGGATGATGGCGACGATTCGCGTCGCCTGACGCGGCCGCGCGCACGGCCGCCGGCAAGCCGGCCCATCGGCCGGCTTGCCCCGCTAAACCCCGCGACAGTCGCCCAGCGCCTGCAGCAGCTTGCGCTTCGCGTCCGGGTCGAGCGCCGCGAGCACTTCGGCCATCACGCCTGCGAACGCCGGCGGTGGCAGCTTCGTCCGCAGCCCCGCGAAGAACGTCCCCCGCTCCGCCGGCGTCATCGCCGGTGCCATCCAGCGCAGCACGCCGAGCATCTGCTCCGGGGCGATGCTCCCCACGATCCGTCGCTCGATCGCAGTGATCTCGGCGTCGCTGTAGGTCGCCCACAGCAGCGCGTTGTTGTCCACCTCTTCGCCGTGCATGTGCACGAAGTTCTCGGCACAGAACAGCGCGAGCTCGCGGTACAGGCGCGCACCGGCCGCCACGCGTCCCGTCCCGGCCGCGCGCTCCAGCGCGCGCAGCCCCGCCTCGATGCGATCGAATGCGCGCAGGTGATCGTCGTGCTCGCGCGCGGGGCGCCCGGCCCCTCCGGGGACCGCGGCGTCCAACGCCGGGTGCACGAACTTCTCCTCCTTGTCGAGGTGCATCCGGCACAGCCCGGTCAGCTCGCGCACGGCGGTGGTGGTCGCACAGACGTCGATATCGTCTTCCGCATCGAGCCGGCCGACGCGACCGAGCACGTCGCTCATCGCGAGGCGCAGTGCCTTGTGGATCAGCGCGTAAACATCGTGGCGCGGTGCCCGTGGCGCGTGGCGCGACGCGGTCGTGCGCGTGGCGTGTTCGCGTACCTCGGCGAGCGAGTGTTCCATGGTGCGTGTCCTCCTTGTGGAGCTGGAATCAGGATCAGTGGGTCCGCGCGTGGCGCGCGGTCACGTTCTGGGGCTCGAAGACGATGTACGGCGTGTCGACTTCTTGCCCCGGCGCGGCGTATTGGGGCGCCGACTGCCCGGCGGGGCCGAGCTGGCGGACGTAGTGGTAGATCGCCTTCAGGTCGTCGTCGGTCATGTCGCGCAGGTTGAACCACGGCATCGGCGGACGCATTTCGCTGCGTGCCCGCGCGAGCCACTGCGCTTCGCTCATCGGGGCGAGCACGAGGCGCAGGTTGGCCGGGTACGTCGTGCCCCAGGGCCCGCGGAAGCCGACCGCGCTTCCCGTCAGCCACTGCCCCTCGGGGAGCTTGCCCCCGGCCTCGGGATAGCCCGCCGTATGACAGTCGTTGCAACCGCCGATCCGGACCAGGTAGCGGCCGCGCTCCACTGCGCTCGGAACGGTGCTGCCGGTGTGCTTCCCGGTCGTGGTCACGACCGCCGGGTTCCGCGCCTCGGCGACCTTGGCGCCGAGCAGGTACGAGCGATTGAAAGGTGCGTCATCGGCCGAGTCGTCTCGGGCGTGAGCGGTGGATATGCCGACGAGCATCAGTGCGGCAGCGATCGTGGTCTGCGTGCGAGTCATGGAGTCCTCCTTCGTTGGTAGGTCGAGTTGCAGCGGTGAGACAAGACAGCGGTTTGGTCAGCAGGCCGGGGCCAGTCCGAGCGGCTCCAGCCCGTCGCGCTCGCCCGAACAGGACGACGCGCCGGCGACGCCGAGGTCGAGTGCGCTCTCGAGGCGGGCACACAGCCAGCGCCGGCCGCTCGAGTCCGCCGCGAGGCCGGCGCCGGCGCCGCTGCGGCGGCACAGGTAGAGCAACAGCGCGAGCAGCGTTCCGCCCGGCAGCAGGAGCTCGATCAGCAGGTACGGACCGGCCCGTTGCACCAGACCGTTCGCGTCGCGCATGCGTTGCAGCACGTATTCGCCCATGGTGTTGCTCCTCCTTCCGACGCTGCGGTCCCCGCGGGGCTCGTGCGCCGTGTCAGAGCACGAACGGCACGCGGCGCTTGCGGCGCGGTGCGGCCGATCGTGCGGATTCGTCGTCGTTCGTTGCGAGCCGTGGATCGCGATGCAGGGAAGGCTCGGTCCGCGTTCCGGGAACGCCTCGGACCTGCGCCGGGTCCTGAACACGGCCCGGCGATGACGCTGCATTGCGCCTCATGCCCGCCCTCCGGCCGCCTTGCCGCGGCCCGATGCGCGTCCTCGGTGATCCATTCCCCACACCCTCATGCGTCGTTCGATGGCGGCAGTGTGGAGGCGGCGCTCTTGCCGATCGCTTACCGATCCGGCAATCGGCGCGGACGCGTGCGCGAAGCCCCGAGACTCGCGCAGACAACGCGGTAAGTGGCTGATTTTGCAATCCAACTGCGAGTCCAGCGTACTGGTGCAGCGTCCACGTGCGGTGCACGCTGGCGCCGACTTGCGCGGCGCTCCGCAGGACTTACCGATGACTTACGGGGAGCTTGACGTGATGTCGCGGTGGAGTCGCTCAGTCTCGGCCGACGGCTTCAGCCCGAGCACGACGGAGAGGAGCTCGCGGCAACGGCGAAAAGCGACCAGCGCCTCGGCCCGGTCGCCGGTCGCGGCGAGCGAGCGCATCAGGCCGCGATAGAGTGGTTCGGCGAGATTGTCGGCCTCGAGGCCGCGCCTGTAGACGTCGATCGCCGTCGCCCAGTCGCCCCCTGCCTCGAGCGCGTTGCCGAGGGCCGTGAGTGCGCGCAGCACGCGCGAGCGCCAGGCATCGCGGGGCGCGGCGAACCACGGCGCCTCCTCCGTGCCGAGGAACGGGCCCGGGTACGCCGCGAGCAGCGTGCGCGCCGCGTGAGCGAGCGCCCGGCTTTTGGAACGTTCCTCGCAGGCGCGTTCGGCGGCACCGAGCGCCGCCTCGAGCGCGCACACGTCGGTCCACACGCACAGCGGTGCGAGCGACAGCTTGCCACCGGTGAGCTGGACGGCGCCGTCGACATCCAGCAGCTTGCGCAGTCGGAACAGTGCCGCATCGAACGAGGCCTTCGCGGCGGCGCCGTCGGCGTCCGGCCAGAGCGCGGCCATGACCGCAGCGCTGTCAACGCCCGCGCCACCCTGCGCGACGACCGCCTTGAGGAGGTCCAGCGGACGCTGCTGCGCCTTGCCCGAGAAGCGCATCGGCTGCCCGTCGCGGACCAGTTCGAACCCGCCGAGGGCCCGGATGCGCAACCGGAACGGCCACGCGGGACCGGCATCGGCCGGTGCCGGCAACGCGTTGCGTTCGATCAGCAGTCGAACGTAGTCGGTCTCGATGCCGCGCCCGAGCGCGAAGTCGGCGAGCCGGGACGCGAGGTCGGGACGGTTGCGCAGGATCACCGTCTGGCCATTGCTACGGTACTCGCCCAGCACCGCGGCGAGCCGACCCGCGGCCCGATCGTGCTCCGCCGCGTCCAGGTCGAGCCCGATGCCGATCAGTTCGCGCTGCTGCGCGAAGCTGCGGCGATCGACCTCGCCCGCGAGGGCGATTGCCTCGTCGAGCGCGTGCAGGCCCGCCGCGGTATCGCCTGCCGCGATTCGCGCGTGCGCGAGCCGAACGAGGAAGTGCGGCACCTGCATCGCGGGCAGGCCGGTCTCGCGGGCCAGCGCGACGGCGCGCTCGGCGGCACGTACGGCGGCGGTGAAGTGCCCCAGCCGCTGCTCCAGGTTGGCCTTGAGGTAGTGGAAATAGGCGTGGTCCATCCGTCGCGACGGCGACAGGCGGGCCTCGAGCAGCGTCATCCGCGCCTGCGCCTCGGCAAGGGCGCCGCGTGTCACCAGCGCGGACGCCTCGGCGTGGTCGATCTCGAACAGGTAGGTGGTGAGGCCATAGCGCTCGGCGATCGCCCGTGCGTCGTCGGAGACCGCCTGCGAGCGCTCGTACCGGCCGTTGACGTAGTGCCAGAAGGCAAGATGGGTGCGCCACCAGAGCTGCATCAGTGGCGCCACGTCCGGTCGGGCGAGCAGCGGCTCGGTGCGTGCGACCAGCGCCTCGGCCGACTCCCCCTTCGTGCACCAGTTGAAGTAGTTGAACAGCACCGACGCCGCCATGATGCGCGCGTTCGGGTCGGGCTCGCCGTCGATGAGCGTGTCGAGGCGCTGCGCGCACGGTGCGAGTGCCGGATCGTCGGGACGGCGGAACAGGAGCGCGATCAGCCACGCCGAGCGCGCCCGCAGCTCGCTGTCGGCGTCGAGCGCGGCAGCGCGCCCTCCTTCGAGCAACTCGGCGAACTCGGGAATCCAGCGGTCGATCGGTGCGAAGTTCGCCCACTCGTAGTAGTAACCGGTGACGATCGTGTTGAGCGCGAGCGCCTGGCCGCGCAGGTCTCCGGCGCGCTTGAACGCCGCGAAGGCGCGCTCGAGCGAAGCGCGTCCTCGCTGCGCCTCGACGAAAATCCACGCCCGGCCCTGCCAGTAGGCGAGCCAGGGGTCGTCGGCCCGCATCGCCTCGGGCAGCGCGTCGATCGCGTCGGAGAGCGCCTGCGAACGGCCGTGGCGCGCCCATTCGAGCGCGTGGGCAAGGACCAGCCTGCGCATCGGCTCGAATTCGCCGGCCTCCCGGTAGAGTGCCAGCGCCTCGTCGTCCTCGCCGCGCACTTCGAGCAACGCGGCCGCTCGTGCGCAGAGGGCCTGCCGTTCGGCCACGGCAAGGCGGCGCCGGCCCTCCTCCTGCAGGAACTCGCGGAACAGCGCGTGGTAGTGCCACGTCGTCTGCACACCGCGGCGACGGTCGACGAACAGGTGTCGGCGATAGAGATACTCGAGTAGCCGCGACACGTCCTCGCTGCCCACGAGGTCGGCAGCCTCCGCCGTCGTGATCGAGGGCAGGATCGCCATCACCATCAGCGCACGCTGGTTCGCGGGCTTCGCGCGCGCGAAGATCTCCCCTGCGAAGTACTGGAAGATCGCGTCGCGGCCCTCGCCGAGCGACTCCTCCACGGTCGCATGCGGGCGGCTGAGATGCTCGCGCAGCAGCACCAGCGCGGCGGCCCAGCCGTCGCTCTGGCGCTGGATGCGCCGCACGGTGTCGCGGTCGAGCGGCGTGCCGCCGAGGAGTGCCTGCGCCTCGTCCTCGGTGCAGCGAAGATCCGAGACGTCGATGCGCGCGATCTGGCGCCGCGCACCGAGCCGCGCGAACTCCTGCGGCGGGTCGGTGCGCGAGAGCACGACGACGTTGACGCCTTCCGGGAGCTCCTCGAGCCCTGCGGCGAAGGCCGCACGCTGGTCGGCGGACGAGCGCGCCTCCTGGAAGTTGTCGAGCACGATCAGGGTGCCGTGCGGGAGCGCGGCGAACAGGTCGCGGCAGAAGCTCCGGGCGAAGCGCGCGAGATCCTGCTGCGGCTCGGAGGTGAACACCGGCAACGTGCCGCCCCGCTTGCCGAGCAGCGCCTGCGCCGCCTGGCGCATGTAGTGCATGAACGTGGCCGGGTCGCTGTCGCCGACGTCCACCTGGTACCACAGGTACGGCAACTGACGCGCCTCGGTGTAACTTGCGACCAGTGTCGACTTGCCCGATCCCGGGGGGGCGGTGATCCAGACGATCGGCCGCTCGCGCGCGGCGTCGAGGCGCTCGAAGAGCCGCGGCCGCGGCAGCGCGTCGTAAAGCCTGGGTCGCGTCAGTTTCGCGAGCGCTGAGGGGCGTGCGGCCACGGGCGGGGCCTCCGACAATGGGCCGATCGGATGCCGAGCGCCGCGCAGGCATGCGCGCCGGCAGCGGCGAGTCGACAAATTAGGTTAGCACGCGATGTCGACTCGGGTGAAAAGGGAGCGGGCCGGCATCGCACCGTCCCGCTCCGTCATGGTGCGTTGTGCCCGCTGCGGTACCGGCAAAGGCGTACCGGCCGCTTACTGGACCGGCCCCTCGACCTTGAACCACCCGCTGCACGCGTCGGATTCGAAGCCCAGCGCGTGCCGTCCGTAAAGGCGCACCGTGTTCAG
>Ga0209391_10001073_pt1 | contig 13980 bp, 16 predicted proteins | sample PPLLak3March2015_FD_187246 | JGI IMG/M metagenome (GOLD analysis project Ga0209391, IMG submission 187246) | Freshwater sediment microbial communities from Prairie Pothole Lake near Jamestown, North Dakota, USA - PPLs Lake P7 Core (1) Depth... | ecosystem: Environmental > Aquatic > Freshwater >... | reverse complement strand
TCAAGGCGGCGGCGTCACAATCGATCGAACAAGAAGAACAAGACACGGAGCCATCACCGCCATGGACAGCCATCACCGCCTGAATCTCGCCACTCGCATTCACCTCGGCCTGATGCAGGAGCTGGGGCAGGGCATCGATGTCAAGCAGATGCTGGGCAGCGCACTCTATGCGCGCGATGTGCTGCTGGTCTGCCAGGCCTTCCCGGGCAGCGACCTGCAGCGTCTGGGCGAGCAGTTCCGCCAGGCCAGCGCCAGCCAGATCAAGCGTCGCGCTGCGCAACCTGCGGGTTGGCGGCGCGACCGCAGCGACTTCGGTGTCTCCAGGCCGCCGCTGTCGAAACCGCCTACCGAGTTCGACGCGTTCGTCGACTCGCTGCCCGACACGCACCAGCCGGCGCGACGCTGGTTGACGCCGTCGACCTGGTTCGCTCGCTAAGCCGAAGACGCTGGCGCAGCGCCGCGCCAGCGCGCCAGCAGTCGACGCAGGAATTTCAGCAGCAACACGGTCAACCCGAGCATCAGCACCAGGGCTGCGGCCAGCGCAGCAAAGAACCACAGCGGGTGCTCCCAGGCCAGCCACAGCATGGTCGGCACCGCGGCATCGCCCAGCAGCGACAGGCCGATGTTCGAAAAGGGCTCGGGCGAGGTGTTCACTGCCGCGCGCGTGCTGGCCTTGGCCACGTGGCTGGTGGCGGCCAGCGTGCCCCCCATCAGCGCGGCAATCAACACCCAGCTGGACTGGTCACCGCCGAAGACGCCGGCCGCCAGCAGCGCGCCCGCGGGAATGCGGATGACGGTGTGCACCATGTCCCAGAAAGAGTCCAGCCCGGGCACCTTGTCGGCGAAGAACTCCACGCACAGCATCAGCGCGCTGGCGCCCAGCAGCAACGGCTGCTGCAGCACGCGCAGCCCTTCGGGCAGCGTCACCCAACCCAGCATGCCGGCCAGGCCAGTGAAGAACACCGCCGCATACAGGCGCAGCCCGCTGGCCCAGCCCAGCGCGGCGGCGATGGCGAACAGGTGGGTGGTGTCCAGTTCCATGGTCAGGCGCACGCCGGCTTGGCGTCGACGGCGTACACCGCCGCCTCGTCCCAGCCCAGGGCCTGCATGTCGGCCCGGCGCAGATGGGCTTCGCTGGGCATCATGAACTCGTCCAGCTGCGGCGGCGCGACCGAAGTGCCGGCCAGCATCGCATGCACCTGGCCGCGATGGTGGGTCTGGTGGTTGAACAGGTGGGCCAGCACGTGGCCGGCGCAGTCGCGCTGCACATGGTCGCTGCGCGGCATATCGATCCAGGCGTCGATGGCTGCGGCATCAAGCGCAGCGCACAACGCCACCAGCCGAAGGTCGCTGTCATGCTGGCGCCGCACCCATTCGGCGGCATCGGCACAGGGCTGGAAGGCAGAGTAGCTTTCGCGCAGCCGCGTCTCGCGATGCAGCGCGCCGATGTAGTAGTGGTCCACCGCCAGGATGTGGTTCAGCGTGCGCGCCAGGCTGGGGAAGAAACTGGTGCGCGGCGCCTGCCAGGCGGCGGGGTCCAGCGCGAGCATGGCCTGCCCGAGCCGGTGGTTCGACAGCGCATTGGCATGCGCCTGGATACGCAGGTAGGCGGACAGGTCCATGGCAGGGCTGCAGGTGCGGATCCGATTCTGGCAGAGTGTCCTGCCGCGCCGAGCCGTGGCGTGACCGGCTTCACGCACGCGGCCGCCAAGTCCAGGCCCGCGGGCGGAAAAATGTGACCACACGCCGCTGGCGTCGATGCACCGGGACCCGTCATGAAGCACCGCTGGATGATTGCCGTCGCGCTGGCCGCGCAGGCAATGGCGCCGCTGGCCCAGACCGTCTACGAATCGAAGGACAAGGCCGGGCCGGTGTTCTCCGACAAGCCCTCGCCGGGTGCGAAGCCGCTGCAGCTGGAGGCGCCGAACGTCGTCAGTCCGCCCGCGGTCACGCCTGCGCCGCCGCAGCCCGCGGCCAGCGCACCGGCCTACCGCCGGCTGGTGATCGCGCGCCCGTCGAACCAGGACTCGGTGCACAGCAACGACGGCGCCTTCGGCATCTCGGCGCAGCTGTCGCCGCCGCTGCGTCCGAACGACCGCGTGCGCGTGCTGATCGACGGCAACCTGGTGCCCACCGTCTTCCGCAGCACCAGCCCGCGCATCACGCCGGCGGACTGGCAGGCTACCGCGCTCGGTGACCGTGGCGAGCACACGCTGCAACTGGCGGTGGTCGATGCCAACGGCGTGCCGGCGATCGAGTCGCCGGTGGTCAGCTTCTACCTGCACCGCGCCGCGGTGGGCGGCGGGCGGCGCTGATCAGGCCTTCTTCGCCTTCTCGGCCACCGGTGCGCCTGCGGTCTTCCAGGCGCTGAAGCCGCCGTCGATGTGAGCCACCTTCTCCAGTCCCATGTCCTGCAGCGTCTTGGTGGCCAGCGCCGAGCGCCAGCCCGCGGCGCAGAACAGCACCAGCTGCTTGTCTGCGGCGAAGACCGGCTTGTGATATGGGCTTTGCGGATCGACCCAGAACTCGAGCATGCCGCGCGGCGCATGGAAGGCCCCCGGGATGACGCCGTCACGCTCCAGTTCGCGAATGTCGCGGATGTCGATGAACTGCACGTCCTCGCGCCCGTGCAAGTCGCGCGCCTCCTCGATGCTGTAGGTGGTGATGGCGGCGGTGGCCTCGTCGACCATCGACTTCACGGTCTTCTTCATGTGCTTCTCCAGGCTACGGGGTGTGGTTTCAGAACGGCCCCTGCGCGAGCCAGCGCTCGATCTGCGGCTTGCGGTCGTTGCCCCAGAAGGGCTCGCCATCGACCACGAAGAACGGTGCGCCGAACACGCCTGCGGCCAGCGCCTCGTCGTTGGCACGCTTCAGCCGCGCCTTCCACATCGGGTCGACCCAGGCAGCCGCGGCCTTCTGCGCGTCCACCCCGATGGCAGCGGCCAGCGCCTGAAGTGCATCTGGCTGGCTGAGCCCGAGGCCGCGGGTGAAGTAGGCGCGCAGCCCGGCCCGTGCCCAGGCCGTGGCCGGCCTCGGGCCCTGGCTGTCATTGAGCCACCAGAACACGCGCGCCGCGTTCTGCGTGGGGATCGGGAACTCCTCGGGCTGCGTGTAGGGCACGCCTTCGAAGCGCGCCGAGCGGCGGAAATCGCGCAGGCTGTATTCGCGCTTGATCGGGTGGGCCACCGGGCTCTTCAGCTCGGCCGCCTGGAAAGTGACGCCCAGCAAGATGGCATGCCAGCGCACCGTGCGTCCATGTCGCGCGGCCAGCGCCTCCACCCATTCGGACGCGATGTACGAATAGGGGGAGCTGAAGTCGAAGTAGAACTCGATCGGCGTCTTCACTGGGCTGCACCTTAATCGTTGATGACGACTGCGTCCATAGCGGCGCAGCCCGCCGCCGGCGAGTGCAGCGCCTCAGCCACGCCTCCCCGCCCACCCTGCCAGCAGAAGCGCGGCACACAGCACCCAGCCCTGGGCCGAGCCCATGGTCCAGAGCGTGGCGGCACTGAGCAGGCACCAGGCCAGCGGCACGATCCACAGGGCGCGCATCGGCCATCTCGGGCCCCGCAGCTGCAGCAACAGGCCCAGCGTGGCGATGGCCGTCGGGTCGCTGGCCAGGCCAGTAAGCTCCGCCTGCACCCAGGGCCTGCCCGCCAGGCCGGCCAGCAGCGGATGCAGCAGCAGCGCCCACAGCAGCAGCGCCAGCCCCGCCGCACAACGCAGCCGGTCCCGATGGCCTTGTACGGCACCGTGCAGGGCCAGCGCCAGCAGCGCGGCGGCCTGCAGCAGGAACAGCGGCGCGATGTCCCCGGCCAACCAGTGGATCGGCGCCAGGCGCTGCCACAGGAAGGCCCAGGCCGTGAACGCCCAGCCCAGCGCCAGTGCAGCCAGGCCGGCACGCGCTGCGGTGCGGCCGGGCCTGACGCCGTCGCGCCACGCCCAGCCCAGCCATGCCACGCCAGCCAACACGATGCCGACCTGCAGCGGCCAGAACGCCAGGTTCAGCGACTCGAACAGCCTCCAGTAGAGGCGCGGCGCGAACATCAGGAAGTCCGACGGCCGGTAGCTCAACCAGTCGGTCCACGACGTGCTCACCCCTGGCTCACAACGCCGCCACGTCGCGGGCCATGCGGCTGCGCAATGCGGCGTCGGGCATGCGGCCACGCGCCGCGGCCATGTTCTGCCGCAGGTGCGCCACCTGGCTGGTGGCCGGGATCGCGCAGGTCACGGCCGGATGGCTGACGACGAACTTCAGCGCCACCTGCGCCCAGTACGCGCAGTCGATCTCCGCGGCCCAACCCGGCAGGCGGTGGCGCGACAGCTGCTTCAGCAGCGCACCTTCGCGGAAGGGCCGGTTGACGATGACGCCGATGCCTCGCTCCTGCGCCAGCGGCAGCAGCCGCTGCTCGGCCTCGCGGTCGAGCAGGTTGTAGCTGAATTGCACGAAATCGATCGGCTGCGTGCGCATCACCTGCTCGATATCGGCGTGGCGCCGGCCCTCGGAGGTGGTGATGCCCACATAACGCAGCTGGCCGGCCGCCTTCATCTCGAACAGCCGAGGCAGGTGCTGCTGCCAGGACAGCAGGTTGTGCACCTGCATCAGGTCGAAGCGGGCCACGCCCCAGTAGGCGCGCGAGGCCTCCATCTGCGCCGGGCCGCGCGCGGCATCGCCGATCCACACCTTCTCGGCCGAGAACAGTGCCGCCGGCCGGCCGAGCCGTGCCAGTGCGAAGCCGATGGTCGGTTGCGACGAGCCGTACATCGGCGACGAGTCGATCATCCGCCCGCCTGCGGCGAAGAAGGCACGCACCACCTCGACACAGGCTGCGCGCGCGGCCTCGTCGCCGCCGACGTTGAAGGTGATCCAGCTGCCCAGCCCGACTACCGGCAGCGCCTCGCCGCTGGATGGAATGTGCCGTGTCAGCGGGGCATCGGCCTGCGCGCCGGCCGCCGCGCCGAGCCAGGGCAGCGCCAGACCGGCAGCGGTCTGGCCCAGGATGCGGCGGCGAGTGAATGCGCTGGCTGGCGTCGGCATGGGTTTGCGGTGCGCGCAGCGTTTCAGAGGCGCCGCGCCGGGCATCGGTTCCACCGCATTCAGCCGGAGCTCGGCACGGGCGACCGCGGATACAGCTGCGCCAGCACCGTGCGCAGCAGCCGGTCGATCAGCGGCCGCAGTCGTGGCGCGAGCTGGGCCGCCAGTGCGTCACTGTCCCCCTGCGCGCCGCGGCTGGACCAGAGCTCGGCCAGCGCCCCGGCCTCGGCGGCCAGCGCGGCTTCGACCACCGGCTTCCAGTGGGCCGGGGTTTCGGAACGCTCCCAGTCGCCGCGGCCGCGTCCGAAATGCGCCACCGCCAGGTAGCGCAGCAGCGCGGCTTCAAGCAGCGTGTCCAGCGTCTCACCGTTCCAGGCGATCCACGACTTGTCGGTGCCGCGCACCAGATTCACGGCCCGCGCCAGGCCGGCCGCACCAAGCGCGCCGAGCAGGCCGCCGGCGAGCAGGCCGCCGCCCAGCGTCAACCCGCCGGCGGCGACATCGGCCTTCAGCCCGACCAGCGCCCCGGTCAGCGCACCGCCGATCAGCGCCGCCTTGCTTTCGTCCATGCGCAGCGTCAGCTGGTAGTGGCTGGCCACGCGCTGCAGGATCTCGCCCTGTACCTGACCCGACAGGCCGTGCAGTTCGATCAGCCGGGTGGTGCTGGCGCGCAGCTCGGCGTCGAGCTGTTCGGCCAGCGCCGCCTGCGCGAGCAGCGTGGGGTTGCGCTCGTCGGCGCGCAGGCCCAACGCGGCACCCAGCTTGCGCAACCCGGAACGCAGCCCCGGCGTATCGACCAGCGCCTCGCGCGCCGCGGCGAGCCGCGCCATGCTCTGCGCCAGCGTGTCGAGCGCGTCCCCGTAGCGTGCCAGCTGCTGCGCACGCCAGGCCGCGCCCAGACGCTGCATCAGAGCACGTTGCTCGCCCTGCAGGCACTGCTCGATGGCCTGCAGCAGCACGCCTTCTTGCACCCAGCAGCGCGCGAAGGCATCCAGCGGCAGCACCTGCACGACCCTCTCGAAGGGCGCCAGGTGCTCGCGCCAGCGCTGCGTTTCGGCCTGCTCAAGCGCGGCCTCGCGCGGCATGCCCAGCTGGTTGAGCAGCACGATCACCGGCTTGCCCACCCAGCGCAGCAGTGCCATCTCGCTGGCCACGTAGGCCGCGGCCTGCGGCTCCTCGGCCGCGCTGACCAGGTACAGCACCACGTCGGTGGTCTCGGCCACATGGCGCAGTGCCTGCTGGCTGGCCCAGAAGGGGCGGTCGCGCCAGCGGTCCCACACCTGGCTGAGGAACCAGCCCAGCGGGTTGCCGGACTGCTGCATGCGGCGCAGCAGGCGCACGCTGTCGCCGAAGCCCGGCGTGTCCCACAGGCGCAGCGTCTCGCCCTGCGGCGTGCGCAGCATCTCGTGGGCGTCGGCGAATTCGGTGACATGCGGTGCGTCGCGCACCTCGCCGACATCGCGGCCCAGCAGCGTGCGTGCCAGCGTGGTCTTGCCGACGTTGGTGTGCGACACCAGACTAAGCTGCAGGCTGCCGGGCGTACCGCTCATGCTGCCGCCGCGCCTTGCAGGGCCAGGGCCAGCGCGTCCTCGGCCGCCGACAGATCGGCCGAGTGCAGTTCGACAAACACGGTCTTGCAACCCGACTCGGCAGCCAGCGCCTGCCACGCCTGCCGCCGCTCGGCGCGGCGCGGTGAGCTGGCTCCGAAGCGCTGCACGAAGGCCGATTCGTCCACCAGCAGGACAGGCGCGCTCGCGCCATCTGCGGCCAGCGCCTGCAGCAGCCGGCCCTGGCTTTCGGGCTCGGGCGTGGCGCCCAGCTCGAACAGCGCAATGCGCCAGGCGCCGTCGGCTGCCGTCTCGGCCGGGCTCTCCTCGCTGCCATAGGCGACGGTGGGCGCGACCTGCAGCCGCAGCCCGTCGCCGAGCACGCGGCCCAGCAGCGCCCGCAGTGCGGCCAGTGCCGCGGCGTCGGGCGTGCGCGCATGCGGCCAGACCCGCACGAGCGCGCTGCCGCCGCGCTGCTGGCGCAGCAGCCGCTGGAAGTAGGGTTCACCCAGCGGCAGCGGCAGATTCGCCTGCAGCGAGCGCGCGCGCCAGCCGGCCCACAACGCCAGCAGCAGCCGCGGCAGCACCACCAGCAGCAGCAGCTGCAGCGCGTAGAGGTGGATCCAGGGCGCGGCGGAGGCGCCCGGCTGCGGCACGCGCAGCGCCTGCAGCGCGGCGACGTCCGGCAAGGTCTGGCCCGACAAGGCCAGCGCCGGCGCCAGCAGGGCGGACAGCAACGCATGCACGCTGCCGGCATCGAGGAAGGTGCTTTCCCAGCCAACGCGGTAGTCAAGCACCAGGCCGCGCAGGTAGAGCCCAGCCAGCAGGCCCAGCGCGATGGCGGCGGCGCCGAGGTGCAGCACCGAGGCGAGACGCGCGCCGGTCAAGGGTTGGCAGCAGGCCACCCAGTCGCTGGCGAAATGCGACCAAGTCGAGTCGCCGGCCCCGTCCTGCGGCAGGGCACGCACACGCCAGCGCCGCCACGCCGCGGCCAACGCTCCGCGCAGCAAGCCCGGTGACGGCGCGCGGAACGGTCGGCCGAGCAGCAGCGCGGCATAGACCACCAGGTTCCAGGCGATCAGCGCCCACACCGGCGGGGCCAGCAGGTTGATGCGCTGACTGCCACCAATCTGGTCGACCAGCAAACCGAACGCCAGCCCCAGCACGCCGGCCAACCACCACCATTCGCTGCGCCACGGGCGCAGCGCGCGCCAGCGCGGCAGCAAGGGGTCCAGCGGCTCGAGCCGGCGCAGCCCGGCCTGCGCGCGCGCCGCCAGGAACGCCTCGGGCGGCGCGTCAGTGCCCACGGCCTGCAGCGCGCTGCGGCTGGCCCAGGCGCGGTCCTCGTCGGACCAGCGGGAGAATCCGGTGGTCTCGAAGGCGCGCAGCAGCAGCACGTCGCTGGCGGCGCGTTCGTTCATGCGCCGAGCTGCTGTGCCAGGTCGAGGAAGTCGCTGGCGGTCAGGTCGAACCCCTCGGGCCGCGCCGGCCTCAGTGGCGCGTCGGGGCCGAATTCCAGCGCGCGGTGCACGTAGGCCGTGCGCAGCCCGCAGGCCTGGGCACCGCGCAGGTCGCTGGGGTGGGCGGCCACCAGCATCAGCTCGTGCGGCGCGACGCCGAGCAATCGCGCGGCCATCAGATAGACCTCGGGGTCGGGCTTGTACCTGTGGATCAGTTCGCCGGAGAGCACGCAATCCCAGGGCAGGCCGGCGTTGCGCGCCATGTCGACCAACAGCGAGACATTGCCGTTGGACAGCGTGCTGATCGGGTATCGGCCGCGCAGCCGGTTCAACCCGCCCACCGCGTCGGGCCAGGGCATCAGCCGGTGCCACACCCGGTTGAGATGCGAGCGTTCGTCTTCGCTCAACGACTGCAGGCCGAAGTGCGACACCAGCTCGTCGAGGATCTGCCGGTGCAGCGTGTCGATGTCGGCCCAGGCCTGGCCGGCGCCGCGGGTGCGGTCCATCGCCGGTGCATAGCCGGCGCGCCAGGCATCGGCAAAGGCGCCCCAGTCGAGCTGCAGACCCTTGGCGGCCGACAGCATCTGGCCTTCGCGGACGATCGACGAGCGCCAGTCGACTACGGTACCGAAGACGTCGAAGACCAGGGCGCGCAGCGTGGGCGGATCGAAGGGCGGACTCATGGCGGCGGGGGCAGGAGTTTTGCCGATTCTGCCCTGCGGCCGCGCCGCGGCCGAAGCTACGAACGGATGTAGTTCTCGAGCTGCGCGATGGTCGACTCGTGGTCGGCAATGATGTCGTCCATGATGTCGCGGATCGAGATCATGCCCACCACCGTCTGCCCGTCGAGCACCGGCAGGTGGCGGATCTTCTTCTCGCTCATCAGCGCCATGGCTTCGCGCGTGCCGGTGGACGGCGTCACGTAGAGCACGTCGCGGGTCATGATGTCGCGCACGCGCGTGTCCTTGGAGTTGCGTCCCTGCAGCGCGATCTTGCGCGTGTAGTCGCGTTCGGACAGCACGCCGACCAGCTTGCCCTGGTCCATGACCATCAGCGCGCCGACCTCGTATTCGGCCAGCAACTGCAGCGCCTCGAACACGGTATCGTCGGGCCGCGCATGCCACAGGGTGCGGTCATGGCGCTTGAGCAGTTCGGAAACGGGTTTCATCGCGGCCTCCGTTCGGGTCAGGCGCAAAGCCTACACAATTGTGGGGACAAGCGCCATGCACGCTTGCCAGCGCACCCCCAATTTCAAGAAGAGCAGACCGAGGAGACACCGCGATGAGTCCTTCGCCTACACAGGCTTTCCGCGAGGCGCGCGATTTCCTGCTGGCGCAGCGCGGCCGCCACGACGCGGCCGTGGCCGGCTTCCGCTGGCCGCAACTGCAGCACTTCAACTGGGCGCTGGACTGGTTCGACGTGCTGGCGCAGGGCAACCACGCCACCGCGCTGTGGGTGGTCAACGACGATGGCAGCGAGCAGCGCTGCAGCTTCGAGCAGATGGCCGAACGCTCCAACCGCGTGGCCAACTGGCTGCGCGAGCGTGGCGTCAAGCGCGGCGACCGCATGCTGCTGATGCTGGGCAACGTGGTGCCGCTGTGGGAGCTGACGCTGGCGGCCATCAAGCTGGGCGCAGTCGTCAGCCCTGCGACCACGCTGCTGTCCGCCGCCGACCTGGCCGACCGGGTGCAGCGCGGGCAGATGCGCCACGTGGTGGCCGACGCCGCCGGCGCGGCGCGCTTTGCCGAGGTGCCGGGCGACCACACCCGCGCCATCGTCGGCGCCGCGCTGCCGGGCTGGGCCGACTATGCCGACTCGGCCGCGGCCAGCGCGAGCTTCCAGCCCGACGGGCCGACGCCGGCCGGCGACCCGCTGCTGCTGTACTTCACCAGCGGCACCACCGCCCAGCCGAAGATGGTGCTGCACACGCAGCGCAGCTACCCGGTGGGCCACCTGTCGACGATGTACTGGCTGGGCCTGCGCCCTGGCGACGTGCACCTGAACATCAGCTCGCCCGGCTGGGGCAAACATGCGTGGAGCAGCTTCTACGCGCCGTGGAATGCCGGCGCGACCATCTTCGTGCTCAACCAGGCGCGCTTCGACGCCAAGTTCACGCTCGACACGCTGGTGCGCTGCAGCGTGACCTCACTGTGCGCGCCACCCACGGTGTGGCGCGTGCTGATCCTGGAAGACCTGGCTCGTTGGCCGGTGAAGCTGAACGAGGTGATCGGCGCCGGCGAACCGCTGAACCCCGAGGTCATCGAGCGCGTGCGCACCGCCTGGGGGCTGACGCTGCGCGACGGCTACGGCCAGACCGAAAGCACCTGCATGGTCGGCAACCCGCCGGGGCTGGAAGTGCGCGCCGGCTCGATGGGCCAACCGATGCCCGGCTACCGCATGGTGCTGCTCGACACCGAGGACCGCGAGGCCGACGAAGGCGAACTGGCGGTCACGCTGAACCCCGCCCCGACCGGGCTCATGGCCGGCTATGCCGGCGATGCAGAGAAGACCTCGGCGGCCCTGGGCGGCAGCTACTACCGCACCAGCGACGTCGCGCGGCGCGATGCCGACGGCTACTACTGGTATGTCGGCCGCGCCGACGACGTGTTCAAGGCCAGCGACTACCGCATCAGCCCCTTCGAGCTGGAAAGCGCGCTGCTCGAACATCCGCTGGTCGCCGAAGCCGCGGTGGTGCCCAGCCCGGACGCCATCAAGCTGGCGGTGCCCAAGGCCTTCGTCGTGCTCAAGCCCGGGCATGCGCCGACGCGCGACGCGGCACTGGACATCCTGCGCTTCCTGCGCGGCCGGCTCAGCGCCTACAAGCGGGTGCGCCGCATCGAATTCGCCGAGCTGCCGAAGACCATTTCCGGCAAGATCCGCCGCGTGCAGTTGCGCCAGGCCGAAGACGAACGCCGCGCCCGCGGCGAACGCGGGCCGCTGGAGTTCTGGGAAGAGGACTTCGACGCGCTGAAGTGAGCGCCGCGCTCAGACCCTCGTGCGCCGCTTTGCAGTGGCCTTCGGCGCCTTCGGAACCTTCGGCGGCTTGGCCGGCAGGGCCCGCGCAAACGCATAGGCCTGAGCGATGCAGCGGGCCAGGTCGCGGTCGGACATCTCCAGCGCATCGGCGAACAGCGCGTATTCCTTCATCGTGCGGCCCAGCAGCACGCAGGGATGCTCCTTGGCCAGGGGCGGCAGCCGCACCATCAGCCGGTCCTCGTGCAGGCCGGCGAAGAGGTTGCCATTGACGAAGGCCGCTGGGCAACCGAACATCTTGCGCCGCTCGACCTCGGCCAGCACCGGCAGCGCGGCGTCGAAGCGCGCGGCCAGTTCGGCGGGGACTCTCTTCCAGGTGCTCATCGCTCGGCTCCGTCACTCGGTCCATCGAAATCACGGCTTGCGCCACGATGCCGCGCATAGAGTTGCCGCGTCCAGGCGATAGCCGGGTGGGCGGCAAAGCGCTGCAGCAGTGCGGCGAAGGCCGCGCCGCAGGGCTGCGGGCCGGCCATCGGCGAGTCCGGCGGCTGGGCTAGCACAGCCAATGTCGCGCCGGCCGTCAGGTCGGCCAGGCTGAAGGCCTGGCCCGCCAGATAACCGTCGGCGCCGGCGCGCTGAGCCACGAAGTCCAGCGCCTGTTCGGCCGCGCGGTGGCCGTCGGCCACGCGGGCCGGACCGTCGATGCCGTTGCCCTTGCGGATCAGCGGCGCGGCCAGCGGCACGGCGCAGGCATAGGCCAGGCGCTGCAGCGCAGGCCGGCCGTCGCCAAAGACATCGGCAAAGGCCGTGGGCTGGCGCAGCAGCGCATCGAGCACGCTGCGCCGGATGCGCGGCGTCAGGTCGTCGTCGAACCATTGCTGGATGCGCAGCGCCTCGGCACGATCGGCCGCGCCGGCGGGGAACAGCGCCGGCTGCGGCCAGCGTGTTTCCAGCCATTGCAGGATATCCGCCGAGCCGTCGAGGGCCTGGCCGTCGGCCAGGAGGACAGGCGTGTGCGTCCGACCCGTGAGCTTGCGCACGGTGGCCATGTGCGGCCCGGGCAGCAGGCTGCGGCGGCGATGCGGCACATGCTTCAGATCGAGCGCCCAGCGCGCCTTCTCGTTGTAGGGCGAATGGCGAAACTGCAGCAGCTCGATCATGGCGCTCACCGACGCGGCATCATAGGCCGCCGAACGCCAACCAACGACACGCCATGAAATCCTGGATCACCGCCTCGCTGCTGACCCTGTGCCTGCAGGCCCAGGCCTTCGACCTGCAGGGCCACCGCGGCGCGCGCGGCCTGGCGCCGGAGAACACGCTGGTCGGCTTTGCGCTGGCGCTGGCGCTGGGCGTCAGCACGCTGGAAACCGACATCGCCATCAGCCGCGACGGCGTGCTGCTGATCTCGCACGACCCGGCCCTCAACCCCGACATCACGCGCAGCCCCGACGGCCAGTTTCTGAGCAGCCGCGGGCCGGTGATCTGGCACACCGACTTCGCCGAGCTGCGGCGCTATGACGTCGGCCGCCTGAAGCCCGGCACACGCTATGCGGCGCAATACCCGGAACAAAAACCGCACGACGGCTCGCGGCTGCCCAGGTTGGACGAGCTGTTCGCGCTGGTGAAGAAGTCGGGCAACACCCAGGTGCGGCTGGCGCTGGAGACCAAGCTCACACCCACTGCGCCCGACGAGACTCAAGCACCGGAACCCTTTGCGCGCGCGCTGGTCGATGCGGTACGCGGTGCCGGCATGGCGACACGCACGACCATCCTGTCCTTTGATTGGCGCACGCTGCAGGTGGTGCAGAAGCTGGCCCCCGAGATCGGCACGGTGTACCTGTCGATCCAGCGGCCCAGCTTCGACAACATCGGCGCCGACAAACCCGGCGCGTCGCCGTGGACGGCAGGCATCGCCTTCGCCGAGCAGGGTTCGGTGCCGAAGATGATCAGGTCAGCTGGCGGACGCATCTGGTCGAGCTTCCACGGCGACCTGGACACCGCCAAGGTCAAGGAGGCACAGGGCCTGGGCCTGACGGTGCTGGCCTGGACGGTGAATGAGCCGGCGCGCATGGCCCAGCTGATGGACATGGGCGTGGATGGCATCGTCACCGACCGGCCCGACCTGCTGCGCGCCGAGATGCAGCGACGCGGCCTGCCGCTGCCGGCGGCGACGCCCTGACTCAGAGCTCCTTGAACTCGCCGGCCTGCCAGCGCTCGCGCAGCCTGAACTTCTGGATCTTGCCGGAGCCGGTCAGCGGGAAGGCGTCCAGCTCGAACCAGCAGCGCGGCGTCTTGTGCGGCGACAGGTGCTGGCGCATGTAGTCGACCAGCACGTCCTTGTCGATGCGCTGCCCCGGCCTGGGCCGCACGAAGGCCGCCACCTGTTCGCCCCACTTGGCATCGGGCAGGCCCACCACCGCCACCTCGCCGACGCTGGGGTGCTTGAACAGCAGCTCTTCCAGCTCGCGCGGATAGATGTTCTCGCCGCCGCGGATGATCATGTCCTTCAGCCGGCCTTCCACCGTGCAGTAGCCGCGCGCATCCATCGCGCACAGGTCGCCGGTGTGCAGCCAGCCGTCGGCGTCGATGGCCGCAGCCGTGGCCTCGGCGTTCTCGAAGTAGCCGTGCATCACGTGGTAGCCGCGGGTGCAGTACTCGCCGACCTGCCCCACCGGCAGCGTGGCGCCGCTGGCCGGGTCGATGATCTTCACCTCCACATGCGGCATCGGCGTGCCGATGGTGCCAGCCTTGTCGTCGACGCTGTCGTCGGGCCGCGTCATCGATGCCACCGGCGAACATTCGGTCTGGCCGAAGACGATGGTGAAGGGCGCCTTCAGCTGCTCCTCGAAGCGCCGCACCAGTGCCGCCGGCACGGTGGAGCCGCCGGAGCAGATGCCCTGCACCTGCGACAGGTCGGTCCCCGCGAAGCTCGGGTGCTCCATCATCGCCACCAGCATGGTCGGCA
>Ga0209391_10001072_pt1 | contig 13981 bp, 13 predicted proteins | sample PPLLak3March2015_FD_187246 | JGI IMG/M metagenome (GOLD analysis project Ga0209391, IMG submission 187246) | Freshwater sediment microbial communities from Prairie Pothole Lake near Jamestown, North Dakota, USA - PPLs Lake P7 Core (1) Depth... | ecosystem: Environmental > Aquatic > Freshwater >... | reverse complement strand
CTTGAAGGCCGGTCGTAGCCCCAGGTGCCGGGCGCGATGGGCGACTGTGCCGGCACGGCCTGGTTGCGCCGCACCAGCAGGATCTCGCGCTCCACGTCCACCGCCAGCGCGATGGCACGGCGCAGCGCCACCTTGTCGGGCGCATTGCCGCCGACCACCGGGTTGTCCATGCCGAAGTAGGTGACAGCCACGTCGGCACGTGGCACACGCAGCATGCCGATGCCGCGCTTGGCCAAGTTGGGCGCGAGCTGGTTGTTGGGGATGGCGATGTTGGCGAATTCGGCCGGCACGCCTTCGAGCAGGTCCTGCTCGCCGTTCAGGAAGGACAGCCAGCGCGGCTGCGCTTCCTCGATCACCGAGATCTGCACCTGGTCGATCAGCGGCAGGCGCCGGCCCTTGAACTGCTGTGCGATGGCCTGCAGCCGTGCATCGCCGGGCGGCGGCTGCTCGTCGTACAGCACCTCGCGGTAGTTGGGGTTCTTCTGCAGCAGCATGCGCGAGCTGCGCTTCCATTGCGCCAGCCGGTAGGGCCCCGTGCCCACCGGGTGCTCGCCGACCTTGTCGCCGTAGGCCTCGACCACCTCGCGCGCCAGCGCGCCGGTGAAGGAGCCGTCGGCCAGGTTGTAGAGGAAGCGCGGGCTGGGCTCGGCCAGGCGGATCTGCAGGGTGTAGCGGTCCAGCGCACGCAGGCCCTCGACGTCGGTGTCGTAGTCGAACGGCTTCTTGCCGTCGATGGCCTGCTTGCGCAGCTCGCTCAGCCCCAGGATCTTGGCGTTCTCCAGGATGTAGAGGTTGCCGCTCTTCCAGCGCGGGTCGTAGTGGCGCTTGATCGAGTACACATAGTCGGCGGCAGTGAGCTCGCGCTTCCTGCCGCCGAAGGCCGGGTCGTCGTCGAACAGGATGCCGGGCTTGAGGCGGATCGTGAAGCTGCGGAAGTCGGCCGACACCTCAGGCAGGGCCGCGGCGGTGTTAGGCCGCAGCTGGAAGGGCCGCGCCATGAAGGCGAATTCCAGCGGCGCGTCGAATATGCCCGCAGCCACGGTGCGTGAATACAGGTCGCTGATCTGCGCCGGGTCGAAACTGGATTCGGCGATCGGGAAGGCGTAGCGCAGCGTTTTCGGCGCGGCGTCCTGCGCGGTCGACGCGCCGACCCACAGCGCCAAACCGGCCAGCAGCAGCGTGCGCAGGGTTCCAATCATGATGCGAGCCTACACTGCCAGCATGGCGGCGTACCTGATCCGACGGTTGTGGCAGATGGTGCCCACGCTGTTCGGCGTCGTGCTGCTGGTATTCGTGCTGTTCCGGTTTTTCGGCGGCGACCCGGCCGAGATCCTGGGCGGACTGAATGCCACGCCGGAGCAGATCGACGCCATCCGCCGCCAGCTGGGCCTGAACGAGCCGTGGTGGGTACAGCTGGGCATCTTCATCCAGCAGATCGTCAGCTTCGACTGGGGCAAGAGCTGGGCCACTAACGAGCCGGTGGCGCAGCTCTTCTCGACGCGGCTGCCGGCCACGCTGACCGTGATGCTGCCGATCCTGGTGCTGGAGACACTGCTGGCCATTCCCTTCGCGATGTACGTGGCGCATCGCCGCGGCTCGCTCACCGACCGGGTGATCATGGTCGTCACCACCGTGGCGCTGTCGATCAGCTTCTTGGTCTACATCATCGTCGGGCAGTATGTCTTCGGCTTCCAGCTCGGCTGGTTTCCGGTGCAGGGCTGGAGCGACAGCCTGTGGACCAACCTGACGGTGTACGCGCCGCTGCCGGTGCTGCTGGCGCTGCTGGTCAGCCTGGCGCCGCAGACCCGGCTGTACCGCAGCTTCTTCCTCGACGAGATCGGCCAGGACTACGTGCGCACCGCGCGCGCCAAGGGCCTGGATGAGCCTGAGGTGATGCTGCACCACGTACTGCGCAACGCGATGATCCCGATCCTGACCCACATCGGGCTGTCGTTGCCGGGCATCTTCGTCGGCTCGTTCCTGATCGAGGTGTTCTTCTCCATCCCCGGCCTGGGCCGCGAGGCGCTGCTGGCGGTGAACCGCAGCGACTACCCGGTGATCCAGGCGGTGACGATGTACGTGGCGGTGCTGACGATGGCCATCAACCTGCTCACCGACCTGCTCTACAAGTGGGTGGATCCGCGGGTGGTGCTGAAGTGACCCCCCCGCAGCGCCTTCGGCGCTCCCCCCAGAGGGCGCCGCAAGCGGCCCGGCAAAGCCGGTTCCGCTGCGGCTGCTCGAGGGTGGCAGATTCGAGCAACGGAAAGCAGTGACATGAGTGCGGTGCTGGCCGAGGCGACAGCGTCGGCGCCGGCCTCCGAAGGCGTGTGGCGCGCGGCCTGGCGGCGCCTGTGCAACGACCGCGTCGGCATGTTCTGCCTGGCGGTGGTGGCGGCCTTCGCGGCCATGATCGTGCTGTCGGCGCTGGGCCTGCTGGCTGGCCACTGGCAGCGCGAGGTGGGCGTGCCGAACGCGCCGCCGAGCTTCGTCGGCCCGCGCGCGGCCGAGGCCACCGGCACGGTCGACGCGCCAAAGGGCCCGAACGTCGACCTGTCGGACGTGGATCCGCTGGCGCCTCGCTACAAGGAATGGGACGCGCGCGCGACGCAGTTCCGCAGCGTCGAGATCCAGAAGCTGCAGACCCTGCCGATGGGCGCCGACCGCATGGGCCGCGATGTGCTGGCCAAGGCCATCAAGGGCACCGAGATCTCGGTCTTCGTCGGCGTGATGGCGGCGCTGGTGGCCACGCTGATCGGCACCGTGCTCGGCGCGCTGGCCGGCTTCTTCGGCGGTCGCGCGGGCGACCTGCTGGAGTGGCTATACAACGTCTTCACCTCGATCCCCGGCATCCTATTGATCTTTGCCTTCGCCGCGGTGTTCGGGCGTGGCATCGGCACGGTGGTGCTGATCCTGGGGCTGACCGGCTGGACCGGCATCTACCGCCTGGTGCGCGCCGAGTTCATGAAGCATGCCGTGCGTGACTACGTGCGCGCGGCACAGGCCATCGGCGCCAGCGCGGCCAGCCGCATGTTCCGCCACATCCTGCCCAACGTCAGCCACGTCATCCTGGTGCAGCTGTCGATCCTGACCGTGGGCTTCATCAAGGCCGAGGTGATCCTGTCCTACCTGGGCCTGGGCGTGCCGGTGGACCAGGTGAGCTGGGGCACGATGCTGGCCGAGGCACAGAGCGAGCTACTGCTCGGCCACTGGTGGCAGCTGGCCGCGGCCACGCTCTTCATGGCCAGCTTCGTGACAGCGTTCTCGCTGCTCACCGATGCGCTGCGCGACGCGCTCGACCCCAAGCTGCGGGGGCTGGAATGAGCGCGACGCTGCTGTCGATCCAGGACCTGCGCGTCGCCTTCCGCATGGGCAAGGTGAACGGCGTGGCGCAGCGTGCCGAGGCGGTGGGCCGCGGCGCCGCGGGCATCAGCTTCGACATCCCCGAAAACTGCAGCACGGCGCTGGTCGGCGAATCGGGTTCGGGCAAGAGCGTGACGGCGATGTCCATCGTCAACCTGCTGCCCGACAACGCCGAGCGGGCGGGTCGCATCCTCTACCGTGGCGACGACCTGCTGCGCGTCGACGCCGCGCAGATGCGCGCGCTGCGCGGGCGCGAGATCGCCTGCGTCTTCCAGGACCCGATGAGCTCGCTCAACCCGGTGCTGCCGGTCGGCCGCCAGCTGTGCGAGCCGCTGCACACGCACCTGAAGATGAAGCCGCGCCATGCGCTGGAGCGCGCCGAGGCGCTGCTGGTCGAGGTGGGCATGCCCGAGCCGAAGCGCCGGCTCGATGCCTATCCGCACGAACTGTCGGGCGGCCAGCAGCAGCGCGTGATGATCGCCATGGCGCTGGCCTGCGAGCCCAGGCTGCTGATCGCCGACGAGCCGACCACCGCGCTGGACGTGACCATCCAGCGCCAGATCCTGGAGCTGCTGGCCACGTTGAAGGCGCGGCACCGCATGAGCCTGCTGTTCATCAACCACGACCTGGGCGTGGTCGGCGAGATTGCCGACCAGGTGGTGGTGATGCGGCATGGGCTGGTGCGCGAGCAGGGGCCGGTGGCGCAGATCTTCAGTGCGCCGCGCGATGCCTACACGCGCGCGTTGCTGGCCTGCCGGCCGGCCCTGTCCGGCCCGCCGCCGGCGCGGCTGAGGGTCATCGACGAACCCGTCGCCGCGCCAGGCACCCCAGCCGCGGCGGCCCGGCCGGTCAAGGACGCCGACGCGCCGGTGATCCTGGAGGTGCGCTCGCTGGCCAAGTCCTTCTGGCTGCGCCAGGGTCTGTTCGGCAAGCGCGAGTTCAAGGCGGTGCAGGGCGTGAACTTCCAGCTGCGCCGAGGGCATACGCTGGGTGTGGTCGGCGAATCCGGCTCGGGCAAGACGACGATGGGCCTGACGCTGCTGCGCCTGCACGAGCCGACGCGCGGCGAGGTGCTGCTCGACGGCCGCAACCTGGGCAACCTGGACGCCAGCGAGCGGCAGGCGATGCGCCGGCGCATCCAGATCGTCTTCCAGAACCCCTATGCCTCGCTGAACCCGCGCTTCACCATCGGCCAGACGCTGGTCGAGCCGATGGCCATCCACGGCATCGGCGCCAGCCTGACCGAACGCGAGCAGCGCGCCCGCGCGCTGCTGCACAAGGTGGGGCTGGACCCGGGCGTCTTTGCGCGCTACCCGCACGAGTTCTCGGGTGGGCAGCGCCAGCGTGTGGCCATCGCCCGCTGCCTGACGCTGCAGCCCGAGGTGTTGGTGCTGGACGAGGCGGTGTCGGCGCTGGACGTGAGCGTGCAGGCGCAGGTGCTGAACCTGCTGCGCGACCTGCAGGACGAACTCGGCGTGGCCTATGTGTTCATCAGCCACGACCTGGGCGTGGTGCGCTTCATCAGCGACGAGGTGCTGGTCATGAAGGACGGCGAGGTGGTCGAGCAGGCCAGCGCTGAAGCGATCCTGGCCGCGCCGTCACAGGACTACACGCGCCGGCTGCTGGCCGCGGTGCCGCGCGGCTGGCGCGCGCCGGTCAGGCCCTGATAAGTCGGGTACTGCCGCAGATGGGCACTTCCCGACCCGTCGCGTCAGAGTTGTAACAAGCCGGACACGCGAGGGACGTTTTTCGGCAGGCCGGCCGGCCACACGGCGTGAACAAGCGCACGGCCCGGCGCCCCGCCCGCGCTCGCGGCCCTGTGGCATGGAACCTGCCCTGTGCAGCAGGCGGCAATCCTGCCGATAAGCCAGATATCACGCTGCGAGGGCCCGGACATGACAGTTTCGTCGTTGGTTTCAGCATCCGCCGCGCGCCGCCTGCGCGCCGCCGCACCGGGCGTGCACGGGGGCGCTTCGTCGCTGCTGCGTCTGGCACGCGGCAGCGATGCGCGGCTGCCGTCCGGCGCTGCGCTGTCCGGCTGGGCCGAGCGCGCAGCGGGCATGCTGGACCTGACACCGATGATGGTCGGCCCGCTGTCGCAGCCGGTGCGGGTGGCCGCGCCGTCGACCGATCTGTCTCTGCCGGTCCCGGCGCGTGGGGTGCAGGCATGATCCTCACCCCCGCTCCGCTGCAACGCCCGGCGCTCGCCGGCACCGTGGTTCGCCCGCTGCTGCGCAGCGGCTTGCCGGCCCAGTCGCGCTCCGTGTTGCCGGCTCGGCCGGTGCTGCAGACGCCGATGCGAGCCCCGCAGCAGTTGTGCCTGGACCTGCAGCCGAGCCCACGCTGAACCGCAGGCCCTGAGTTAAGGGCCTGCCCTGCCGAGCGGTGAGGCTCAGCCGTTGGACCAGAGCACCTTCTTCTTCGTGCCGACCCAGCGCTCGTAGTTCGCGGCGAAGACATCCTCGATCTTGTTGCGCTTGACCTTCATGGTCGGCGTGAGGATGTCGTTTTCCACGCTCCAGGCCTCGGCGGTGATGACCAGGCAGTCCAGCTGCTCGTGCGGGTCGAGCTGCGCATTCACCTTCCTCAGGTGCTCGGCCAGCGAGGCCTCGAGCGCCGAGCGGCCGGCGCTGTCCCTGGCCTTGGCGGCGGCATCGGGGTTGAGCATCAGCAGCGCCAGCGGCTGGCCCAGGTTGGCACCAGTGACGCAGATGGCCTCGATCGCCGCATGGGTGCAGAGCTTGTCCTCGATCGGCGCCGGTGCCACGTACTTGCCCTTTCCGGTCTTGAACAGGTCCTTGACGCGGCCGGTGATCTTCAGGTTGCCTTCGGCGTCGATCGTGCCCTTATCGCCGGTCTTCAGCCAACCGTCGTCGGTCATCGTGGCCCTGGTGACGTCGGGCTGCTTGTAGTAGCCGAGCATCAGGCATTCACCCTTGACCTGGATCTCGCCGGTGTCCTTGTCGATGCGGCACTGCACGCCGTCGTAGACCGTGCCCACCGTGCCGGGCCGCGGCTTGCCCAGCGTGGTGGCATGCGACAAGCCGCAGTTCTCGGTCATGCCGTAGACCTCGACGATGTCCAGCCCGAGGCTGCGATACCAATTGAGCAGCGAGGTCGGCATCGGCGCCGCGCCGCCGGCGGCCCAGTACACTTGGTCCAGTCCCAGACCGGTGAGGATCTTCTTCTTCACGATGCCGCGCAGGATCGGGATCTTCAGCAGCTTGGCCATCTTCTCGGGCGGCATCTTGGCCTGCACGCCCTGCTGGAACTTGACCCACAGCCGCGGCACTGAGAAGAACACCGTCGGCCGCGCGCGCTGGATGTCGGAGACGAAGGTCTCCAGGCTGTCGGCGAAGAACACGTGCATGCCGGTGGCCAGCAGGCCATGCTCGACCAGCATGCGCTCGGCCACGTGAGCCAGCGGCAGGTAACTGAGCATGCGGCCGCTCGAGTCCAGCTTGACGCGCTTCAGCCCCGAGGTGATGGACCAGGCAAAGGTGCCGAAGCTGTGCATCACGCCCTTGGGCTGGCCCGTGGTGCCGGAGGTGTAGATCAGCGTGCACAACTCGTCGGCGGGGCGCACCGGGCTGTCGGTCATCGGTGCCGTCTTGGCAATGATCTCGTCCCAGGTCCTGGCGCCCGCTACCTTTGGCGCCAGCGGCAGCGTGATCATCGGCATGCCCTCGGGCACGCCAGGCTTCATTTCCTCCCAGACGTCGAGCTTGCCGACGAACAGCAGCTTCGACTCGCTGTGCTCGAGGATCTGCCGCACGGTGTTGGCAGCCAGCGTCGGGTACAGCGGCACCGACACGTGCCCGGCCATCCAGATGGCCCAATCGGCCATCATCCAGTGGGCGGTGTTCTTGGCCAGCAGCGCGATGCGCGTGCCCGGCTCGTAGTTCAGGCTCTTCAGGTGGGCGGCCATGCGGCGAACTTCGTCGACGGCCTGCTTCCACGTGTAATCCTTGACCACGCCGCCACCCATGGGCTGGGTGAAGACCACCTTGTCGGGGGTGGACCTTTCCCACTGGTAGAGGCGTTGCAGGGCGAGGGTTTCTGGCAATGCGGATGAGGCCATGGGCGGATTCCTATCGATTCTTGGCGGGGGTCGAACGGGGAAGGGCGAGCCTAGCCAAACTCCAGGCCGCCGTATAGCAGGACTACCCGTAATCGCGCGTGGCCGCCCGGCGGCCCGTTGCTGGCGAGATCAGCGAGAGCGCGCCGCGGCGTCCTGCATTTGTTCGAGCACGCGGCGCGCCGAACGCAGCGCCAGCGTCACGTCGATCTCGGCCTGCGGCGCGATGCGGTCGACCACCTCGTCCAGCGTGTCTGGCTCGACCATGATGGCGCGGGCGATCACCGACAGCGCGGTGATCGCGCGGCGTGGCTGCGGCTCGGGCAGCTCACCGCCGGCCTGGGCCTGCACATGGTGGCGCACGCTGGCCACCGCTGCGGCGCCCAGGCCCCAGCTTTCGCACAGCGCGGCGCCCAGCGCGTCATGGCTGACGCCGAAACCGGCCACTTCGAGCGAGACCAGTTCGCTGTCGTCGCGCGCCGCACGCAGCATCGATGGGTAGTGGTCCGGGGCATGCCTGAACAGCACCGCCTTGCCGCATTCCTCGAACAGCCCGGCCGAATGGGCGGCCCAGGCGTCCTGGCCCATCGCCGACGCCAGCCGGCCCATGATCAGCCCGCGCTGCGCGGCGCGTTTCCAGATCGGGTCCAGCTCGGCCGCCGGCGGAAAGGCCGCGCGCAACCCCATCTCGAAGGTGATGGCCGCCACCTCGCGCATCCCCAGGTAGGTGATGGCCTGCTGCACGCTCTGCACCCGGCCCTTCAGCCCGTACAAGGAGGAGTTCACCGCCTTCATCACCGCAGCGGCCAGGGCCATGTCGCCTTCGATCAGCCGCGAGGCCGCCTGCAGATTCATGTCTTCGTCGGCCATCAGCAGCGACAGCTGCACCAGCGACTCTGGCCGTGCCGGAATGTCGATTTGCAGCGTGCGCAGTTCGGGGTCGACAGGCATGGTGGGCACAAGGCTCGGACGTGACGGCCTCAATGGTAAGGCCTGCTTCCGGGCCGCAGACCAGGCATGCGGAATGCGCCCCAGAACGGAAAAAGGGCGGTGCAGCGACGCACGCCCCTTTTGGTTCTTGTCGGCATGCCGTACGACGACTGGCGCGCGATCTCGCGCGGGACGCCTGCTGCGGCACTTGTCTCCTCGCACCCGAGGTCCGACGCCGTACCCTCATGGGGCGGGCGGCGCCGAGTGGGCGGACTCTATGCAGCCCGGCCCGGGCCGTCATCGGTGTTTTCCCGGCGGGCAGGCGCCTGTCAGCGCAGGCGGGCGCTTCCCAGCACGGGAAACAGTTCGACCAGCCCGTCGGCCATGATCTCCACGGCCAGCGCCGCCAGGATCAACCCCATCAGCCGGGTCATGATGTTGATGCCGGTGTGCCCCAGCAGCCGGCTGATGCGCCCCGAGGCGGCAAAGGCCAGCAGCACGGCCAGGCCGACCACCACGCCGTAGCCCACCAACGCTGCCACCTCCCACCAGTGGCGGGTGCGCTGGGCGTAGATCACCATCGTCGAGATGGTCGCCGGGCCCGTGAGCAGCGGGATGGTCAGCGGCACCACGGCGATGCTGGCACCGGCATCCAGCTTGGCATTGCCCTCGCTGACGTCGCCGGGCTTGGATTCCGCCGGCTGGGCATTGAGCATCTGCAGCGAACTGAGAAGCAACAGCATGCCGCCCCCGACCTGGAACGACGCAATCGAAATGCCGAAGAAGCCGATGATCCGCTGACCTGCCAATGCACTGACGGCGATCACGACGAAGGCGCTGAAGGCGCTGACCCGCATGGTGCGCCGGCGCTGCGCCGAATTCAGGTTCTGCGTGAAGTGGATGAAGAAGGGCACCACGCCGATCGGGTTGACGATCGCCAGGAGTGCGATCAGCGGCTTCATCAGGTCCATGCGCGATGCTACGTCGGCGCCGCGGCCGCCACGCCCCGGGTCCTACGGGTTAGCCTGTAGACGACAAAACAACACTATCGGCTCCACGCCTTTGCGCCCTCTTGCGGGATGCTCGGATAATCGTATACGCGTATGTCGGATGCAGCGCCTTCGCCTGAATGGTTCTCGCTGGGTTGAAGCTCCACATGGTTCTTTGTTCTTGATTAAGGGCTCCCCCGTGGGAAACAAACTTTACGTCGGCAATCTTGCCTATTCCGTGCGTGACGAATCGCTTCATCAAGCGTTCTCGCAGTTCGGCACCGTCACATCCGCCAAGGTCATGATGGACCGCGACACCGGCCGCTCCAAGGGCTTCGGCTTCGTGGAGATGGGCTCGGATGCCGAAGCACAGTCCGCCATCAATGGCATGAACGGCCAGGCCCTCGAAGGCCGGGCCATCGTCGTCAACGAGGCCCGTCCGCGCGAAGAGCGTCCGGGTGGCTTCGGTGGCGGCGGCAGCCGTGGCGGTTATGGTGGCGGTGGCGGTGGCGGTGGCGGTGGCGGTGGCCGCAGCCCCTACGGCGGTGGTGGCGGCGGCGGTGGCCGCAGCCCCTACGGCAGCGGCGGTGGTGGTGGTAGCCGCGGCGGCTATGGTGGTGGCAGCAGTGGCGGCGGCGGTGGCCGCGGCGGCTACTGAGCCTACTGTTTTCGCAGCCGCGCCGATGGCGCGGTTCGTCCAGGGCGCAGATGCTTCGCATCCGCGCCCTTTGTCATTTCAGCGACTCGCTCAGCGGGTTTGGCGTTGCTTGCGCTGGCGCTTGGACAGCGCCTTGTCATAAACCGCATTCGGCAGCAGCCGCAGTAGCTTGGCCAGCACGCCCATCTGCCACGGAATGACGCGGTAGCTGTCGCCGGCCACGATCGCGGCGAAGGCGCGGTCGGCAAAGGCGTCCACCGACATCAGGAAGGGCATCGAGTAGCGGTTGCCGCGGGTCAATGGCGTGTCGATATAGCCGGGCAGCAAGGTCACCACCTTGACGCCCGCGGGCGCACATTCGCCACGCAGGCTTTCGCAGTAGCTGATGGCGGCCGCCTTGCTGGCGCAATAGGCGCCGTGCCCCGGCAGGCCGCGGATGCCGGCGACGCTGGCAATGCCCACCAGCCGGCCGCTGCCACGCTGGCGCATCGCCTCCACGAACGGATGGAAGGTGGCCGCCATGCCGATGTTGTTGGTCTCGAAGGTGGCGCGCAGGACTTCCAGGTCGTCGAAATCGGCGGTGTCGATGCCCACGCTGATGCCGGCGTTGGCGACCACCGCATCGGGCAGGCCCTGCGTGCCGATGCAGGCCCGTCCTGCATCGACGATGCTGCGCACGTCGCGCACGTCGGCGGCATAGACATGGGCGCGGTCCGAACCCAGGCCCAGCGCGTCGACCCAGGCCTGCAGCTCGGCTCCGCGCCGGGCCACCAGCGCCAGTCGCCAGCCTTCGCGAGCAAAACGTTGCGCCAGCGCCTGGCCAATGCCGCTGGACGCGCCGGTGATGAAGGCCAATGGCGTGGTCACTTGGTGCTCCCGTTGGCAGGGCGAGCCGGCGTTGCTCTGCCCTTGCCGTTGGAGGGGAGCAGCAGCGCGCGCATCCTGCCCTGCAGCTGCAGCTGCCCCGTCAGGTGGTCGTACTCCATGCCGGCCGCGTGGAATTCGCTGCCTTCGCTGGTCACCACCACGGGCAGGTGCGAGCGCACGCGCTCGGTGTTGAGGAACGCATGCAGGAACTCGCCGCGGAACTGGATCGGCTCACCGCGCGGGCCGGCACTGTCGACACGGGCATCGCCGATCAGCTGCACCTCGCTGCCATCGCCGTTGGCGATGGCGCGCCGCGCCTGCGCCAGGGTGACGCGGCCGTCGGCCGACACCGCGCGCACCCGCGCGTTGTCGACCTCGATGATCTCGGTGTCGGCAAAGTGGCGCAACCGGTCGCCCTGCATGCGCACCTTGAGCCGGCCGTTCTTGTCGAAGCGCTCGATCACGAAGTGGTCCATCGTGTAGTCGGGCTCCTTGCGCGGCAGCGAGCTTTCGCTCGGCCCATCGGCCGACGGCGTGTTCTTCACCAGCCACCAGGTGCCTAGCGCGAGCAACAGCATCAGCACCAGCGGCAGGTACGTGGTGAGCATTTCGCGTGCTCGCTGGTGCCAGGGCAACGGTGAACGCGCCGGCAACGCGCGCGGCGGCATCGTCCCGAGCGACAAGGCGCTATCGAGGTCGGGCAGATGGAGTTGCAGGGCCACGGTTCAGCGCGCGTCCAGCGTGCCCGTGTCGCCGTGCAGCAGCGCGGCATAGCGGCCGCTGGCCATCAGCAGCAGGTCGCAGAACTCGCGAGCCGCACCATGACCTCCCGGCTGCGCGGTAACATGGTCGGCCACGGCCCGCACTTCGGCGTGGGCATTGGCGCTGGCACAGGCAAAGCCGGCGCGCAGCAACAGCGGCAGGTCGGGCCAGTCGTCGCCGATGGCCGCAGTGTCGGCCCAGTCCATCCCCAGCGCGACCAGTTGCGCCTGAGCCGCCGCCAGCTTGTCCTGCGCGCCATAGACCGCATGGGGCAGCCCCAGGTCGGCCACGCGGCGGCGCACTGCCGGCGAGTCGCGCCCGGTGATGACCACCGGCGTGATGCCGCCACGGGCCAGCAACTTCAATCCATGGCCGTCGAGCGTGCTGAAGGCCTTGACCGTCTCGCCGTGCTCGCCGATGTACAGCCGGCCGTCGGTGAGCACGCCGTCGACGTCGAAGATCGCGCACTTCATGCCCAGCCCGCGGCCCTGGGCCTTGAGCAGCAGTTCAGCGGGAAAACGCAGCGCTGGCGCTGTCGGCGAGCGCGGCATCAGATCACCTTGGCGCGCATCAGGTCGTTGGTGTTCAGCGCGCCGACCAGCCGGCCGTCGGCATCGACGGCCAGCACGCTGGTGACGCGATGCCGCTCCATCACCTCGGCCGCGTCCACGGCCAGCGCGTCGGCACTGACGCTGCGTGGCTGGCGGTGCATCACGTCTTCGGCATGCAGCTCGCGCAGGTCGGCGCCGCGCTCGATCAGGCGGCGCAGGTCGCCGTCGGTGAAGATGCCCAGAGCGCGGCCGTTGCCATCGACGATGGCGGTGAAGCCCAGGCCCTTGCCGGTCATTTCGCCCAGCATCTCGATGAAACTGGCGCGCGGACCGACGCGCGGCAACGCGCTGCCCGAGCGCATCAGGTCGCGCACGTGCATCAGCAGCTTGCGGCCCAGGCTGCCGCCGGGGTGCGAGCGGGCGAAGTCCTCTTCGTGGAAACCGCGCGCATCGAGCAGCGCCACCGCCAGCGCGTCGCCCAGCGCCATCTGCGCCGTGGTGCTGGCCGTCGGCGCCAGGTTCATCGGGCAGGCCTCCTGGTCCACAGCGCTGGAGATGACATGGTCGGCATGGCGGGCCAGCGTCGATTCGGCCTGCCCGGTCATGGCCACCAGCGTGACACCGATGCGTCGGAACGCCGGCAGGATGGCGGCCAGCTCGTCGCTCTCGCCGCTGTTGGAGATGGCCAGCACCACGTCGCCCGCCATGACCATGCCCAGGTCGCCATGGCTGGCCTCGGCCGGGTGCACGAAGAAGGCCGGCGTGCCGGTGGAGGCCAGCGTCGCGGCGATCTTGCGCCCGACATGACCGCTCTTGCCCATGCCCATGACGATGACCCGGCCGCGGCATTCGAGCATGGCCTGCACGCTGCGCGTGAAGCCTTCGCCCTGGCGCGCAGCCAGCGCCAGCAGCGCCTGAGCCTCGATCTCGAAGGTCTCGGCCGCCAGGCGCAAGGCGCGCTGCGGGTCGAAGCTGCGGGCGGGGTTCACGTCGTTCGGGCTCCGATAGGATCGGGGCATTCTAGGAGCCTGCCGCGTACCGCGGCCGCGCTCTGTCAACCTGCCGCCGCATGGCCACCACCCTCGAACTCGCGCTGCTGTACCTGGTCGCCGCCGTGCTGGGCGTGGTGGCTTGCCGCTACCTGAAGCTGCCGCCGATGCTCGGCTACCTGGTGGTAGGCGTGCTCATCGGCCCGAACGCGCTGGCGCTGGCCAAGGACACCGCTGGCATCAAGTACCTGGCCGAGTTCGGCGTGGTCTTCCTGATGTTCGTCATCGGGCTGGAGTTCAACCTGCCCAAGCTGCGCAGCATGCGCTCGCTGGTCTTTGGCCTGGGGCTGTCGCAGGTGGCGCTGACGATGATCGGCACCACGGCCGGCCACGGCATGCTGGTGTGGATCTTCTCGTTCACCGACACGCCCTGGCAGATGGGTTGGCAGGGCTCGCTGGTGCTCGGCGGCGCGATGGCCATGTCGAGCACGGCCATCGTCGTGAAGATGATGGCCGAGCGGCTGGAGCTCGAAACTGAGCACGGCCGCCGCGTCATCGGCGTGCTGCTGTTCCAGGACCTGGCCGTGGTGCCGCTGCTGGTGCTTATCCCCGCACTCGACTCCAGCGGCAGCGACATGGCCTGGGCCATCGGCCTCGCCGTGCTGAAGGCAGCGGCGCTGCTGACCATCCTGCTGGTCGGCGGCAAGCACGTGATGCGCTGGTGGCTGACGCTGGTGGCACGGCGCAAGAGCGACGAACTGTTCATCCTGAACCTGCTGCTGGTCACGCTCGGCCTG
>Ga0209391_10001071_pt1 | contig 13991 bp, 8 predicted proteins | sample PPLLak3March2015_FD_187246 | JGI IMG/M metagenome (GOLD analysis project Ga0209391, IMG submission 187246) | Freshwater sediment microbial communities from Prairie Pothole Lake near Jamestown, North Dakota, USA - PPLs Lake P7 Core (1) Depth... | ecosystem: Environmental > Aquatic > Freshwater >... | reverse complement strand
TTCGAACGCGACGAACTTCTGGCCGGGCAGTGTGCCAATCCCGTATGACGGTGCGATCTTCAGGACGACGACGTACTGATGGTTCGCGGGATGGCGTTGTGATCAGGCGCGGTGCGGAGGGTAGAACGGCGGCGTCCTTTTCGACGCCGCCGTTCTGACGGCATCAGGGCGTGAAGCGGTCGAGCTCCATGACCTTGTTCCAGGCCGCGACGAAATCCTTCACGAACTTCTCGCGTCCGTCGTTGGCGGCGTAGACTTCGGCGATCGCGCGCAGCTCGGAGTTCGAACCGAACACCAGGTCGACGGGGCTATCATCGACGGCCGGAACCGGCCTGCCACACGCCGCGTCCGTCCGCCACGCGGTACGTGCCCGCGCTGTGCCAGGCCATGCGGATCATGAAGGGCCCGTAGTGACCGTAGTCCGCGGGCCATTCCTCGGCGCAGTTGAAATCGTCGCCCATCAGGTTGGATTCGGGCGACAGGTCGTGGCCTTCACCAGCGGCCATGCTCGCCGCGTTCGGCGCTCGTGACCTCCGGCTCCGCAGCCAGGGGCGCGCCGAGCGGCTGCGCGCCCGGCGGCCGCACGACCAGGCGCCGCACGCTGCCGTGCTCGCCGACGATCAGTCGCGCGAGTCGTTCGCGAACGGCCTGGTCGGACTGGGTCGGTCGGGTTCGCCATCGCAGGTAGTCGAGCCAGGTCGGGCTCTCGAAGCGCTCGATCCACAAGTCGATGGCATCGATGTCCTGGCAGATCGACCAGGCGCGGGCGCCGTCGCGCCGCCGGATCCGGCCAATCTCGTTGATGGTGGCCGCGAACTCGACGGCGTTCCCGGGCGGCACGCGGTACTCGATGACGACGACGATCGGTCCCGACGCCGAGTGGATCTCGACGCTGGGCGGGTTGAGCTCGATCCGGGTCCGCGGATCGAGCGAGCCGAGCTGCTCCATGGCAATCGGCAGCCAGCGTGCAGCTGCCAGCGACAGGAGCGAGGCGACCCCCGCGGTCGTCAACGCCTCGCGCAGGCCCATCGCGTGAGCGAACTCGCCCCACCACCAGCTGCCGAGCGCCATGCTCGCAAACGCGATCGTCTGGTAGGTCGCCAGCATCCGTCCGGTCACCCAGCGAGGTGACGACAGCTGCACGGCGATGTTGAAGTTCGCGAACGCCAGCGTCCAAACGGAGCCCGCGAGCACGTGCGCAAGCAGCGTCACCGAGGCCCAGCGACTCTGGCCGATGCCGATCATCGCGACGCAGGCCAGCGCGGACAAGATCCGCAGCAGCGTGTCGCCGCTGAACCGGTGGCGAAGGGTGGCGCTCGACAGCGCGCCGAGCATCGCGCCTGCACCGAAGCCACCGAGCAGGATGCCGAAAGTGGCGGCACCGCCGCCGAGCAGGTCGCGCGCCACGATGGGCATCAGGGCCGGCACGGCGGCGATCGGGATCGTGTAGAGGGCGCAGCGCAGCAGGATCGCCAGCAGGTGCGGCGAGAGACTGACGTAGCGCAGGCCGGCGGCCATCGCCGCTCCCAATGGCTCGGGCGGGAGGTCGCTCGGCAACCGCTTCGGCCGCCACCACAGCAGGGTGGCGATGATGCCGATGTAAGACACTGCATTGACGATGAACGCCGCGGCGGCACCGACGGCGGCAACGATGACGCCGCCGATCGCCGGCCCGACGCTGCGGGCCAGGTTGAAACCGACGGCGTTGGCCATGACGGCCGGCGCGATCTGCGCGCGCGGCACCTGGTCCCCGATCGATGCCTGCCACGCCGGCGCGAACATCGCGGCGCCGCAACCGATCAGGAACGTGAGCCCGAGCAGCAGCGACGGCGTGATGCCTCCGGCCAGCGCGACGACCGCGAGCGCCGCGGATGCCAGCAGTGCCAGGACCTGCGAGACCAGCATGATCGAGCGGCGATCACGCGTGTCGGCCAGGGCGCCGGCGAAGAGCGACAGGAAAAAGTAAGGCAGCGCGTTCGCCGTCTGGACGAGCGCGACCTGGTTCGGGGACGGAGCGATCGTGGCCATGAGCCACGACGCGCCCACCGTCTGGATCATGCTGCCGAACGAGGAGGCCAGCGAGGCCCACCAGAACAGCGCAAATGCCCGATGCTCGAACGGCACGAGCGTGGCGCTGCGCCAGCGATCGAAACGCGAGGGCGACTCCTCATCATCAGCGGGCATGCGTCAATCTAACACTACCAGCCAATGACTACGCCCGGATGCACGCGCACCCGGACGTCGTCGGCGCTCGCGGCGAGCCTACTTCGTGCCGATGCGGCGCAGCGAATCCGGCTGGAAGTCGCTCCAGGCGGCCTTGTCGCCGAACTTCCAGGGCGTCTTGATCTCGTTGTCGAGGTTGGACAGCAGGTAGCTGCCGTTATTGAGGTCGTGCCAGATGTTGGCCCGGTACCACGGCACCTTGGCATCGTAGAACTGTATCAGCGGGTGGATGCTCACGCGCCACAGTTGCTTGCGACTGTCATACGCGTCCTCGTACAGCACGGTCCAGCTGTCCTCGTCGAGGTAGAACACGCGCTTGCCATAGATGTGCTTGCTGCCCGGCTTCAGGATGGCCTCGACCTCCCAGACCCGGTGCACCTCGTAACGCATCAAGTCCGCGTTCGGCGTGTTCTTGCGGATGATGTCCTCCTTGTACTTGAGCTTCTTGTCCGACAGCTTGTAGGCGTTGTAGGGGACGTAGATCTCCTTCTTGCCGACGAGCTTCCAGTCGTAGCGATCGGGCGCGCCGTTGAAGGCGTCGAACTGGTCCGTCGTGCGCAGGCCCTCGGTACCGTCGTTGACGTTGTCATAGGAGAGGTCGGGCGCGCGGCGCACGCGCCGCTGGCCCGAGTTGTAGATCCACGCGGAGCGTGTCTCCTTGACCTGGTCGATCGGCTCGTGGACCAGAAACACGGTGCCTTCCAGCGTCGCAGGCGCAAGGAAGCGCGACATGAACACGCCGAGCAGGTTGTCCTTCGGCTGGTCGAGGTTACGGAAGAATACGCGCCGTTCCTCGGTGCCGATCTTGTAGTAGTCGCCGCTGGCGCGCACCGGGAAGGCGTTGAACTGGCGCTCCACGCCACCGCCCAGGTAGCGCGGCACATGGTTCCAGATCGCCTCGAGGCCGTTCTTCGGGATCGGGAATGGCGTGTACGAGAAGCCGCCCGTGAACCCGAAACCGTTGAGGTCGATCTGCGTGGCCATCGACTTGATGACGTCGTAAGCCTCCTGCGGGAGGCAGGCGGTGCGCCGCGTCGGGTAGACGTTCATCTTGAACGTCTCGTACTTGTCCAGCATCGCCAGCGTGCCGGGCGTCAACTTGTCCTTGTACTGCGCCGCGTTCGCCTTGGTGATCGTGAACAGCACCTTGTCGCTCGCGAACGGGTCGATGTAACCCTGTGCTGCGTTCCAGCCTGCCGGCGGCGAGCAGAGGCCGCCGGTCCAGGCGGGGATGCTGCCGTCCTTGTTGCCGGCCTTCTCCGCACCCATCGGCGTGAGGTCGGCGCCGAGGCGCGCGGCCTCGGCTTCCGTCAGCTTCGCGGATGCGGGCGCTGCGAACCCGAGCAGGGCCGCCGCCACCGCGGAAGCAAGGATCCTGGTCATGGTCTTCATCTATGGTACTCCCCGGTCAGGTCAGATCGTCACGCCGGAGGTGGCGGCCTGACAGTCGCCGTCCTCCGTTGTTGTCACGGCTGCGCTTCCTTCGTAGGCTAGCGCGGATACGCCCGCGCGGCATTCGGAAGTATCCGTAATGCCACGACCCGATCACGTAGTCGCGGCGACGAGCTCCGGCTGGCCGGCGGCCTGGGCCACCGCCAGCGCCGAGATGTTCACGAATCGGCGTACCGTGGCGCTCGGCGTGAGAACGTGCACTGGCTTCGCGGCACCCAGCAGGATCGGACCCACCGTGATGCCTTCACCCTGGGCCGCCTTGAGCAGGTTCAACGAGATGTTGGCGGCATCCTTGTTCGGCATCACCAGCAGGTTGGCCGGACCCGTCAGCCTGCAGTCCGGGTGGGCGCGCGTCCGGACGTCGTCGGAAAGCGCTTCGTCGGCCTTCATCTCACCGTCCGCCTCCAGGTCCGGCGCAAGGGCCGCCAGGATTTCCCGAGCGCGGCTCATTTTCGCCGACGAGGCGCACGGCGCGCTGCCGAAGCTCGAATGCGACAACAGCGCCACGCGTGGCGTCAGGCCGAAGCGACGCACCTCGGCCGCGGCCAGCACGGTGATCGCGGCGATGTCCTCGGCATCGGGGTCGTCGTTCACGTAGGGGTCCGTGATGAACAACGTGCGCTTGGGCAGCATCAGCACCGAGAGCGATGCGAACAGGCGCGCGTTCGACGACAGTCCGATGACGTCGGCGATCGGCTTGAGTTGCTCTGTGTACAGCCCCGACGGGCCGGCGACCAGCGCATCCGCCTCGCCGCGTCGCAGCAGCATCGCGCCAATGAGCGTCGGGTTGCGTCGGATCTCAGCCTGGGCGATCGTCGGCGTGACGCCCCTGCGCGCCATGATCCGGTAGTACTCGCTCCAGATTTCCCGGTACCGAGGATCGGATTCCGGATTGACGACCTCGAAGTCACGCTCGGGCTCGAGGTTGAGACCGGCCTTGCGGATACGCATCTCGATGACGGTGGGTCGGCCGATCAGGATCGGACGGGCCAGGCGTTCGTCGAGCACCACCCGGGCGGCCCGCAATACGCGCTCGTCCTCGCCTTCGGCGTAGAGGACGCGACGACCCGAATCGCGTGCGGCGGCAAACACCGGCCGCATGATCGTGCCGGAGTGATAGACGAAATTCGTCAGTTCGCGGACATACGTGTCGAAGTCCGCGATGGGGCGCGTCGCCACGCCGGATTCCATCGCTGCGCGGGCCACCGCCGGGGCGATCTTGACGATCAGGCGCGGATCGAACGGCTTCGGGATGATGTACTCCGGCCCGAACGCGAGTTCGGCGCTGCCGTAGGCGCGGGCGACCAGCTCCGACGGTTCTGCGTGAGCCAGGTCGGCAATCGCATACACGCAGGCGAGTTTCATCTCCTCGGTGATGCGGGTTGCGCCGACGTTGAGCGCGCCGCGAAAGAGGAACGGAAAGCAGAGGACGTTGTTCACCTGGTTCGGGAAGTCGGAGCGGCCCGTCGCCACGACGCAGTCGGGACGTGCCGCCTTCGCCACGTCGGGCATGATCTCCGGGACCGGATTGGCGAGCGCCAGGATCAGCGGCGCGGGCGCCATCGTCTTGACCATGTCCGCCGTCAGCACCCCGGCCGTGGAACACCCGAGGAAGACGTCGGCGCCGGCGACGACGTCAGCCAGCTTGCGCGCGCTCGTTTCCTGAGCGTAACGAGCCTTGTTCGGTTCCAGGTCCTGCTCGCGGCCTGCGAAGATCACGCCCTTGCTGTCGCAGACGTAGACGTTCTCGCGCCTCACCCCGAGCCGGACCATCAGGTCCAGGCAAGCGACCGCCGCGGCGCCGGCGCCCGAGCAGGCGATCTTGATCCGACCGATGTCTTTGGAGACGACCTTGAGGCCGTTGAGCAGCGCCGCGGCAGAGATGATCGCCGTGCCGTGCTGATCGTCGTGGAAGACCGGGATCTTCATGCGCTCGCGCAGCTTCTGCTCGATGTAGAAGCACTCGGGCGCCTTGATGTCTTCCAGGTTGACCCCGCCGAGCGTCGGCTCGAGCGCGGCGATCATGTCGACGAGCTTGTCCGGATCGCCCTCGGCGAGTTCGATGTCGAAGACGTCGATGCCGGCGAACTTCTTGAACAGGCAGCCCTTGCCTTCCATGACCGGCTTGGCGGCGAGCGGGCCGATGTTGCCCAGGCCGAGCACCGCCGTGCCGTTGGTGACGACACCGACCAGGTTGCCTCGCGAGGTCAGCGCGGCGGCCTCGACCGGATTGGCGACGATCGCCTCGCAGGCGGCGGCCACGCCAGGAGAGTAGGCCAGCGCGAGATCGCGCTGGTTGATGAGCGCCTTGGTGGGAACGACGGAAATCTTGCCCGGTGTCGGATGGCGGTGATAGTCGAGCGCCGCCGATACGAGGTCCTTGTCCAATGTCCCTGAGCTCACGCTGCTTCCTCTCTAAAGATTGCGCAAGCGAATTCTAGTCCAAGCACAAGGCCACCACTCGGATGCGACTGCAGCGCAGCGTGGAACGGGCAACTCGACGGCGCGGTCGAGTTGCAGGCCGCATCATCCCGCCGCGGAGCGGCGCCAGAGATCGCCGGCGCGGAAGCGGCCGGTCGCGGTCAGGTCGACGTGAGCCGCGCGTTCCGCTCGCAGGCTGGCGCGGCGTGCCATGAACGGCGTGGTTGCCACGACATCGAGAGAGGTCGAGTCGGCAAACAGGAACCCCTGGCCGGCGACGCAGCCGAGGTCGAGCAGCGTGGTCACCTGGTCCTCGTGCTCGATGCCTTCGGCAATCGTCTCCAGGCCGAGCGTCGTGCCCAGCATCACGATGGCGCGCGCGAGCTCCGGACCGCCGTTCTGCTCGGTCATGCGGCTGACGAAGGCCCGGTCGATCTTCATGATGTCGATGGGGAACCGGTGCAGGTAGGACAGGGACGAGTAGCCCATGCCGAAGTCGTCGATGGCGAGCCGGACGCCCAGCCCCTTCAACTCGCGGAATCGCTCGAGGTTGACCTCGGTGTTCTGCATGATGGTGCTCTCGGTCAGCTCGATCACCAGGCTGCCGGGCTCGAGGCCGGAGATCTCGAGGGCGTTGCGCACGTCCTCGACCAGGTTCCCTTGCTGCAGGTGTCGGCCGGAGATGTTGACGGCCACGCGCAGGCCTGTCCCGGCCGGGATCGATTCGCTGAATGCCCGCACCTGCGTGCACGCTTCGACCAGAACCCGGCGGCCGAGCTCGACGATCCGGCCCGATTCCTCGGCGATCGGAATGAAATCGGCGGGCATCACGACGCCGCGCCGCGGGTGATTCCAGCGCAGCAGGGCCTCGACGCCCAGCAGCTCCCGGCTCGTCAAGTCGACGACCGGCTGGAACTCCAGGAAGAACTCGTCCCGAGCCAGCGCGAGGTCGATGTCCTGTTCCAGCCGCAGGCGGTCGTGCAGCTGTTCCTGCATGTGCGGCTGGAACACGACCAGTCGCGCCTTGCCGGCGGCCTTCGCGCCGTACATCGCAATGTCGGCGTTGCGCAGCAGTTGCTCGGCATCGTCACCGGGCCGCGAGCAAGCCACGCCGATGCTGGCCGTCGCTTCGATTTCCCGACCGTCGAGCAGCAGCGGCCGGTTGAAGGCGGCGCTGATCGGCGACGCGACGCGTTCCACGTCCAGGTCGCTGCCGATGCCCTCGAGCAGGATCGCGAACTCGTCGCCGCCGAGTCGCGCAACCGTGTCGGAGGGCCGGGTCGACTTGACCAGTCGCTGCGCGGCCGCCTGCAGCAAGCGATCGCCGGCATCGTGGCCGAGCGAATCGTTGACGTTCTTGAAGTTGTCGAGGTCGAGGAACATGACGGCTACGCGCTGCGTCGTGCGCTGGGCGAGTGCCAACGCGTGTTCCACGCGGTTCCAGAACAGGCTGCGGTTGGCGAGCAAGGTCAGCGGATCGTGGAACGCCAGCTTGCGCAATTGTTCCTCGAGCGCCTTGCGCTCGGTCACGTCGCGGAAGTTGAGCGTCAGGCCGGCGATGGCCGTATCGTCCGTCAGGTTGGTGCCGACGCACTCCAGCGTGCTGCGCCGGTCGCCGGTGTCGACCACGGCTTCGACCGGTCCGATCGTGCGGCCGCGCGTCGTGGCAACCTCGGCCAGGAAAGCCGCCAGTCGCTCCCGTTCCCCGTCGGCCCACAGGTCGAGCAGATTGCGGCCCACCAGGTCGTCCGGATGAATCGCGAACGTGCGCGCGGCGGCGGGGGAGGCGAACCGCAGCCGGCCTTCGGCATCGGCGATCATGATCACGTCGGAGGCATTCTTGATCAGCGACGCGTAACGAGCCTCGACGAGGCCCGCCGCCCGCCGCTCCCGAATCAGTGCGTCGTCGCGCAGCAGGACGCCCTGGCGCACCATGACGAGCGCAGTCAGCACAAAGATGATGATCGTCATCATGTTGACCGGGCTCGTGGCCGAGCTGCTCTCGACATAGACCAGCACGAAAAACGACACCAGCATCGCGATATACGGCATGCCCTGGATCAGCGCGCTGCTGAATGCGCTCGGGGCGCGTCGTACGGCCGGCGCACCGCGCAGTTGCTCGCGGGCGGCCGCTGCGAGCCAGACGTAGCAGGACAGGTACATGGCGTCCGAGACGCCGCCGGGTAGATAGCTGCCGCCGACCTTCGACATCGCCCAGACGATGTCGGCCAGCGACATCGACGAGAATCCGAGCGTCAGCAGCATCAAGGCCCGGCGCGGGATCGGGGCGGCGCCTGAGTGCATCAGGAGCACGCCGCACGCCAGCAGCACGACGCAGTTGAGCGCGATATAGCTCTGCGCCAGCACGAACCTGAGCATGTCCGGATCGTGTGGGGAGGCGGCCGTGGGCGCGATCACGCAGAACCAGAAGAAGCCGCCGAAGCCCAGCAGCAGGATGCCCGTGTCGAGGCCGAGCCGGGCCCATTGCACGCGCACGGCAGCCGCGCGAACGACCGTCAGCACCGCGGCGAAGACGAGCGGGTAGAAGGCGAGGAAGAACGCATCGCCGATCGACGGGAATGGATCGACGCCGAACAACCAGTAGGTGGCGTTCAGCACGTTGCCCACGCTGTAGCTGCCGAGCGCGGCCGTGAGCAGCCACCAGGTGCGTCGCGCCGCCGGATTGGACGAGCCCCGGGCGGCGGCTCCGGCCAGGATGGCTGCGATGATCGACGCGGGAGAATCCGAGAACAGGGTGAAGATCTCGTAGGCCCGGGATCCCTCACCGTCCACGAAGGTCAGCAGGATCGCCGCGACGACGTAGACGAACAGCGCTACGGTGATGCGCCCGGTCCAGCCGGAAATGAACGGCTCGCGCCTCTTCTTGCCGTCGATCTCTTGCGGCCCGTGCGACATATTCTCCGGCGTATCCAGCCTGCGCCGCGGATTCTTTTAGACCCGCCACATATAGCCCGAGTCCGCCCCACTGCATCCGTGACCGACTGCGGAAAGCCGCAGGCACGGCCGTGACGTGGCGCACAGTCTGGCCCGCAAGCGGGACCCGTGGCGGTGCGTGGCATGGACGCTCGGCTGGATCAGCTGCCGATGGCCCGGCGCACCTCGGCGAAGGCGGCCAGCGTGCTATTGCGGTACTTCGCCTTGCTGACCGGTTCGAAGAGCTGCCAGGCGTCGCTGTCCGCGAGCATCAGGCCCTCGAGGACGGGCACCAGCGCGGGCCGGATGCAGCGCGGGATTTCCGCCTCGGCCAGGCTGCCGGGGTTCGGCCATTCCGGAACCACGTTCAACGATTGGTGCAGCATGACCGCCTGCACGATCAATGCTACGGGCGACCCGGCACCGAACAACTGCTCGAGCCCCTCGAGAATTTCCGGCAACTGGCGATTGTCCTGGAGCAATCCCTTGCCATCGGGCGCCGCCACGGACGCGTCCAGCACCAGCCGGGTCCAGCGACTGAGCCCTGCCGGATTCACTGCGCTGCCGGAGCGGCCGAGCTTCGGAAGGCTTCGCGCGGCCATCGTCGCGGAGCGGAAAGCATGCAGGGCATCGCGCTGTCCACCGACGACCTGCTTGCCCAGATCGTGATACAGGACGCTCCATTCCATCAAGGCCCGCAGTCGCTGCTCGGCCTGCCGGTACTCCGGCAGCAAGTGCAGCGCGATCAATACCTGCGTGACGTGGTTCAGCGTGGCGCCGTCGGCTTGGGCTGCCATGTCCTGCCAACCGGGGGCTACGTTCTCGATCGCGGCCATCCGTCCGGTGGTGTAGAAGTCGCGATTGCGCTGGACCAGCTCGTCGCTGCGCTGCAGCTGACCCGCCTCGATTTCCGAGGCCAGGGCGCGGACGTGAAAGAGCAGGTCCGGAAGATGGTCTTCCAGCCGCGGGAGTGTCGGTTCCATGGGCGTGAGCTCCTGCGGCGACGCCAGTGGGTGTCAGGAACGGAGCAGAGTACACGCATGTCGCCAGGCGGCGCAGCGCCGCTGACGTGCATAATCCACTCCGACATGGGAGGCCAGATGACTCGGCGTGGCAGGATCCTTGGTGTGGTCGTGGCGGGGCTCGCGCTCGCAGTGCTGGGGCTGGCCGTCGTACTCGGCTACGACTCCCCGTGCGAGCCCGCGGAGCCGCTGCCGGCCGGTGCAACCGCTATGAAGGCGATCGTCTATCGCTGCTACGGCCCACCCGACGTCCTCGCGCTGGAGGATGTTGCCAAGCCGACGCCGGCGCAGAACGAAGTCCTCGTCAAAGTCGAGGCCGCTGCCATCAACCCGCTCGACTGGCACTACATGCGCGGCCAGCCGTACTTCATGCGCTTGTTCTCCGGCATCGGCCGGCCGAAGGTCACGCGGTTCGGTGTCGATTTCGCTGGCACCGTCGAGGCGGTCGGCGAGGACGTCACGCTGTTCAAGGTCGGCGACCCGGTCTTCGGTGGCCGCAGCGGAGCGCTATCCGAGTATGTGGCGGTCCGCGCAGATCGTGCGCTCGCCCTGAAGCCCGAGAACATCACGTCTGCGGAGGCAGCGGCCGTGCCGGTCGCCGCAATCACTGCGCTGCAGGCGCTGCGTGACAAGGCCGCGGTCCGTCCGGGGCAGAAAGTGCTCGTGAATGGCGCCTCGGGCGGCGTCGGAACGTTCGCGGTCCAGATCGCCAAGGCTCATGGCGCGGAGGTCACCGGCGTCAGCAGCACGCGAAACGTCGAACTCGTTCGTTCCATTGGCGCCGATCACGTGATCGATTACAAGCAGGCGGACTTCACGCAGGGCACCGAACGCTACGACGTCATCATCGACAACGTCGGCAATCACTCATTGCTGGCCCTGCGACGCGTCCTCGAGCCCGAGGGAGTCGTGGTCATGATCGGAGGGTCGGGCAACGACCAGTGGATCGGACCGTTGCTGCGCCCGATCGGAGCCGCCGTGCTGTCGCCATTCGTGAGCCAGCGTTTCGCCGGGCTGCTGGCGGAACTGAATCCGGAGGACTTACGCGAGCTGGGCGAATTGCTCGCGGCGGGCAAGATGAAATCCGTGATCGACCAGCATTACCCGCTGCGTGAGGTCCCCGCCGCAATCGCGTACCTGGAAGAGGGCCGTGCGCGCGGCAAGGTGGTGATCGACGTGCAGTGAGCCGGTCGAGTCGAAACCGCTCGGTTTCTGGGAGTTATGTCACGTCGCCCACCACACGCGACCGTCTACTCTTCGTCCGGGGTTCGGGGAACAAGCGAGAGATCTCATGCGCGCGTGCCGGAGAGTTGCAGTGATGGCGGTGGCAGTCTTCCTGCCGGCCGTGCTCGGTTCCGCTGTGGCTTGCGCAGCGGCGCAGGACTCCCTGCAGCCGCAGGCGCAACCCGACGTGCGCTCCCATGCGTTCTATGTCCTCGACGAGTCCGATGCGAAGGTGCTCGCAGCCCGCCACGAGCACGTGCCGGTGCCGATCGCTTCGATCACGAAACTGATGACCGCGCTGGCCGTGCTCGAAGCCGGCCAACCGATGGACGAGATGCTGGCCATCACGGCCGATGACGTGCGCGGCACGCCCGGCAGCCATTCGCGCCTCGCGCCGGGCGCCCGGCTCAGTCGCGAGGACCTGCTGCGCCTTGCGCTGATGTCGTCCGAGAACCGCGCGACCCACGCGTTGTGCCGCCGCTATCCGGACGGGCTGCCCGCCTGCATTCGCGCCATGAACGACAGGGCCGCCGCGCTCGGCATGAGCTCGGCTCGTTTCGTCGAACCGACCGGCCTGTCGAGTCGCAACGTTGCGAGCCCGGAGGACCTTGCCAAGCTGGTGCTCGCGGCTTCCGGGAATCCGTTGGTCCGGGACTACTCGACCGCGGCCAGCCATACGGTGCTCGTCAACCGCCAGCAACTCGAGTACCACAATACCAACTTGCTGGTCGGCAATCCTTCCTGGCAGGTCAGCGTACAGAAGACCGGCTATATCTCCGAGGCGGGCCGCTGCCTCGTCATGCAGGCCGTCATCGATGGTCGCCAGGTCGTGATCGTGCTGCTCAACTCCTACGGCAAGCTCACGCGGATCGCGGACGCCAAGCGGATCAGGACCTGGATGGAATCGATGCAACCGGGCGAGGCGATCTAGCCGCACCGTCATCGGCGCGCCACCGGCTACGCCCCCCGGCTGCCCCGCAGCCGCTCGAGCGCAATGAGTCGCTGAATCGCATCGAGCGTGCACTCGTCCTTGCGCAGTTCGCGCAGCCGCGACCATTCGCGCCGCAGTTCCTGCGCCAGCGCGTCGGGCAGCGCCCGCAACCAGCCCTCGATCCGCAGGTCGACGAACTCGCGCTTCTCCTCGATCGTGAGCTCGCGAGCGAGGATCAGGCGCGGCGCGTCCTCGGCGTCCACCATCGACTGCAGCACGGGCCAGCGGTCGCCGGGCCGTTCGGCACACAGCGCGGCGAACGCAACGCTCGAGGTCTCGCGGATCAACTCTTCCTCGCGCGTCGTCTGGCTCTCGTGTTCCTTGGTTTCGTCCCAGCTCTCCGAGTCTTCGGCCATGTAGCGCAGGTACTGCATCGCGAACAGGCAGGTGGGGGCGATGAGGTCGACCCGTGCCCGCGCATCGACCCACAGCGCCGCAGCCGCCCGCAGGCAGCGGCGCGCCGTCGTCTCGGCAAGCTTGCGACCGAAGACCAGCGCGACGGCCTCCTTGACGAAATGGGGCAGCTCGCTCGCGATGATCTCGCGGTAACCGGGCACGTGCCGCTCGAGCAGCACCGCAGCGCGCCGGTCGAGGACGGAGATGTCGCTGGTGACGGCTGGCAGGCCGAGCGTCGTGCTCGCGAGGTTGTAGACGATGGCCCGAGGCAGCGTGACGCCTTCCGGCCATGCGTCGCGCAGGTCGCGATCGTCGGGCAACGCCGTGCCGCCGCCCCACTCTTCGGGGTAGCTCGGGATGGAGCGGCCGTAGCTCGCCGAGCCCGTGGCCCGGATGCGCACGCGCGTCTGCGGCACGAGGCTGCCGAACGGCGCGAGTAGCGGTGCGACGCGCAGCAGCAGCTCGGTGTGGGCGCGCACACCGGCCTCGAGCAGTCGAGCGAGCGCCTCGCGATCGGCCGTGGGCAGCGCGTGCGCACGATCCGCAGCTTCGGTGGACGCCGCGACTTCGGCGCGAAACGCCGCTGCAAGCCGGATCGTCTCGTCCGGCGCATCGGCACGAATGCCCTGCATCGTGACGCCGTCGGCGCGCGCGAACTGCCGGATCACTCCAGGGTGGGCGGGATCGAACCCACCGCGGAATCCGGCGCGACCGGCGCCGATCAGGAACGTCACCGACGGCGCCGGCTCGCCGACGCGCTGTGCGTGCACGGCCAGCCGTCGCTGCGCTTCGTCGCGGCCCGCAATGGCCAGCGTATAGGCCGTGTCGGTCGCGATCTTGCCGCTCTGCAGCGCGGTGTCGGACATCGCGACGAACACCCGCAGCTCCGCCTCGCGACGGTCGAACGAAGTGCGCAGTGTCGCGGGCGTCGGCAGGTCCTCGATGCCGCGCCCACGCTCCAGCGCGACATAGAACTTCTCGAGCAGGTCCGGCAGGTGCGCGAGCGCGCCAACGTTCTCGCAGAGTGGCACGAGGCGAACGCAGACGATTTGTGACAATAGCGCCTCGCGCCGGTCCGCGGGCACGCGCGCGCCGAGGAATGCATCAACGCGATCGGGCGGGCCATCGAACAGTTCGCGGGCGGCCTGCAGGTACAGCGTCCCGATCTTGATGAGCGCGCCGATCTCGGCGCTCGAGTTAACCTGCGGCACCGCAATCTCGTGGATCGCATTGCGCTGCGGGGTCAACCCGACTCGTTCGCAGGCGAGGTGGAACAGCACGTTCGTGCGTGCGACGGACGCGAGGATCTTCGAGATCTTCTCCTCGTC
>Ga0209391_10001070_pt1 | contig 13992 bp, 13 predicted proteins | sample PPLLak3March2015_FD_187246 | JGI IMG/M metagenome (GOLD analysis project Ga0209391, IMG submission 187246) | Freshwater sediment microbial communities from Prairie Pothole Lake near Jamestown, North Dakota, USA - PPLs Lake P7 Core (1) Depth... | ecosystem: Environmental > Aquatic > Freshwater >... | reverse complement strand
CCCACTCGGTAAAAATGACAAAGCGTACCGTGGTATTTTCATTCTTAATGTAACAACTTTTGAGGAAGCTGAAAGTTTGTTGCAAAAGGACAGCGCCATCAAAGAGGATATATTGGACTTTGACCTATACATGTGGTATGGCTCAGCCGCCTTGCCCGAGTACCTGGATTTTTCAGACAAAATTTGGAAACAAAAACCTTAATAAAAGGAAGCAGATTGATTGGATTATATAAGTCAATCTCTTAGCTGCCGCACGATAGTCCATCCATTCTTCGAAGTCTCCCAACTTCGGGGGTTCCGGGTTCAAGGTTCAGGGTTCAAGGTTCAAGGTCCCGGGTTCAAGATTCAAGGTTCATTTCCTGATTCCTGTCTCTTGGTTCCTGTCTCATTACTCAGTACCCGCCACGGCGGGCAGGCTCAATACTTCTACAGAACTTTTTACTTTTTACTTTTTCCTTGTTATGGGTAGCCTGGCATGCAATGCCGGGTTGATGTAGAAAGAAAATAAGAAAACGTATAAATAAGAAAAAAAGAAAGCGCGAAAAGGCAGTAAGAAATAATTTTTATATAATTAATTACCAAATGTTTCTACTAAAAATAACCACAAAAAACATTAAATTTAAAGTTGAAATAATTTAAATTGCATAAATAATTCTTAAAAAATCAATTATGAAAAAACCTTTCTTTTTTAGTACAAAATTCTTAGCGAATTTAATGGGAATTTTAGTTTTTGCATCCTTATTTGGATGTCAAAGCGACCCTCAAACAGAAGATACAGATGACATGGTATCACTAAAAAGTGCGAAAACAACCAACTTTATGGTTATTTTCAATGCAGAAACGTTAACAGGTGGTTTAGAACAAAGTTTAGCGGAGTTTGGAACAATCGTTAAAACTATTCCTCAGATTGGAATTGTTGTTGTGAAAACTTCAGATCCTAATTTTGAAAACAAAGTTGCCAAACTAAGCAGCGTCAGATCGGTGATTCCTGATTTGATAGTAAATTCGATTGCTCCTAAAGTTCATCTCATGGCAAATCCTCCAAGTATTGGCGATAATGAATGGTATTTTTCATATCAGTGGGGGATGGATGCAATTAATGCTCCTGAAGCATGGAATGCAGGATACCTTGGTACAGGTGTCAAAGTGTTTATCCTGGATAGTGGCATTGATGCTGAACATCCCGATCTGGCTCCAAATTTAAATTCTATGCTTTCTAAATCATTTGTTCCGGGTGAAGGTTGGAATATTCGTCCGGGTAATTATTTTAATCATGGAACGCATGTGGCAGGAATAGTTGCTGCTGCTGATAATTCATTTGGTGTGATTGGTGTTGCTCCGAAGGCCCAAATTGTTGCTGTAAAAGTACTGTCAGAATATACCGGATCGGGCTCGTTTAGCTGGATTAACGAAGGGATTGTATATGCAGCTGATTATTGGCGCTGATGTGATAACATGAGCCTTGGAACTTTAATAAATAAAAACGGTTTTTATTATGACGAAGACGGTAATCTTATTGGAAAAGATTCACCAAAGTTAATTCAGGAATTGAAACATGCAGTACAAAGAGCGATTAATTATGCATACAAGAGCGGAGCAACCATTGTTGTAGCCGCAGGAAATGATTATATGAATGCCGATGGAAATGGTTCAATAATAGCTTTCCTGGGTGATTTGAATAATGTCATCTCAGTATCGGCAACAGCGCCATTGGATTGGGCAATTGATCCAACTACAAATTTGGATTTAATTGCTTCCTACTCGAATACTGGAAGATCCTTAATTAACATTGCTGCACCGGGAGGAGATTTTGATTCAGAAAATGCCCTTTGGTATTATGACATGGTTTTTAGTACTATAAGCAGCGGATGGTCATGGGCTGCAGGTACAAGCATGGCCGCACCTCACGTAGCAGGCGTCGCCGCATTAATCATAGGTAAAAACGGTGGTCAGATGGCTCCAAAGGAAGTTACAAAGCAACTTTTAAAAACAGCTGACAACCTAGACGGAAATGGAGCTTCAGTTTCATTCGGGAAAGGACGTGTAAATGCTTTTCGTGCTGTAACTGAATAATTAAACTATTTAAAAATAATTTGAAGAGCAGGTAATTTGAAACCTGCTCTTTTTTTATAATTAGGTTTAATCGTACAATTAAATTAAACTAACAGTTCCTGCTTTTACCTCAAAAATACCAATGTTCAAGGCTCCGGGTTCAAATCACATCTCAAATCTTGTCTTGTCTCCTGTCTCCTGTCTCCCGCTTGTCTCAATACTCAATACTTTTACCTTTATCCTTTGTCCTTTATCCTTTATCCTTGTCTTGGTCCTGTTGTCATTCCGATAACCCCGCGTTACGCGGTGTTGAGGAATCTCATAAAGACCGGTCAAAATGCACCTTCCGCTCTTCGAAGTCTCCCGACTTCAAGGTTCAAGGTTCATTTCCTGATTCCTGTCTCCTGGTTCCTGTCTCCCGCTTTCTCAATACTCAATACTTTTTCCTTTTAAATCAACTCAAACATCTTCCCCGGCAAGGGCCTTACCAGGCCCTTTAATTCGAGTTGCAGCAAGAGGCCGGCTGTTTTATGAATGGGAAACCTGCAGTGCAGGGCGAGATTATCCAATAGCTGTTTGCCATTTTTCTGAAGGCAATCACAAATTACTCTTTCCTGTTCGTCAAGTTCTACAAACAGCTGTTTTTGTATGGGTTTATTTTTCGGTTCCTTTTCTACCGTCCAGTTCAGCATATATTCCAGGTCTTTTATTCCAGTGAGCAGAACCGCCTTGTTTTGTTTGATGAGGTTGTTACAACCAGTGCTAAATAGATCGGTGGTCCGGCCCGGAACAGCAAAAACATCGCGGTTATAAGAATTGGCAATGTCTGCTGTGATCAGGGAGCCTCCTTTTTTTGCGGATTCTATTACCAGGGTAGCCTCGGAAATTCCGGCTACTATGCGGTTTCTTTTCACAAAATTTTCTCTGTCGGGCCTTGACCCCGACCAAAAATCTGAAATGATCCCGCCGTTTTCCTGCATTTGCTCGGCAAAATGGCGGTGTACTTTCGGATAAACACCATCGAGCCCGTGTGCCAGAACCCCAACAGTTTGTAAACCATGTTGCATGGCAATCTGGTGCGCAAAAATATCAACACCAAAGGCCAGGCCACTGATAATGACCGGTTCGTGTTTTTTTGCCTCTGCTATGAATGATTCTAAAAAAGATTTTCCGTAATTGGTCATCATGCGGGTTCCTACGATACTGATGATTTTCTGAGCCCGTAAATTGATCGTTCCTTTTTGAAAAAACAACAAAGGGCCATCAGCACAATGTTTTAGTCTTTCGGGATAATCTTTGTCAAAAACGGTAATAAGTTCAATCCTGTTTTTTTCTATAAACAGCAATTCTTTTTCGGCTTCTTCAAAAAGCGCTGCATTATTCAATTCCTTCAGTATGGTTTTTCCGATACCGTGAATTTTTTTAAGGACCAGCTTTTTTTCTTTGAACACAGCTTCGGCACTTCCGCAGTGGCTGATCAGTTTTTTTGCATTGATATCACCGATACCCACCGCGCGGTGCAGTGCTAAAATGGATAGTTTTTCCGTTTTTTCCATGTAAATTACTCGTTATCAATCAACAGTACTTTGTTAATAAAAAAAAGCAGTAAAAGGTAAACACCCCTTGTTTTTTTTTAGTTTTGCTGTACGTTTTACTTAATTACAATTTTTTGAAGCTGGCCAATTATATTGCGGATCTCCTCTACCGTTACGAGTGCGTTATTGTACCCGGATTCGGTGGCTTTGTCAGCAACAACAGATCAGCCAGGATCGATACTTTTTCCAACACTTTTTATCCGCCTTACAAGCAGATTAGTTTTAACAGCCAGCTGAACAGCAATGACGGACTGCTCACAAATTATATTTCAAATTCAGAAAACCTCGGCTACGAAAGCGCCCTGAACTACATAAAATTTGAGGTTGAGGAATGGAACAAAAAATTAAAGTTTCAGGATCTGGAACTCGAAGGGCTTGGTGCGCTGAGCCTTGAAAACGACAAACTGCTTTTTGAACCAAGTGATAAAGTAAATTACCTGACCTCTTCTTTTGGCCTGACCAATTTTGTCAGCCCGGAGATTAAAAGGGAAATGTACAGAGAGCAGGTCATTGCCCTGGAAGAAAAAACACCGGTCTATTTTACTGAAGAGCGTAAAAGGACGCCCAATTACCTCAAATATGCCGCTATTTTTGTTATTGGTATATCAAGTCTTGCACTGGCAGGCAAGTTTTATCAGGACTACAGAAATTCCCAGGCCGCCAGCGTGATGCAGGCAGAGCAAAATGTGATGCAGCAAAAAATTGAAAAGGCTACTTTTGAGATCGCAAAACCCTTACCTGCAGTGCAACTGGAGATTACCGCTCCGAAGAAAAATTTCCATGTCATTGCGGGAGCTTTCCGCATACCCGAAAATGCCGAGAGAATTGTTGTAAAGCTTAAGGAAGAAGGATATGATGCCAGAATTTTGGGTGTGAACAAATGGGGTTTGAGCGTAGTATCTTTTAACAGCTACCTCACCAAAGAAGAATCTGAAGCCGGATTGGAGCAAATACAGCAAGACAAAGAAAAAGACGCCTGGATTTTGTTTCAGGAATTATAAGACTTTCTGCACATCTTTTTCTATTTTTACCAGACAATTTAAATACTTCTGCATGGCAACAAAAACTCCAAAAGAGTCACTTACCATCGTTACAGATATCGTTTTACCCGGAGAAACAAATCCGCTAGACAACCTTTTTGGAGGCGAATTGCTGGCCCGCATGGATCGTGCTTCAAGCATAGCCGCCCGCCGTCACAGCAACCGGATCGTAGTTACTGCAGCTGTAAATCAGGTGGTTTTTACCAAAGCGGTACCGGTAGGCAGTGTGTTAACCCTGGAAGCAAAAGTATCGCGTTCCTTTTCGAGTTCCATGGAGATCTTTGTAGATGTGTGGATAGAGGACAGGGAAACCGGAGAGAGATCCAAGGTCAATGAAGGCATTTATACCTTTGTCGCGGTAAATGAAATGGGAGTCCCTGTGAAAGTTCCTGAAATTGTTCCCGAAACTGATCTGGAAAAAGAGCGATATGCAGGAGCTTTGCGCAGAAAGCAGCTGAGCCTGGTATTGGCAAAAAAAATGAAACCCGAAGAGGCTACGGAACTAAAAGCCCTTTTTATTTGATCCTTGTAAACTCAATTTCATAAGACTGGTTCATGGCCGCCTGGAAATAGATGCCTGTAAGCAGGTCCCGGTCTTTATCGTAGGTAAGGGTATAGGTTGAACCCGGATAATTTGTATCCCTCAGCTCTATAAAAACCTGAAGCTGCTGGTTTTCCAATTTCCAGTTTGCCTGATGCACATGGATGCTGTTGGGATTAAAATAAGAGGCCTTCATAGTGCCATCAGGTTTTATTTCTTCCATAACGATCCTGTATCCACCATCTGTTCTTTCCCATTGACCTGCCAGTTTTTGAGGATCAGGAGCGGTTGCTACGGTTTCAACTTTCTTCACTTCCGGCGAATTGTCCCCATTTTTTATTTGTTTGTTTTGAGAATTACAGGCAACAACAGCTACAATGGCCATTGAGATAATAATGAGCTTATACCGGTTCATAATTTTAATTTTAACTTTTTTATAGGGTAAAGGGATTGGGTTGTATAAAATCTACAGTCAATCCAATTTTCGAAAACGCTGTTTTAAACAGTTCTTTCAGGTTCCAAATATAGGGTTAAATTTTATTTTTTTACAAAATCACTTTGCTCATATATTGAGCAAGGACCTATACATAATTTTAGCAAATTTGTATTTCCTAAAGACAAAGGAGCAAGATACTTTTTTGTACTTTAGCTGTATAACAAATCAAACAACAATTATGGCAAGTGATAAAGAGAAAGAGTCAAAATTAAAGGCGCTGCAGTTAACGCTCGACAAACTGGATAAAACCTACGGCAAGGGATCGGTTATGAAACTGGGAGATGTCCCTCCCAGTGATATGGCGGTCATTGCTTCAGGCTCCCTGGGTCTGGATGTTGCATTGGGTATTGGAGGTTATCCCAAAGGCAGGGTTATAGAGATCTATGGTCCGGAATCATCGGGAAAAACAACCCTGGCACTTCACGCGATAGCGGAATCTCAAAAGGCAGGTGGCATAGCCGCATTTATAGATGCAGAACATGCTTTTGACAGGTATTACGCGGAAAACCTGGGTGTTGACACGGACAATCTGATCATCTCGCAACCCGATTACGGAGAGCAGGCCCTGGAAATAGCAGATAACCTGATCAGTTCCGGAGCCATAGATATTATGGTTATCGACTCGGTTGCCGCTTTAACACCCAAAAGTGAAATTGAAGGAGAAATGGGCGATTCTAAAATGGGTTTGCAGGCCAGACTGATGTCTCAGGCGCTGCGTAAACTAACCGCAGGTATCAGCAAAACGAACTGTACTGTAATTTTTATCAATCAGCTTCGCGAAAAGATTGGGGTAATGTTTGGCAATCCGGAAACTACCACAGGCGGAAATGCATTAAAATTCTATGCCTCAGTGCGTCTGGATATACGGAGAAGTTCCCAGATCAAAGACGGGGAAAAGGTAATTGGAAACAGAACCAAGGTCAAGGTAGTTAAAAACAAGGTAGCACCACCTTTTAAAACGGCAGAATTTGATATCATGTACGGAGAAGGGGTCTCAAAAGTTGGAGAAATACTAGATATTGGTGTTGAACAGGGAATCATCAACAAGAGTGGTTCCTGGTTTAGTTATGGTGACACGAAACTTGGACAGGGCCGTGATGCCGTAAAAAGTCTGATTGCAGATAATCCGGAACTGGCAGAAGAACTCGAGACCAAAATCAAAGAGGTGCTCCAGGGAGGAAAATAAAACAAAAAAGGATTAAAATAAAAAAGGTGCTCAGATCATTACGGAGCACCTTTTTTTTGTTGGAAGATTATTTATTCGCTTCCTTAATATATTTTTCCAAAGCCATGGTCATGGATGGGGTTTCTTTTGTTGGCGCTGCGATATCAATTTTTAAACCGGCCCGCTCGGCAGCCTGCACGGTTGAGTTGCCGAAAACGGCAATTTTTGTGTTGTTCTGCTTAAAATCAGGAAAATTCTTAAACAAAGATTCAATACCTGTAGGGCTAAAGAACACCAGGATATCATAGAAAACGTTTTCGAGATCACTTAAATCACTAACTACAGTTCTGTAAAGAATAACCTTTTGCCATTTAACACCAAGTTCGTCTAAAATGGGTGGTATGGTTGGTTTAAGCTTGTCCGAAGAAGGGAGTAAAAACGATTCGTCTTTGTGCTTTTTGATGAGCGGGACGAGCTCCTCAAAAGTGTTCTTTCCCACATAGATCTTTCTTTTTCTGTAGACAACATATTTTTGCAAATAATAAGCTATGGCTTCAGACTGACAAAAATACCTCATATCATCCGGTATCTTACACCGCATCTCCTCAGAAATTCTGAAAAAGTTATCTACAGCGTTTTTGCTTGTGAAAATAACTGCACTGAATTTTAAAAAATCAATCTTTTGTTCTCTAACATTTCTTGCACATTCGCCCTCCACATGAATAAATGACCTGAAGTCAATTTTCACTTTTTGCTTTTCCATTAGTTCATGGTAGGGGGACTGATTAGAGGATGGGACCGGTTGTGAAACAAGAATACTTTTAATTTTCATTGCCTTTTCCATTAACTAACAATTAATTTATAAATTAATATAATTGGAGCTATTTCCAGGGCGCAAAGATATAAAAATAAATAGAAAATATTGCTAAAATTAATCCGGTCGTATTGGAGTGCTTTGATATATCTGAACAAGATGACCAAAGCTAAAAAAATCAGCGCTGCGCCAATGAAGATAACATACTGACTTGAATTGACATAGGTAATGAATAAAAGAACAGGTAGCAGGTAGACAGAGATCAGAAAAAGGTTGCTTAATTTTACGAATGAAAAGAATTTGTATTCTTCAAAAATCTCGAAAAGAGAGGATAATATTACCTCAAAGGTATACCTGAGAACCAAATAAATAAGTACACCTGCCAGAATCTTTAGAAAATATCCCAAATCAAACCGGAATGAATCATTGACATAGGCATTAAGCGAATAATAGATCATTACACCCGATACCAGGATGAATATCAAAAAGAAAAGTATATTGAAATTATTCCAGATCAGGGGTTTAACTTTTCCAAAGTCTGAATAGTATTTATCAGAATACAGCAGGGAGAAAAGAGAGGAAAGCTGTTCGCTGAAGTTATTTTTAATGATTGCGATCAGTAATAAAATAACCAGGAAAACGATGGTAAGCCAGTCTGGGCTAAAAACTATTCTTTCTTGTCCGTCAAACATTAATTCGCCATTTTATCCTCGGTTCTGTTGTGCCGGTTTTTCAGATCTTGAGCAGTTGAATTGACCCGGTCAGCAAAGGTAATATTTTCTTCAATAACTAAGGATAGCATAGATCCTTACAATCCCATTCTGATTTTACTCCAAACCGCTGAAAAAAGTCTTTACTTTAGATTTTATAAAACCATTGAAGGATCGGGTTAAAAAATTATTAACACAAAATTAGAAATAAAATATAGTAACTTTGTTTTCGCAAAAATTTTAACATGCAGGATACGCTGGTTATCATTCCTACCTACAATGAGAAAGAAAATATTGAGAAAATAATTCGCACTACCTTTTCTCAAAAAAAGGCCTTTGATATTTTGGTGGTTGATGATAATTCTCCCGACGGAACTGCGCTGATCGTAGAAAACCTGCGCAAGGAATTTCCGAAAAGCCTGTATATCGAAAACAGGAAAGACAAGAATGGTCTGGGGGCGGCTTATATTCATGGCTTTAAATGGGCGCTGGCAAGAAAATATGAATTTATCATAGAAATGGATGCCGATTTTTCTCACAATCCGGCCGATCTGGAACATTTGTATGAGGCTTGTGCTCAGGAAGGTGCGGACTTATCCATCGGTTCCCGTTATTCCAGGGGAGTCAATGTAGTGAACTGGCCCATGAGCAGAATCTTGCTTTCTTTTTTTGCATCAAAATATGTTCGTTTTGTTACCGGTTTGCCTGTGCATGATACCACAGCAGGTTTTGTCTGTTATAAACGCAAGGTGCTTGAAACCATCAATCTCGATAAGATCCAGTTTGTTGGTTATGCCTTTCAGATCGAAATGAAATTCAAAGCCTGGAAACACGGATTCACCATAAAGGAGGTTTCGGTTATTTTTACCGACAGAACGCTCGGTGAATCAAAAATGAATCGGACCATTATTACCGAAGCTATCTTTGGAATTATTGAGATGCGTTTAAGGGGATTGCCAAATTAAACACGAAATCATGAAGAGTTTTTTGATTAAAAATGCAAAGCTGGTCAATGGAGGAGTGATCACCGAGGCTGATGTGCTGATCACCGGCGAAAAAATTGCTGCCATTGATAAAAATATAAGTGAAATTCCTTCAAACACAAGGGTTATTGATGCCTCAGGTAAATATTTATTACCGGGATTAATTGATGACCAAGTGCATTTCAGGGAACCGGGGCTTACACATAAGGCTGATATAGCCTCTGAATCCAGGGCCGCCATTGCCGGGGGAATCACTTCGTTTATTGAAATGCCCAATACCAACCCAACAACCACTACTCAAAAACTACTCGAAGAAAAATTTGCCTTGGCTGAAGAAAAGGCCTATGCAAATTATTCCTTTATGTTTGGTGGAACCAATGATAACCTTGAGGAGCTTTTACAGACCGACCCAAAAAATGTTGCCGGAATAAAGCTTTTTTTGGGATCCTCGACAGGAAATATGCTGGTCGATAATGAAAAGGTATTGGAAAAGATTTTTTCCTCAACGAAATTGCTGATCGCAGTGCATTGTGAGGATGAAGCAACCATTAAGAGAAATATGCTGAAGTACACGCAGGAATACGGTGAGGATATACCTGTAAAACTTCACCCGGTTATCAGGAGTGAAGAAGCCTGTTATCTCTCGTCCTCACGGGCAATCGCCCTAGCAAAAAAAACAGGTGCCAGACTGCATGTATTCCATCTCTCAACAGCTAAGGAAACAGGGCTCTTTACAAATGAGATACCCCTGGAAGAAAAGCAGATCACTGCAGAAGTTTGCATACACCACCTCTGGTTTGATGACCGGGATTATGAAACGAAAGGAACACTGATCAAATGGAATCCGGCCGTTAAAACAGCAAAAGACAAGGCCGGAATCTGGGAAGCGCTGCTTGATGACCGGATTGACATTATAGCCACCGACCATGCGCCGCATACCCTGGAAGAAAAAAGCCAGGTCTATACAAAAGCACCCAGCGGCGGGCCCCTGGTTCAGCACGCCCTTTTGGCTTTGTTGGAGTTTTACCGGCAGGGAAAAATATCACTTGAAAAAATTGTAGAAAAAATGTGTCACAATCCGGCAGTGATTTTTAAAATTGACAGAAGGGGTTATATAAAAGAGAATTATTACGCCGATCTCGTTCTGGTTGACCTCAACAAAAGTACCAAAGTAGAGAAGGACAATATCTTGTACAAATGCAAATGGTCTCCTTTTGAAGGAACAACTTTTCACAGTGCAATAACCCATACCTTTGTAAACGGAAACCTGGTTTTTGATCAGGGAAAATTTGAAGACCTGCCGAAAGGAAAAAGATTAGTATTTAACCGATGAAGAAATACTGTTTATTTTTTTTAACTACAATCATCTTAATGAGCTGCGACAGCAAAGCTAAGATCAAAAAACCGGATGATCTGATTCCTCCCAAACAAATGGAGGATTTGTTATTTGATATGTACGTAGCCAATGGCGCAGTGAGTGTTCCCAACCTCAATGGAGAAAAGAATGTAAATTACATGCATCTGGTTTATAAGAAGTATCAGATAGACAGTGTTCGTTTTGCAGAAAGCTCGTTGTATTATACATCCAGAGTTAATGATCAGGAGAGGATCCTGAGGAACGTAAAGGTCAGATTGGATGAATTGAGGGAAAAGTACAGAAAAGAGCAGGACACCCTGGCAGGCTCCAAATCGGATTCCTTGCCCCAAAACCCAATGGATAAAAACGATACCACGAAATTAAAAATCAGACCCCGGGAACCCATCAGGCCTAATTAATTACGGGTGGTCTTTTAAAAAGGAAGCACCGGTCTCCTGAATTACAGTAATCATGGGACTGAATTTAAAATCGAGCGATCTCTGTATTTTTTCTGAAGAATAAAGTTTTATTCCGGAGGCTGCCCTTGCAGCGTCTTTGGTTAATTCCTGTTTTCTACCTGTCAGAAGGCTCTTCAGCCAGGACAGTCTCCAACCTAATTCCATGCCGGCCACACTTATTTTTTTTCCGGGCTGTTTAGATCTCATACTATCGGCAATTTCGAAAAGCAGGTCTTTAAAAAAAAGATTCTCTGCAACAAGAATGAAACCCTCATTTTTAATAGAACTTTTCATGAGCGTGATCATGGCCTTTGCCACATCATTCACACCGACAAATCCGGTTTTCCCTGTTGGATAATAAGAAAGCCCACGGCGCACTTTGCTGAATATTTTGCCCGTGCCGTTTTTCCAGTAACCGGAACCAATAATCACTCCCGGGTTCACAACAATGCAGTTTAGGCCCTCCTGACAGGCACGCCAGACCTCCATTTCAGCAGCCCTTTTTGTTATGGCATAGGCACTTTTCCCTTTACTTGTTGTCCAGATATTGCTTTCGGTAATCGGTACTCCGGGATTGATCATTTCCAAAGTAGCAATAGAGCTCACAAAACAAATTTTATTAACCGATTTCAGGATGCAGAGGTTTACAACATTACTTGTTCCTTCTATATTCACCTTTCGCATCAGGGAATAATCTTTCTGGTCAAATGAAACTGCAGCCGCACAATGATAAACTTCCGAAATTCCTTCAAAAGCAATATGCAATTCTGAAATATCTGTAATATCAGCCCTTACCCATTCAATAGCCCTGAACAAGTCTTCGCTGTGGTCAGAATAATAAGAGAACACCTTTTTTACCAAAGCCAGATCATGCTGTTTTCGGTAGGTAGCTCTAATCCTGTGGTATTCAAGACTGAGGTGAAATAACAAATGAGAACCGACAAATCCGGTTCCGCCGGTAACTAAAATCATGGGGTAAAATTAATTATTCCGCAGATTAAATCACAGAAAGTTGAAATTTAGATTTTTGAACGAACGAGAATAAAAATATAATAATTCAGCACTGACCGATATTGGAGGGCAATAATAAGAAACCTTCAGACTTTCTTTTTTATATTTGCCGAAATTTTATTAAAATGACGACAAATTTTGTGGAAGAATTGAGGTGGAGAGGTCTGTTACACGACATCATGCCGGGAACCGAAGAACAGTTGCAATCAGAAAGCACTTCTGCATATATTGGATTTGATCCCACAGCAGATACGCTGCATATAGGAAGTCTTGTACAAATCATTTTGCTGATGCATTTGCAGCGGGCCGGACACAAACCCATTGCTCTTGTTGGCGGGGCTACAGGAATGATAGGAGATCCCTCCGGAAAATCTGCCGAAAGAAATTTACTGGATGAAGAAACACTGAACAAAAACGTGGCAGGTGTTCAAAAAACGCTGGCTCGTTTTATTGATTTTAACAGCGGACTTCCCAACAGCGCAATTCTTGTTAACAATTACGACTGGATGAAAGACCTGAGCTTTCTGGATTTTGCCAGAGATATCGGCAAGCATATCACTGTAAATTATATGATGTCCAAAGATTCTGTAAAAAACCGGTTAAATCCGGATGCCAAGGAAGGCATGAGTTTTACGGAATTCACCTATCAATTGGTACAGGGCTTTGATTTTTTATATCTGTACCAGCACAACAACTGTAAACTTCAAATAGGTGGTAGTGACCAGTGGGGAAACATTACCACCGGGACCGAACTGATCAGAAGAAAGGTTCAGGGCAAGGCTTTTGCAATTACCAGTCCGCTGGTAACCAAAGCCGATGGTACGAAATTCGGAAAAACCGAAGGCGGAAATATCTGGCTGGATGCCGGGAGAACTTCGCCGTACAAATATTACCAGTATTGGATCAACGCCAGCGATGAGGATGCAGAGAAGTACATTAAAATCTTCACTTTTTTAGACAGAGAAAGCATCGAAAAACTGATCGGTGAACACCGCAGTGCACCCCATGCAAGGGCTTTGCAAAAACGCCTGGCCGAAGAGGTTACCATCATGACCCATGGAGCAGAGGCTTATGAAAATGCGGTTTCTGCTTCCTCCATCCTGTTTGGAAATTCAACGGCATTAGATTTAAAACAACTGGATGAACAAACTTTTCTGGAAGTTTTTGAAGGGGTGCCACAGGCAGAAATTTCCAGAAACGACCTCAGCATCGGGGTAACTGTTGTAGATGCGCTGAATAGTAAATCCGGTTTTGTAAAATCCAACGGAGAGGCAAGAAGGGCATTGAGCGAAAACTCCATTTCGATCAACAAGGAAAAAGTAAACGAAGATTTTATTTTGGGTACAGCTGACCTGATAGCCGATCAGTTTATTTTGATGCAAAGAGGAAAAAGGAACTATTTTCTGCTGCGCGCAATTTAGTCAGAGCACCAGTAAGTTACAACCTCGGATATCGGAGTGATCAAAGCGCCCAAGCACCTCAAAAGAGCCGTCTTTATAGATTTTCCCGAGATCCTGGGTAGCTATAAATGAACAGGAATTGATGTTTGCCAGATCAATAACATTTATGCCCCCATTTCTGGATTCGGGCAGCATGGTCATGGCATCTTCTGTATCTCTCACCAATACCTTCATCCAGGGCGGAGTATAGAAAATACCCTTTCCTTTTGAGTAGGCCTGAGACAACAGTTCTGTCATTCCGTACTCAGAATGTATCTCCGAAACACCGAATCCCCGGCAAAGGACCCTGTGTAATTCTTCACGTACCAGC
>Ga0209391_10001069_pt1 | contig 13998 bp, 11 predicted proteins | sample PPLLak3March2015_FD_187246 | JGI IMG/M metagenome (GOLD analysis project Ga0209391, IMG submission 187246) | Freshwater sediment microbial communities from Prairie Pothole Lake near Jamestown, North Dakota, USA - PPLs Lake P7 Core (1) Depth... | ecosystem: Environmental > Aquatic > Freshwater >... | reverse complement strand
CTCCCCCTTCTCGCCGGTGCTCTCGCCGAACTCCTCGAGGCCATGGTCGATCAGGTACAGCTCGAGGTCGTCCGCGTCGATGCCCTCGGGGTTCAGCCGGAACACGCCCATGCGCTTGAACTGGAACGCGACGCTGCCGGTGGTGGCGAGATTCCCGCCGTGCTTGCTGAAGGCGTTGCGCACGCTTGCGACGGTGCGGGTCGGGTTGTCGGTGGCGCACTCGACGACCACCGCGACGCCGTGGGGCGCGTAGCCCTCGTACATCACTTCCTCGAAGTTCGCGGCGTCGCGACCCGAGGCCCGCTTGATGGCGGCCTCGACCTTGTCCTTGGGCATGTTGACGGCGCGCGCGTTCTGCATGCAGCGGCGCAGCGCCGGATTCGAGTTCGGGTCCGGGCCGCCCTTCTTCACGGCGATGGTGATTTCCTTGCCGATGCGGGCGAACTGCTTCGCCATGCGGTTCCAGCGCGCGAACATCGCGTGCTTGCGGACTTCGAAGATGCGACCCATCGTGGACGGACCCTTTGTGGCGGGGCGCGCAATCTACCCGAGCGTGCTTCCTGGGGCCACTCGCGCGCGAGGCGTTATTATATGTGCGAGTGGAACAATCAATTGCCGTTTCGGTTCAAGTCTGGCCGGATTGTCAATCCGTATCGAACACCCGTCGATCGACATCGCCTGGAGCCGCCATGAAACGTCGCGCCTGCATCGCCACGCTGATCCTGGTCGCCGCACCTGCCCTCGCCGACGCGCCGCCGTCGTCCACTCCCGTCTGGGTCGACACGAGCCGCACCGTCACCCAGCAGTTCGGCGCAGAGCTCAAGGGCGAGCTCACGCGAGCCATGCAGCAGGGCGGCCCGGCCGTCGCGATCGACGTGTGCCGCAAGCGCGCGCCTGAGATCGCCCGGCGGCTGTCCGAGGAGTCGGGTGCGCGGGTGGGCCGCACGGCGCTGAAGGTCCGCAACTCCGCGAACGCACCCGACGGGCTCGAGCGCGCGGTGCTCGAGCAGTTCTCCACGGAACTGGCTTCCGGAAAATTCACGCCGCCGCTCGAGGCGGCATTCGAGATCAACCGCGGAGGCGCGGTCGAGCGGCACTACATGCGCGCGATCCCGACCGAGGGTGTGTGCCTCGCCTGCCACGGCGAGACGCTCGCGCCCGAGATCGCGGCGGCTGTCCGCGAGGCTTATCCCTCGGACCAGGCAACCGGTTTCCGCGAGGGCGACCTCCGTGGCGCGTTCAGCGTGACGTGGCCAGCCGCCGCGCCGCATCCGTGAGCGACCCGTCCCGGTGCGCCTCTACCACCATTTCGTCTTTCCGTATCTGCTCGACGCGGTGATGTCGAATCGCCGGCTGCACGCACCCCGCCAGCGGACGTTGGCGCCGGCGCGCGGCCGCATCCTCGAGATCGGATTCGGCACGGGCCGCAACCTGCCGCACTATCCGCCGGACGTTCGGCGCATCGAGGCGATCGACCCCGATCTGGATCTCGACCGGTATTCGCTGCCGCGGATCGCGCGAGCGCCGATCGAGGTCGACTTTCACCACCTCGACGCGGAACACCTGCCGTTCGAGGACCGCCGCTACGACACGGTGGTGAGCACGTTCACGTTGTGCTCGATCCCGGACGTCGAGCACGCGCTCGCCGAGATCCGGCGCGTACTCAAGCCGGGGGGGCAGTTTCTCTTCCTCGAGCACGGACGCTCGCCGGATCCGGCCGTCGCGCGACTGCAGGACCGACTCAACTCCGCATGGCGGCCGCTGGCCGGCGGTTGCCACCTCAACCGGCCGATGCGCGATCTGGTGGCCGCGAGCGGACTCGTGCCCGGTTCCGTGCGCAGCTATTACCTCGAGCGCGTGCCGCGGTTCGCCGGCTGGTTCACCGAAGGCGTTGCGCAGCGCTGACAATGTTGCGTCCTGTTGCAGCGCATGATGACGCCTGCGCGCAACCCGCGTAGAAAGTTGCCACCCTGGCGTGACCCGTCGCACGCGGGGCAGGGGATCCGGATTCGGGGGATGCCTGAACGGGGGTGACGGGCGGGCCAGGGAAGGCCACGCCAGAGGGGCCGCGAGCAGCGTCGGTTGCTCGCGGCCTTTTCTGCATATGGTGTCAGGCACCTTTTTTCGCATCGTCCACGCCGTCCAGCCGCTCGCTCGTCGCCAGCCGCCTGCCTTACACTGGCGCCGATGGCCTGCCTACCCTGGTCCGCCCCGCAGGCGGGTGCCGGGACCTGAGGAGTGTGCGATGCATCGGCGAGTATCGGCCGCGGCGTTCATGGCGCTCGGCCTGGCGACCATCACCGGCTGCGGTTTCCAGCACGAAGACGGCGATGCGGTGTCCCGTCAGTTCGGGGCGGACCACTTTGCGGTCGGCGGCATGCTGAACCTGACCGACCCGGTCCAGGGCGACGCCTTCCTGGTCGGCGGCCAGGTCTCGATCGCGAGCGAGGTCCAGGGCGATCTCGTGGTCGCAGGCGGCGAGCTGTCGATCGGCGGCGCGATCGGCGACGACCTGTACGCCGCGGGCGGCGAGGTCGCGCTCGACGCGATCGTCTCGGGCAACGCGCGGCTCGCCGGCGGCGACGTCACGGTCGGACCGGCGACGGTCGTGGCCGGTGCGGTCTCGCTCACGGGCGGCAACGTCAAATTCGAGGGCAACACTCACGGCTACCTGCAGGTCGCGGGCGCCTCGGTACGAATCGACGGCGCCGTGCACGGCGATGCCGAGGTCAAGGCGGACGAGCTCGTGATCGGCCCCGAGGCGCGCATCCGCGGCAGGCTGATCGTCACCGGACCGCGCGAGCCCGAGGTGGCCGAGGGGGCCGTGATCGGAGGCGGCATCGAATTCCGCGAGCGAGGTTCCTCCGCGGTCAGCTCCGAGGAGGAACAGCCCCCCGTCGTCGATTCGACGAGTCGTCTCGGCTCGTTCCTGTGGTTCGTCGGCGTGTTCCTTGCAGCCGCGGCGTTCCTCGCGGCGTTCCCGCGGTTCGCCCGAAACGCGGCGTCCGTCATCGGTCGCAAGCCGCTGCAGTCGCTCGGTCTCGGGCTCGCGATCGTCGCGGCCGTGCCGCTGGTCGCCATCGTGCTGCTGATCACGATCGTCGGGATCCCGCTCGCTCTGCTCCTGATCCCGGTCTACTTCCTGCTGCTGTTCCTCGGCTGGGCGACGGCCGCGCTGTTCGTCGGACTGCGCGGACTCGAGACCCTGCGGCCCGGGCGGGTCGAGTCGCGCGGGGCGCAGCTCGTCGCGCTGTTCCTCGCGCTCGTCGCGCTGTGGCTAGTCCAGCAGATCCCGCTCGTCGGCAGCCTGATCGCGTTCCTCGCGTTGCTCCTCGGCATCGGCGCGCTCACCTGGCAGGCATGGAACCGCCGGCAGGCGGTGGCGTGAGCTACTGGCCGCACCTGCTCGCGGCGCTCGTGGGTGCCGGGCTCACGGTGCAGGTGGGCATGAATTCGACGGTCCGGCACGTGATCGGCTCGCCCGTGCTCGCGACCATCGTGAACTTCGTCGTGGGCCTCGCCGCGCTCGCCGCGGTCGCGCTCGCGAGCGGCGCGCGGATGACTCCCGGTTCGGCTTCCGCCGTGCCGGCGTGGGCCTGGTTCGGCGGCCTGCTCGGCGCGGCCTACGTGGCCGCGACCACCGTGCTGGGCCCGAGGCTCGGTGCCGCCGCGCTTCTCGCGCTAACGCTCGCGGGCCAGATGGCCGCGGCGCTCGTCGTCGATCACTACGGCGTCATCGGCTTTCCGGAGCAGCCCGTCACCCCGCTGCGCCTGCTGGGGGCGGCGTTGCTGGTCGCGGGCGTGCTGCTCATCCTGAAGCGCTGAACCGCGCACGACCGCGAGGAGGGAACCCGTGGCACGCACTCCGTCGACCATGCTCGATCTCGGCACCCCGGCGCCGCCCTTCCGGCTGCCGGACTTCGACGGCCGCATGCACGCGCTCGAGGACAGCGCGCGCTCGCCGGCGCTGCTCGTCGCGTTCATCTGCAATCACTGTCCGTTCGTGCAGCACCTGCGGCGCGAGTTCGCCGTGTTCGCCCTCGAGTACGCTCCGCGCGGGCTCGCGGTCGTCGCGATCAACTCGAACGACCTCGCCGCCTACCCGCAGGACGGCCCGGACGCGATGCGACGCGAGGCCGCCGAGCTCGGCTACGTGTTCCCCTACCTGATCGACGGGACGCAGCAGGTCGCGCAGGCCTACCGGGCGGCGTGCACCCCGGACTTCTTCCTGTTCGACGCCGGGCGGCGGCTCGTCTACCGCGGGCAGTTCGACGACAGCCGGCCCGGCAACGGCAAGCCCGTGACCGGCGCGGACCTGCGGGCCGCGGTGGATGCGACGCTCGAAGGGCGTGCTCCGTCGGCCGAGCAGGTGCCGAGCCTCGGCTGCAACATCAAGTGGCGCAAGGGCAGTGAGCCCGCCTGGTACGCGGGCTGAGCGACTGCGCGGGTGACGCGGCGGACCGGGCGACGCCCGCGCCGTTCAGGGCTGGCGTCGGGCCGGCACCGTCGCCACGATTTCGCGCGCCATGCGCTCGAGGGTCCGGATGCCGGACTCGGTCGAACCGGTGCGGGTATCCGCCTGGATGAGGCCGCGCCACAGCAGCCGGTCGCTCGCGGGATCCTTGATGAACAGGATCACGGACCCGGAGCGGATGGTCTGCTCGCGCGGCAGCTCGGACAACGGCGGAGGCGGCGTGCGGCTCGGCGAGAGGACGTCGTTCGGCGACGGCGCGCCCACGCGGGGCTGCTCGCTGACCACCGTCCGGCGGCTGCCGGCCACCTGGTACGTGACGATCATTTCCGCGGCCGACCGGTCGGGCACCTCGACGTAGCCCTTGCGCGCCAGTTCCTGGGTGACGACGGCGCGCACGCGCGCCTCGATCTGCGCCGCGACGGGTGCCGGAACCTCGGCCGGCGTGCCGAGCTGGCCGGGCTGCCACAGGAACGTGCGCAGCGCCGCGACGTCGGCCTCGGGCGCCGCGAACCGGTCGACTTCCCAGTCCGTCACGCAACCGCCCAGGCAGGCGGCCGCCGCCGCCGTCGCGAGCCATCGAAGCCGCATCATCCAGTTCTCCTGCGCAGGCGCTCGAGGCCCCGCTCGACGAGCGAGTATACGGCCGGCACCACGACCAGCGTGAGCAGCGTCGAGCTCACCATGCCGCCGATCACGGCGATCGCCATCGGCCCGTTGGTGTCCGCGCCCGCCTCGAGGCCGAGCGCCGCCGGGAGGAGTGCGAGGATCACGGTAAGCGACGTCATCAGCACGGGGCGCAGCCGCACCGGGCAGGCCTCGCGCAGCGCGTCCTCGATGCCGCGCCCCGACGCCCGCAGCTGGTTCGTGAGGTCGACGAGCAGGATCGAGTTCTTCGCCACCAGGCCCATCAGCAGGATCAGGCCGATCATCGACACCATGTTGAGCGTCGTACCGGTTGCCCACAGCGCGAACAGGCCGCCCACGATCGCGAGCGGCTGCGCGGTCATGACGATCAGCGGCTGAACGAAGGAGTTGAACTGGCTCGCGAGCACGATGTAGACCAGCGCGAGCGCGAGCATCAGCGCGAGCTTCACGTAGCCCGAGGTCTTCGCGAACTCGCGCGAGCGGCCCTGCAGCTCCATCGAGTAGCCCGGCGGCAGCAGCTCGGCGGCCTCGGCACGCACGCGTTCGACGGCGGCGCCGAGCGGCATCGTCGGGTTGGTGTAGAAGTTCGCGGAGTACTGCAGGGCGTAGCGGGTCACGACCGCCGGACCCACGATGTCGACCGCGCGCGCGACCGTGTCGAGCCGCACCATCTGGCCGCCCGGAGTGCGGAGGAAGATGCGCCGCAGGTCGTCGGCCGAGGTGATCTCCCCGTCGGCGGCCTTGACGCGGATGTCGTAGCGGTCGCCGTCGCCCGGGTCGTCGTTGTACTTCGCGATGTCGACGCCGCCCGCGAGCATGTTGACGGCGTAGGCCACGTCCGCGCTCGAGAGCCCTAGATCGGCGGCCCGCTCGCGGTCGACGTCGAGCCGTACCTGCGGAAGGTCGAGCTGAAGGTCGAGGTCGATGCGGCCGAGCGCTTCGTCCTCGCCGAGCCGCCGTGCGAGCTCTCGCGACAGCGAGGCGACCGCGTCGAGGTCCGGGCCCACGACGCTGAACTGCAGCTGCTCGCCGCGCTGCCCGCCGATCGGCGAGGGCGCCGCCGCGAAGGCGAGCGCACCGGGAATCGTCGACAGCTCGGCCTGCAGCCGCTCGATGAACACATGCTGCGGCACGTCGCGCTCGCTGCGAGGGACCATCGTGACGAAGGCGATGCCGGTGTTGACCTGTGCCGTGCCGCCGAGCCCGATGCCGACGAAGCTCGAGACCACTTCCGGGTGCCGGCGGATCGTCGCGTCGATCTGCCCCACGAGCCCTTCCATGGCCTCGCGGCTCGTGCCGAGCGGCGCGCGGAACGTGACGAGGAAGCGGCCGTCGTCGTCCTGCGGGATGAAGTCCTTGCCGACGCGGGCGAAGAAGAAGCCGCTCGACAGCACGACGAGGAACGTCACGAGCAGCACCTTCCAGCGGTGCACGAGCACCCAGCCGAGCGCGCGCCGGTAGGTCGAGTCGACGCGTTCGAGGATCCGGTCGAAGTAGCGGTAGACCCGGCCGTGCTTCGTCGACACCTCGAGGAAGCGCGAGCAGAGCATCGGCGTCAGCGTGAGCGACACGAACAGCGAGACGAGCACGCCGACCGTCACGACGACCGCGAACGACTGGAAGAACCGCGCGATGATGCCCTCGAGGAACAGCACGGAGCCGAAGATCGACACGAGCGTGAGGCTCGCCGCGACGACGGCGAACCCCACCTGCTCGGTGCCCTCGATCGCGGCCGTGCGGCGGTCGAGCGACGGGTCCTCCTCCCGCCGCCGGTAGACGTTCTCGAGCACGACGATCGCGTCGTCGACGACGACGCCGATCAGGAGCAGCAGCCCGAGCATCGACATCTGGTTGAACGTGTAGCCGAGGAAGTACATCGCCGCGATCGCGCCGAGCAGCGACACGGGGATCGCCGTCGCGATGATCAGCGTCGAGCGGAAGCTGCGCAGGAAGAACCAGACGACGAGGCCCGCGAGCACCGTCCCCTCGACGAGGTGGTTCTCGAGCGCGTGCACGATCTTGCGGATCGGCGTCGAGTCGTCGGATGAGACTTCGAGCGAGAGGCCCGGCGGCAGCTGCGGAAGGATCTCGGCCTCGAGCCGCGCGCGCACGTCGTCGACGAGCTTGACCGTGTTGTAGTTGCTCACCTTGACGATGCCGATGCCCACGGCCGGCTTGCCGTTGAACCGCAGGAACTGCCGGTCGTCCGCGAGGCCGTCGACGACCCCGGCCACGTCGCGCAGGTGCACGGGGGCGCCGTCGGCGTAGCGCACGACCATGCCTCCGAGCGCCACGGGGCTGTGGTACTCCAGGTCGAGCTTGATGAGGTTCTCGCCGGGACCGCTCACGAGGAACCCGCCCGGCAGCTGCACGTGCTCGGCGCGGAACGCGTCGCGGACGTCCTGCGCCGTGACGCCGAGCGCCGCCATCCGGTCGAGGTCGAGTTCCACGCGGATGTTGCGGCGCCGCTCGCCGCCGATGATGACCTGGCCCACGCCGTCGATCGTCTCGAGGCGCTTCTTAACGACCTGGCGCGCGTACTGGTTCAGCTGCTGCTGGGTCCGGTCGCCCTGGAGCGCGAGCCAGATGACCGGCGAGGCGCCCACCTCCACCTTCAGCACGACCGGCGGGTCGGCGTCGTCCGGGAGCTGGCGCAGCACCTGGTTCACCTTGGCCTGCACCTCGGAGAACGCGACGTCGATGTCCTTCGAGAGGTCGAACGTGAGGACGATCGTCGAGACGCCGGGCGAGGAGCGCGACTGGATGAAGTCGATGCCGGGCACGCTGTTGACGGCCGTCTCGATGATGTTCGTGACGCTCGAATCGACGACGTCCGGGTTGGCGCCGGGCAGCACGGTCGTGACCGAGATGACCGGGAACTCGATGCGCGGGAAGCGGTCGACGCCGATGCGCTCGTAGGCCACGATGCCGAACAGCACGAACACCAGGCTCGCCATCAGCGCGAGCACGTGGCGGCGTACGGACAGTTCGGCGAGCTTCATTGCGCCGCGCCCGCGGCCGCCGGCTCACGCACCGCGACGAGCGCGCCGTCCGTCAGGAAGCCCGCCCCGGAGACGACCACCGTCTCGCCGGGCTCGACGCCGTCCAGGATCTCGGCGGACTCGGCCGTGCGGATGCCCACCGCCACGCGTCGTTCCGCGACCTGCTCGCCCGAGAGGACGTACACGACCTCGCCGGCGGGCCGTCGCACGACGCTGCCCGCGGGTACGACGGTGCCCTCGCGCGACGCGAGCACCACCCGCGCGCTCACCGTGCCGCCCGCAGGCCAGTCGGTGCCGGGCGGCAGCTCGGCGAGCGCCTCGATGGCACGGCTGTTCGTGCCGACCATGGGCCGCACTTCGGTCAGCGTGCCGGTGACGGGCTCGCCTGCGCGGGAGGGCTGCTCCAGCGTCACCGGGAGTCCCGGCCGGAGATCGCCCGAGAGCCGCTCGGGAAAGGGCAGCACCGCGCGGAGCCGGTCCTTGCCGACGATCGTCACGACCGGCGTGCCCGGCGACACGTAGTCCCCGACCGAGATCAGCCGCCGTTCGACGACCGCGTCGGCCGGGCTGCGGATGCGCGTGCGATCGAGCCGGTACTGCGCCTCGGCGAGCCGGGCCCGCGCGTCCGCGAGTTCTGCCGCGCGCGCCGCCTGCTGCGCCGTGGCCTCCTCGAGCATGCTCTCCGACACGGCCTTCGAGCGCAGTTCCTCGTAGCGCTCGACGGTGCGGCGCTGGTTCGCGAGCAGCGCCTCGAGCCGCGCGACGCTCGCGCGGGCCGAGGCCACCGCGAGGCGCTGCGGCTCGCCGTCGAGCTCGGCGAGCAGCTGTCCCTGCTTCACGACGCTGCCCGCGTCCACGAGCAGCTGCACGACGCGGCCCGAGGTCTCGGCGGCGAGCGCGGGTGCCGAAGTCGCCTCGACGCGACCCACGGTCGTCTCGACTGCATCGACCCGCTGGCGCGCCGCCTGGGCAACGGTGACCGGGGTCTTGCGCACGGACGCTGCGGGCTGCGCCTCGTCGCGGCCGCACCCGGCGGTCGCGAGCAGCACCGGCAGGAGCAGCAGCATGGCGCGGAAGGAACGGCTCATGGAGCATCCTCGCGGGCCGGGCCGTCGCGCGGCTCGAGCCCGAAATACAGCAGTCGCGCGAGTTCGTCGGCATAGGTGTCGGTCGACGCCGTGACGCGCAGGTCGGGATTGCGACGGACGAGGCCCGGCGCCTGGAAGAGGAACCAGTTGGCACAGAGCAGCAGGTAGGCTGCGAGCCCGGCGTCCGCGTCGGCGCGCACCGTCCCGAGTGCCTGGCCGCGCCTGAGCGCGGCGACCAGCAGCGAGAAGTTGTGCGACATCGCGGTGCCGGAGAGGGCCTCGCCCTCGCCCGCGGAGCCGGCTAGCAGCTCGCGCGCGACGAGCCGCATGGTGCCCTGCATGCGTGCCAGGCGCTCCGCGTGTGCAGCCGTGAAGTTGCGCAGGCTCGCCTGCACGTCGCCCTCGACGTCGAGCAGCGGAATCAGCTGCTCGCGAAAGCCGGCGAACGCGTCCCCGAGCAGGGCGTCGTACAGCGCTCGTTTGCTGCCGTAGTGGTGGAAGACGGTCGCCTTGCTGACGCCGGCCGCGGCTGCGATGTCCGCCATCGAAGTGGCGGCATAGCCATGGTGGGCGAACAGGCGCCGGGCAGCGGTCTCGATGCGTCGCGCCCCCGGGGCTGGCCGGCGGGCAGAGGGGTTCGGGGATGCCATCGCTCGATCCTAGCACTGACCGACCGATCGGTCAGCTTGGGGGCTGCCACGAATGCGCATTGCGCCCGTCCGGCACCCCGGCGCACGCTGGAAGCGGGTCCATTGCAAGGAGGTCAGCCATGAGCCGGATCCGCATCGTCGTCGCCGACCAGGCCGAAGCCATCTTCTACGACACGCCGTCGCTGCGTGCCCGGCCCCGGGAGGTCGCTCACCTGAGCGATCCGGTGGCTCGGCTGCACGACCGTGACCTCGTCACCGACCGTCCGGGCCGCAGCTACGAGAGCGTCGGCAGCGCCCGTCACGCCATCACGCGAGAGGACGACCCTCGCCACCAGGAGGCGGTGAAGTTCGCGCGCCGCATCGCGCGGCGCCTCGATGACGCGCGCCGTCGCGACGAGTTCGACGACCTGATCGTCGTCGCGGGGCCGCCGTTCCTCGGCATGGTACGCTCCGCGCTCTCGCGGCCGACGCGCGAGCGTGTCGTCCACGAGGTGCGCAAGGACCTGGTGCACAGCCCGGTCGCGTCGCTCGTGCGGCACCTGCCCGCGACGAAGGCCGGCCTGCGCCCGGACTGACCGGCGTCCCGGACCCGGGCCGGGACCGTCTGCCGGTCCGGGGAACTGTGACGCGCATCGTGTGGCGTGCGCGTGCCTTGGGGCATCTTGGCGGTCGACCATGAAAACAGTCCTGCTGGCTTACGAACGCGACCAGGACCTGGCCGCCCTAGAGACGCTGCTCCAGGCGCGCGGCCACCGCGTGCTCAAGGCGCGCTCGGGCGTCGAGGCGCTCGAGGCGGCGCGCCAGGACCCCCCGCACGTGCTCGTGTGCGACGTGCTGCTGCCGAAGCTCGATGGCTTCGCACTGTGCCGGCGTGTCAAGGAGGACCCGCTGCTGCAGCACGTTCCCGTCGTGCTCGCCTCTTTCCGCATCGAGGGCCCGAAGTACGAGGCATTCGCGGCCGAGGTGGGCGCGGAGCGGTTCTTCCCGCGCGGTTCGCGGCTCGAGGAGGTCGCGGTCACGGTCGAGGCGCAGCAGGCCGGCTCGGGCACGATGCGAATGCCCGCGCTCGTGCCGGAGATGATCGAGCGTCGCGAGCAGGACCGCCGGCGCGTCGCGGAGCTCGAGCGGCAGGTCCGCGACCTCGAGGCGGCAAACCAGCAGATCACCATCGCCGAGCGCGTGGCGCGCGAGAAGGCCGAGCGCGAGACCCGCAGCCGCATCGACCTCGCGGCCGCGGACGCCGCCCGCATCCAGGAACTCGTGCAGCGGCTGCGGGACGTCGAACGCCGCGGCCACGAGCTGCAGCAGGCCGAGTCGCGCGCCAGGGGCGTGGTCGAGGAAACCCGCGCCGAGGTGGCCCGGGTCGCGCTGCTCGAGTCGCGGCTCGCGGAGGTCGACGCGGCCCGGACGCGCGCGCAGGCAGCGGCCGACGACGCCGAACGGGCGTTCACGGCACAGCCGCTCGCGACCTGGCTTTTCGACATGCAGACGAACGAGGTGCGCGCGGCCAGCGACTCCGCGGCGGCGCTCTTCGGCCAGTCGCCCTCGCAGCTCCAGGGCTGCTCGATCCTCGAGGTGCTGCCCGGGTACGTGCCGGGCGCCGATCCGTCGCGTCCCGTGGACGTCGCGTTCAAGCGGCTCGACGGCTCGGCCGCGATCCTCGAGCTGCGACAGCAGTCCGTCTCCTACGGCGGGCGCGGCTGCTGGCTCGCCACGGCGCGCGACGTGACGACCGAGCGTGCGCGGCTCGCCGCCCACCAGGATGCCGCCGGCCGGGCCGCCGTGCTCGACGCCTCGCCGCTCGCCACCTGCGTGACCGACGCCGAGGGGCGCCTGCAGTACGTCAACGCGGCCTTCCGCACGCTGATGAGATACGACGCCGGGGCCACTCCCTCCGGCAACCTGCGCCAGTTCGAGGTACCGGGCGACGACGAGTCGACGGTGCGCAGCGTCTCGATCGCGGGGTCCGGCCTCGTGATGCGCGAGTGCCCGTGGCGTCGCGCGGACGGCTCCGTGTTCGACGCGGAGCTCTCGATCGCCGAGGCTGGCCTCGAAGGCGGCGCGCGCGTCGTCGCGATCCGCGACGTCACGAGCCGTCGCCGGGCGCAGCAGCGCGCCGAGCGCGAGCACCGGCGCAGCTCGGCGCTGCTCGACATGGCCCAGAAGTCGCACGCGCTCAGCGAGTCCGAGATCCTCTCCGAATCGGTCGAGCTGCTCTCCCAGCTCACCCGCAGCCCGACCGGCTGCGCGTTCCTGGCCCTCCAGGAGCCGACGCAGCTCGAGCTCGCCACGCTCCGCGGTCCCGACGCGCCGGGGCACCCGGTCCCGGTGCTGACCCGCTGGCGCGGCACGCCGCCGGCCGACACCGCGCTCCTCGAGTGCCTCGAGCGCCAGCGCATCGTCGCGCGCGAAGCGGTCGAAGGCACCGGGCCGCTGCAGCAGGCCGGACTGCCGGGCTCGCTGCGCCGCCAGCTGTGCGTGCCCTTCTTCGACGGCGGGCGCGTTGCCGGGGTGCTGATGCTCGCCGACAAGGGCGAGCCGTACGTGGAGGAGGACCACCAGCACGCCGTCCAGGTCGGCGACGCGCTCTGGAAGGTGCTGCGGCGCCGGCGTTCCGACGCCGAGGTCGTGAGCGCCATGGACCACATGGAACGGGTGATGCTCGGGGCCGTCGAGGCGCTCGGCTCGCTCGCGGAGACGCAGGACGGCTGCAAGACGGGCCGCGCGCAGCGCGTGGCCGAGCTCGCGGCCGCCATCGGCACGGCTCTCGGACTGCCCGGGCACTCGGTACGCGGTCTGCGCGTCGTGGGCCAGCTGATCGACGTCGGCATGCTGCAGATCCCGCGCGAGATCCTCTGGCGGCCCGGCCAGTTCACGCCGGCCGAACACGAGCTCGTGAAGACGCACGTCGAGCGCGGCTACGAGACCCTGCGTCGGATCGAATTCCCGTGGCCGGTCGCCGACGCGGTGCGCCAGCACCACGAGCGGCTCGACGGCTCGGGCTACCCCCGCGGGCTCAGGGGCGAGGAGATCCTGCTCGAGGCGCGCATCCTCGCGGTGGCGGACGCGGCCGAGGCGATGCTCTCGCCGCGGCCGCAACGCAGCGCGCTGTCGCTCGCCGCATGCGTCGAGGAGCTTCAATCCCAGGCGGGCCGCCGCTACGATGCAAGGGTCGTCAAGGCCTGCGTCAAGCTGCTGCGCGAACGCGAGACGGAAACCGACAGCGAGCCATCCGCCGGCCAGCGGATCGCCTGAGGATGGAATGCAGCTCGAGTTCTACGGCGCGGCCGGTGAAGTCACCGGCTCCTGCCACCTCCTGTCCGTCGGCGGTCGACGACTGCTGCTCGACTGCGGCCTGATCCAGGGCGGCGGCGATCCCGGGGCGCGCAACCGGGCGCCCTTCCCGTTCGACGCCGCGCGCGTCGACGCGGTGATCCTGAGCCACGCGCACATCGACCACTGCGGTCGCCTGCCGTTGCTCCGCAAGCGGGGCTACCGCGGGCCGATCTACACGAATCCCGCCTGCCGCGACCTCGCGCGCATCCTCCTCGCGGATTCGGCCTCGATGCAGGAGCGCGACGCCGAGCGCGAGACACGCCACCGGCAGCGCGAGGGCCAGCGTGGCCGCGTCGAGCCGCTCTACACGGTCGACGACGCCGCGGCCGTGCTCGAGCAGTTCCGTACGGTGCCCTACGGGGAGCCGCGCGAAGTGCTGCCCGGCGTCGAGCTCACCTTCCGGGACGCCGGCCACATCCTCGGCTCGTCGGGCGTGTGGCTCACGCTGCGTGAGAACGACGAGGAGCGCCGCTTCGTCTTCAGCGGCGACCTCGGCCAGTACGGTTCGCCGATCCTGCGCGATCCGGACGGCGGCGCAGCCGCGGACTTCGTGGTGATGGAGAGCACCTACGGTGGCCGGCTGCACCGCGACCGGGACGCGACGCTCGCCGAGTTCGGCGAGATCCTGCGCGACGCGCGGCGCGACGGCGGCAACGTGCTGATCCCCGCGTTCGCGGTCGGACGCAGCCAGGAGATCCTCTACGAGCTCGCGACCCACTACGACGCCTGGCAGCTCGGCGACTGGCGCGTCTTCCTCGACAGCCCGATGGCGATCGAGGCGTCGGCGGTCTACTGGCGCCACA
>Ga0209391_10001065_pt1 | contig 14004 bp, 16 predicted proteins | sample PPLLak3March2015_FD_187246 | JGI IMG/M metagenome (GOLD analysis project Ga0209391, IMG submission 187246) | Freshwater sediment microbial communities from Prairie Pothole Lake near Jamestown, North Dakota, USA - PPLs Lake P7 Core (1) Depth... | ecosystem: Environmental > Aquatic > Freshwater >... | reverse complement strand
TGCAGTCCGCCACCTACCGCGCCGCCGAGGTGCTCGGCGAGCGCGACCTCGGGCAGATCGAGCCCGGCTTCCGGGCCGACGTGGTGGCGGTGCCCGGCAATCCGCTCGCCGACATCGCGCTCACGCGCAAGGTCGCGTTCGTGATGAAGGACGGCGTCGTCTACCGGGCGGCGTCAATCCCATAGCGAGACGACGTGGCCCACGTCGGGTGGGACGCGCCCGGCGTGGACCTCGCGCCACGTCGCCCCCGCGGCCGTCGCGCCGCGAGAGGGCTGCACCCGCAGCCAGCCGCGGCTCCAGCCGACGAACTCTTTGACCGCGCTGGCGATCCGCTCCTCGTAGCCGCGCGGACCCCAGTCCTGCACGCGTTTCTTCACCTGCGTCGGCGCGAGGAAGAACGCCGGCTTCGGGCCGGGCAGGGCGCCCGTGCCCGGCGGCGCATGGTGGTGGCTGCGGCCGACGGCCATGGAGTGCCTGAGCTGGTCGCCGAAGTGCGCGTGCACCGCGGCCAGTACCGGGCCGCTGCCCGCCATGTCGATCGACACGATCGGCGAGTTCGAGGGGATGAACTGCAGGTCGTCATAGGCCAGCACCTCGTCGTAGCAGCCGAGCGAGTGCGTGAACGCGTGGCTGCGCGCCGAGGTGACGCCGATCACCTCGATGCCTTCGCGGGAGTCGGCGCAGCGTGCGAACCGGATCGCGGTCTTGCTCGATGCCGACAGCACCAGCACCCGCCGGGCGCCGAACCAGTCGTGGTCGGCGAACCAGTCCTCCGCGAGCCAGCCGGTGATGTACATCCCGCGCAGCAGCGCGTGGCGGTCCTCCGACTCGCTGCCGGGCTCGTGGAACGGGTCGCGGTCGGTGGCGACGTAGGCGCGGTAGACGGGCGCGTGCGCGGCCCGGTGCGGGCCGTCGTCCCGGAAGCCGTCGGCGTCGCCGTGAAGTCCACGTAGCGTGACATCGGGTACCAGCCGCAGTAGCGACCGCCGATGGGAATGCCGGGGTGCAGCGACTCGACGATCTCGGCCCAGCCCATGGCGGGTACGCAGCCCCAGCCGGGCACGCCGGTCGGAAAGAAGTCTCAGTAGCCGAGCAGGTCGCCCGTGGTGGCGTAGGGCACCGTGTTGGCGGTGACGGCGAAGCGCTCGATGCGCAGGCGGACTTGTCCCGGGGCGAGGGCCGGCAGGGCGGACTCGTGGATGCGCGACTCGGCGTGCCGCGCGCGATCGACCTGCAGCGTGAGGTTGCGTGTGTACATGTCACTTCCAGCCGCGAGGGTTCTCGAGCCAGTCCTGTTCCCAGCGCTCGATGTGGCCGAGCAGGCGCGCGGCCACGTCGGGCTGCCGGACGGCCACGTTGTACGCCTCGCCCGGATCCAGCGCGAGGTTGTAGAGCATCGGGTCGTCGGCATAGAGGCGCAGACCGCGCCCGGAGCGTTCGTCGACGTACCGGTAGCGGGCGACGCGCTGGCCGGCCAGCGAACCCGGCTTGTCGAGCGGCACCGGCCAGTAGTAGCGGTCGACGTACCGGTAGTACTTCCACTGTCCGGAGCGTACGCCGTCGATCACCTTGTCGTCGAAAAAGAGCAGCGCTTCGTGCGGCGGCGACGGATCCTCGCCGCTCATCAGGTCCCAGAGGTCGCGGCCGTCGATGACGCGATCGTCGGGCAGTTCGAGACCCGCTAGGCGCAGCAACGTCGGGAACAGGTCGATGTTCATCGCCGGCGCGTCCACGGTGGCGCCCGCCGGCAGGCGTCCCGGCCACGATGCGATCATCGGCACGCGCTGCCCGCCTTCCCACGGCATGCCCTTGCGGCCGCGCAGGCCGTGCGTGCTGCCGTGGAACCAGGCGCCGTTGTCGCTGGTGAACACCACGAGCGTGCGCTCGCGCAGGCCGCGATCCTCGAGCGCGCGCAGCACCTCGCCCACGCTCCAGTCGAGTTCCTGGACCGCGTCCCCGTAGGGTCCGGCCGCGGACTGGCCGCGGAACCGCTGCGACGGAAACAAGGGCACGTGCACGTCCTTGTGGCCGAAATAGAGGAAGAACGGCTGGTCGCGGTGACGGTCGATGAACTCGACGGCCGCGCGGGTGAAGTCGGCCGTCATCCGCTCCTGGTCGAGCCCGACGTTGGGCGTGAGTTCCCGATCATTGCGCCACACCGCGACCGGGAATTCGTCGTTCGAATGCGGGATGCCCTCGAAGAAATCGAAGCCATGGCGGTTCGGCAGGAAGCGCTGGTCGTGCGAGAAGTCGCCGAGGTGCCACTTGCCGACGTGCCCGGTGGCGTACCCGGCCAGCCTGAGGGCCTCGGCCAGGGTGATCTCGGAGTCGGGCAGCCCGCTCACGTACGAGTCGTGGAAGCGCGACATGCCGAGTCGCGACCCGAGCCGAGCGAGCGCGAGATCGAGGCGGTGGCCTGGCGAGATTTCGCTCGCGAAGATCACGTACGAGATGCCGGTGCGTACCGGGTAGCGGCCAGTGAGCAGTCCGGCGCGTGAAGGCGAACACACCGACGCGCTCGAATAGAAGTCGGTGAAGCGCACGCCCTCGGCGGCGAGCCGGTCGAGGTTCGGGGTGCGGATGGCCCGCGCGCCGTAACTGCCGAGATCGCCGTAGCCGAGGTCGTCCGCCAGGATCACGACGACGTTCGGCGGGCGGTCCGCAGCGGCGGCGGCATCTCTGCGCCGGATGACCTGTTCCGGACGGACGGCGTCGCGGCGGGCGTCATGGAACGGCGCGGGGTCGATGTCCGCACGCAGGCCGGGCTCGAAGGATGGGCGGTCGGCGATCAGCAACCAGGCCGCCGCCGGCACGGCGACGGCGAGCAGCAGCAGCGAGCGGCGGGAGGGCAGGCGCATCGAGTCTTCCGGCGTTGGTCGGGTGCGCGGAAGTGGACGGTAACTGTTTTCCCGAGAATAGTGAAAATGCGATGCCGCCCGCGCCCGGCGCGGTGGTGACGGAAGCGGCCGCTCCGGTCACAGCCAGCGCTGGAACCAATCCGTCGCCAGCCTCGCGACCTGCAGCAGCGTACCGGGCTCCTCGAACAAGTGCGTGGCGCCCGGGACGATCTCGAGTCGGGCCTCGCAGGTCAGCTGCGCGAGCGCCGCCTCGTTGAGGCCGATCACGACAGGGTCGTGCGAACCCACGATGAGCAGGGTGGGGGCGGTCACCATCTGCAGCGCGGCGCCGGCGAGATCGGGGCGTCCGCCGCGCGAGACGATCGCGCGCACATCGCATTCCACGCTGGCGGCCAGCGCCGCGGCGGCGCCCGTACTGGCGCCGAAGTAACCGCGCGTCAGCGACCGCGCCCAGTCCTGCCCGTCGAGCCAGCGCGTCGCACCAGCGAGTCGCCGCGTCAGCAGGCCGATGTCGAATCGCAGGCTCGCGTCGAGACGATCGCGGCGTTCCTCGTCCGCGGTCAGCAGGTCGAACAGCAGCGTGCCGATCCCGCCGTCGACGATCTCCCCGGCGACATAGCGGTTGCGCGGACTGAGGCGGCTGCTGCCGCTGCCGTGGGCGAACAGCACGATGCCCGGCGCCCCGGGTGGCAGCCACGCTTCGCCGGCCAGGGTCGCGTCCGCGGTGTCGATGGAGACTTCGCGCGCTCTTGTACTCATGCCACGATTCCTCCGAAGGCGGCCTGCGCCTCGGCGCGCAGCTCGGCTTCCCGCCCTGCGTAGCGCGGCGAGAAATGGAACGGCACCAGCACGCCGACGCCGGCCTCATGGGCGATGGCGCCTGCCTGGCGTGCGGTGAGGTGACATTTGCGTCCGGCATCGTCGGAGTCGGCGTCGAGGAAGGTGCACTCGATGAAGAGCGCGTCGGCCCTCTCCGCCAGCGCCACGATGCGCTGCACATTCCCGGCGTGGTAGGCCACGTCGGTGACGTAAGCGAGCTTCTGGCCCGGCACCAGCTGCAGCGCGCGGCTGCGCAGCGTGCCGAGCGGGATCGGCCTCTCCCCGGTGCCGTCGATCGCCCGTGCCGAGATGATCGTTTCGTCGGGTGCCCCGGCCAGGAGCGCGCGCTTGGCTTCGCGCAGCCAAGGTCCCGGCTTGACCTCGAGGTCGACAAGCCGGTTGCGCCACACGTTGACGTGCATCGCTTCCTGGACTGCGAATGCGAGGCAGGGCGTCTTGTGGTCGAGCACCGCGCAGCGGACTTCGAATCCTGGCTCCGCCAGCAGCCGCCCGTCCTCCACGGGCACGGGCGTGCGGTCGCGCCGCGCGAATTGCTCGCGTGAATTGAAGGTCGCGCACCGCAGCCAGCCGTCCGTGGTGACCTCGTGCACCGCGAGGTCGAGGTCCACCGCGTAGTTCTCGACCAGGTTCCAGGTGAACGCCGACAGCTTGTGCTGCACCTGCTCGATGAATCGCTCGGGCCCGTACAGCGCGAGCGGCCGCTCGCGACCGAGGCACACGCGCAGCAGGCGGTCGAAGCCGACGAAGTGGTCCATGTGGGTGTGCGACACGAACACGTGGCTCGTGCGCAGCAGCTTGCGCGGCGGGACGGCCCCGATGTCGCCCAGGTCGAGGAGCAGCGCGCGGCGCTCGAACAGGATGTCGACGAACAGCGCCGGATCGCCGAACGGGCCGTTGACGAGCCGCGGCTGGAAGATCGGGCGCATGGCCCGATCTTCGGCCCGGTTCCGCCGGTTCCGCAGTCCGCAATGACCGCAGGTTCAGCTCACACGTAGCTGACGTAGCGCGGGTCGTACATCTGGGAACCCATGTACTCGACCAGGTCGTCGGGACGGTCGATCTGTGCGTATCCCTCGCGGAACGCCACCTCGGCCACCGCCGCCGCGATGTGAGCCGAAACGCCGCGCACGCGGTTGAGCGGCGGGTAGAGGCTGCCCTGCGCGAGATCGTCCTCGCTCGTGTGCTGGGCGAGCGCACGCGCCGCCGCCATGAACATCTCGTCCGTGACGCGCGTGGCGCGCACCGACACCACGCCGAGGCCCACGCCCGGGAAGATGTAGGAGTTGTTGCCCTGGCGCGGCACGAAGTGCCTGCCCGCAAAGTCGACCGGGTCGAACGGGCTGCCGGAGGCGAACAGCGCCTTGCCGCCCGACCACTCGTACGCCTGCGCGGCGGTGCACTCGGACTTCGAGGTGGGGTTCGACAGCGCAAACACGATCGGACGCTCGTTGAGGCGGGTCATCTCCTCGACGACCTCGCGCGTGAACATGCCGGGCGTCGCCCCGACGCCGATGATCGCGGTCGGCTTGAGCGCCTTGACCGCGCCGAGGAAGTCCGCCACTGGCGCGTGCTCGTGAGCGTAGGCCAGCTTGTGCTCCGCCAGGCCGCTGCGGCTCGCGACCACGAGCCCCTTGGAGTCCACCATCCAGCAGCGTGCGCGCGCCTGCTCGGGGGTGAGTCCGTCGTCCACCATCGCGGCGGACAGCAGGTCGGAGATGCCCGTGGCGGCTTCGCCCGCACCGAGGCACAGGAAGGTCTGCCCGGACATCGGCTTGCCGGTCACGCGCAGCGCCGAGAATATCCCGGCCACGGTCACCGAGGCGGTGCCCTGGATGTCGTCGTTGAAGCAGCAGATCCGGTCGCGATACCGGCGCAGCAGCCGGAAGGCGTTGTGGTTCGCGAAGTCCTCGAACTGCACGACAATGCCGGGGAACACGCGCTGCGAGGCCTGGATGAACTCCTCGACGATCTCGTCGAGCGCGTCGCCCGACAGGCGCCGCTGGCGCGTGCCGATGTAGAGCGGGTCTTCGAGCAGCGCCTGGTTGTTCGTGCCGACGTCGAGCATCACCGGCAGGCACAGGCGCGGATGCAGGCCGGCGCAGGCGGTATAAAGCGACAGCTTGCCGATCGGGATGCCCATGCCGTTGGCGCCCAAGTCGCCGAGGCCGAGGATGCGCTCGCCGTCGGTCACGACGATCATCGCGGCCTGGCGGTGCGGCCAGTTGCGCATCACCTGGCCGATACGCCCGCGATCCGCCGCCGAGATGTACATGCCGCGCGGCCGGCGGTAGATGTGGCCGAACTGCTGGCAGGCGAGGCCGACCGTCGGCGTGTAGATGATCGGCATCATCTCGTCCGGGTTGTCGGTGATCACCCGGAAGAAGAGCGCCTCGTTACGGTCCTGCAGCGCCTCGAGCAGGATGTACTTCTCGAGCGGCGATTCCAGTCGCCGGAAGTTCTCTAGCACCCGGGCGGCCTGCAACTCCTGCGTCCCGACCTGTGGTGGCAGCAGGCCGCGCAGGCCGAGGGCGTCTCGCTCCTCCTCGGTGAACGCGGTGCCCTTGTTCAGCGACGGGTCCTGCAGCAGCGCCGTCCCGCGCGGAAACCATGCCGGCAGCGGCGGAAGGGACGGGCGCTTGGGCTGCTTCGGCGACTGCATGGCGGGCTCCGGGAAGGTGCCGTCGACGGTCGAGCGTCGGGGCGTACGGGACTGCCGCGATGCTAGGGGGCGTCGCCGGCCTGTCAATCCGGAGGTATCCGTGGAGCGTGCGCGCCGCCACGGTCAAGGCGCCCGATCGAACGCGGCGTCGGATCTCCGGATCCGCTCAGTCGGTCGCCCGGCGGCCGATCGAGCGGCGTCGATCGGTGTTCGGCCACGGCTCGGGGCGCTCGTTGCGGTCGCGGGCGCGACGCGGTCCCGCGCGACGGTCGTCGTGATGGCGATAGGTGCAGCGGCAATCGGCCGGCGTCGCACACTCGGCGAGCGGCAGGCGCGGGGCCTCCGCCGACAGCAGGCGCACGCCCTGCAGGGCCTCTGCGGCCGGACAGGCGTGCTTTCCCGCGTTGACCGTTACGCAGTGGTAACGGAGCCCCGGCGTCTTCGTAGCCATGAACATCCCTCCGTGACGTGCAACCGGCCGACGCTCTGCGTCGCGTGAGCTACTTCATCTGCGACTGGCAGTAGTTCTCGATGCCGACCCGGCCGATCAGGTCGAGCTGAGTCTCCAGGAAGTCGATGTGCTCCTCCTCGGACTCGAGGATGTCCTCGAGCAACTCACGGCTCACGAAGTCGCCGACCTTCTCGCAGTGCGAGATCGCGTCCTTGAGGTCGGGGTGGGCGATCTGCTCGAGCTTGAGATCGCACGCGAGGATCTCCTTCACGTCCTCGCCGATCATGAGCTTGCCGAGTTGCTGCAGGTTCGGCAGCCCCTCGAGGAACAGGATGCGCTCGATCAGCTTGTCGGCGTGCTTCATCTCGTCGACGGACTCGTGGTGCTCGTACTCGCCGAGCTTCACCAGTCCCCAGTCCTTCAGCATTCGCGAATGAAGGAAGTACTGGTTGATCGCCGTGAGCTCGTTCTTGAGGATCTTGTTGAGGTGCGCAATGACGTCTGCGTCGCCCTTCATGACGAATTCCTATTTGTCCGGAAACTGGAACGGGCGGGGGCCGGAGCCCCGCTGTCACGAAGCCTGAGGGGCCCGGGACCGGGAATCAAGGGTTTCGTCGAGCACCTGGCGGGCACAGGGCTCGCAGGCGCCGCAGCAGGTGGCGACGCCGGTGCAGGACTGCAGCTGCTCGAACGAGCACACGCCTTCTTCGATGGCCTGGTGCAGGCGCTTTTCGGAGATGCCGTGGCAGACGCAGACGTACATGGCTTGACCCTCGAGCGCGATGCTAGCGGCGACGGGATCTAATTGCAAACCATTCGCATTTAAGTACATGCCGCAGTTACCCGGCGGCGTTTCGGCAACTTTCGCCCCGATCCCGGCGGCCCGGTGGCATCATCGGCGCCCCTTTTCGAGAGCCGGTGGCCCGAACGGGCAACCGGTTCGCGCTCCCCAGCCCATGACCCAGACGCCCGAGCCGCCGATCGACGTGAAGCGAGTCCTGATGGACCGTGCACTGCGTCATGCCGAGCGCGACGGCGCGCCTGCGGACCGGCCCCTGCTGCCGCGCCTCGTGGCCTTCCTGCTCGCACTGGTCGTGATGGGGGTGGTACTGCTGGCGTTCGACCGTTTCCTGGCGAGCGTGCAGCGGTTCCTCGCGCTGCCGGTGGTGGACCCGGAGCCGGCGACCACCGAGCCGATGCCTGCCTACGTCGTGCCCGAGGAAAAGCCCCCGACGCCCTAGCAACCCTCTTTTTTCTTCTTGCGCGGCGCGCCAGGCGCGACGGGCTGCGCAGGTCCGGCAGGGGAAACGAGCTTCGGCAGTGCAACCGCCGGTGCGGACGCCGCGGGAGCTCCGTCCGTCCGTGCCTCGCCGCCGAAGAATCGTGCCACGACGGCCGCACGTTCGAACCGCGCGCGTTCCTTCGGGCCGGTCTCGGCAGGCAGCGTCGGGAACAGCACCTCGTCCTTCCAGCCGTCGAGGCCGCCGAGCACGGTATAGACGCCCTCGTAACCCTGCGCCCGCAGCAGCAGCCAGGCTTGCGCCGAGTGAATGCCGCCCTCGGAGTACAGCACGATCTTCTGGTTGCGCTGAATTGGGTAGTCGTTCAGCGCAGGCAACTGGGCGTTCTCGGCGGTCGGGATGTGATAGCTCTCAAACTCGTCTGCGGTACGCAGGTCGATGAGGCGGTAGTCCGCGCGGCCCTCGACGATCCAGGCGGCGAGTTCCGTCGGCGTCACGTGATCGACTTCCTGCTCGACCACCAGCGCAAGCTCGCGAGCGTCGAGCTTCACGAATGGACCGCGGTGCGGCTGGCTGAAGAGCGCCAGCGCGCCGAGCACCAGCGCAGCGACACCAAGCTTCTGGTTGAGCGTCAGCTGCGGCAGCCTCATGGCTCGCTCCTGAACCGCCGCTCGACGAGCGTCGCACCCCAGAATCCCAGCACGGCAATGATGACGACGACGAACACGACGAGACCCCAGCTCAGCTCGAACACTTCGGGCAACGTGACCTGGCCCATCGGGTTCGCGTTCACGAAGCCCTGGATGGCCGGATACACCTGCGCGTACGCGAACGTGCCGGCGAAGATGCCGAGCGCGTAGAGCACGGCGTCGAACCGCCCGGTCGCGAGCGCTGCCACCGACGTGCCGGGGCAGTAGCCGCCGACCACGAACCCGACGCCGAGCACGAGCCCGCCGACGACCTGCGGACCCAGGTGTGTCGGCACCAGGTACACGAGGTCGAGGTCGAGCCAGCCGAGCCAGCCGAGGTAGGTGACGCCGAGCATCGCGGTGACGATCGCGGTGAACATCACCTTGAAGACCGACATGTCGTACAGGTAGAACTGCGCCGCCAGCTTGCGCGCACTGCCGAATCCGGCCCGCTCGAGGAAGAAGCCGAAGCCGAGCCCGAGCACGAACGCGACGAGCAGGGAGAACTCCTCGCCGAAGAAGCCGTACTTGTAGAGGGGAGTCATCATCGCCATTGCCACCGCATGAACCAGGCGACCGAATAGCCGCCCACGAACACCATCAGCATGAAGGCCCAGCTGCCGACATTGAGCAGCGCACCGCCGGTGAGCGCCTGGCCGCTGGTGCAGCCGCGGGCCAGGTGGGCGCCGAACGCCATGAGCATCCCGCCTGCGAAGGCACACAGCAGGCGGATCGCGGTCGACACGCGTGGGCCCTTCTCGACGGTGAAGCGGGCACGACCAGCCAGCAGACCTGAGAACAGTGCGCCAGCCGCGACCCCGACCACCTCGAAGACCAGCCATGCCTTCAGGGGATGCGTCGTGCCGTCGCCCAGGTAGTCCTGCATGTAGAGGTTGGCCTGAGCGTGCGCCGGCGCGACCAGGTTGACGAACCAGCTCAGCGTCGAGCTGAACGCGCCCGAGGCGCCGAGGCCGCGACCGACGAGCACGAAGGCCGCAAGTAGCACGAGGCCGAGCCCGATCCCGGCGAGGTAGGGATTGAGGTAGGGGGCGCCCGGCCCCGAACCCGCCAGTGGAGGCGCGCGAGGAGGATCAGGGAGTCTTGCGGTCACGTCGTTCCTCCGCAGGTGTGCCGGGTCGGGTGTTCAGGGCGAGATCCAGTGGCTGTACTGGCCCGCCGATACGATGACGAAGCGCAGCGCGAGGCCACCGGCCATCACGAGCACGGGTGCGACCAGCGTGTGGGGAATGCGGTGCGAGGCCATGAGCGTCTGGATCGCGAGCGGCAGCACGATGCCGAGGCCGACGACGAACACCCAGAACACCGCGGTGTACGGACCGCCGAGCAGCAGTGCCGCCGCATTCGCATGCACGGCGCTCGCGGTCGACAGGCCGATCAGGAACAGGCCGATCAGCAGCAGCTCGACTGCGAGAAAGACGTTATCGGCCCGCAACAGGGTCGCCTGGTCGCCCGGCTTGCGCGAGATGACGTGCGCAAACGCCGCGCCGGTGGAAAGGCCCGACACGAGAAACAGCGGCCCGAGCGCCGCGCTCGCCCACAGCGGACGGGCGCCGAGGCTCGAGAGCAGGATGCCCGTGTAGATGCCGAGGGCGACGCCGGTCACGATGTTCGCGTGGCCGAGCGTGCGGCTGGCGGTCGCCTCGCCGAGCCGCGCTGCGAGCCGCTTCACCGCGGGCCAGCGCTCGAGCCAGTCGCCGGGAATCGACACGAGCGCGCTGAGCGCCAGGACCGGGTAAACCAATAGCAGGATCCAGCCGCCCCATGACATCGGCGAGGCCGGCTGCAGCGTCAGGTACATGCGCCAGACGTAGAGCCTGTGCTCGAGGTCGAGGAACAGCGCTCCCATGCCGAGGCTGATGAGCAGCAGGCTCACCCACGGCAGGACGTAGCACACGCAGCCGTCGCCCGGCCGGCGGCCCTGTCGCATGAACCAGCCGGCAAGCACCATCGAGCCCGCGACCCAGCCGCCCAGGAACAGGTAGACGGGGATCTCCCAGCCCCAGACGTGCATCGTCGGGTCGATCATGGGGTTGTCGCGGGTGGTGACGAGCTCGAGCATCGCCTCACTCCAGGTAGAAGATGCGCGGCTGCGTGCCCGCGTCGGGCTTCAGGACGAAATGCCGCCGCGAAGCCAGCAGTCGATTGAGCCCGGAGCCCGGGTCGTCGAGGTCGCCGAAGTGCATGGCGTGCGTCGGGCACACGGCCACGCAGGCCGGCAGCTCGCCCTTCTCGACGCGGTGGATGCAGAAGGTGCACTTGTCCGCGTAGCCCTCCGGGTGGATGAAGCGTGCGCCGTACGGACAGGAGGCGAGGCAGGCCTTGCAACCGATGCACTTGCCGTGGTCCACCAGCACGACCTTGCCGGGCTCGTGCACGTGGCTCGCCCCCGTGGGGCAGCAGCTCACGCAGGGCGGGCGGTCGCAGTGGTTGCAGCGCTCGGAGGTGATGGTGAGCCGCAGGTCCGGCATCGTTCCCTCGAGGCGCTGGTTGATCCAGTCGCGGCAGAAACCGTCCGGGACGTCGTTCTCGACCTTGCACGCGACCACGCAGTCCATGCAGCCGACGCACTGGCGCGTGTCGATGACCATTCCGAAGCGCGCCACGGCTCAGGCTCCCGGCTCGAGGGTCACGAAGTTGACGTTCGCGCCGGTGCCGCCCATCAGCGGGTCGGTCGCGTAGCGCGTGATGAGCTGTGCGTCGCTCGCCCCCCGGCCGTAGGCGCTGCGCAGCCCGCGCGCCGTGTGCCCGAACCCGTGCACCATGTAGACGCACTCCGGTCGGATGGCCTCGGTGACCCGCAGCCGGATGCGGTTGCTCAGCACGCCGTCCTGGTTGCGCAGTCGCACGTACTCGCCGCTCGCGAGCCCGAGGCGCGCACCCACGCTCGCGTTCAGCCACAGCTCGTTCTCGTCCATAGCGTCGCGAAGGATCGGGTTTGTCTGGGTGCGGCTGAACGAGTGCACCGGCGCGCGGCCGAACAGCAGCCGGAACGATCCCGGCGGACCCGGTTCCGGTGCCTTGTAGCGGGGCACCGGATCGAAGCCCGCCGCCGCGAGCTGCGTCGAGTAGAACTCGATCTTGCCGGAGGGCGTGGCGAACTCGGCCGGCACACCGTCTTCGAAATACAGCGGTGCCGGCGGGCCCCTGACGAGTCCGCGCTGCTTGAGCTCGGCGAGGCCGAGGCCCGCGCCCTTGAGGCGGTGGTCGAGGTATTCCTCGATGTCGGTCCACGGGTAGTACGCATCGAGGCCGAGCTTGAACGCCAGCTCGCGGGCGATCCACCAGTTGGGCTTCTGGTCGTGCGGCGGCGGGACCACGGGCTGGCGCAGTGCCACGAACGGCTCGCGGAACAGCTCGACGTTGATCTCGTCGTAGCGCTCGAGGTAGGTCGCCTCGGGCAGCACGACGTCCGCCCAGCCGGCGATCTCCGAGGGAATCACGTCCACCACCACCATCAGGTCGAGGCGCTCGATTGCGCGCAGGGTTTCGGCTTCGTTGGGCAGGGCGTGGATCAGGTTGGTGGCGTACACCATCCAGCCCTTGACCGGGTAGGGCTCGCCCGTCCGCGTGGCCTCGCGGATGCCCGTGGTGATCGCCTCGCTCGCGAACGGAAAGCGCTGTCCGGGGTTGTCCACCTTGCCGCGCGCGGAGGCCGGATAGGGTGGATACGGATAGTCCGGCACGTCCATGCTCGACGGGTAGTAGAAGCCGCCCTTGCGACCCCAGCTGCCGAGCAGGGCGTTGAGCAGCGCGATGGCACGGCCGCGCTGCGCGTCGTCGCCGTACCAGGTCGTGCGGCGGCCCGGGTGCACGAGCGTCGCGGGACGGTGGCGGGCCATCAGGCGCGCCGTCTCGCGGATGGTCTCCGGGGCGATGCCAGTCTCCGGGTAGGCCCACTCCGGCGTGCGGGAAGCGATCTCCGCGCTGAAGTGATCGAAGCCGAAGCCGTGCTTCTCGACGTAGTCGCGGTCGTACAAACCTTCCGTCACGAGCACGTTCATCCACGCGAGCAGCAGTGCGAGGTCCGAGCCGGCCTTCACCGGCAGGTAGTGCCGGGCCTTGCTCGCCGCGATCGAGAAGCGCGGGTCGGCGACGATGATGGCCGCCCCCGTCGCAACGGCGTCGGCGAACTCCTGGACCTGCGTGTTGTGCATGTTCTCGCCGAGGTGCGAGCCGATCAGCACGAGACAGCGTGCATTCGCGATGTCGGTGCGCTCGGGCGATCCGACCCCCTCGCCGAAGGTCAGTTCGAAGCCGACGTCGCGCGGACCGCGGCACTGCGCGAAGGAGGGTGCGGCGATGTTGGGGCTGCCGTAGGCCTTGAGGGTGTGCTTCAGGAACGTGCCGCCGATGCCGTGGCTGAACAGCGCCATCGCCTCCGGTCCGTGTTCCGCCTTGATCTGCTGCATCCGCTCGGCGACGAAGCCGAGCGCTTCATCCCAGGTGACCTCGACCCACTCCTCGCCGCCGCGGGCCTTGCGCCGCATGAGCGGGGCGCGCAGGCGGTCGGGGTCGAAGTGGGCGCCGACGCCCCCTGTTCCTCGCGGGCAGAGCCGACCGCGCGAGAGCGGGTCATCGGGGTGCCCCGTGATCTTCCACAGGCGGCCGTCGCGCACGTGGGCGAGAGCGTTGCACTTCCAGAAGCAGATGTCGCAGTACGTGGGTACTACCCGCGTCTCGCCGGCCGCCGGCTGGCGTCCCATGGCCCCGAGCCGACCGCTCGTGCCGGCGGCGATGGCCGCGGCACCCGCACCGAAGCCGGCGATCTTCAGGAAGCGCCGTCGCGAGATGCGATTCATCGAGTGCCGTCCGCCTGCGATCTATTAGAAATAACTAATTTATCGTAGCGGTCCGTCCGGCAGGTCGCCTCGGTAGATTCCCTTACGGCTGCCGGGCTGCGAGCCCGGCGGCCACGCGGCTCAATCCGCGCCAGCGGGAGGATCGAGGTCTTCGTCCCAGCCGGGCTCCGGCGGCGGCACCTTCGCAAGCCACTCGCGGATCAGCCGGACGTGCTCCCGCTCGTCCTCCGCCATCTCGCGCGCTGCTGCCCGGACCGCGTCTGGCACCCGCGCGGCTGCTAAGCGCTCGAAGAACTCGACGGCCTGTTGCTCGTTGTGCTCGGCCAGCTTGAGTGCGTGGTAGGGCTGCATCAGGTAGTGCAGCTCGCCGTAGTCCGTGGTCTCCGGGCCCTCCGGTGTGGTCCAGCGGAACACGGCCGCCGCGGGCGGGCTCGTCCACCCCATCC
>Ga0209391_10001064_pt1 | contig 14005 bp, 15 predicted proteins | sample PPLLak3March2015_FD_187246 | JGI IMG/M metagenome (GOLD analysis project Ga0209391, IMG submission 187246) | Freshwater sediment microbial communities from Prairie Pothole Lake near Jamestown, North Dakota, USA - PPLs Lake P7 Core (1) Depth... | ecosystem: Environmental > Aquatic > Freshwater >... | reverse complement strand
CGCGACCGATTGAGAATTGCCTGTATCTTTCCTGGTCACCCTTCCCGCCGTTGATATCGCCAAAGTAGTTCCAGATCCGCACGACACTATGGTGCCGCGAAACTTTGAGGGCGGTGAAAAGTTCAATGTAGGTTTGTCGCGTCAGCTCCCTCAATGCAGTCCGATCTGTCTCGGTTTTCTGGACAACGGCCGCAGTGTAATGCTCACACTCGCCCAGCCGAACGCCGAGTCTGCTGCTGTATTCGACTGCTCCGTGATACCACCAACCTTCGAAAACTGCCGCGCACCCGATTGGGCGAAGCCCGATCCGTGCAATTTGCTGATTGCCTGCGCTGGTCGCAGCTTCGCCAAACCAGAACCCGAGCAGCAGGCGGGCGCTATTCGGTGGGTGAGGGATCGCAGTGTCCTGCGTGATCTGCAAGCGTCCGCTGCCGATCACGCGAACATCGGTTTTCTTTGGGTTCATCAATGCTCTTTCTGGAAAGCGTTGCAGTTGGGCATTTTCAGGCGACAAACTATCATATAATCAACCCTCGATAAGTAGCTTAGCCAAAAAGACTGCGACTCCTATGAGCAATCAGACGGAACAGGAAGCCCGGTTGGCACAGTTGATCGTCGAAACGCTGAACCTCGAGGACATTGCAGCGGCCGAAATCGACCCCTCGGCCCCCCTGTTCGGGGAAGGTCTCGGCCTGGATTCTATCGACGCTCTGGAGCTTGCGCTGGCGATCTCCCAGCACTACGGCGTGCAAATACGAACCGAAGACGACGACGTCGAGCAGGCGTTCAGCACCCTCGAAAGCCTCAACAGATTCATCGCTGAGAGAATGCCCTGAGCTCCATCCCGTTGATCGACCTTGCCGGAAAATACCACCGTTAGCGGTCCGCCCGAGTGAAGGCCTCCACGCACTCACCGATTACCACCCGAGCCCCGGGTGAAATCATTGCCTGGAACGGTTCGGCCCCGATCGTTCGCGAGCAGTTCTTGGCCATAGTCGAGCACATTTCGCAGCAGCTTCCGGCCGGCGAGTACGCGTTCAATCTGTGCAGCAATCCCGTACATTACCTTTGCGGATTCTACGCGACGATTCGCGCCGGCCAGTGCACACTGATGCCGCCGAATCGGCTCGAATCGACCCGCGCGGAGATCCGCGAGGACTTCGGGGCGAGTTACGTCATTGCCGACCGTGGCGCGAGTGACTTTGATATGCGGAGTGCGCTCAGAAAGGCGCTTGCATTTTCGATCGCCAGCGCATCCTGCCCGCAAATTCCGGAAGATCAACTGTGCGCCGTTGCCTTTACGTCCGGCTCAACCGGGCGTCCCCAGCCGAACCGCAAGTACTGGCGCACACTGCGGATTGGCAGCCTGAGCAATGCCCGCATGATGCTGCGGGGAATCCCGTTCCCAGCGTCCGTCCTGTCCACGGTGCCTCCACAGCACATGTGGGGCCTCGAAACCTCGATACTGCTGCCCGCATTCAGCAACGTGTCGATTTGCGGCAAGTCGCCCTTCTATCCGCTGGAAATCAAGGAGGCGCTCGAGGAATTACCCGCTCCGCGCGTGCTGGTGTCCACCCCGGTGCATCTGCGGGCCCTGCTCGACTCGGGGCTGGAATGGGTGGCCATCGAACGGATACTCTGCGCCACCGCCCCGCTGACGGTCCAGTTGGCGGGCGAATTGGAGGAGGCGTTGCACACTGCCGTCCTGGAGGTTTTCGGATGCAGCGAGTCCGGCATACTTGCCTCGCGCCCAATCACCCGCCAGGAGCAGTGGGATCTGGCGGACATTTTCGAACTCGACATCATCGACGGACAGGCCAGGATCACGGGCGAGCATTTGCCGGACGCGGTCTATTTGCAGGACGTGATACAAAAGCTGTCCACTCACGAGTTTCGCTGGCTTGGAAGGCACCAGGACATGGTGAACATCGCCGGAAAGCGCGCCTCTTTGGCCGATATCAACCGCCGCCTGCTCGATATAGAGGGCGTGCAGGACGGGGTCGTTTTTTTTCCCGGTGAGGCGGACTCGAGGCTTGCGGCCATGGTGGTGGCGCCCGGGTTTACCGCCCGAAGGATCCTCGATGCCTTGCGCCTGCAGCTCGACGCTGTATTCCTGCCGCGACCCCTGCTGATGGTTGAGCGTTTGCCGCGGGCCGAGTCCGGCAAACTGCCGAAAAGCGCGCTGCTCGAGTTGTTCGCGAAATCGCACCGCAAGCGGAATGATCGATGTTCCTGAAGCCTGCCCAGCTCGCGGCCCTGGCTGTGGTGTCGTGGCTTGGCACGGGCGCCATGGCTCACGCCCTCGAACTGAGCGAAGTGCTGGAACGAACCCGGGTCTCGCCACCCGGGCGGGTAGCGTTCCGGGAGACCCGCTACAACCCGCTGCTCGAGGAACCGATGGAGTTCACCGGTTACCTCGAATACCCGCGGGCCGGGCAGTTGCGGAAAGTCGTCGAGTCGCCATTCCAGGAATCCATGCTGGTCGACGGCGATACAATAGAACTCGTGCGCGCGGGCCGGACGCAGCGCGTCTCTCTGAGAAATCGGAAGTCGATCCTCAGGATGCTGCAGAGCATCGAGTCCTTGCTGGCGGGCAACATCAGCGTGCTCGAAGAGACCTTTGAGCATGAACTGAGTGGCACGGAGGACAAGTGGCGCTTGCGCCTGACGCCGACCGCGAAAAGCCTGGCAAAACAGCTCGATCAGCTCACCGTTTGCGGCGGGCTAGGCACGATCGACAAGATCCGCTTCGACATGCAAAACGGCGAGTGGCAGCATCTCGAAATCATCCACACCGCGTCCGAGCCATGAGGTCACCTGGCGCAGAAATCTGGAAGCACTCGCTGCCGTGGTTTGTTTTGATAGCGGTTGCCGCGCTCGTGCTGGCCTGGCGGCTGCAATTGAGCTTCGACCTGAGCCTGTTCCTGCCCCGCTCGAATGACCTGACCCAGAAGATCCTCCTGAAGCAGATGGCGAGCGGACCCGGCTCCCGCTTCATTCTGATCGGCATCGAGGGTGACGACAGCGCGGGCCTGGCAATGGCGAGCGACCGCCTGAAGGACTCGCTGGCCGCCGATCCGGAATTTCTCCAGGTGCAAAACGGACTGCCGCCGGATGAAGAAGCGTCCATCCCGCCGGTAATCGTGGATCATCGTTTCGTCCTGGCCGACCTGGACTACAGCGAAGACGCCCTGCGCCAGGCCCTGGAGAGCCGGCTGCAGGACCTGGCGTTCGCAGGCGGCCCCCAGCTCATCGAGCTCATCGCGGAGGACCCGTTTCTCTCCGTGCTCGACATCCTGCAACAGCTAACCCCGGTGGAGTACATCGGCGACCGGTGGTTCAGCGCCGACGGCCAGGCCGTGTTGATGGCGGAGACCCGCAGCGCGGCTACTGACATCAGCGCGCAGACTCAAGCCATTGAAAAGATCAAGAGTGCCTTCGCCTTGCTCGGGCCGGCCAGCCCGTTGCAATTGGAACTCACCGGTTTCGGTGCGTTCGGCGTCGAACTTCAGCGCACCATCCGCAGCGAAGCAACCTGGCGCAGCATCACGGCTACCCTGATGATCATGCTGGTGGTGGCCGTCGCTTATCGCAGGACGCGCATGGTGTTGCTGGCCGCAATCCCCCTGGGCGTCGGCGCGCTGTTTGGCTTGGCCGTGGTCGCGCTGGCCTTCCACGAAGTGCATGGGATAACGCTGGCATTCGGTTTCACGTTGCTGGGCATCGCCATAGATTATCCGCTGCACCTCTTCAGCCATGCGCGACTCGCGCCGCCGGCGACTGCCATGGAGCGAATCTGGCCGACCGTCCGCATCGGAGCGCTCAGCACCTTGATGGCGTACGTGGCCATCATGCTGGCGGGATCGAAGGGCCTCGCCCAGCTCGGGCTGTTCACGGCCGGTGGCCTGGTGGCGGCCATCGCGGTGACGCGCTATTGGCTGCCCCACCTGGTCAGGCAGACAAACACGCGTCCTCCGGCCAGCCCTGCTGCATCCGGACGGGCACAATTACTCATCTTGCCCGCTATAATCGTGCTCCTGGGCTCGCTCGCAGCGGCGAGCGTCGTTTCATCCGGGGATTTGTGGGAAGACAGCCTGGCCAGCCTCAGCCCGGTGCCCGCGGAACGCTTGTTGCAGGACCAGCAGCTCCGGTCGGCGCTCGGTGCGGCCGACCTGCAGTACCAATTGGTCCTGCAGGACAGTGACCTGGAGTCACTGCTGAGCAGGAACGAGCAGCTCGAAAGCCGGCTTGCCGAGGCGAAGAGCGCCGGCGTGCTCGCGGGATGGCAGTCGGTGAGCGCTCTGCTGCCCAGCCGCGAATTGCAGCAGTTGAGACGGGACCGTATACCCGAGCAGCTTGAACTCGAACGGCGTTTGGACGCGGCGGCAAAAAATCTTCCGTTTCACGAGCGCGCCTTTGATCCCTTTCTGGCCGCCGCCGGGAAGGCGCGAACGGCGCAAGCGCTGACGCCGGCAGACTATCGCGGCACGCCGTTTGCTGCGTGGCTCGACGCGCACCTGTTTCAAGTCGATGAGGTCTGGGTCTCACTGACCTTTTTGGTCAATCCGGACCCTGCAGCGCTCGGCAAGCGGGTCGCAAGCTGGGCGCCTGGGCCCGTATTGGTTGACGTCAGCCAATCTTCGGATGGCCTATTACGGGCGTTCAGGAACGGCACCATTCGCGCCGTTTCCATCGCCGCTCTGCTGATGGTCGGCCTACTGCTGCTGGATCGCCACCGGCCCCGCCGCATCCTGTGGTTGGCATTGACCGTCGCTGCGGCGCTTGCCGTGACGATCGCCTGCGTTACCCTGATGCACGAAAAGCTTACGGTGATCCACCTGATCGGGCTATTGCTCGTGTTTGGCCTGGGCCTGGACTATGCCCTGTTTTTCAGTCGCGACGAATCAGCCGCGGAGCGCGGATGCACACGGCACGCGCTGCTCGCGTGCTCCGCGTCGACCGTCCTGGCATTCGGGATCCTGGGTGGCTCTTCAATTCCCCTGCTGAAAAACCTGGGTGTTACGGTGGCCATCGGCTCGGCCGCCAGCTTCCTGCTGGCGTGGGCCGGCCGCAGCCGGGCAACCCGGGATCTCAGCCGAGCCGCTGCCTGAGGTCGCCCAGTTCGTCAGTTGGATAGGAGCGCCCGGCCTGCTTGCCATCCAGTAATTCCAGTAGTGCGGGCGCGAGGCCTTCGAGCGTTTGTGCGTTGCTGGCCAGTTCACGGTCGACCGAACCTTGCGGCTCGACGAGATTGCGGTTGAGGCGCACGAGCACCGGAATCCGGCACTGGTCGAAAAACCGCCCCTCGCCCGGACTTGCCAGGCGCTGACCGGCACGCTTCCGGAAGGCGCCTTGAACCGACAGGTTCAGCTGCTGCAGGCGCGTCAATACGGGTTCCAGCCGCTTGACCGTGGGCAGGTCGGTCATGCAACCGCGGAAAAACAGCAGTGCCAGGACAGACCAGTAGTAGGCGAAGTCCCAGGTCGATTTCAGAGCCATCAGGCGGGCATCGCCAAATCCCGGATAAAGGTCTCTGTAAAGGCTCATCGTGCTCGAAAGGAAGGAGCGGTAGATCTTCTCGAATACCATTGACTCGAACTGCAGCTGCGCGGGAGTCCTTTTCCTGGTGATCAAGTCAGCGATGAAGGTATTGCTGATCGCAATGAAATCCGTCCCCGGCGAATAGAATGGATCAGCGAACACGCCGGCTTCGCCGCTGAGCGCCCAACCCTTTGGCGACCAGAGCTGGCCGCAATCATTGGCAAAGTTCCTGAGCATGCGGAAGTCCATCAGGCTGCCCGCATGGGGCCGAAGGCGCTCGTGGCACACAGGCTGCTTTTCCTCGAGCCAGCGCAGACTCTTGTCGAAACTGTTGTAGTCGCCGGCCGGGTGCATCGCCGAATCCGCGACAATGCCAATGCTCGTGCGATCCTCCCTGAGCGGGATGATCCAGACCCAGTAACCGCTGCCCATCAGGTGATTGGTGGAATGACGCCGGTTCAACTCGAGGCAGCGACCCTTCCAGCTCGTGTCGCCGGACCAGTCGTCCACCTGCACGGGATGATCCAGGCGGAACCAGGCGGCGCTGACCCGGTGCGTGCTTTCCCGGTTCAGTTTCATCTGCCGCTTGAGAACGCTGGCGCGCGAAGCCGCGTCAACGACCCAGGTGCATTCGAGCTGGGCGGAGCCCCCCCCGTGCTCAAAGAAAATCCTGTTTTTGCCGCCACCTTCAGCCAATTCGACTTTGCGGACCACGGCGCCAGGCAGGAGCCGCACGTCCTGCGCCACGGCGCGCGCGGCCAGGTCGTTTTCCAGGCGCCCGCGATCGATTTGGTAACCCGGCACGGCAAGCAGACGGCTCGCGCCCAGCTCATCCGCCCGCGCCAGGTCGTCATGGTTGCCACTGCCGAAGAAGAAGCGCAGGCCGAACTTCCTCAGTTGCGTGTCCTGCAACAGTTTCGCCGCGCCGATCGTGTCGGCGAGGTAGTGGGCGCCGATTTCGACGGTCGACTCGCCCACTTTATGCGCTGCGTCGGGCATCGGCCAGTTATTGCGTTCGAGGACGGCGATGTCCAGCGAGTCATCCAGCGAACGCAGCTGTAACGCCAGGGTGAGCCCGGCCAGCCCGCCACCGATGATCGCGACGTCCGCCACGGCTACGGGTCCGGCGGGGCAGGCCGGCATCAGCAAGTCTCCCGCTGAAGTCTCAGCTGCAGCGACAGCCGTGGCGCGACGGGGAAACTCAGGTTCACCTCACCGCTGAAAGGGGTCAGCGCAGCTGCCAGCAGCGGCAGGATCCGCGCGCTGGCGTTGCCCGCAAGGCCGTCCGGCGACCGCGGGGGCAGGTCCGGCCAGTCGGCCTCTGTCGGGGAGGTGGTCAGCCGGCAGCGCACGAGCGCGCGAGCGCTGGCGCCCGGGGGAGCGATCAGCAAGGCGGCCGCAAAAGTGGCGGCGCCGGGACAAATATATTCGAACGGGACAGGCGGGGCGGCGTCCTGCACCACGACGAGCACCGGCGTTCGCTCTACCGCAAGCTGCGCCGCCGCCTCGAGCAGGGCAATTGACGAACTCAGTTCGAACGCGGCGATCGCGTTGGCCGGCGCGTGGCTTGCCGTGGCGATCGACCAGTATCCAACCGCTGCGTTGTGGACCGAGTTGTGGAATCGGGTCGGTGAAACCAGCCGCGGGGACTCTGCGAGCACACGGCAGATGTTGTCCGTCGTTTCCATATCGCTCATCTGCGAGGCGAACACGGTCGCGGGACGGTTTGGCTCCATGCCGGCCATCCTGCACGCCTGCTGCATCACCTCGACCGCCATTTTCACGAACTGCGGCGCTCTGCGGCGTTCCCGGGGCGGGATCAGTTCAGGCTGCAGACTCACGGAATCCGGCCACAGGCCGGATTCGAGCCCCGCAACCAATTCCTCCGCATTGGCAAAACGCTCGCTCCAGGCACCGATCCCGCAAATGTCGAATTCAATCACGCAATGCCTCGAATACCAGGGCGGCGTTGTTACCCCCGAAGCCAAAGGAATTGGACATGGCGTACTTTACGCGGCCATGCCGATTCTCCAGCTGAACCGGGAACTCGAATTCGGGATCGACGGTCAGGCAGTTCAGGGTTCCGGGAATGAGACCGGTTTGCATGGCGTCCAGCGTTATCACCGCCTCCAGTATCCCCGCTGCGCCGAGTGTATGCCCGGTCCACCCCTTGGTTGAACTCGCTCGGGTTTCAGCGCCGAAGCGGCTCGCCAGAACGCGCGTCTCCACGAGGTCATTGGCCCTGCTGGCCGTCCCATGGAGGTTGATGTATTCGACTTCGTCAGCGGCCAGGCCGGCGCGCGCGAGGGCTGCGTCGACTGCCGCAAGGGCGCCCAGGCCGTCCGGGTGAGGGTGTGACATGTGGTACGCATCCGAGCTCTCACCGTAGCCGATCAGCGCCAGCGTTGCTTCCGAGCCCGCTTCGAACCGCGTAATGATGGCGTAGCCTGCGGCCTCGCCAATATTGATCCCGCGTCGATTGACGTCGAAGGGGCGACAGGGTTCGGAAGACACCAGTTCCAGTGAATTGAATCCGTATAGGGTGCTCAGGCAGAGGCTGTCCGCCCCCCCGACAAGCACCGCATCGACCAATCCGCACTGCAGCCAGCGCGCCGCAGCAGAGAAAACCTTGGCACTGGACGAACACGCCGTGCTGATGGTCATCGAAGGCCCGCTCAGGCCGGCGAGCTGCGCTACCAGAATGCTCGGGGAATGCAGATTATGCACTTCCGGCTGGCGATACTCCGGAGGCATCCGGCCACTTTCGTCCAGGCGCCGGTAAGCCTCTTCGGTCCGACCGATGCTGGACGTGCTCGTGCCCATGATCGTGCCAATCCGGTGAGTGCCGAATTTCTCAACGCAGCGGACCAGGGCGTCCAGCAACCCGTCCTGCTGCAGGGCGAGCCATGCCAGGCGATTGTTACGGCCGTCCAGGTGCGCGACCTCGCTGGGCAACTCGGTGGAATTGATCTGCTCTACGCGGCCGATCCAGGTGCCGAGGTCGCAGTTTTCGAGGTCGTTCTCCCTGAGGCCCGAGCGCCGCCCGGCCAGCGCCTGGCGCAATTCGCTCAACCCAACGCCCGCTGCGGACGTGGCCGTGTAGCCTGAAATGGAGAAGCGCATGCCCGCTGTCCTGGAAAGGTGACTCGGAGTATACGGCGCGGTTGCTGCCTCACCAAGGGCGCGCTTGTTTTCCGTCCAGCACGTGAACGGCCGTGACCGCTGGCTTCATGGTCCGCACGACCAGCGCAGCGTGAACATCCTCGGCGACCTGCAGGTAGAAGCCGTGCCAAGTACCTGGCTTTCCATTGCCACCGCCGGCTGAGGCGGCATACAGCCCTTCGAATTCCGGCCCTGCGGGCGAGAACAGGCGTCCTTTCCTGCTCTTGGTGTACGCCTCCCACATTGTCCAGCGGCGGTAGAAATCCGCGTATGTGTCAGCCCGCGGTTTCCAGCCCATGAATTCCGCGAGTTTGGCCGTGTCCCTGCCGGGTCTCTCCTGTTCGATATCCACGCCGACAGCGGCGGCCGTCGACAAGGCGGCGGCCGCCCATTGGCCTGCATGACTTGCGCTGACGTCGAGACAGGGGTCAGAATCGTCGCCGCGTTCCAGAAACGGCGCCCCTGAGGCGCGATGCGACAAATACCATGCCCCGGCCCTGCCGGGATAGGAAATGGCCAGTAAGTGCTCGAGCAAGCGCGCACCATTACGCCGCTGCTGGGGGCGGTCGGGCTTCTTGGCGCCGGTGGAGCCGATAATGAGTCGCACCAGCGGGATGGAGCGTGATTCGACAACTGCCGCAATTTCGAGGGTTGCGATTTCCTCCAGCCGGTCCGAATTCCCGAGCAGCGCTACTTCCGGGTCTGCAGGCATGGTAACTTTGGATTTGCCGTAAAAGCCATTCTTGCTCTTGAGTATAGGGTAATACAGTCGAGCGGATGACCGGATTTGAGGCAGAAGATCAATAAGCTTTGGCGACTTTTCGGAACGGGGTTGAGCTTCTCCGCTTTCGGACTTGGCGGCCTGGTTATCGGTTTTCTCGTCTTTCCCCTGGTCTTGATCATTATCCAGGACCCGATACGGCGCCAAGCGGCGGCGCGGCGCATCGTTGGAAAGTCGTTCGGCGCCTTTGTCTGGTTAATGAAGACCCTGGGTGTACTATCCTATGAAATCACCGGAAGCCGGCAAGCAGTCCCCGCCGGAAACTGCCTCATCATAGCCAATCATCCCACACTGATCGACGCGGTATTCCTGATGTCGCTGTTCCCGTATGCCGATTGCGTAATCAAGTCCGCAATCTGGCGCAACCCCTTCACCCGCGGGGTAGCTACCGCAGCCAACTACATTCCCAATGACGGCGGGGCCGAATTAATCGAGAAATGCACTACAAGATTGCGTGACGGCGCCATATTGATCCTGTTTCCCGAGGGCACCAGGACCACGCCGGGCAGCCCCTTGCAGCTGAAAATAGGGGCTGCCGCCATCGCCGTTCGCGCCCATGCCCAGCTCCTGCCCATCATCATTACCTGCCAACCGCTGACGCTCTACAAAAACGATGCCTGGTACAACACGCCTCTGCGGAAACCCCATTTCCGGTTCGAGGTTCTGCCCCCCCTGGCGCTCGATGACCTGATCCCGCCGGAGTTGGGCCAACGTCAGAGGCAGCGCTCGCTCAACCGGGCGCTCACCAGCCTGTTCCAGGAACGGCTGGCTTCTGCTATCTGATCTCGACGTTCGCGGATGGCAGGATTATCATTGCGACAGGGGCGCACGGGTACGCAGGAAATTGAACGGGTCCAGTGCACAGATGACAAAAGAACAATTATTCGAACAAATCAGGCACATTCTGGTAGACCGGTTCGAGGTTGAGGAGTCCTTGATTTCCATGGACGCCAATCTCTACGAGGAACTGGAAATCGACAGCATCGATGCGGTCGACCTGCTGGCCTACCTGAAGGAAGTTACCGGCAAGAAGATACCTCCCGAACAGTTCAAGGAGGTCCGGACCATCGAGAACGTTATCGATACGATCCTGGCTTCATGAGTTCGGGCAGTGTTTTTCGCGCCATATTCTTCGTTCTCCTAGCGCTCTACCCTTTCATCGTCTTTGTTGGCATCCAGCACCTGCCGATCGGCTTTTTCGGCACGATGCTGGCGCTGGTGCTGCTTCTCAGGGCCAGTGTCATGCGGCCGGCGGAGCGGCGCGCCATACTGCCCGTGCTGATTGTCTATGTGACCTATGCGGCCATCACGGCCCTGAGCGGCAGCCAGCAACTGTTGCTGTGGTACCCCGCCGTAATCAATTTCTCACTCTGCCTGCTGTTCGCGCTGTCGCTACGGGCGAACGAGTCCATCCTGCTCCGCCTCGTGCGGGCGAGAAACATGAGGCTAAGTGTATATGCACCAGCCTACTTGCATCGCCTCACCGCCGTGTGGGCGGTTTTCTTCCTGCTGAATGGCTCGATGGCGATTTTGACCGGCGCGATTTCCTTGAAAGCGTGGGCCCTCTACAATGGGCTCATTGCCTATCTTCTGACCGGCGCACTGATGGGTGGCGAACTGCTCTTTCGCTGGTGGTATAAACGCAGTAAGGGTGTTTGATCTCTTGGGGGCCCGTGTGCAGGACACCGAACCCGTAATTTCGGCGCGATGACCATTCAATCTATCGCCAAGCAACTGAAGCGATCGGGTTTCTTCTCGGATGTTCAGATCTGCCAACCCAATTCGCCCCGATCGGACCTGGAGGTTGTTTTGAGTACTCCCGGGCACGACATGCTGGCGCGGCTCGGGATGGACGGCTTTTGTTGCGAGGTCTCGCGGGCGGTCCCGGAGTGCGGTCAATGGGGCGCGGCGTGGGCTGTTCAACCCCTGGGCGAGCATATCTGGCCGCGCGAAGCGCTGGAGCGGCCCCACGGAGTTCCCCGGGTGCTTTCGCACCTGCAGGACGCCGGGGTGCATCGCTTGCTGCTGGAGGTGACGCCGGACCTGTGCTGGTTCCAGGGGCATTTTCCGGGGAAACCCATCCTGGCGGGCGTCGTTCAACTCCATCTGGCAGCCATGCTTGCAGGGCACTTGTTCGGCCTGGCCGGGCACCCCCGTGACGTGAGCAGGCTGAAATTTCAACATTTGGTCACCCCGCCGCGAGTCCTGGAGCTTTCTCTCCAGAACCCGGCCGATCACCAGGTTCATTTTCGCTATGCGGCCGAGGGAAAAGTGCACTCGCAAGGACGCATGAACTTCGCGGAACGCCTGCGGTGAAGCTCTGCATCGTGATACCCCACTACGACCACGTCGATCAGTTCACGACCATGCTCCCGCAGCTGGCACAGCAGAATCTGCCGCTGCTTGTCGTGGATGACCACAGCCCCGCCGGTTCATTCGCCCGGCTGGAAACAGCCGTCGCAGCCAACGTCCCGGGCGCGACCCTCATCCGACTGGATTTCAACCAGGGTAAAGGGCGGGCGGTTAGGGTCGGGCTCAGTGCCGCCCGGGAGGCCGGCTACACCCATTCGGTGCAGCTCGATGCCGACGGCCAACACGACCTCGCCGAGATTCCGGTCCTGGCAGCAGAAGCGGAGCGTTATCCAGGGCATATCGTCTGCGGTCAGCCGATCTTCGACCAGGACATCCCGGCCGTTCGATACTACGCTCGCTACATTACCCTTGCCCTGAGCCGGGTGGAGAGCATAAGCACGGAAATACGCGATGCAATGTGCGGGTTCCGCGTCTATCCACTGGACCAGACCCTGGAACTATGCGAGGGCGCCAGGCTCGGATCGCGGATGGATTTTGACACCGAAATCCTGGTCCGAGCGATATGGGCGGGCATGGGTTTGCGGTTTGTGCCAGTGCACGTGGCCTACCCGGAGATGGGCGTATCTCATTTTCGCTATCTTCGCGACAACCTGCTCATTAGCTGGATGCACACTCGTCTGCTCGTCGGAATGCTGACGCGCCTGCCGTTCCTGATGCTGCGTAAATGGCGGACACGTCGAAGAGCGTGAGGCTGCACTGGGCCAGGATCAGGGAAGCGGGTGCCCGCAGCGGCATGCGGATCATGATATTCATCAATGCCGTCTTTGGCCGGGCGGTATTCAAGTTGGTCCTGTACCCGGTCATGGCCTACTTCTATCTGCGTCGGGGCGAGGCCAGGCGTTCGTCGATCGAATACCTGACCCGGGTGAAGCGTCAGTATCCCGGAATCTTCGGCAAACAATCCGTGTTGAAGCTGACCTTTCTGCACTTTCTGACCTTTGGCGATCTTCTGCTCGACAAGTACCTGGCCTGGGTAAAATCCCCGCCCACCCCAGCCATGACGCCAGCCACGGAGGAGCGGCTGTTCCGGTTGATCGATGGCAAGCAGGGCTGTCTGGTCCTCGGCTCCCACTTCGGCAACCTGGAATACTCCCGGGGCATCGCAACACGGCATTCCGAGACGGTCATCAATGTCCTGCTCTACGATCAGCATGCGGCAAAGTTCGCCGGGCTCATGGCCGAATCCGAGCCCACTTCGCGCCTGCACCTAATCCAGGTCACCGACCTCGATGTGGCGCTGGCCCTGGATCTGAAGGAGCGGGTAAAAAGGGGTGAATGGGTCGTTATAGCGGGTGATCGGGTGCCCGTAGGGGAAAGTTCACGCGTCTGCAGGGCGCCGTTCCTGGGTGAGGAAGCCCCCTTCCCCATCGGGCCCTACGTGCTTGCCGCCCTGTTGGAGTGCCCCGTCTACCTGTTTTATTGCTACCGGGCGGACGATCATTATCATATGGGACTCGAGTTGTTTGCGGATCGCATAGAACTGCCGCGGGAGCGCAGGAACAGTGTTATCGAGCAGCACGTGCGGCACTACGCCAGTGCCCTGGAGTCCCAGGTGACGAAGGCGCCGCTACAATGGTTCAATTTCTTTGATTTCTGGAACGGGTGACGGGTGCGCCAAACGGACCGGAGCGCGGGCACGCGACCATGAATGAGGCCGAGTTTCCCAGCCGGCTGACGGCGGTGGTCGCCTTGCAGATTCCCTTCCATGACATCGACTCGGCAGGGGTCGTGTGGCACGGGCACTACTTCAAGTACCTCGAAGTCGCCCGCTGCGCGCTGCTCGAGCGCATCGGCTACAACTACGACGCCATGGCCGCCTCCGGGATCGGGTGGCCAATCGTCAAGACAAACGCGAAATTCCTGCGGCCGCTGGTGTTCAAACAGGTTGTCAAGGTGGCTGCCACCTTGCGAGAGTGGGACATGCAGCTCGTGATGGACTACCGTATCGACGATGAGAATGGCGTCCTGTGCGCCAGAGCATCGACCACGCAGGTCCCTGTGAATGCCCGCACCCACGAACTGCAGTTCGGCACGCCGGGGGTCTTGCTGGATCGCATCAAGGGGTACCTGGATGGCGGCTGACAGGTGCTCGCTCGCTTTTCCGGACCTCGACCGAGACGCAAGTTTCGCGGGATTCGCCGGTATGCC
>Ga0209391_10001063_pt1 | contig 14009 bp, 7 predicted proteins | sample PPLLak3March2015_FD_187246 | JGI IMG/M metagenome (GOLD analysis project Ga0209391, IMG submission 187246) | Freshwater sediment microbial communities from Prairie Pothole Lake near Jamestown, North Dakota, USA - PPLs Lake P7 Core (1) Depth... | ecosystem: Environmental > Aquatic > Freshwater >... | reverse complement strand
TCGCCGGCTACCTCGCCCCCACGCTGGTCGGTCCCGAACAGCGCATCCGGGACGAGGCGAACCGTGCGGGGCTGGACATCACCCGCCTGCCGCTGGTCGACGCCGCCGACGATCCGCGCAGCTCCGTGGAGCGCGCGGTACAGCTTGCCAAACGCGGCGACGTGCACGCGCTGGTCCGAGGCGCGCTTTCGCTCGACACCATGCTGGTGCCGGTGGCCGCACAGGACTCCGGACTGCGCACGGTGCGCCGGCTCTCGTACGTGCAGTTCCTCGACCTCCCCGGCCAGCCGCGGCCGCTGATCGCCGCCGACGCGATGCTCAACGTCGCGCCGAACCTCGCTGCGAAGAAGGACATCGTGCGCAACACGATCGCCTTCGCGCATGCGCTCGGGCTCGCCATGCCGAACGTCGCGCTGCTGGCAGCGAAGGGCACGATCACGCCAGCATTCCCGTCGACGAGCGAAGCGGCGGCACTGATGTCGATGGCAGCGCAGGGAGCGTTCCCGGGCGCGGTGGTGGAAGGGCCGATGACCGCCGACGTCGCGCTGTCACCCGAATTCGCTCGTCATGCGGGCACCCGTTCCGCAGTTGCCGGGCGCGCCGACGTGCTCATCGCGCCGACGATGGAAGCCGCGGTGATGCTGGTGCGCGCGCTCACCGGGCTCACCGGCGGGCTGGCCGCCGGGCTCGTCCTCGGCGCCGCCGTGCCGATCGTCGTGCCCGGCCCGCAGGATCCGATCGAGACGCGCGTCGCGTCCTGCTTGCTCGCGTCGCTCTTCAGCGCAGCGCTGCGCGAAGCGCCAGCGGCGCAGGCGGCCCGCCCGGTCGCCGCCCCCGTCGCCGCCTGATCGTCCGTTGTAGCGGTGCCTGACCCCATCGGGCAGGCGAAGTCGATTTGCGCGAATGGCCGCGTACGCCGCATCATGGCGGCTCACCCGCGCCGCGCCTTGTCCCCGCTCGCCCATAAGCTCCTGCCGTTTCTCGCCTGGCGCTCCCGCGTCGGGGGCGATTCGCTGAAAGCCGACGTGCTCGCCGGCATCGTGGGCGGGCTCGTCGTCCTGCCGCAAGGCGTGGCCTACGCCACGCTCGCGGGCCTGCCGCCGCAATTCGGTCTGTACTGCGCGATGATCCCCGTGATCGTCGCCGCGCTGTGGGGCTCGTCGTGGCACCAGATCAGCGGGCCGACCAACGCGCTGTCGCTGGTCGTGTTCGCCACGGTCTCTCCGCTGGCCGTGCCGGGCAGCGGTCCCTACATCACGCTGGTGCTGACCCTGTGCCTGCTGATGGGCGCGCTGCAGCTTGCGATGGGGCTCGCACGCCTGGGCGCGCTGGTCAACTTCATCTCGCACACCGTGATTGTCGGCTTCACCGCCGGCGCCGCGCTGCTCATCATCGCCGCGCAGCTCAAGCACTTCTTCGGCGTGCCGCTCGACGCGAGCGCCAGCTTCTTCGGCACGCTGAAGCAGTTCGCCGCAGCACTCGCGCGCATCGACCCGGTCGTCGCCGCCACCGGCGCGGTGACGCTCGCTGCGGCGATCGCCTCGCGCCGCTTCCTTCCGCGCGTGCCGTACATGATCGTCGCGATGATCGTCGGCAGCGTGTTCGGCGTGATCGCCGTGCGCCTGACCGGGCACGCCATTCCGGTCGTCGGTTCGCTGCCCTCGAGCCTGCCGCCGTTGTCGCTGCCTTCGTTCGACCCGGAAGTCTGGAGGACGCTCGCCCCCGCGGCGCTGGCGCTGACCGTGCTTGGCCTCACCGAGGCGGTGTCGATCGCACGCGCGATCGGCGCCAAGGCCGGCCAGCGCATCGACGGCAACCAGGAATTCATCGGCCAGGGCTTGTCGAACCTCGCCGGCGCGTTTTTCTCGGCCTACCCGTCGTCGGGATCTTTCAACCGCAGCGGGCTCAACTTCGAGGCCGGCGCGAAGACACCACTCGCCGCCGTCTTCTCCGCGGTCGCGCTGGCCATCGTGGTGCTCGTCGTCGCGCCGCTCGCGGCGTGGCTGCCCCTGGCGGTGATGGCCGCGCTGCTGTTCGTGGTCGCGTGGGGTCTCATCGACTTCGCCGAGATGCGCCGCGTGTTCCGCGCGAGCCGCGGCGATGCGGTCGTCCTCATCGTCATGTTCCTGGCCACGCTGACGCTGCAGCTCGAGTTCGCGATCTTCGTCGGCGTTCTGGCTTCGCTGCTCGTCTACCTCAACCACACGACCCACCCCCGGTTGACGCGCGTCGCGCCCGACCCCGCGACGCGCCGCTTCGTCGCGGTGAGCGCGGCCGTGCCGCCCTGCCCGCAGCTCGACGTGCTGCGTGTCGACGGGTCGCTATTCTTCGGCGCCGTCGAGCACATCCTCGACGAGGTCGAGCAGGCGCGCCGCGAGCGCCCCGACGTGCGGCACATGCTGCTCGTCGGCACCGGCGTCAACTTCATCGACGTCGCCGGCGCCGCGCTGCTGGCGCAGCTGGCGCGCGAGGCGCGCGACGCGGGTGGCGCGCTGTACCTGTGCAACCTCAAGGAGCCCGTGCGCGAGGCTCTGCGGCGCAGCGGCGCGATCGACACGATCGGCAGCGATCGCGTCTTCGACTCCAAGAGGGAGGCGCTGCGCGCGATCTACGCGCGGCTCGACGTCGCGACTTGCGCAGGCTGCGGCGTGCGCGCGTTCGGCGAGTGCGCGGCGGCGCTGCCGGACGGGTCGCCCCGCGAGCGCACCCGCCCGGACTTCAGCCTGACTTCGCCGGAGTGATAGCGCGCGGCGGGTGGCCGCAACCGGGGGTCGCGCTTGACCCGCGCGATGGCCGCCACCACAATCGGCCATGCGTGCGAATGCAGGCGCCGTCGACGATTTCGAATCGAGCGTCGCGACCGTCGCGTTCGTCGACCTGGCGGGCTTCAGCGCCATAGCGGACGTCTATGGCGATGTGTCGGCCATAGCGGTTCTCGGACGCTTCGAGGAGCTGGTGCGCCAGGCCCTCGATGGGCTCGGGCCGCCGATCAAGTGGATCGGCGACGAAGCGATGTTCGGCTTTCCCGACCCGGCAACCGCGCTCGAAGTGCTCGGACGCCTGCTTCCATCCTGCCGATCCGAGCCAAGGATTCCCCTGACGAGAACCGGTCTTCACCACGGTCCCGTGCTTCGCAGGTCGAACGACCTGTTCGGCTCGACAGTGAACATCGCAGCGCGCATCGCCGCGTTGGCATCTCCGGGGCAGATGCTGGCGACGGGGCCGATCGCCACCATCGCCGCGGCATCCGGAATCGTTGCGCAGGACCTCGGGAAGATTGCGCTGCGATCGATTGCCGATCACTTGCCGCTCTATGCCATCGAGCTGGCGCCAGCCCTTGATCCCGCCTGGATCGACCCGGTGTGCAAGATGCACGCGCCGTTTGCAGCGTACCGCAGGGCCACGCCGACGGAACCGTGGTTCTGCTCCGAACGCTGCGCCGAAGCCTATCGACGGTCGCCGGAGACCTACGCCGGCGCGACGAAGGCCGCAGGTCGCACCTGATGCAGTGAGTCGGATCTCCGCGCCGCCGCATCGCCCGTCGCGTTGCGGGTGAAGCTTCGCAACCTCGCCAGGCTCGTGCGTTACACCCGGGGCATCACTTGCCGCGCGCGGCGCGCTCCCGTGCGATGGTCGGCAGCGCGCTGATCACCTTCGCGCCGGCGACGCAGTCGACGAAGTAGCGCCGCCGCCCGCCGATCTCCTCCTCGACGAGCCCGTGGATGTCGGTGTCGAATCCGGGGAAGCGCTCGTTGAAGTCGCGCGCGAACTGCAGGTACTTGACGATCTGCCGGTTGAAGCGTTCGCCGGGAATCAGCAGCGGGATGCCCGGCGGATACGGCGTGAGCAGCGCGCTGGTCACGCGCCCCTCCAGCTCGTCGATCTCCACGCGCTCGATCTCGCGGTGCGCCATGCGCGCAAACGCGTCGGCGGGACGCATGGCCGGCTCGAGGTTCGACACGTACATCTCGGTGGTCAACCGCCCGATGTCGTTGGCCTTGTAGATGCCGTGGATCGAATCGCACAGGTCGCGCAGGCCGGTCTTCTCGTAGCGCGGGTGCGCCTGCACGAACTCCGGCAGCACCTTCCACAGCGGGTTGTTCGCGTCGTAGTCCGACTTGAACTGCTGCAGCGCGGTGACCAGCGTGTTCCAGCGGCCCTTGGTGATGCCGATGGTGAACATGATGAAGAACGAGTAGAGCCCGGTCTTCTCGACGATCACGCCGTGCTCGGCCAGGTACTTGGTGACGATCGACGCGGGAATGCCGCGCTCGGCGAACTCGCCGGTCACGTCGAGGCCCGGCGTGAGCACCGTCGCCTTGATCGGGTCGAGCATGTTGAAGCCGGGCGCGATGTCGCCGAAGCCGTGCCACGGGTCGTTCGTCTTCAGCACCCAGTCGTCGCGGCTGCCGACCCCCTCCTCCGTCAGGTGGTCGGGGCCCCAGACCTTGAACCACCACGAGTCGCCGAACTCCTCGTCGACCTTGCGCATCGCGCGCCGGAAGTCGAGCGCCTCCATGATCGACTCCTCGACCAGCGCCGGCCCACCGGGCGACTCCATCATCGCCGCCGCGACGTCGCAGGACGCGATGATCGCGTACTGCGGCGACGTCGAGCTGTGCATCAGGTACGCCTCGTTGAACCGGTGGCGATCGAGCTGGCGCGTCTCGCTGTACTGGACGAGGATTTGCGAGGCCTGCGACAGGCCGGCAAGCAGCTTGTGCGTCGACTGCGTGGAAAAGACCATCGCGTCCTTGCTGCGCGGCCGGTCGCGGCCGATGGCGTGCATGCCGCGGTAGAACTCGTGGAATGTCGCATGCGGCAGCCACGCCTCGTCGAAGTGCAGCGTGTCGATGCGGCTGCCCAGCAGGTCCTTGATCGCGTCGACGTTGTAGAGGATGCCATCGTAGGTGCTCTGCGTGATCGTGAGGATGCGCGGCTTGCTCTTCACGTCCTTCGCGAACGGGTGCGCGCGGATCTTGCGCTCGATCGTCTCCCAGCGGAACTCGCTCTGCGGGATCGGCCCGATGATGCCGAAGTGGTTGCGCGTCGGCGTGAGGAACACGGGGATCGCGCCGGTCATCGTGATCGCGTGCAGGATCGACTTGTGGCAATTGCGGTCGACGACGACGACGTCGCCCGGCGCGACCGTCGCGTGCCACACCATCTTGTTCGACGACGACGTGCCGTTGGTCACGAAGAACAGCTCGTCGGTGTTGAAGATGCGCGCGGCGTTGCGCTCGGAGGCGGCGACCGGCCCCGAGTGGTCGAGCAGCTGGCCCAGCTCGTCGACCGAGTTGCAGACGTCGGCGCGCAGCAGGTTCTCGCCGAAGAACTGGTGGAACATCTGCCCGACCGGGCTCTTGAGGAAGGCCACGCCGCCGGAGTGCCCGGGGCAGTGCCACGAGTAGGAGCCGTCGCTCGCGTAGTGCACCAGCGCGCGGAAGAACGGCGGCGCCAGCCCGTTGAGGTAGGTCCGCGCCTCGCGTGCGATGTAGCGCGCGACGAACTCGGGCGTGTCCTCGTTCATGTGGATGAAGCCGTGCAGCTGGCGCAGGATGTCGTTGGGAATGTGCCGCGAGGTGCGCGTCTCGCCGTGCAGGAACACCGGGATCTCGGCGTTGCGGAAGCGGATCTCCTCGACGAACGCGCGCAGGCTCGTGATCGCCGCCGGCGTCTCCCCGGCCGCTGCCGACGACAGCTCCTCGTCGTCGATCGACAGGATGAACGCGGAAGCGCGGCTCTGCTGCTGCGCGAAGCTCGCCAGGTCCCCGTAGCTCGTCACGCCCAGCACCTCGTTGCCCTCCGCCTCCAGCGCGCGGGCGAGCGCACGGATGCCGAGCCCGCTCGCGTTCTCGGAGCGGAAGTCCTCGTCGATGATGACGACGGGAAAGCGGAACTTCATCGGGGCGACTCCTCGGGGGTTGCGTCCTGTGGGCGCCATTGTGCGCCCGCCGGGGGGTCCGCGCGAGAGCCCTGCCGGCAGCAGCCGCCGGAAGCGCCCGGCCCGCTGCGGCTTTCGCAACACCGCGGGCGGGCGCCGACCGCTCGGCCCGCCGGGCGGGGCCCGCGGCCAGGCCCCGCGCGCGTCGTCCTACATGCGCGGCAGCGTCACGCCCTGCTGGCCCTGGTACTTGCCGCCGCGATCCTTGTAGGAGGTCTCGCAGACCTCGTCGGATTCGAAGAAGATGACCTGCGCCACGCCTTCGTTGGCGTAGATCTTTGCCGGCAGCGGTGTCGTGTTGCTGAACTCCAGCGTCACGTAGCCCTCCCACTCGGGCTCGAAAGGCGTTACGTTCACGATGATGCCGCAATTTCTCACGAACACCCCCGCCTCGAGCGCGAAGTTGCCCGCCTCGGGAACGGTCAGGCAATATACGTCGTGATCGCCCGGCAGCTCGCGCACCGCCATCACCTTGTGATTGCGCGGCGTTTGCGGCGACCCTCGAAATGCCGCAATGACGTCGGGGAAGCGCCGAAACAACGTGCGGTCGCACCCGAGGTAACGCGCCGCGCCGCGAATCGAACCTGTCTCGTGCAAGGCGGCGAGGACTTCCGCGCGGCCAATCTCCGAGCGCAGCCTGATGCCGCGCGCGACCTCCGCCTGTCGTGCCCGGCGGCCGCCGTCGTCCTCCGCCCAGGCGGCCGCCATCAGCCGGCCTTGCCTCCGCCGCTCTTCCGGATCGGCGAATCGGCGCAACGTGGCATCGCGGTGTCGCTGCCGCGTCTCGTCGCTTGGATTGCGCCGTGCCTGCGACACGCGCTCGCGAACATCGGCATAGGTCGGGTCGGTCCAGAAAGCGCTTGCGCGGTCGGCCTGCACCCGCGAATAGCGCGCCACCCATTCGGGGTCGAGCGCGCGCCGATCGAGCGCCTCCCGGATGGCGGCGCCGTGCTCGCGCGCGTCGAAGCCCTCGCCATACACCTCGCCGTTGTGCATCCGGATGTGCTCCGCTGCCAACATGCGCATCAGGTTGGTCGGCCGGTTGTTGCGCCGATCGAAGTCGACGTGGTGGCGGTGCGTGCCCGGCACGTCCTCGTAGACGCCGCCGCGCAAGTTCCATTCGTCAGCGAGGCGATGCGTCGGCTCCAGGAACCCCGAGATCGGCTGGTACACCATCTCGTAGCCTCGGAACAGGTCGCGGTAGAGCGGCATCAGCGACGTGCCTGGGCGAAGCGTTCCGGCCGGCGCCATCCGTCCGCTGCGCAGCATGAAGTCGTGATCGGGCGTAGCCGCGATGCGCTCGCCATTGTCGAGCTCGAGCTCGATGAGCGCATCGCGCCCGACGAACCGCGGCGCGTCGAGCAGCGCCGCGATCATCCTGCCGTTCGGCCCGATAGCGTAGCCCCAAAACAGTTCGCCGTCGTCGGCTCGACGCGCCATGTCCTCGAGCGTCGCGCTCGTGCCATCGACGAGCGCCACGCGCGTGTCCCCGCGAAAGCAGCGCGCATACGTCGACTTGCCCAGGCAAATCGTCAGCACGTTGCGCGGGATGCGGAAGTACTCGACCGTGCGCGCGAGCGCGAACGAGTTCGGCGGGATGATGCAGACGTCGCCGCTGAAGTCGACGAACGAGCCGGCGTCGAAGTGTTTCGGGTCGACGATCGTCGAGTTGATGTTGGTGAAGATCTTGAATTCGCTGCTGCAGCGGATATCGTAGCCGTAGCTCGACGTGCCGTAGGAGACGATGCGCCGCCCGTCGACCTCGCGCACCTGCCCCGGCTCGAACGGCTCGATCATGCGGTGCTCGGCCGCCATCCGGCGGATCCAGCGATCGGACTTGATGCTCATGCGGGGCTCCGGTGGCTTGGCGCCAGGCGTTGTCGCGCCAACCGGCGCGTACCACCGTGGCGGAGGGCTGGAAGGGATCGGGGACGCGCCGGGGAGCATCCGGCGAGTAGAGCACGGCGGCACGCCGCCGAACCTCGTCCATTCGGACGATCGGGCACGGCGACTCGCGCGGCGCCCGTTGTTTCGTCAGCCTGGGCGCAGACCTCGAGCGCGTTGACCGGCGCGCGACGCGCGCCCGGTCCAACGCGGCGGGGGCGGCGCCGTGGCATCGATGTCGTTACGTATTCTGCACGACGATCGACGGGAACTTCGCGCTGAAGTCCTCGGCCTTGCGCGCCACGGCCACCGCGGTCTTGCGCGCGATCGCACGGTACATCGCGGCGACCGGCCCATCGGGGTCGGCGACGACCGTCGGCCGCCCCGTGTCCGCCTGCTCGCGAATGCGCACGTCGAGCGGCAGGCTGCCGAGGAAGGGCACGTCGTACTCGGCGCACATCTTCTCCGCACCACCGCTGCCGAAGATGTGCTCGGCGTGCCCGCAGTTGCTGCACACGTGGATGCTCATGTTCTCGACGATGCCGACGATCGGCACGCCGACCTTCTCGAACATCTTGAGGCCCTTGCGCGCGTCGATCAGCGCGATGTCCTGCGGCGTCGTGACGATGACCGCGCCGGTCACCGGCACCTTCTGCGACAGCGTGAGCTGGATGTCGCCGGTGCCCGGCGGCATGTCGACCACGAGGTAGTCGAGGTCGCGCCAGCGGGTGTCCTTGAGCAACTGCTCGAGCGCCTGCGTCACCATCGGCCCGCGCCACACCATCGGCGTGTCGACGTCGATCAGGAAGCCGATCGACATCGCCTGGATGCCGTAGGCCTCCATCGGCTCGAGCGTCTTGCCGTCGGTCGACTCCGGCCGTCCCGCGATGCCGAGCATCATCGGCTGCGACGGGCCGTAGATGTCGGCGTCGAGCACGCCGACCTGCGCGCCCTCGGCGGCGAGCGCCAGCGCCAGGTTGACCGCAGTCGTCGACTTGCCCACGCCGCCCTTGCCGCTCGCGACCGCGATGATGTTCTTGACGCCAGGGATCAGCTTGACGCCGCGTTGCACCGCGTGCGTGGTGATCTTCTGCGCGATGTTCACGGTGACGCGGCCCACACCCGGCAATGCCGCGATGGCCTCCGCGGCCATGCGGCGCAGCTCGGCGTGCTGGCTCTTCGCGGGATAGCCAAGCACGAGGTCGACGGTGACGTCGTTGCCCTGCACGGCGACTCGCTTCACCGCCTTCGATGCGACGAAGTCGCGGCCGGTGTTCGGATCGACGACGGTGGCGAGCCGCGTCTGGACGTCGGCTTCGGAGATGGACATGGTGGTTGGGGAGGATTGCGGGGCTGGCCGAGGCCCGCGATTCTACTCCGAAACACCACCGCGCTCCCTGCGGCGCGCGCTCGCGCACACCCCCTTTGCTAGAATGCCCGTTTCCCCTGCGACAGCAAGGTTTTCGATGAGCTCGTCCCGCCGGAGACTGTTCGTGACCACGGCGCTGCCGTACGCGAACGGCCCGTTCCACATCGGCCACATCATGGAGTACATCCAGGCCGACGTCTGGGTGCGCAGCCGGCGCATGCAGGGGCACGAGGTCCACTTCGTCTGCGCCGACGACACGCACGGCGCGCCGATCATGCTGAAGGCGGAAAGCGAAGGCGTGACGCCGCAGGCGCTGGTCGCGCGCATCGCGGCCACGCGGCCGAAGCACCTCGACGGTTTCCTCATCGGCTTCGACCACTGGCACTCGACCGACTCGCCCGAGAACGTGGACCTGTCGCAGGACATCTACCGCAAGCTCAGGGCCGCGGGGCTGATCGACAAGCGGACCATCGAGCAGTTCTTCGATCCGGTGAAGGCGATGTTCCTGCCCGACCGCTACATCAAGGGCGAGTGCCCGAAATGCGGCGCCCCGGACCAGTACGGCGACGCGTGCGAGAACTGCAGCTCGGTCTATTCGCCGACGGAGCTGAAGAACCCCTACTCGACGCTGTCGGGCGCAGCCCCGGTGCTGAAGTCGTCCGAGCACTATTTCTTCCGCCTGTCGGACCCCCGGTGCGTCGCCTTCCTGCGCGAGTGGGCGCTGGGCGACCGCCTGCAGCCGGAAGTCGCGAACAAGGCGCGCGAGTGGCTCGACGCCGGTGGCAAGGGCATGTCCGACTGGGACATCTCGCGCGACGAGCCGTACTTCGGCATCCCGATTCCGGACGCGCCCGGCAAGTACTTCTACGTCTGGCTCGACGCGCCGGTGGGCTATCTCGCGAGCCTCAAGGCGCACCTGCGCCAGCAAGGCACGGACTTCGCCGCGTTCCTGGCCGACCCCGCAGTCGAGCAGGTGCACTTCATCGGCAAGGACATCGTCTACCACCACACGCTGTTCTGGCCTGCGATGCTGAAGTTCGCCGGCGCGCCGTACAAGGTTCCCGACCGCGTGCACGTGCACGGCTTCATCACGTTCTCGGGCGAGAAGATGTCGAAATCGCGCGGCACCGGCATCAGCCCCGACGTCTACCTCGACCTCGGCCTCGACCCGGAGTGGCTGCGCTACTACCTCGCGGCCAAGCTGAACGGCCGCGTCGAGGACCTCGACTTCAACCCCGACGACTTCCTCGCCCGCGTCAACAGCGACCTCGTCGGCAAGTACGTCAACATCGCAAGCCGTGCCGCGCCCTTCCTCACGCGGCACTTCGACGGCCGGCTCGCCACGCCCGCCGAGAGCGCCGCCGGCCGCGCTGACCGGCTGGCGGCCGCGCAGGCGGACGCCGAGGCGGCGCGCACCCACTACGAGGCGCGCGAGTTCAGCCGCGTGATGCGCGACGCGATGCGCATCGCCGACCGCCTGAACGAGGCCTTCGACGCCGCGCAGCCGTGGCTGCTGGCGAAGGACGCCGGGCAGCGCGATGCGCTGCAGACGATCTGCTCGCAGTCGCTGCAAGGCTTCCGGCTGCTCACCGTGATGCTCGCCCCCGTGCTGCCGCGGCTCGCCGCGCGCGTGGCGCGCGAGCTGTTCGGCCTCGACCGCGACTTCGCCTGGTCCGATGCCGCGATCGAGAGCGCGTCGGTGCGGCCCTTCAAGCACCTGATGCAGCGCATCGATCCCAAGCAGATCGAGGCCTTGCTGGAAGGGCCGAAGGCGGCCCTCACCCCCAACCCCTCTCCCGCAGGCGGGAGAGGGGGGAATGCCCTCGCCCCCGGCCCCTCTCCCGCGAGCGGGAGCGCCCTCACCCCCAGCCCCTCTCCCGCGGGGGGAAGAGGGGAGGCTGCACGTGCCTCCACTTCCCCCTCTCCCCCGGCAGGGGGAGAGGGCCGGGGTGAGGGGGCCAACGCCACGATCGCCATCGACGACTTCGCCAAGGTCGACCTGCGCATCGCGCGCATCGTCCATGCCGAGCACGTCGAGGGCGCCGACAAGCTGCTGAAGCTCACGCTCGACGTCGGCGAAGGCCGCCACCGCACGGTGTTCGCGGGCATCAAGTCGGCGTACAAGCCCGAGGACCTCGTCGGCCGCTTGACGCCGATGGTCGCGAACCTCGCCCCGCGCAAGATGAAGTTCGGGCTCTCCGAAGGCATGATCCTCGCGGCCTCCGGCGACGGCCCCGGCGTCTATCTGCTCGCGCCCGACAGCGGGGCGCAACCCGGCATGAAGGTGAAGTGACCGCTGCGCGACGTCGCGGCGCCCCCGGCCGGCGATGATCGACCTCTCGTTCCGGCCCCGGCTGGTGGACTGCCTCGGCAAGGGCTACGGGCGCGCGCAACTCGCACGGGACGTCGGCGCCGGCATCACCGTCGGCGTCGTTGCGCTCCCGCTCGCGATGGCGTTCGCCATCGCCTCGGGCGTCCCTCCGCAGGCGGGCATCTTCACGGCGATCATCGCCGGGTTCCTGATCTCCGCGCTGGGCGGCTCGCGCGTGCAGATCGGCGGACCGACCGGCGCGTTCATCGTCATCGTCTACGGCATCGTCGCGCAGTACGGGCTCGCGAACCTGCTCATCTGCACCGTCGCGGCGGGCGGGCTGCTGTTCGCGATGGGCGCACTGCGCCTCGGCGGGCTCATCCGCTTCATCCCGGTGTCGATCGTGATCGGCTTCACGAACGGCATCGCGGTGCTGATCCTGCTGTCGCAGCTCAAGGACTTCCTCGGCCTCACGCTCGCGCTGCCCGACGAGTTCTTCACGAAGGTCCGCGCCATCGCGTCGCACCTCGGCGAGGCGAACTTCGCCGCTATCGCGCTGGCCGCCGCGTGCCTGCCGCTGCTGTGGTTCTGGCCGAAGTCGATCACCACCGGCGGGCAGGCGCTGGAGACGCAGGCCGCGCACCCGGGCACGACGGACCTGTCGGTGCTGCGCCGCGTGGCGACGCCGCACGGCCTGCGCCGGATCCTCGCGAAAGTGCCGGGACCGATCGCCGTGCTGGTGCTCGCCTCGCTCGTCGCCGCGCTGCTGCCCCTGCCGGTCGAGACGATCGGCACGCGCTTCGGCGGCATTCCGCAGTCGCTGCCCGACTTCGTCGTGCCGTCGATCACGCTGGAGACCCTGCGCAGCCTGGTCGTGCCCACGGTGACCATCGCGCTGCTCGGAGCGATCGAGTCGCTCCTGTCTGCCCGCGTCGCCGACGCGATGATCGGCGATCGCCACGACCCCAACCAGGAGCTGATGGCGCAGGGTATCGCCAACATCGTCGCGCCGTTCTTCGGCGGCATCCCGGCGACCGGCGCGATTGCGCGCACGGCGACGAACGTGCGCACCGGCGGGCGCACGCCCGTCGCCGGCATCGTGCACGCGGCCACGCTGCTCGCGATCGTACTGGCCGCGGCACCGCTCGCGAAGTACATCCCGCTCCCCGCGCTGTCGGCCGTGCTGATCGTCGTCGCGCTCAACATGGGCGACTGGAAGGCGTTCCGCGAGCTGCGGCGCTACTCGCTCGCCTACCGCGTCATCCTGCTGTCGACGTTCTTCGTGACCGTCGTCTTCGACCTGACACTCGCCGTCGAGCTGGGCCTCGTGCTCGCGAGCCTGTTCTTCATCTGGCGCGTCTCCGACCTCACGCGCATGGAGCCGCTGCCGCTGCCGGATGCGCCGCCGGCGATCGCTGCGTGGAAGCTGTTCGGCTCGCTGTTCTTCGGCTCCGTCGGCCGCATCGAGCCGCTGCTCGACGCGAAGGCGAACCCGGCGCGCGTCGTCATCCTCGAGATGCACCAGGTGATCAGCCTCGACACAACGGGCCTGGAGACGCTGCAGCAACTCGCTCGCTCGCTCGCGCGGCGCGGCGGCGGGCTCGTGCTGTGCGGCCTCACTCCGCAGCCCGCCTCGCTGGTCGCGCGGTCGGGCTTCCGCGACGAGCTCGGCGCCGCGAACATCGTCGAGGACCTCGACGCAGCGCTCGCCAGGGCCACGCAACTTGCCGCGTCCTCGGGGTCGGATCCGTAACAATCGTCCTTCGATTGTTACGGATCCGACCCCAACCCTAGTGCGGCGACCTGCATCTAACGCAACGTGCCGGCATGGGCACAACACATCGTCGTCCCCGCGAAGGCGGGGACCCAGTGTCTCTTGACGACGCTGGATTCCCGCCTTCGCGGGAATGACGCCGCGAATGAATGCATGTTGCGAATTTCATGAGTCGGTCCACTAGCCCAGCAGGTCCCCCGCGACCTTGCGCGCGCGGGGGGGCTTCGGGAGCGGCTTCGGCGCCGGATGCTCGGCGAGCGCCGGCGCGAGGTAGTGACCCGTGTGGCTGTCCCGCGCTTGCGCGACGACCTCCGGCGGTCCTTCCGCGACGATGCGCCCGCCGCCCGCGCCGCCTTCGGGGCCGAGGTCGATGATCCAGTCCGCGGTCTTGATCACGTCGAGGTTGTGCTCGATCACCACGACGGTGTTGCCGTGGTCGCGCAGCCGGTGCAGCACGGTGAGCAGCAGCTCGATGTCGTGGAAGTGCAGCCCGGTCGTCGGCTCGTCGAGGATGTACAGCGTGCGGCCCGTGTCGCGCTTGGACAGTTCGAGGGCCAGCTTCACGCGCTGCGCCTCGCCGCCGGAGAGCGTGGTCGCCGACTGGCCAAGCGTGATGTAGCCCAGGCCCACGTCGAGCAGCGTGGCGAGCTTGCGCGCCACCGCCGGCACCGGCTCGAAGAACGCGAAGGCCTGCTCGACGGTCATGCCGAGCACTTCGCTGATGTTC
>Ga0209391_10001062_pt1 | contig 14035 bp, 13 predicted proteins | sample PPLLak3March2015_FD_187246 | JGI IMG/M metagenome (GOLD analysis project Ga0209391, IMG submission 187246) | Freshwater sediment microbial communities from Prairie Pothole Lake near Jamestown, North Dakota, USA - PPLs Lake P7 Core (1) Depth... | ecosystem: Environmental > Aquatic > Freshwater >... | reverse complement strand
CAGGCTGAGTTCCAGTCGCGGGGCATCGGCGCGTACCAGATGTACGCGACGGCTGATGTCGGCGTGATCGCCTACGAGACATTCGCGCGCGAAGGGCTGGTCGTCAACGAAGACGTGCTGGTCGAGATCGTTCGCCCCGGCACGGGCGACCCGGTGGCCGATGGCGAGGTCGGCGAGGTGGTCGTCACATCGTTCGATCAGCACCACCCGTGGATCCGGCTGGCGCTCGGCGACCTGTCGGCGATCCTGCCCGGCGCCTCGCCGTGCGGACGCACGAACACGCGGATCAAGGGGTGGATGGGACGCGCCGACCAGACGGCCAAGATAAAGGGCATGTTCGTCCGGCCGGAGCAGGTCGCGGAAGTCGCCCGCCGGCACGCCGAGCTCGGGCGGGTTCGGCTGGTCGTGACGCGTGTCGGCGAAATGGATGCGATGACACTCCGGGCGGAATGCCGCGCAACCGACCCCGGGCTGGAGCGCGCGATCGGTGAGTCGCTGCGCGCGGTGATGAAACTCGGCGGATCCGTGGAACTGCTGGCCCCCGGATCGCTCCCGAACGACGGGAAGGTGATCGAGGACGCGCGGACCTATTAGAGATACCGCGGAATGGAAAACGGCGCCCGCGGGCGCCGTTTCCATTTTGGCGATGCGTCCGGCTACTTGCGACGGGCGGGGGCGGCTTTCTTCGCCGCCTTGACGGTCGGCTTGCGGGGCGGCGCCTTCTTCGCGGTCTTCGTTGCGGCCTTCTTCGCGGCGGGCTTCGGCTTCGTCTTGCCCGCAGCCTTCCTGGCCGGCGCCTTCGCCGGGGCGACGGTGCCGGTTGCGATGTCGATGGCGGCGTACATCGCGTCGCGCATCGTGTTGGCCATAGCGTTGATCGCGTCGGTCATCGAGGCGGCGGGCTTGACCACCGGCAGCTTGACCGTGGTGGCCGGCGGGGCGGCTGCCTCCTCGTTGATGTCCCACAGCTTCAGCAGATCGGCCTGCGTCGGCACGGTGCCCTGGGACACACGCTGGCGGCGGGCGGCGACCGAGTCGCGGACGATTTTCTCGACGACGTCGAGCGGGAGGCGGTTCAGGTCGGAGAACTTGATGAAGCTCTTCGCCGCGTTCACGCCGGTCAGGGCATCCTTGTGCTTCACGACGACGTCCTTCTCGGCCACGTACAGCGACATGTGCCGACGACCGGACTCGAGCGCGAACAGCGGCCCATCCAGTTCGTAGAACGCCAGGCCGTAGCGCATGCTCTCGCGCACTCCGCGTGCGGAGCGGCGGATCATGCTGCACAGGCGGGCCATCGCCACGCGACGGTCCGGCGGCAAGTCGCGCAGATAGGCGCCTACCGTCGACGCTGTCGGGTTCATTTCATTTCCTCCGGCGTACAACTCGCAAACAAGCGATTTTAGCGCGTTCGTCAAGGGAAAGCCCGACTTGGGGAAGGCAAAGGCCTCCACGGGCTGCCAAAGCGGCCCGGGAGGCCCGGAAACGGTGCGGAAAGGCGAAAAAGCGGGCCGGATGGCCCGCCGCGGGGCTTATCTGGCCGCATGCGGCTTCTCCAACTCGCCGAACCGGTTTGCGATGGCGCGCAACACGGCCGGTAGCGAGCCGGCATTTGTACAGACCTCGTCCTCGGCGTGCCTACGTGGCGCGCGGTCGATAGAAGAGAAAGTCCGAGGTGAAGTCAACGCGCAGGACTCGACCCGCTTGAGCCGCGTCACAACTGGCGGGTGGCATGCCGCCATTGGTGTTGATGCGCTGAGCATGGGTAACGCCGTCGAAGGCGCCCTTCCCGAAGCTGCGGGTAGTCATCAGCAGCCAGCGCAAATCGGTGGGCTTCGGCGCTTCGTCGTGCGCAGCGATCGAGGCGACCAGCCGGCTGCCATCGACGTGCTCGAACGAGAAGTTCGCGCCGTGGCGACCAACGACCTTGCCCGTCGCATCGAGCAGTTCGGCGTCCGGCTGCCGGAACACCCAGGTGCCCTGGCCGTCGCGCTTCTCGCAGCGGAACACTTGAACGCCGCGCGCGGCCAGCCTGAGCACCGGTTCGCTGTCGTCCGGCACCTTGATCTTCGAGAAGAACCCCAGGCTGGGTGCGGCGACGCCGCCGCGCGCGCCCCCGCTCTGGGACGAAGGCGAGACCGACAACGTTTCGCAGGCGGACAGCGCAAGCACTCCGCACAGCGCGACGGCAGTCCTCACTCGCGACATGGACATCAGGTTACTCACTTGTTCGCCTCGATTCGACTCAGCGGAACACAACACATTTCATGCACTGCAAGATTGAGATTGCGCCGCGTAGAGCTTATGCTCTGCGGGCGCCGAAACCTTAGCAGCGTCCGTACCAAGTCTAGGGAAGTGGCGTCGGAAGGGGCCTTGCATCGTGTGTCACGCATGCAAGTCAAGACGCAGCAACAGCAGCACGGCGACTACACGCCAAGGAGATTTTGCTCATGAACGCACCCATGAGCCGGCGCCAGTTCTTCAGAATCTGCGCGACCGGCCTGGGCTCGTCATCCGTCGTCGGTCTCGGACTCGCGCCGAGTTCGGCCATGGCGGATGTGCGCGCCTTCAAGCTTGCACGGACCACCGAGACGCGCAACACGTGCCCGTATTGCTCGGTCAGCTGCGGCGTGATCATGTATTCGCTGGGCGACAAGTCCAAGAACGTGAAGAACCGCATCATCCACATCGAAGGCGATCCGGACCATCCGGTCAACCGCGGCACGCTCTGCCCGAAAGGCGCTGCGTTGCTCGACCTGGTGCACTCGCCCAGCCGCCTGAAGTATCCGGAGGTGCGCGAGCCCGGCGGCAAGGAGTGGAAGCGCATCTCGTGGGACGAGGCTCTGACGCGCGTCGCCAAGCTGATGAAGGAAGACCGCGACGCCAACTTCGTCGAGCAGAACGACAAGGGCTTGACGGTCAATCGCTGGAACACCACCGGCCTGCTGGTGTCCAGCGCGAGCGCCAACGAATCCGGCTATCTCACCGTGAAGATGGCCCGCTCGCTGGGGATGGTCGCGCTCGATACCCAGGCACGAATATGACACGCGCCGACGGTGTCCAGTCTGGGCCCGACGTTCGGCAGAGGTGCGATGACCAACCACTGGGTGGACATCAAGAACACTGACCTCATACTCGTCATGGGCGGCAATGCCGCCGAAGCACATCCGTGCGGCTTCAAGTGGGCCACGGAGGCGATGGAGCATCGCAAGGCGAAGCTCATCGTCGTCGACCCGCGCTTCACCCGGTCGGCCGCGCTGGCCGATTTCTACGCGCCGATCCGTGCCGGCACCGACATCGCCTTCCTGGGCGGCGTCATCAATTACCTGCTGGCCAACGGCAAGATCCACAAGGACTACGTCAAGGCGTACACCAACGCGTCGTTCCTGATCCGCGAGGAGTACAAGCACGAGGACGGGCTGTTCTCCGGCTACAACGCCGAGAAGCGCAGCTACGACAAGGCGTCGTGGGCCTACGAGATGGGCGCGGACGGCTACGCGGTGGTCGACGAGACGCTCGAGCACCCGCGCTCGGTGTACCAGCTGATGAAGGCTCACTTCAGCCGCTACACGCCGGAGATGGTCGAGAGGATCTGCGGCACGCCCAAGGACAAGTTCCTGAAGGTGGCCGAGATGCTCGGGTCGACGTCGACGCCGGACCGGGTGGGGACGGTGCTGTACGCGCTGGGCTGGACGCAGCACTCGCACGGCTCCGAGAACATCCGCACGATGGCGATGATCCAGCTGTTGCTCGGCAACATGGGTCGACCGGGAGGCGGCGTCAACGCCCTGCGCGGCCACGCCAACGTCCAGGGCATCACGGACCAGTGCGCGTATACCGAGGTGCTGCCGGGCTACCTGTCGGCGCCGACCGACGCGGACGAGAATCGCCAGAAGTACATCGAGGCGAGGACGCCGAAGACCCTGCGGCCGAACCAGATGAACTTCGGCCAGAACTTCGCCAAGTGGCACACCAGCCAGCAGAAGGCCTGGTGGGGCGATGCCGCGACGAAGGACAACGACTTCGCCTTCGACTACCTGCCCAAGCGCGACGGCGCGTACGACATCCTTGCGATCTTCGAGCGCATGTACCAGGGCAAGATCAACGGCTTCATTTCGCAGGGCTTCAACCCGCTCGCCGCGCTGCCGAACAAGAAGAAGGTCAGCGCCGCGATGTCGAAGCTGAAGTTCCTGGTGGTGATCGAGCCGCTGCGCACCGAAACCTCCGAATTCTGGAAGAACTTCGGCGACGAGAACAACGTCAAATCGGAGGACATCAAGACCGAGGTCATCCGCCTGCCGGCGTGCTGCTTTGCCGAGGACCCGGGAACCTTCACGAACTCCGGCCGCGTCATCCAGTGGCACTGGGCCGCCGCCGAGCCGCCGGGCGAAGGCAAGGTCGACCGCGAGATCATCGGCACGCTGTTCACGAAGCTGCGCGCCATGTACGCCAAGGACGGCGGCAAGGCGCCCGACCCGATCCAGAAGCTGACCTGGGGCTACATCAACCCGAACCACCCGACCGCGGAAGAAATTCTTCGCGAGATCAACGGCCGCGCCCTGGTCGACGTCGTCGACGCGAAGGATCCGACCAAGGTCCTGGTGAAGGCCGGCGAGCAGATGCCGGGCTTCGGACTGCTGCAGGCCGACGGCTCGACTGCATGCGGCAACTGGATCTACTCGGGCGTGTGGCCGCAGGCCGGCAACCTGTCCATGCGGCGCGACACCAGCGATCCGGGCAACATGGGCAACAACCTCATGTGGGGCTTCGCCTGGCCGGCCAACCGGCGCGTCCTCTACAACCGCGCCAACGCCGACCTGGCAGGCAAGCCTTGGGATCCAACCCGGCCGGGCATCCGCTGGACCGGCACGGCCTGGGCGGGGATCGACATCCCGGACATCGCGCCTGCGCTCGGTCCCGACAGCGGTGCGGGCCCCTTCATCATGACCGGCGAGGGCGTCGCACGCCTGTTCGCCCCGGGCATGGCGGAAGGTCCCTTCCCCGAGCACTACGAGCCGTTCGAAACGCCGATCGGAACCAACCCGCTGCACCCGAAGGTCGTCAGCAACCCCGCGGCCCGCGTGTTCAAGGGCGACATGGAATCGTTCGGCAAGTCGGACGAGTTCCCGTATGTCGGCACCACGTACCGGCTGACCGAGCACTTCCACTTCTGGACGAAGAACGTCCAATCGAACGCGGTGACGCAGCCGTCGCCGTTCGTCGAGATCAGCGAGACCCTCGCGAAGATGAAGGGCATCAAGAACGGTGACATGGTCAAGGTGCGCAGCAACCGCGGCGAGCTGAAGGCGGCTGCCGTGGTGACGAAGCGCATCGCCGACCTCGAGTGCGACGGCAAGAAGGTCTACACGGTGGGCATACCGATCCACTGGGGCTTCGTCGGGGTGGCCAAGACCGGCTACCTCGCGAACAACCTGACGCCGTACGTCGCCGACGCGAACTCGCAGACGCCGGAGTTCAAGGCGTTCCTGGTCAACATCGAGAAGGCGTAGGGGAGAACACACTATGCAATCACTCGATATCCAGAATCGCTCCGCCACCACCACGTCGGCTCCGCAGGTGCGGCAAGCCGAGTCTCCGGTTGCCAAGCTGATCGACATCTCCAAGTGCATCGGCTGCAAGGCCTGCCAGGTCGCGTGCATGCAGTGGAACGACCTGCGCGACGACATCGGCACCAACGTCGGCGTGTACGACAACCCCATGGACCTCACGGATCAATCGTGGACCGTCATGCGGTTCTCGGAGATCTCGAAGGCTGATGGGTCGATGGAGTGGCTGATCCGCAAGGACGGCTGCATGCACTGCGAGGATCCGGGCTGCCTGAAGGCCTGCCCCGCGCCGGGCGCCATCGTCAAGTACGCCAACGGGATCGTCGACTTCATCTCGGAGAACTGCATCGGCTGCGGCTACTGCATCGCCGGCTGCCCGTTCAACATCCCGCGCATCAGCGACAAGGACAACAAGGCCTACAAGTGCTCGTTGTGCTCGGATCGCGTGAATGTCGGCCTGGTGCCCGCATGCGTGAAGACCTGCCCCACCGGCGCCATCCAGTTCGGCGCCAAGGAGGACATGCTCTTCCGCGGCGCGAAGCGGGTCAACGACCTGAAGGAGCGCGGCTTCCAGAACGCCGGCGTCTACAACCCGCAAGGGGTCGGCGGCACGCACGTGATGTACGTGCTGCAGCACGCGGACAAGCCGGAGCTGTACCACAACCTGCCCACCGATCCGAAGATCAGCCCGTGGGTCAGCCTCTGGAAGGGCATCGCCAAGCCGTTGCTGGCGCTGGCTGCCGGGGTCGCAGTCCTCGGCGCGTTCTTCCACTACATCACGCGTGGTCCGAAGGAAGTGGACGACGCAAAGCACGGAGGCTGAGCCATGGCTGTCGTCATGAAAAGCGGTGAGGTACCGCGCTACAACGCGAACGAACGGGTCACCCACTGGGTGGTCGCGATCCTGTTCATCCTGCTCGCGGCATCGGGACTGGCGTTCTTCCACCCGGCGTTCTGGTTCCTGACAGGACTGCTGGGCGGCGGAACGTGGTCCCGCATCCTGCACCCGTTCCTGGGCGTGGTGATGTTCGCGTTCTTCTTCCTCATGGCCGTGCGTTACTGGCAGGACAACATCATCCAGCCGCACGACCGCGAGTGGCAGAAGCGACTGTCGGACGTGATCAACAACCGCGACGACGACCTGCCGGCGATCGACAAGTACAACATCGGCCAGAAGCAGCTGTTCTGGACGATGATCGTCACGATGATCCTGTTGCTGGTTTCGGGGATCATCCTGTGGCGGCCGTACTTCGCCGACATGTTCGCGATCCCGGTCATCCGGATCGCGGCCGTGGTCCACATGCTCGCGTTCTTCGTGCTATTGATGGGCATCATCGTGCACATCTATTCCGCCATCTTCTGGGTGCGCGGGTCGATGAGGGCGATGACGCGCGGCACGGTTTCCCACGCCTGGGCGAAGCACCATCATGCCCTCTGGTACAAGCGGGTGACGGGCCAGTCCAAGTAGTCCACAATCCGGGCAATCCGTGACGAGCGGCAGGGGTGACCCTGCCGCTCGTCAATTCAGCCCACCATTCGCAGGAGAAACGCCAGTGGCGACTCCCATCGTCACCGATGGCAGCACCGATCGCGCGCCGACGGCGCCGCGGGTCGTCATGCCGACGCGCCCCGACGTGTTCAGCGCCCGGGCGGATCGATTCGCTGCGCTCGCCGCCGATCATCCGATGGCGGCGTACCTGCAGTTGATGGCCGAAGTGGCCCGCGCGCAGCAGGCGGCCTTCGGCGCGCGCGCGAGCGAAGCCGTTGCCGGGAAAGCGCTGGCCGCGAGCCGCGACTACGGCATGCCGCCGCTGTCGGCGCAATCGCACGAGCGCTCCGCGACGTGGCGCGACGACCTCCATGACATCACCCGCCAGGTGCGCGCGCGCTCCGCCAACGGCGTGGCCGCGACGCTGGAACGCGTGCTTGCCCTCGACGTGCCGGCGCTGGAGTCGCTCGCCGACCGCGTGCTCGCCGGAACGACGCTCGACGACGACGCAGCCTTCGTGCCTTTCGTCGGCGCGGCGCTGCAGGTGTACTTCGCGCGCCTCGCGGCGTCGCTCGACGTGGCGGACGTCGACCACTGCGACGTGCCGGGCATCTGCCCGGTGTGCGCATCACGTCCGGTCGCCAGCGTCGTGCGCATCGGGGGCGAGCAGGCGAACCTGCGCTACCTCATCTGTTCCTTGTGCGCGACGGAGTGGAACCTGGCGCGGATCAAGTGCACCGCGTGCGACACCGACAAGGGCGTGCAGTACCTGTCCCTGACGCGCGACGAGGGCGAGAAGGCGACGGATTCGCCCATCCGCGCCGAGGTGTGCGACGAGTGCAAGAGCTACCTGAAGATCTTCTACCAGGACAAGGATCCGCGGGTCGAGCCGAACGCCGACGACCTCGCGACGCTGGCGCTCGACATCCTCGTCGACGAGCAGGGCTACGGCCGTTCGGGCCCGAACCTGCTGTTCCATCCCGGCACCGCGTAGCGATGGCCGACTTGACTCTGCCCGGTGCGGGTGAGCCAAGGCGAGGCGAGGACGATTCCCTCGCATCCCTGTCCCGGCTTCCATCGGTCGATCGGCTGCTGTCGGCGCCCGCCCTCGCGGCGGCTGCGCAGGCGCACGGCGCGGCACTAGCGAAGAAGGCGGCGCAGGGTGCGCTCGAGGCGGCACGCACCGCGGTGCGTGAAGGCGGTCGGGTGCCGACGATCGAAGAACTCGCGCAGGATGCCGAGCGACGACTGCACGTGCTGCGCGCCTCGCGCCTCACGCCGGTCTTCAACCTCACCGGGACCGTCATCCACACCAACCTCGGCCGTGCGCTGCTGTCCGACGAGGCGATCGAAGCCGTGACAGCGGCGATGCGCGGCTACGCGGCGCTGGAGTACGACGTCGCCACCGGCGGTCGCGGCGACCGCGACAGCGTGGTCGAGGACCTGCTGTGCGAGCTGACCGGTGCTGAAGCGGCGACCGTCGTCAACAACAACGCCGCTGCCGTCGTCCTGACGCTGAAGGCGCTCGGCGCGCGCCGCGAGGCGATCATCTCGCGCGGCGAACTGATCGAAATCGGCGGTGCCTTCCGGATGCCTGACATCATGAAGGCCGCCGGCTGCAGGCTGGTCGAGGTCGGAACGACCAACCGCACCCATCCGCGCGACTACGAGGCGGCCTGCAACGAGCGCACCGGGCTGATCGTCAAGGCGCACTGGTCCAACTACGCGATCAGCGGCTTCACCGCCGTTGTCGACGACGCGACGCTGGCCGCGATCGCGCACGCGCACGGAGTGCCGTACGTCGTCGACCTCGGCGCCGGCGCGCTGGTCGACCTGGCCGAGTTCGGCCTGCCGCGGGAGCCCTTGCCGCAGCAGTCGCTCACCGCCGGCGCCGACGTCGTCACCTTCTCGGGCGACAAATTGCTCGGCGGGCCGCAGGCGGGTCTCATCGTCGGCCGCAAGGCAGCGATCGCGAAGATCAGGAAGGACCCTCTGAAGCGCGCTCTGCGGGTGTCGAAGCTGACGCTCGCGGCGCTGGAAGCGACGCTGCGGATCTACGCAAGCGGCCACCGCCTGCCCGAGCGCCTGCCGACGCTGGCGCTTCTGATGCGCCCGCGCACAGAGATCGGTGCCGCCTGCGAGCGCCTCGCGGGTCCGCTGCGCGCGGCCCTCGGCGAGCGGTTCGACGTGTCGATCGAGGAGTGCGCAAGCCAGATCGGGTCGGGCAGCATGCCCGAGGAACGGCTGCCGTCGGCGGCGCTCGTCGTTCGCCCGGTGGGCAAGGCCAGCGGACGCGTCATCGAGTCGGTCGAGCGCCGGCTGCGCGGGCTGCCCGTCCCGGTGATCGGACGCATCGCCGGCAACGCGCTGCGGCTCGACGCGCGGTGCCTGCTGCCGCGCGACGAAGCGCCGTTCGTCGACAACCTGAAGTCGCTGTAGGCGCCGGATGCTGATCGGGACCGCGGGTCACATCGACCACGGCAAGACCTCGCTGATCAAGCGGCTGACCGGCCGCGACACCGATCGGCTGCCCGAGGAGATCAAGCGCGGGATCTCGATCGAGCTCGGTTACGCGTACGTCCCCGCAGGCGACGACGTCGTCGGCTTCGTCGACGTGCCGGGGCACGAGCGCTTCGTGCACACCATGCTGGCCGGCGCGACCGGCATCGACTTCGCGCTGCTGGTCGTCGCGGCCGACGACGGCGTGATGCCGCAGACGGATGAGCACCTCGACATCCTGATGCTGCTCGGCATCGAAGCGGGCGCGATCGCGCTGACGAAGACCGACGCGGTGGCCGCGCCCCGGCTGGAGGAAGTGACGGCCCAGCTGGCTGCGCTCACGCGCGGCACGCCGGCCGCCGCGTGGCCGGTGTTTCCGGTGTCCTCGCTCACGGGCGACGGCGTCGACGCCTTGCGCCTGCACCTGGAGGAGCGTGCCGCCGGCTGGGCGGCGCGGCCCGCCGCGGGGCACTTCCGCATGGCCGTCGATCGGTGCTTCACCTTGCCCGGCGTGGGGACCGTCGTCACCGGCACCGTCCACGCGGGGCAAATCGGGACCGGAAAGAGCGTCACTCTCGTCCCGGGTCCGCACGGCGCGCTGGAGGCGCGCGTGCGGTCGATCCACGCGCAGGACCGCCCGGCCGAGCGGGGCGGCGCCGGGCAGCGCTGCGCGCTTGCGCTGGTCGGCCTCGAAAAGGCCGAGATCGCCCGCGGCATGTGGGTGCAGGAGACCGGCCTCGCGAACGTGACCGAGCGCGTAGACGCGACGCTGCGGCTGTCCCCGCGCGAAGCGAAGGCCCTGGCGACCGGGACGACGGTGCACTTCCACCTCGGGACGTCCGATGCAATGGGTCGCATCGCGGTGCTCGATGGCGCACGGGTCGAGCCGGGCGCGGATGCGCTGGTGGCGATCACGCTCGACCGCCCGCTGGCGGCCTGCCGCGGGGACCGCTTCGTGGTGCGCGACGCCTCGGCCCGACGGACGATCGGCGGCGGCGCGGTCCTCGACGTCACGCCGCTCGGCGCGACCGCCCGGCGAGGACGGCGCGCCCCCGCGCGCCTGCAACTGCTGTCGTCGATCCGCAACGACAGTACGGTCGTGGCCCTGCAGACGTGGCTTGCGCAGCAGCCGGTACCGCTGCAGCGACTTTCGAACGCGTGGAACCTTCGAAGCGACGAAGTGGCCCTGCTGCTCGCCGACGCGGGCGCGCGCATCGCCGCCAACATCGCTTTTGCGGCCGACCACTGGAACCGGCTGCGCAGCGAGGTGCTGGCCACCGTGGAGGCGACGCATCGGCGCGAGCCCGAGATGCCCGGCGTCGAGCAGTTGAAGCTGCGGCGGGCCGTCGCCCCCGCGCTCGATCCCGACGCGTTCGGCGCGGTGATCGACGAGCTGCTCGGCGAGTCGGCGCTCGCGCGGCGGGGCGCCTTCCTCGCGCTGCCGAGCCACAAGGCCGAGCTCGGCAAGGACCAGCGCGTGCGCTGGGAACGCATCCAGCCGCTGCTGGTCGATCGCAAGTTCGAACCCCCTCGCGTCCGCGACATCGCGCGCGAGACCGGCATCCCCGAGGTCGAAGTGCGCAACCTGATGCGCACGGTGGCGCGGGTCGGCGACGTGACGCTGGTGGCGCTGGATCACTTCTTCCTGACGAGCGCGGTGGTGCAACTCGCGGACATCGCGGCGGAACTCTCGAAGCAGCACGGCGCCACGCGGGCTGCCGAGTTCCGCGACCGCATCGGCACCGGGCGGAAGCTCGCAATCCAGATCCTGGAGTTCTTCGACCGCGCCGGTTACACGCACCGTGTGCGCGATGACCACATCGTGCGGCGGGAGAATCCGTGGCGGTGATCGGAAAGGTTGTCGCGGAGTGCGCAATGCGCGCCGGACGCTTTGGCCTGCGTAAACTCGAAGTGTTGCTCGATGGAAGAGTGTCGCGTCCCGGTGGGCCGGCCAGACTTCAAATCTGGTAGGGGTTGCAAGCAATCCCTGGTGGGTTCGACTCCCATACTCTTCCGCCAACGCCTCGCGCAGCGAGGCGTTGGCGGAGCGGCGCACGGCGCCGCCCGCGCATGAAGGAACGAGGGGACTGGGCTGGTCCCCTCGTGCTCCCCTAGCCACCTTGAAAGGGAACTGGCGCGATCACCTGCCCCGGTCGCTCCGACGCAAATGAACGTTCTCGACGATCTCGCAACCGATGTGCTGTACGCCCCCGAGCAGGACATGTGGGTCCGCTTCGAGGCGGACGGAACGGCGCGGGTCGGCGCCACGCACCTGGTCGCGCTGCATGGGCAGTTCATGACGTTCACGCCGCGGCCGGCAGGCACCGAGGTGCAGCGTGATCGCTCGCTCGGCGTGATGGAGACGGCGAAGACGGCCGTTGCAATTCACGCGCCGCTGACCTGCAGGGTGATCGAGTCGAACTCCTCGGCGGCGGACAACATCCACCTCGTGATCACCGACCCGTACGGCGCGGGCTGGCTCTTCAGGGTCGAGCCGACCAACCTGGAGGCCGAGCGCCCGACGCTGCTGGACGCGGCAGCGTATCGCGCGTGGGTCGAACCGCGGCTGGGCGACAAGCTGGCGCCGCCGATCGACGAGTTCAGCGCCGACGAGTTCGACATCGACCCTAACCGCGGCTACTGACCATGGCGGACAACGAGCGCAAGCCAGATCGGCTCGTGATCGTCGTGTGGTCGGCCGGGCCCGATCGTCCCGTGCAGATGGCTGCGCCCTTCGTGTACGCGCTCGCCGCGCGCGCGTTCGAGGTGGACGTCGAGATGCACTTCACGTCGACCGCGGTGCGCTGGCTGGTCGCGGGAGTCGCGGACGGCGCCCACACCGATGCCGCGCGGACCAAGACCGTCGCCGACTTCATCCGCGAAGCGAAAGCGGCGGGCGTGCGCCTCTACGCCTGCAGCATGGCCATGAACGAGCACGCGCGGGGCGACGCGCTCATCCCCGAGTGCGACGGCTACGCGGGCGCCGCCACCGTGGTGGCGGCCGTGATGCAAGGCTCCAGATCCCTGGCTTTCTGACCAGTTAATCCGACCGTCCTAGCGGCTTTGCAGGGCCAAACGCGCCCTTTGCGCCCTCGGAAACGTAAAAATCCGCCCCGCAGTTGCCGATATCTCTCATGAAGGGGGACGTGCCCCCGGGAGACGGCGATGGCGAAACGCTCCAGGTCGCACACCGTGATTGGCGGCGAGCTCCAACTGCTCGCTGGCGTCTGGGCGCTCGTCTGCTTCGCCGTGCTGACAACCGCTGCCCTGGCTTGAAGAGCGCGCCGTCGAACGCGCACTGAGGTTCAGCCTCCGGAATCGAGCACGGTGTCGCCGTCCGTGACGGCGGCACCGCTCGCGACGAGCTCCTTCACCTGGTGCCGCACGAACGCGTCGAACGGCATCCGGAAGTAGCGTTCGTTGATCACGCGGAAGTAGCGGGCCCCGGCCACATGGTCGATCAGGTCCCGCATCGCGACCTTCCGCACTTCGAGCAGGTAGAACTTCACCAGCACCTTGGCCGCGTGGCGCGCGTTGCGCTCAAGGCTGGCCGACAGCGCGTCGAGGCGCGCGTGCGCGCGCTGCAGCGCGGCGCCGACGTCCGAGAACGGCGCACCGTGGCCCGGGATCACGAGCCGCGGCGCGAGGGACCCGATCATCTCCAGGATCGCCCGCTGCTCCGCAAAGCCCGATTCGCCCTCGAGTTCCGGAAAGATCACGCCGAAGCCGTTTTGCCACAGCGCGTCCGCCGAGATCAACACGCCCGGCTCGGGCGCCCACAGCACGACCGAGTGCGGATCGTGGCCGGATGCCGCATGGACCTGCCACGCGAAGCCGCCCATGCGGATCTCGCTGCCCGGCTCGATCAATCCGTCGTACGTGAATCGCTCGCACTGCTGTCCGGTCGCGACGAACGTCAGTTCATCCTCGTCCCAGCGGGCGACGGCGTCCGCGTGGCCGGGCGGGATGCGGATCGTGGCGCCGAACGCCCGCTGCAGCTCCGCGTTGCCTCCGCAGTGGTCGGAGTGAAGATGCGTGTTGACGATGCGGGCGAGCGAGCGTCCCTGTAGCGCATGCCGCACCAGTTCCCGCGTCTGCTCCCTGTGCGTGACATAGCCGGTGTCGACGAGCGTGGCGCCGCCGTCGTCGTCGAACAGCAGCACGTTGTTGGACGACAGCCAGCCGCGCTCGAACACGCGGATCGTCGGCGGCAAAGCAACGTTCATCGAGCACCCGCGCAGCGCGCCGCCGGTACGGCTGCCTTCATGCCGTCTTCAGTTGGCGGCGGCGCGGGAGATCGGACCACACGGCGCGCTTTGCGCTGTCGTCCATGCGGCTCCAGGCCGCGATCTCGTCGATCGTCCGGTGGCACCCCTCGCACCATCCGGCGCGCGGGTCCATCCTGCAGACAGAGATGCACGGCGACGGCACGGGCGACTGCGTTGCCTCGGGCGGGAGGGTGGAAGCGGGTTGCGTCAGC
>Ga0209391_10001060_pt1 | contig 14047 bp, 10 predicted proteins | sample PPLLak3March2015_FD_187246 | JGI IMG/M metagenome (GOLD analysis project Ga0209391, IMG submission 187246) | Freshwater sediment microbial communities from Prairie Pothole Lake near Jamestown, North Dakota, USA - PPLs Lake P7 Core (1) Depth... | ecosystem: Environmental > Aquatic > Freshwater >... | reverse complement strand
ACAACGGGATATTGACCAGGTCAGATTTCACAGCCACAAACTCAGGTCGTCAGCGTGCATGGTGGGGGCGAACCTGCTCGCCGACCTGTGTTTCTCAATGGAAACGGCTGCACACGACAGCAATTGGGCCGGGGTCGATGACGTGGCGGGAGACATCAGGCCTGCCGCCAATTACGTCAGGGAATACGTAAAAGGGATACCGGAAACCCCTGGTTAATACCGAGGTTGGAGTGTGTCGGGGGACGTGAAACTCATGCCCTCGCGATCCGCAATCCCAACTTTCTGAGTTCCTCCAGCACCAGTACGGAACTGGCGACCAGCGTGGCCAGCAACCAGTCGCCGGGCGTGAGGCTTTCGACATTGAATATGACTTGCGCCGGTGTCCATTGCATGGCCAGTACCTGCAGCAACACCACACCTGCGAGGGCCAGCCAGAGCATGCGGTTACGGAAGAAATTTGCGTTGAAGGTGCTTCTTCTGGCCACCCGCGCATTAAAGGCATTGAAAACCTGGAACATAACAAAAGTGGTGAAAGCCAGGCCCTGCGCGTGCTGATCAGCGTAACCGCTGACCTGAGCCCACTTGAATACGCCGAGGGTGCCTACCGCCATGGTCAATCCAAAGACAAACAGTTTTCCAAGCAAGCGCGGCTTCAGGATCCTGTCGGTGGCTTTGCGCGGCGGGTGTGACATCATGTCCGGTTGCGCCGGATCCACGCCCAACGCCATCGCGGGCGGCCCGTCCATGATAATGTTCACCCACAACAGCTGGATCGGTGTGAACGGTAACGGCAGCCCCACGAATGGCGCCAGCATGACGGTCAGCATTGCGCCGATATTGGTCGACAACTGGAAGCGCACGAATTTGACCACATTGTCGTAGATCGTACGCCCCTCTTTTACCGCCTTTACGATGGTGGCGAAATTATCATCGGTCAACACCATGGTTGCCGCTTCCCTGGCGACATCGGTGCCGGAAAGCCCCATGGCCACACCAATATCGGCGGTCTTGAGCGCCGGCGCGTCATTCACGCCGTCGCCGGTCATCGCGGTTACGTGTCCGCGTGATTTCAGCGCAAGCACGATACGCACTTTTTGCTCCGGCGTGGCGCGAGTGAAAACACCCAGGCCATCGATCACGGCGTGCAACTGCGCGTCACTCATGGCATCGAGTTCGGCGTTGGTCACGACTGCACCGGTGATACCGAGTTCACGGGCGATGGCGGCAGCCGTGACCTTCTGGTCACCGGTGATCATTTTGATCGAGATGCCCGCGTCGTGACACAGGGCGATGGCGTCGCGGACTTCAGGTCTGGGCGGATCCATCAGGCCGACCAGGCCGGTGAACAGGAGGTCCTTGACATGGCTGAACAGGTCAGCGTTCGGTTCAAACTCACTCGATGGCAATTCCTTCCAGGCCACTGCCAGCACCCGCAGACCGGTATTGGCCATTTGTTCGTTGGCTTTTTCAATGTGCTCACGCTGTGACGCGTCCAGCACCTGCTCGGCATTTTCACCCTTTACCCTGTTGCAGAGATTCAACACGACATCCGGGGCGCCCTTGACCATGATCCGCACACGCTCGTCTACGGAGTGAAAGGTGGCCTGGAACTTATGGCCTGAGTCAAAGGGTATCTCGGCAATGCGCGGGTATTGCCGGCGCAGTTCATCCAGGTCAATTCCACCCTTCAACGCTACCGTCAGCAAGGCGCCTTCCATCGGGTCACCAACCACCTTGCCGGCGCGCAATTCGGTGTCATTGCACAGGCTGATCGGCACCAGCAGGGATTCCAGGTCGGGAACACTGGCGTTATTGCAGGTGATACTGCCGGAGGCCTGGTAACCCTCACCGCTGACCCGGAGTTGCCGGCCCTGGGTATAAAGCTGTCGAACGGTCATCTGGTTGAGGGTCAAGGTACCGGTTTTATCCGAGCAGATCACCGACGTGCAACCCAGGGTTTCAACCCCGGCCAGGCGCTTGACTATGGCGCGGTTGCGCGCCATGCGCTGCAAGCCGACGGCCAGGGTCACGGTGACCACGGCGGGCAGGCCTTCGGGAATTGCCGCCACCGCCAAGGCGATCGCGGTCATGACCAGTTCGAGCCAGGGATTGCCGCGCAGCAGCCCGACCAATAACATCAACGCAACCACGCTGCCGGCGATCAGCGCCAGCCGCTTGCCGAGGTGATCCAGCTGTACCTGCAGCGGAGTGGGTGATTCATCCGCATTCCCCAACATGCCAGCCAGCAAACCAAGTTGTGTGCGCATGCCGGTGGCGGTCACCACCATTTCAGCGCGGCCACGGGTCACGATGGTATTCATGAAAAACAGGTTGACGCGTTCTGCCAGCGGTACTTCCCGGCCCGCCAGTGACTCGATGTGCTTACGCACGGTCCCGGACTCCCCCGTCAACGCCGACTCATCCACTTCAAAGCTATGCACGGCAATCACGCGTCCGTCGGCCGGCACCCGGTCGCCCGCGCCAAGCAAAACGATATCACCGGGAACGAGGGCCTCGGCCGACAGTGTCTCGATCTTGCCGTCGCGGCGCACGACCGCGGTTGGCGCCAGCATTTTCTTCAGTGCGGCGAGTGATTGCTCGGCCCGGTTCTCCTGGGTATAACCCAGCACTGCGTTGATCAACACCACGGTCAGGATGACCACCGCGTCGGTCAGGTCGCCAATGATGGCGGCGAGCACAGCAGCGCCGATCAATACCAGGATCAGAACACCTTTGAACTGGTCAGCGAACAAAAGCCAGCGGCTTCTGGGCGGGGTTTCTTCCAGGCGATTGGGACCATAATGCAAGGCCCGCGAAGCGACCTCTGCGGAACTGAGCCCGGTGACCGGATCAACCTCAAGCAACTGCGTCGCCTCGTTGGCGCTAACCTGGTGCCAGTCGGCGGTGTTGGCTTTTCTTTCTGTTATCACAGCGGTTTGCAGGTCATCAAAAGGTATTCGGGCGTTCGCAAAAATTAGACATTCGGGATGGTCTGCTATTTGGGAAAAAGTGGACTATGATAAAAAATCCGAGATTCAATAACAAGGAGCCAATCATGTCATATCGTAAACCGGAATTTAAATCACAATACGAAAATTTCATTGGCGGCGCTTGGGTGGCTCCCGTTGATGGTGAATACTTTGATGATACCTCGCCTGTTGATGGCAGCCATGTAACGCGAATACCCAAATCCAATGGCAAAGACATCGACCTGGCCGTGAAAGCTGCCGGCAAGGCAGCCGAAGCCTGGGGTAAAACCGCGGTAACCGTACGCAGCAATATCATGTTCAGGATTGCAGAGCGTATCGAAAATAACCTTGAGCGCCTGGCCCTGGTGGAAAGCTGGGATAACGGCAAGGCTATCCGCGAGACCATGGCGGCGGATATCCCGCTGGCCGTCGATCACTTTCGCTATTTCGGCAGTGTTATTCGCGCGGAAGCCGGCCAGGTGGCAGATCTCGACGCATCTACCGTAACCATGGAGGTGCATGAACCCCTCGGTGTCGTCGGTCAGATCATCCCTTGGAATTTCCCCATACTGATGGCAGCCTGGAAGCTGGCCCCGGCACTTGCCGCCGGCAATTGCGTCGTGCTGAAACCCGCGGAGCAGACACCGGTTTCGATTCTGATCCTCATCGAATTGATTGCCGACCTGCTGCCGCCGGGCGTTCTGAATGTCGTCAACGGCTTTGGACCGGAAGCAGGTAAGCCGCTGGCGACCCACCCCGGCATCAAGAAGGTCGCATTCACCGGCGAGACCACCACCGGCCGCCTGATCATGCAATACGCTTCAGAAAACATCATACCCGTGACGCTGGAGTTGGGCGGCAAGTCACCGAACATCTTTTTCGAAAGCGTCATGGCCGAGGACGACAACTTCCTGGACAAGGCCATCGAGGGCCTGGTGCTGTTCGCCTTTAACCAGGGTGAGGTCTGTACCTGTCCATCGCGCGCACTTATCCAGGAAAACATTTATGACGAGTTCATGGCGCGCTGCCTGAAGCGCATTGCCGCCATCAAGATGGGCGATACGCTGGATATGAGCGTGCAGATGGGTGCACAGGCATCCAATGACCAGTATGAAAAAATCCTCAATTACATCGATGTCGGCAGGCAGGAGGGGGCGGAAGTCCTGATCGGCGGCGCGGCTTATAAGAACGCGGTGTACCCAAATGGTTTTTACATCCAGCCGACCGTGTTCAAGGGCCATAACAGGATGCGGATTTTCCAGGAGGAGATATTCGGCCCGGTGCTGTGCGTGACCACGTTCAAAGACGAGGCCGAAGCGATGGCAATTGCCAATGACACGCTGTACGGACTTGGCGCCGGTGTCTGGACCCGCGATGTTCACCAGATGCAAACCTTCGCCCGCGGTATCCAGGCGGGCCGTATCTGGTGCAATTGCTATCATGCCTACCCGGCGGGGGCGTCATTTGGCGGTTACAAGAAGTCCGGTATCGGCCGTGAAAACCACAAGATGATGCTGAACCACTACCGTCACACCAAGAACGTGCTGATGTCCTATGATAAAAACCCGCTGGGTTTTTTCTAGGCGGCAGGTTAATCCGTGTCTGTAGAAAGGGTCTCCGCGACCGACAAGGCCAGGGCGGTCATCGCACGGTTGCGGCAAACACATGGTGAGCTGATGTTTCACCAGAGCGGGGGCTGTTGCGATGGCTCGGCCCCCATGTGTTTTGCCAGGGGTGATTTCCTGGTTGGCTCACGGGACGTATGCCTGGGGGAGGTTGAAGGCTGCAGGTTTTACATGGCAGCGGACCAGTTTGAGTACTTCAGGAACTCGCACATCGTGATCGACGTGACGCCGGGCCGGGGCTCAAGTTTCTCGCTGGAAATCCCGCTCGGCGTGAGATTCATGGCGGTATCCAGGATTCTGACCGATGCTGAGCTGGCCAACATCCGGCCAGTGGAGGCTTAGTCAGGCCGTGTCAGCCGCCCCGGCCGGGCGCCAGGCTCCAGGAACCGAATTCCGCTCAAGGCGCAAATCCCAATGGCTATCCAATACCCTGAAATCAGATAAACTAACCGCTGTTCAAATTACCCGTCTTGCATCGATTGTCTTTGAAGAAAAGAGTATGTTGAAAATCGCAACTTTTCCTGACCGCTACTCCCGGCATGCCGGACTTTCAGTTTTTATCACGCTCTTGCTGCTCCTGGTGACGCCTGCGTCCCTGGCCCAGGAAGCTAAGGACTTCAAAACGTCAACCGACGACGCGGTTCTGGCGTCCGTGGTGGTAGATGGCAAATTGGTATTGAAGGTTCGGGGCGTGTCCTCGTTTCACGCCAGTGAACGCGCCGAAAGTATTCGCAAGCGGATTATCGATATCGCCCGGGATGATGCTTTTTCCGTTGACAGGCTTACGGTGGTGAACGACGACGAAAAGTCGGCCATTCTTGCCGGTGACATATCCCTGATAACCATATTTGATATAGACGCCGAGGTCGAGGGCGTGAAGCGCCATCTGCTGGCGCAAGCGGTCAAGGGCAAAATCGCAAGCGTCATTACCAGCTTCCGCGCGGATCGCAGTCCGCAGGTGCTGATGCAGCATGCAGCCTATGCGCTTGGCCTGACCGCGGTCTTCGCCCTGCTTTTCTGGGGGTGGTTGCATCTGTTCCGCAGGCTGAATGCCTGGGCTGTCCGGCATGTCCACAAGAGTGTGCAGGACCTTGCGAGCAAGGCGCATCAGTTAATCCATGCTGAACAAATCTGGACCCTGATTGCGGGTTTGCTGCACATCCTGCGGGTGCTCACTCTGCTGTTGCTGGTTTATTCCTGGCTGAATATCGTGCTGGGTCTTTTCCCCTGGACCCGCGCCATCGCACGCATCCTTTTCGACCTGGTCATTAACCCGATCAAAAGCCTGTGGGTGGGCTTTGTCGCGTCACTGCCGGACCTGGTGTTCCTGGTCGTGCTGTACCTGGTAGTGCGCTATATCCTCAAACTACTGCGCCTGTTCTTTACCCAGGTGTCCCGGGGCAGGATCAAGCTGCAGAATTTCGACCCCGACTGGTCCATGCCCACGCACAAGATTGTAAGGTTCCTGATCATCGCGTTTGCGATCGTCATCGGGTACCCGTACATCCCCGGCTCCGACTCGTTGGCATTCAAGGGTGTCTCCGTGTTTATCGGCATCATATTCTCGCTTGGTTCATCATCCTTTATCGCCCACGTCATGGCCGGTCTGTCAATGACCTATCGTGGCGCATTCAAGGAAGGTGACAGGGTCAGAATCGGTGACGTTTTTGGCAAGGTCGAAGAGGTCAACCTGATGACGACGCGCATCAATACGCTTAAGAACGAAAGCGTCGTGATCCCGAATTCCAACATATTGAATACCAATGTAACCAATTACTCGGTGATGGCGCAAAAACCGGGTGTGTTGCTGTATACGACGGTCGGTATCGGTTACGACACGCCATGGCGTCAGGTCGAGGCCATGCTGATGCTTGCGGCAGAGCGCACCGAAGGTCTGCAAAAAGAGCCGAAACCATTTGTCCTGCAAACCCTGATGGGCGATTTCGCGGTCAATTACGAAATCAACGCTTTCTGCACCGATGTACACCGGATGATTGCCATCAAATCCGAACTGCACCGGAATATCCAGGATGCTTTCAATGAGTTTGGTGTGCAGATCATGTCGCCGGCTTACGAGAGCGACCCGCAAACGCTTAAAGTTGTCCCACCCAAGGATTGGTACGCCGCGCCTGCATCGAAACCGGCGGAAAAATGATCCGCGCAATCACATCGGTCGCCGCGCTGCTGTTTGGCACCGCGATCCTGCTGACCGGCCAGGGTCTGCAGGGCACGCTGATACCGGTGCGCGCGACGCTGGAAGATTTTTCCACCATCTCGATCGGCCTGATGGGTGGCACCTATTTCCTGGGTTTCACCTACGGTTGCTGGAAGGGTTCGGCATTGATACGCGGGGTCGGGCACGCCCGCGTGTTTGCCGCCATGACCGCGATCGCCTCGGCCACGCCCCTGTTGCACGGTTTATGGGTTAACGCCTGGATTTGGAGTTCGCTGCGGTTCGTTTCCGGATTCTGCTTCGCCGTGCTCTATATTGTCATTGAAAGCTGGCTGAATGAGCGCTCCACGAACGAGAATCGCGGCAGTGTTTTTTCCGCCTACATCCTGATCAACATGACGGTGCTGGGGGTCGGCCAGCAGATGTTGCTGTTTTATGACCCATTGCACCTGAACCTGTTCGCGCTGACCTCCGTGCTGGTATCACTGGCGGCGGTTCCGGTCGCGCTGTCGAAATCGGAAAACCCGCCACCGGTACAAGACACCAAGCTGGATTTTCGCTACCTCTACCGGATTTCGACGGTGGGTATGCTGGGCAGCCTGGGATGCGGCCTCGCGAATGGCTCGTTTTGGGCGCTGGCGCCGGTATTTTCTGTCGCTGTGTCCGGTGATATTTCGCTGACAGCCAATTTTATGACGGCAGTGGTTTTTGGCGGCGCAGTCAGCCAGTGGCCATTGGGGTGGTTATCGGACCGGATGGACCGACGGATCGTGGTGGGCGCCATCTCGTTTGTCGGCGTCATCATTGGCGCCACGATGTGGCTGATGGCAACGGAGATTACCCATACCGGTTTGATTATCCTGGCTGCCTTGTGGGGGGCGATGTCCTTCCCGGTTTATTCGGTCGCTGTTGCGCATGCCAATGATCGTGCAGACGCCGGCAGTTTTGTCATGGTTTCTGCCGGTTTGCTGATGATGTATGGTCTCGGCGCGATCATCGGGCCTTTTCTTGCATCGACCATGATGACCTACGGCAGTCCCGCGTACCTTTTCCTGTTCACGGCCGTCATTCATCTGCTGCTGGCGATCTACGTGATCATGCGCCGATTTGTCAGGCCACAACCCGCCAGGTCTGAACATAAACCGTTCAGCGACGCGTTGGTCTCGACTCAAACCAAATCACAGATCTTCGAGGACAAACTGGAGCGAACGGAATGAAGTTGACCTGTCCTGCAAGTGCGCTGGGTACATTGACGATGCTGGTGCTCCTGTTCGTCCCGGTTACGGTGGCGGCACAGCAGGCGGGCGCCACGCACGCCCATGCGGATCTCGTCGCCCTGTTTGAAGACTGGCGTCAATTTGAAAAGCCACCCCTGCTCGAGGGTGCGCCCGACTACACTGCGGCAACAACGGCGCGGCGTCATCGGGAACTGAAAGCCTACCAGGACCGGCTGATGGCCTTCGACGTGGAAAACTGGCCGGTCAACCAGCAGGTCGACTGGCACCTGGTGCGGGCCGAAATGAACGGCATGGATTTTAATATCCGCGTGCTCGAGCCCTGGGTGCGCGACCCGGCATTCTATACCTCGGTCTGGACCGAACAAAGCGATACGCCGGCCCACGAAGGCCCGACCCATCACGCACCGGTGGAATTGTGGACCTATGATTTCCCCCTCGGCCCGCAAGCCGAGACCCGGCTCGGCGCGGAACTGGCAACCATCCCGCCGTTGCTGCAACAGGCCCGGATCAACCTGACCGGTAACGCCCGTGAGCTTTGGATCGCCGGTATCCAAAACCTCCGTGACCAGCAGACCGCGCTGGTTGAGCTGGCGGCCCGGACCACAACCGCCGGTGAAGAATTCAAGGCGCAACTGGAGCGCGCAACGGTCGCGACGGGCGAATTCGTGGAATGGCTGGAAGCGCAGTCCACGTCAAAAACCGGACCGTCCGGGATTGGCAAGGAAAATTACACCTGGCAATTACGCAATGTTCACCTGGTGCCACTGACCTGGGAGGAAGAAACCACGCTGCTGCAACGCGAACTGGACCGCGCCGTTGCCATGTTGCTGCTGGAGGAACACAACAACCGCGAGCTGCCACTGCTGGTGGCCATTGCCAGCCCCGAGGAATACCGGCGGCGCGCCGACCAGGCCGTGACCCGGTTTTCGCAATTCCTGCGCAACGAGGACATCCTGCCGGACTACGCTTACATAGAACCGGTGTTACGCGCCCACACTGGCGCGTTTGTCCCGCAGGAATCACGCAATTTCTTTGACATCGTGTCGCATTATGAGCTGCTGGCGCTATGGACCCACTGGTATCACTGGTTCGACCTGGCGTTGATGGAAGCGCAACCGAACCCCAGCCCCATACGCCGGGGTCCCTTGCTCTACAACATTTGGGACAGCCGTTCGGAAGGCATGGCCACCGGTTTCGAGGAAATGATGATGCACGCGGGTCTGTATGCCGATAATCCGCGTGCCCGCGAACTCGTCTGGATCATGCTGGCGGCACGCGCCGCCCGCGGCCTGGGTTCCCTGTATGCACAAGCCAACCTGTTCACGTTGCAGGAAGCCCGGGATTTTCACGTTGCCCACACCCCGCGCGGCTGGATGCGCGAAGACCTTGATCTGCTGGGGTTTGAGCAACTGCTCTACCTGCGCCAACCCGGTTACGGCAGCAGTTATGTCACGGGTAAATACCTGATCGAACGCTTGCTGGGTGAAATGGGCCGCCAGTCCGGGGGAAAAATCAGCCTGTCTGACTTTTTTGGACAGCTTGACCAACAGGGCCTGATCCCGGTGTCATTGATCCACTGGCAACTCACCGGTGATGGCGGGCAGGTCCGGTCGATGATGGACTGAGCTGAACCTTTGGTTTTGCCGGTTCAGAACGGTGGCTCGGGAATTGCGAACTGCGCTTTTGCGGTTCGTTCCAGTTGCCCGGCCTTTTTTTCCTTCAGGTAGATCGCCTGTTTCAGTCCGCGGTCGAGAACGGCGTGGCAGGCGACGTTAGCCGGTGTGCCCCGGTAAATGCGTTTGCCGAAGCGGCGTATGACATTCCAGTCAATTTCCACACCCAATCCCGGCTTGTCGGGTATCTGTATGCGTCCGGCGTCGTCCCTGGTAAACCCACCCCTGATAAAACGCGCCCAGTATTCCGGCTTCCAGTGACCTTCAAGCGGGTATTCCAACAGGCTGCGTTCTTCGGGCGGCAGCACGCCCACGAGTTGCAGTGCCAGCGCAAAGCCGAGGCCGGTTGTCCAGGTATGCGGACAGTATTTCAGCTTCCGGGCGCCTTCCGGACGTTCACGGTTACGTTTTTGAATCTCCCGGATCAACCAGTACGCAACGGAAACCCCGCCGGCGTATGTGCCGCCGGCCATCACCGCATCCGGTTGGTAGATATCCAGGCTGCCCTTGTCGAGCATGCTCTTGAAATCACACCAGCTGGAGTTGAGTTCGCCGCCGGCAATGGGGGTTTGCGTTTTTTCGCGGAGCATGGCCAGACCCTCGAAATCACCCCGGTTCAGGGGTTCCTCCAGCCATTTGACCTCGAAGGGTTCAAGACTCCGCGCAAACTGCAGCGCAAACTCGCGATTCCATTTTGGCGTTTCATCGAGAAGATCGACCGGCCAGCCCTGGTTGGCGTCGACCATCAGGTGCATGTCCTTGCCAACCGCGTCACGGGCGGCCCCGACGAAACTGGTCATCTGTGCGAGATTGTCACTCTTGACGCGTACTTTGATCCCCCTGTAGCCGGCCTCGAGCACCTGCCTGCCGATCACCGCTATCCTTGCCGGGTCATGGTCATGCGTTGAACCGGTTGACAGGTAAGGATAAACGCAGCCGCCGCTGCCGCCGAGAATCTTCCATAAGGGCTCACCCCTGGCCTTGCCGATGATGTCCCAGAAAGCGGCGTCGATCCAGCCGTTGCGCATGCCGATATAGGAAAACTCCTGGATGCGCTGGTTGACCAGGCGGATGTCCAGCGGGTTGATACCCATCAGGTAGTTGCCAAGGATCGAGCCCAGGCCTTCGCGTTCGAGCCCCATGGCGGTTATGGCGGCGCAGCCTTCGTAGCCTGCGTCTGTTCCCAGTTTCAGCAGGTAAAAACGCATTTCGGACTGTCTGAAGCCCGGGATCCAGCTGGGTGAAAAATAGTTGGGCTGACTGAAAAACCCCGGTTTCCTGTCTTGCAGCGGGATTTTGACGTAATACAACTCTATGCGATCAATCTTCATGGTGCCTCCCTCGACTCTTTGCGCCAATCAGGGTGAGGTAATACCGGAGCGCCGTTCAACTACCCGTTATATTAACAATAACGGCTGCTACCGCTAACGCAAACTTCATATTTTCTACAAATTACATCCTCTTCAGCAGACCTGGATGGCAACTGCCGGAAATCCCGGCCAAAGCGCTATACTGGATTCCCGCCAGCCAACGGAGTGCTTCGATGGATATTCAAACGCTCACGTCGTTCTTCATGTGGTGCACCGTCATCAACACCGGCATGTTGCTTTTCCTGACCCTGATTTTCATGTTGGCCCCGGGCCTCGCCTACCGTCTGCAGAGCAGGTTCATGCCCATTTCACGGGAAACCTTCAACCTGGTCTTTTATGCCTTTATCGGCTTTTTCAAGGCCATCGTCCTGGTGTTCAATGTGGTTCCGTGGATAGCGCTGCTTATCATCGGGTAAGGAAGCATATGTATCGACAAGTGATAAAGTTCTGGTTTGAAGAGATCGAACCGGCAATGTGGTGGAAAAAGGACGATGGCTTCGATGCACTGCTGCACCAGCTATTTTCAGACACACACGCCAGCGCCTGCCGTTGCGAGTTGTACGAATGGCGCCGGCACCCCGAGGGCAGGCTGGCTGAAATCATCGTGCTGGACCAGTTTTCGCGCAACCTGTGCAGGGATTCGGCCCTGGCTTTTGCCAACGACGCCCTGGCCCTGGCGCTGTCACAGGAAGCCATTGCCTGCGGCGCAGACCAGGACCTGACACCGGTGCAGAGAAGTTTTCTGTATATGCCGTATATGCACAGCGAATCGCTGAAAATACACGAAATCGCGGTGGTGTTGTATCGCAACAACGGTATTCAGAACAACCTGGATTTCGAACTCCGTCACAAGGCGATTATCGAAAGATTCGGCCGCTATCCGCACCGCAACGGGGTGCTGGGAAGACCATCGACCCCTGCAGAAATCGAGTTTCTCGGCAGCCCCGGCTCAAGTTTTTAAGTCGTATAATCACTGCGCCAAGACGATCGGAACAATCCCGCATGGAAATGCTTTCTGCCCTTGATGCTAGCTTCATTTACCTCGAAGCTGAACACAGCCCGATGGCCATCGGCGGTATATACGTTATCGATGCAAGCGACGCGCCCGCTGATTTCTGTTACGAGGCCTGGTGCAGCCTGGTAAAAAGCCGTCTGCACCTCTCCGGGGTATTTCGGCGACGCCTGGTCGAGGTGCCTCTCGATTTGTCTTTTCCATACTGGATAAACGACCCCGGGTTCAAGCTTGACGAACATCTGCCGAGGATCAATCTGCCCGAACCGGGCCGGATGGCGGAGCTGATGCAGACGGCTGCGTCGATCTGGGGCAGGGTGCTCGAACGTGACCGGCCACTGTGGGACATCACTTTTGTAAGTGGCATCGATGGCATATCCGGGATAGCAAAAGGTTCATACGCACTGATCACCCGTGTCCATCACGCCGCGGTGGATGGCAAGGCTGGCACAGAGATGATGACCGCGCTCTTCGACCTGACGCCGGTGGTGCGGACAATCGAGGCTGAAGATACCTGGGAGCCTGAGGATTTGCCCTCGACACTGGCAGTGATCAAACAATCCTGGTCCCGCGCCGGGCACAAAGCCGTCGAACTGGCGGAGTTTGTCGGCAAGGTCGCCCTCGGCAGCGGGCAACTCAAGAGCGAGCTGTGGCTGAAAAGACTCGAACCACCACCAAGGTTGTTGAGCGCTCCGCCGACCATATTCAACCAGGCAGTCAGCCCGGCGAGGACCTTCTGCGGCAGGAATTTCGATTTCGAGCGCATCAGGGCGATCAGGAGAGCAGTGCCCGGGGTCACGATCAACGACGTGGTGCTCACAATATGCGCCGGCGGATTGCGCCGTTACCTGTCCGGCAGGGGTGAGCTGCCGGCCAAACCACTGGTGGCGATGGCGCCGATATCGGTGCGTGGCCCGGAGGAAGGCCTGGGCAACCAGGTGTCGGCGATGCTGGTCGGTCTGGCCACCGACGTCGATAACGAACTCGACCGGCTGATTAGTATCCGCGCCAGTACGCAAAGCTCAAAAATTCACGCCAGCGCCTTGCCGGCGAACAGGATCACCGAATTTCTGCCATCTGAAACCCTGGCGGCGGCAACACGGGTGTACACGAGAACCCGGCTTGGAGTCCACCACCGGCCATTCTTCAATGTGACCATCACCAATGTTCCCGGCACGCCGGTGCCACTATTTGTCGCCGGCGCGCGGATCTGCAGCGCTTTTGGCATGGCGCCCATACTCGACGGGCTGGGGCTGAGCCTGGTGGTGCTCAGCTACAATGGCAGCATATCGATCGGCATCAATTCCTGCGAACAAATAGTGCCGGACCCCGACACTATGGCAGAATGTATCGACCGTGCCTTCATTGAACTGGAAATCGCGGTTAAGCGAGCGGGGCCAAACCTGCGATCCATCGGACCGCCGGTGCATCGGGAAATGCCGTCTAAACGCGCCGACGCAAAGCAAGCGTTTCACGATGCCAGCCAGGCACTGGATAAGGCCATCGAATCACTTGGGGACAACATGAGTGGTGAAAAAAACTAGAACAAAGGACCTGATCGATCATTCACACCGGCCTTCCAAACTGTTGTTGATGGCAGAAGGCAGGGCCGTTTACGACGCGATTGGCATGCTCCCGGTGCTGGCCTTGAAGAAATACTTACCGCAGGGAGACAACCACCCGGTACTGGTCTTCCCCGGCTTTCTTGCCAGTTCACGTTCAACCCGGCCATTGCGCCAGTTCCTCGCCGATATAGGTTACCGTTCACACCGCTGGAAACTCGGCTACAACATGGGCTACAGCTTTAAGTTGCACTATGGCATGCGTGACCGCGTGACCGAACTGGCTGAACGTTACGGCGAGAAAATCAGCCTGGTGGGTTGGAGCCTCGGTGGGGTTTATGCACGTGAACTGGCGCGGGAGATGCCAGACATCGTGCGCCAGGTCGTTACCATGGGCAGCCCGTTCCGGGGTCACCCGAGTTCCA
>Ga0209391_10001058_pt1 | contig 14050 bp, 13 predicted proteins | sample PPLLak3March2015_FD_187246 | JGI IMG/M metagenome (GOLD analysis project Ga0209391, IMG submission 187246) | Freshwater sediment microbial communities from Prairie Pothole Lake near Jamestown, North Dakota, USA - PPLs Lake P7 Core (1) Depth... | ecosystem: Environmental > Aquatic > Freshwater >... | reverse complement strand
CTTCCCGTAAAGCAAAAGGGGCTTTTGGGGCGCAAAGCGCCCGAATCTGGATCTGGCGCGTCGAGCCCGCCGGCCCCTGTGAAAAAGGCGGCCCAGGGCCGCCTTTTTTCCAAGCCAGACGCCGCCCAGGGGTGGCTCAGGCGTAGGGATCGTGGTCCGCGCCGTTGCCGGCGTACCCATTGCCGTTGCTGCGAGGGGCAGCGGTTCGTGCGGATGCCGTTGTAGCAGCGCCGCCGCCATCCTGTTCTTCGCGCTTGATGCGCTCGAAGATCTCTTCGCGGTGCACTGCCACGTCGCGTGGTGCGTTGACGCCCACGCGCACCTGGTTGCCCTTCACGCCCAGGATCGTGACGGTCACGTCGTTGCCGATCATGACGGTTTCGCCTACGCGTCGTGTGAGAATCAACATGCAGATCTCCTAGCCAACGTGGCTGCCAACGTGCTGGATCGAGTCCGTTCTATCCCTTGCGTTCCGGCCAGGAATCGTCCGAAGGACGTGTCAGACAATAGCTCGCGCCATACCAAATGTCAGTACGCGCTGACGACGAAGGGTTCTATTCGGATCCATTATTATTAAAATTTCCTGACGCGAGTCGCGTCAGGTTTTACCAGCGCTGCTGTCAGCCTCTCATGACACATGTGGAGCCAGCCACGCGGCGAGGCTCTCGAGTGCAGCATCCAGATTGTGCGGCTGCGTGCCACCGGCCTGCGCAAGGTCCGCGCGACCACCGCCCTTGCCACCCACCTGGCGAGCGACGTGATTGACGATTTCGCCCGCCTTCACGCGCGCAGTGAGGTCATCCGTGACGCCGGCGATCAGCGTCACTTTGTCTTCGCCTGCGGGTGAGCCCAGCACGATGATGGCGCTGCCGAGCTTGTTTTTAAGCTGATCCACGGCCGTGCGCAGCGCGGCGGCGTCGGCGCCTTCGATGCTCGCTGCGACCAGCTTGACGCCGTTGCCGATGGTCAGCGCGTCGGCTGCCAGGTCGCGTCCGCTGCCGCTCGCGAGCTTTTCCTTGAGCTGCACGATTTCTTTTTCCATGCGCCGTGCGCGCTCGAGCAACTGGCGCACCTTGTCCTCGACGTCGTCACGCGAGCCACGCACGAGGCTGGCAACGTCGCGCAGTGTGTGGTCCGTTTGGACCACGTACTCGTACGCGCCCTGCCCGGTCACGGCCTCGATGCGTCGTACGCCCGCCGCCACGCCGCCCTCGCTCACGATCTTGAACAGCCCAATGTCGCCGGCACGTCGCACGTGCGTGCCACCGCACAACTCGGTCGAGAATTCACCGAGGCGCAGCACACGCACCTTGTCTTCGTACTTCTCGCCGAACAGGGCCATCGCGCCTGCTGCAACCGCCGCGTCGAAATCCATGACGTTGGTTTCCGCGTCGGCGTTCTTGCGCACTTCCGCGTTCACGATCGCTTCGATGCGCTGGAGCTCTTCGGGCGTCACGCCCGAGTAATGCGAGAAGTCGAAACGCAGGCGGTCGGGCGCGACCAGCGAGCCCTTCTGCGTGACGTGCGAACCGAGCACCTGGCGCAACGCGGCGTGCAGCAGGTGCGTGGCGGAATGGTTGGCGCGCGTAGCCTGGCGTCGCACGCCATCGACCGACGCCGTGACCGTCTCGCCCACCTTGAGCGTGCCCGCGTCGAGCTTGCCGACATGCAGGTGGGCCTTGCCGAGCTTCTGCGTGTCCGCCACGGTGAAGCGAGCCGCGGCGGTCGTGAGTTCGCCCGCGTCGCCCACCTGGCCGCCGCTCTCGGCATAGAACGGAGTGACGTCGAGCACGACCTGCCCATCATCGCCCGCGCGCAACTCCGTGACCGGTTCCCTGCCGCGAAACAGCGCGACGATGCGCCCCTGGCCGGTCTCGCCGTCGTAACCGACGAAGGACGTCTGGCTGTCGATGCTCATCTCGCCGCGCAGGTCCACATTGAACTTGCTGGCCGCGCGCGCACGGGCGCGCTGCGCATTCATGGCAGCCTCGAAGCCGGGCTCGTCGATCGAAAAACCGCGTTCGCGAGCGATGTCGCTGGTGAGGTCGACCGGGAAACCGAACGTATCGTAGAGGCGGAACACCGTCTCGCCCGGAATTTCCTTGCCCTTGCCGAGCGTCCCGATCGCCGTGTCGAGCAGGCTCATGCCCTGCGCGAGCGTCTCGGCGAAGCGCTCTTCTTCCTGCAGGATCACTTTCTCGATGTGCGTGCGCTGCGTGGTGAGCTCAGGGTACGCGCCGCCCATCTGCTGCTCGAGCGCCTGCACCAGCGTATGGAAGAACGGCTGGCGCTGTCCGAGCATGAAGCCGTGACGGATCGCGCGGCGCATGATCCGGCGCAGCACGTAGCCGCGGCCTTCGTTCGAGGGCTGCACGCCGTCCGCGATCAGGAACGCCGCGGCACGGACGTGGTCGGCGATCACTCGCAGCGAATTGGAACCCAGGTCGCTCGTGCCCGTCGCCTTGGCCGCCGCTGCGATCAGGGCCCGGAACAGGTCGATTTCGTAGTTGCTGTGCACGCCCTGCATGACGGCCGAGACGCGCTCGAGGCCCATGCCGGTGTCGACGGACGGCTTCGGCAACGGCGTCATCGTGCCGTCGGCCGCGCGGTCGAACTGCATGAACACGAGGTTCCAGATCTCGACATAGCGATCGCCGTCTTCATCGGGCGATCCGGGCGGACCGCCGGCCACGTCGGGGCCGTGGTCGTAGAAGATCTCGGTGCAGGGACCGCAGGGACCCGTGTCGCCCATCGCCCAGAAGTTGGACTTGGCGCCCATGCGGGTGAGCCGCGCCGGGTCGACGCCAATGTCCTTGAGCCAGATCTCGGCCGCGCCATCGTCTTCCTCGAACACCGTGACCCACAGCTTCGAGGGCGGGATGCCGAGCGTGCCGGTCACGAAGTCCCAGGCAAAGCGAATCGCGTCGTGCTTGAAGTAGTCACCGAACGAGAAGTTGCCCAGCATCTCGAAGAACGTGTGATGGCGCGTCGTGTAGCCGACGTTCTCGAGGTCGTTGTGCTTGCCACCGGCGCGCACGCAGCGCTGCGACGTCGCGGCGCGAACGTAACCGCGTTGTTCCTTGCCGAGGAACAGGTCCTTGAACTGGACCATGCCCGCGTTGGTGAACAGCAGCGTGGGATCGTTGCCCGGCACCAGCGAACTGGAGGCCACGACCGCGTGACCGCGCTCCTTGAAGAAGTCGAGGAACGCCGCGCGCAGCTGCGTGCTGGTCATGAATTTCGCGGGAGCCTGGGGCGTCGTGCTGGTCATGTGTCGGGGTGATCTTATGGGTCGTCTTCGGGATCGGCGGCAGGCCCCAGGGCGGCCCGGATCTGGTCGGAAGAAAACCCGCGATATTGGAGGAAGCGTGCCTGTTTTGCACGCTCGCGGCGGTCGGCCGGCGGTTCCGCCCCGAACTTGCGGCGCCGGGCTTCACGGGCCGCCTGGATCCAGTCCGTCTCGGTGGCGTGGAGAGCCTGGTCGATGGTGTCGGGCTCTACGCCCTTCTCGCGCAGCCCCATCCGGACGCGCAGCGGCCCATGGCCGCGCCCGGCGCGCTGGGTCACGAACTGCTCAGCGAACCGTTCCTCGCGGAGGAAGCCTTCAGCGGCGATGCGTGTGACGGCCTCGGCGACGACCGCGGCGCCATACCCCTTGCGGAGCAGGCGCTCGGTGAGTTCGTGGCGACTGAAGTCACGCCCTGCGAGCAGGGCGTAACCGGCGGTGCGTACGGTGCGTTCGTCCGCGTCCGCCAGCGCCCCGGGCTCAGCCTTCCGACGCCTCACTTGCCGGCGCCTCGCCCTTCTTCGCGACCAGCAGCTTGGCGCGGATGGCGTTTTCGATTTCGCGCGCGGTATCCGGGTGCTGCGTGAGGTACGTGCGCACGTTCTCCTTGCCCTGGCCGATGCGCTCGCCCTTGTACGCGTACCACGAGCCGGACTTCTCGACGATGTTCTGCGCCACGCCCAGCTCGATGATCTCGCCTTCGCGCGAGATACCGACGCCATACATGATCTCGAACTCGGCTTCGCGGAACGGCGGCGCCACCTTGTTCTTCACGATCTTGACGCGCGTCTGGTTGCCCACGACTTCTTCGCCGGACTTGATCGCGCCGATGCGGCGGATGTCGAGGCGCACCGAGGCATAGAACTTGAGCGCGTTGCCGCCCGTGGTGGTTTCGGGGTTGCCGAACATCACGCCGATCTTCATGCGGATCTGGTTGATGAAGACGACGATGGTGTTCGAACGCTTGATGTTGCCGGTGAGCTTGCGCAGCGCCTGCGACATCAGGCGCGCCTGCGCGCCCATCTGCATGTCGCCCATCTCGCCTTCGATTTCCGCCTTGGGTGTGAGGGCCGCGACCGAGTCGACGACGACGATGTCGACCGCGCCGGAACGCACCAGCATGTCGGTGATCTCGAGCGCCTGCTCGCCGTTGTCCGGCTGGGACACCAGCAGCTCGTTCACGTCGACGCCCAGTTTCTCGGCATACGCCGGGTCGAGAGCGTGTTCGGCGTCGACGAAGGCCGCCGTGCCGCCCGCGCGCTGCACCTGGGCGATGACAGTGAGCGCAAGCGTGGTCTTGCCCGACGATTCCGGCCCGTAGATCTCGATGACGCGGCCCTTGGGCAGGCCGCCGACGCCGAGCGCGATGTCGAGGCCGAGCGAGCCCGTGGAGATGACTTCCACGTCGTAGCTGTTGGAATCGCCCAGGCGCATGACCGAGCCCTTGCCGAACTGCTTCTCGATCTGGCCAAGCGCTGCGACGAGGGCTTTCTTGCGGTTTTCTTCCATTGCGTTGCTCATGGGTTAGGCGTGGGAGCCGGGTGTGCCCGGCTCGTGGATTGGATCAACGGGATGGCTGCATTATTCCACAGCCCTGCCAGGAGGCGGCTCGAAAAATTGCCCGGAAACACCGGTTTCTCAGCCGCCTTCAATGCAGGCATTGCAACAGGGCACAAGCTCATGGCATGAGCCCGTGAACCCGCCCGGGTGATTCGTTCAGGCCTCGAGCAGACGCTGCAGCGCGCTGCGCACCGTCCGGCGCCGCACCGCCTCACGGTCGCCGGCGAAATGGTCGATTTGCGACTCGATGCGAAATGAACCATCTGCTTCACGCCAGGCCCAGGCCAGCCAGACCGTCCCGACGGGTTTGGCGCTCGTTCCCCCTGCGGGGCCAGCCACGCCACTGACGGCCACGGCGACGGTCGCCGACGTGCGTTGCAACGCGCCCACGGCCATGGCGCGAACCACGGGCTCGCTCACGGCTCCCTGCTCGGCGAGCAAACTGCCGGGGACGCCGAGCAGGCCGGTCTTGAGCGCGTTGGAATACGCGACGACTCCCCCGGCAAACCAGTCGGAGCTGCCAGGCACGTCCGTGCACACCTTGGCGATCCAGCCACCGGTGCAGGACTCGGCCGTGACCAGCGTCACGTGTTGCGCTACCAGGCACGCACCGACGGACCCGGCCAGCTGCTGCAGTTCGACATCGGTGGGGGTGCTCATGCGACAATTCTACCCGCCCCTTGCCGGCTGCGGCCCGTCGCCGCTGGCAAGCCGAGGCTTGGCTACCCAACAAACAGGCAGGACCCCATGAAAATAGCTTTGGTTGCAGTTGCGCTGGCCGCGATTGCCGTCCCCGTCATGAGCCACGCGCAGGCCACGCAGAGCGTCAAGACCGACGAGCAGATCCTCTACAAGCAGGTGATGACCGACAAGCGCGCGGTGTTCGCGCAGAACCTGCAGCTCACGGACTCCGAGAGCCGGGCCTTCTGGCCGATCTATGACGAGTACGAGGCCAAGGTGAAGAAGGTCGACGACCAGTTCATCGCGCTGGTCGACGATTACGCCGCCAAGTTCGGCACCATCACCGACGCCGATGCCACCGCGATGCTGAAGAAAAAGATGGAACTGGAGAAGGAACGCGAAGCGCTGAAGCAGACCTACACCAAGAAAGTCGCCAAGGCGCTGCCGCCGATCAAGGCGCTGCGGTATGCGCAGGTCGAGACACGGGTCAACAACGCGATCCGCAACGACGTCTACACGCTGATCCCGATCGCGCAGTAAACAAGATCATTCATGGAACCCACGACGATGAAAAATCTCAAGCTGGCTTTTGCCGCCACCGCCCTGCTCGCCACCGCCGCCCCGCTCACGGCACAGGCGCAGTCCACTTACGACGATACGCAGCAGCTCATCGCACAGATCCAGGCGGACAAGCGCGCCGTCGTGCTGAAAGCCATGGCGCTCGACGACGCCCAGGTGGCGGTGTTCGCGCCGATTTACGACGCGTACCAGGCCGATCGCAAGAAGATCATGGAGCGCGGGGTCGACCTGATCAACGCCTACGCATCCAACTACGATTCCATGACGGACGACGCGGCCAAGAAGCTGCTCAAGGACTGGTTCAAGCTGCTGGAAGACGAGGAAGCGCTGGTCAAGAAGTACGTCAAGCGCATGGACCAGGAGCTGCCGACCACCAAGGTGCTGCGCTTCGTGCAGGTCGAGAACAAGCTCAACACGCTGCTGCGGCTGCCGAGCGTCCAGGCCGTTCCGCTCGCGCAGTAAGCGCCCGCCGCCATTGCCGAGGTAATTCACATGCCAACCCTTCACCGGAATCACTTGCGGTTCGTCGCGGCACTGGTCGCAGCCGCAGCGCTCACGGGCTGCGCCAGCGGCCCGGATGTCCGCGGCGATTACGATCGCAGCGCGGACTTCAGCAAGTACAAGACCTACAACTTCCTTGCGGAAAAAAGCGCCGACGGGGCCGAGTTCAAGTCGATCGCACAGCAGATGATCCAGGACGCAGCGGCGCGTGAAATGGAAGCGCGTGGCTACGTCAAGGCGCAGGACCCGGACCTGCTGCTGAACTTCAAGGGCAAGCTCGAGGAGAAGACCGACATCCAGTCGACTCCCGCGCCTTACTACGGGCCGTCCTTCGGGTACCGCGGCTGGCACGGCGCGCCTTACGGCGCGTACGGCTATGGCGCCACCGAAGTCTCGACGCGCCGTTACAACGTGGGCACGCTCGTGATGGACGTGATCGACCGCGAGAAGCGTCAGGCCGTGTTCCAGGGCGGGCTCGAGGACGTGGTGACGTCCAAGATGATGCAGGACAAGCAGGGCACGCTCACCAATGCGGTTGCAGCGATCTTCTCGCAGTATCCGTTCGTGGCGGGCCAGGCTGCTCCGGTCACACCGGCCGAGAAGAAGTAGCAGCGCGACCCACCCCATGCGGCGCCAATGAAAAGGCCGGGCAGCGATGCCCGGCTTTTTCCTGTCAGCTGCGCGCCACCGGCAACCACAGCGTCACCGTGGTGCCCCTGTTCAGCTCGCTGGTCACTTCGGTCTGCCCGCCCATCGCCTCGACGAGGCTGTTGACCAGCGTCATGCCGAGACCGGTGCCCGGGATGTCGCCCGCCGGGTCGGCCCGGTAGAAGCGCTCGAAGATGCGGCTCACCTGCTCGGGCGTCATGCCGATGCCTTCGTCGGAGACTCGAATTCCGACCTCGGTCACGCCACGCCTTCGCCGTTGCGGCAGCCAGACGCGGATGCTGCCGCTCCCGCGCGAGTACTTGAACGCGTTGGCGAGCACGTTGGTCAGGGCCTGCCGCAGCTTGCCGCTGTCGACATGCACCAGCAGGCGTTCGGCATCGCTTGGAATCAGTTCTGCGCGCCGGTCATCGCCTGGCACGAGCATCGAGTCGACGACGTCGCGTACGATCGGCTCGAGCCGCTCGGAGGTCATGACGAAGTCCAGGCCGCGTCCCGCTTCGATACGCGCCAGGTCGAGCAACTCGTTCACCATCTGCACCAGCAGCGACGACTGCCGATGGATGGTGCGGGCGATCGTGCGGGACGTCTCGGCATCGAAATCCCTCGAGATCAGCAGTTCGGCGAACCCGTGCACGCTCGACATCGGCGTGCGCAACTCGTGCGCTGCATGCGACAGGAACTCGCTCTTCATCCGGTCGACTTCCGCCTCGCGCGTGACGTCGCGCAGGTAGTACGCGCGCCATTGCGTCGCGGCCTCCGGGTCTTTCACGATGCGCACCGTACGGGCCAGGATCGCGGGGCTCGGGCGCGCGATCCGGACCATGTCGACGTCACCCTCGCCCAGTTCGAGGAAGCCCGCAGGCTCATGGTCACCATGACAAAGCGCGGCGAGCTTCCGATCGAGATCGGATGCCGTCATGGAACTCAGTTCCTGCCGGCTGCAGCCGAACATCGCCTCGAATGCGGCATTGGAATAGGCCACCACGCTGTCCTCGTTCAGCGCCACGACGCCGCCCGGGATCACGCCGAGGATCGCCTCGAGTTCCTTGCCGACCTTGTCCAGCCGCTGCTCATACAGCTTGGTCGCGTTGATGTCGGTGCCGACGACGATGAAGCCGGAGATCCTGCCCGTCTTGTCGCGCAGCGTCTGGACTTCCGCGGACACCCATATGATCGTGCCGTCGGCGCGTCGCAAACGCGTGTCAGCGCGAAACTCGGCGCCGGCCCGCATGGCCTCGTTCGATGCCGCCGCCACCGCCGGGTCGAGACTTTCGATGTCGAGCACGTCCCTGACCATCCGTCCGATCAGATCCTGCTTGCCAAAGCCGGTCAGGCGCGACAGCGCGTCGTTGCACCAGATGGCGCGCCGCTCGGCGTCGAGGAGGATGACTGCGCTCGAGGTTCGCGCGGCGACGATGGCCAGACGGCGGGCTTCCTCCTCGCTGGCCCGCAAGCGCTCCTCGCCCTCCTTGCGCAGCGTGATGTCGAACAGGATCCCGATCGCACCGGACGGGCGGCCGTCGGCATCCTTCACCAGCACCGACGAGTCGCTGAACCAGCGCGTCTTGCCGTCGCCGCGCACGAACTCGTAGTCAGAGCGGCGGCGCAGGGTCGAATCCCCAGAGCGCAGGATGTTGGTCTGGCCCGCCAGCTCGGAACTCTCCTGCGCGCGTTCGAGCCTGCGCAACTGCGAAGGAGGCAGCTGGCCAGGTGCAAACCGAGTCAGGTCCTCGAAGTCTTCACCCACGTACACGAAGGTGTCGTCGTCGAAGCTCTCCTGGTAGGCCACTCCGTACGACGCGGCGATCGCCGAACGATAGAGCGATTCGGTGCGGCGCAGCGTTTCACGCTGCAAGCTCAGCTGCGCGTTCAACTGCGAGAGGTTGGCGATCGCAATCTGCTGCGTCTGCGAAACCAGCAGCAACTCTGCGATGGAGTCCTGGGCGGCGAAATCGGCAAGTGATAGCCCCGCTGCCTCGAGCTCTTCCGCCGTCATGAACCAGGGCGAGCCGAGGAACACCCAGCCTGCGCCCTGCGCGGTGACGAACTGTCCGCGAAACAGCACTTTGGACCGACGATGTTCGAGCAACATCAGCGAACCGAGCCTTGCTTCGATCTCGGCTGCAGTGAGTTCGCGATTCGGCCGCGCCAGGTCGAACGAATCGACCAGGCGCGCACCCGGCAGCACTTCCGGAGCGATGCGATCCAGCGATTGCCCGGCCTGCACGACGCGCAGGTCCCTGTTGCACGCGAAATGAAATGGGAATGCGCGCGCGAAATCGTCGGGGGCAAGCGAGACGGCGGGCGTCCATCCCGGCGCGCCGGGCGGCAGGCTCAGGTGGGGCATCGCTCGCCCCAGGCTACGTGAAAAATGCTGTGCGACGAGTCGACGTCACGCTGCGCATGCAGTCGCACGGTGACCGGAGTGTCGAACATGCGTCCGATCCCATGCACGAGGCCTTCGACGAAGGGCTCCAGCCCCGTGGGACGTTGCGTGCGATAGTGCAGCAGCAGTGAATCGCCCTGCACGTCGCTGCAGGAAAACTCCGGCGGGCGCAGCTCCGGGAACACCATGTGAATGCGGTCGTGCAGGTGCGGCAGCTTCTGCAGGAACTCCGGCACGTCGCGCCCGACCGAGCGCATCAGCGGCCCGTAAGACCGCAACGCCGTATGCAGCACCCAGAACTCGCCGAAGGCCCGCAGCACATCGACCTCTGGCGCACCCAGGACCGTGCTTGCCCCGGCGACCAGGCGATAGGTCACATCGTCGCCATACGGCGCGTTGGCCACGAACACATCGGTGTCGACGCCGGATTCCTGCTTTACGCGTTGCCAGGCCGCTTCGCCGTGGTCGCGCGTGACCATCTCGCGGATCGCCTGGTTGACCAGTCCGTACATCAGGCATCACCCGCACAGGTCGGTGAGCTTGCCCCCGGCGACGACGCTGGGCTATGGTCCGTGCGGCTCGAAGACAGCGACGCGACAAAGGATGAGACGCGATGCAGAGCATGCTTATCGTGGACGACCAGCCGGACCTGCGCATGCTGCTGCGGTTCACGTTCATCGATTCCGGGTTCGACGTGCGCGAAGCCGCGGACGGCGAGGCGGCGCTTGCCGCATGCAAGACGGCCATGCCCGACATCGTCCTGCTCGACGTCATGATGCCGGGCATCGACGGCTACGAAGTCTGCCGGCAGCTCAAGGCTGACCCCCTGGCTCGCAACACGATCGTCGTACTGATGACGGCAGGCCACCAGGCGACGGAGCGGGTGCGCGCGCAGGCTGCCGGCGCCGACTTGTATTTCGCCAAGCCGTTCAGCCCCAACGAGCTGCTGAAAGTCGTGCAGGCGTTTGCTCAAGGCGAGCTCCATACCGACTGACTGCCGGCGGCCACCTGGCCGCCACCAGCCACCTGATTGGCGCCGGCCCATGATTGCCGTTTGCGGTAGATCGTCGACGGACTGATCTCGAGCGCAGCCGCGGCACGCGGCACGTTGCCGTCGAATGACGCGATCGCCGCCTCGATGGCGTCGCGCTCCACCTGCCATAGCGGAATGACTTCGGCTCGCCGTGGCGACAGCACCGGAGCGAGCGCAGGCGTTTGCTCGGGTGCTGCTGGTGCTGGTGCTGGTACCGAAACCAGCGTCGGGGCCGGCTCGCTGGGCGCCGTTGCGCCGGACCAGATTGCCGTGCCAACTGGCAGCGGATCGATCCGCGGTGCCGGAGCCTCCCTAAGCTCGACCGGCAAGGCCGGCGCGAGACGAGTCGACTGTTCCTGCAGCAGGGTCGGCGGCAGCATCGAGAGGGTAACGAACTGCGCATCGTGCAGGACGACGATGTTGCGCACCACGTTCTCGAGTTCGCGCACGTTGCCCTGCCAGCGATGACCTGCGAGCAGCTGCTCGCATTCAGGCGTGAAGCCTTCGAATCGTTTGTCTTCCTCGCGCGCGTAGCGGACAAGGAAGCTGCGGGCGATCGACAGCACGTCGTCGCCGCGCTCACGCAGGGGCGGCAGCTGCACGGGAACGACGTGCAGCCGGTAATAGAGATCTTCACGGAACCGGCCGACCCGCACCATTTCCAGCGGATCGCGGTTGGTGGCGCACACGATGCGCACGTCGACCGTGATGGTCTCGCCGCTGCCCACGCGCTGGAACTGCCCGGTCTGCACGAAACGCAACAGCTTGGACTGCAGTTCCAGGTCCATTTCGCCGATTTCGTCGAGGAACAGCGTGCCGCCGTCGGCAAGTGACGCCGCGCCGTCGCGTTGACGATGGGCCCCTGTAAACGCACCTTTCACGTGACCGAAGATCTCGCTCTCCATCAGGTCGCGCGGCAGCGCGGCACAATTGACAGCGACGAACGGGCCATCGGACCTGCGACTGGATGCATGGATTGCAGCTGCACACAGTTCCTTGCCGGTGCCGCTCTCCCCCGTGATGAAGACGGTCGCCTTGCTCGGCGCAGCGCTTTCGATGATCCGGTACAGCGACTGCATCGCGAGGGAACTGCCGATGAAGCCGTGGAAGCGGTCGCGAGTGAACTTGTCACGATAGGTCGCCACCATGGCCGCAAGTTCACGCTGGCGGATGGCATTGCCCACGGTCACGCCGAGGCGGCTGCGCCCGAAGGGCTTGGTGACGAAGTCGGTCGCACCGAGCTGCATGGCTTCGACGACGTTGTCGGTCGAGCCGTTGTCGCTGATGACGACCACGGGCACCGTGCAGCCCAACGCCTTGAGACGGTTCATGACGTCGAGGCCCTGGATGCCCGGCAGCTGCAGGTCGAGCAGCATTGCGGCTGGCAAGTGCCGCTGCAGGTACTCGAGCGCTGCCTCGCCGGTCTCGACCGCGTGCACACGGTGGCCGTCTGCCTCGAGATAGGAACGATACACGGCCGCCTGTGCCGTGCTGTCTTCTACGAGGAGCACTTCCTGGTTCATCGCGCTTCACCTTCCATTTGAGCAGCATGTCTTGCGTCGAGCGCCGCGATCAGCGACGCGATGGCCGCAGACGTTTCCGGTCCGCGTGTCAGCATGTCCGCGCTTGCCTCGAGCAAGGCGCGGTCATCGCCGTGGCGGAACGCCTCATTGGCTTCTCGCGCCGCTGCTGCCAGGGCGGGAGCGCCGAAAGTCAGCGCGCTGCCCTTCAGCGAGTGCGACTCACGCCCCAGCACCTGCAGGTCACGCTCCGCGATGGCCTTGCGGACGAGCGGGATGCGGCGCCCGAGTTCGGCGACGAAGGCGCCCAACACCTCGGGCAATCGCTGCATGCCGACGTCGCGCGTCAACTGCTGCACGATCGCCGAATCGACCAGCGCCATGCCGTTGCCCGCGAGCGGCGGCGGAGATTTGGGTTGGACGACTTTCAATCGCGCGCTCTCTCGTTCTGCAACAACCGGCGGTGCGTGATGCGAATTGCAAAACGCAGGCCAGTCAATTTGCGTGAGCTTAGTGACCTGCCGCGGCGTCTGCCGGACAACTCGGTGCAGAATGGGAGTATTACTTTGCATAATGCATCCCCGGCTGCGCCCACCCCGCGCAGACGCAGCTGAACCGGCGTTGGCATCGAAGTTGCAATTCGTCTCCCGAACTCGGGAGTCCAGATGCTTACGCTCGCCAACACGCATTGTTCGATCACCTCTACCCGGCGGCCGGTTGCGCTGGCCGTCGAGGACGACACCTTCGAGCGCATGCGACTTGCGGCGCTGCTGGAGCGGCAGGGTTTCGAGGTTGTGTGTGCGGCCGACGGCGCGGAGGCGATGGCGGCACTGGCTCACTGTGAGCCCGACGTGGTGGTGACCGACTGGCAGCTGCCCGCCCTTTCGGGACTGGATCTATGCCGGTCCATCAGTGCGTCCGACCCGGCCCGGCGTCCTTATATGGTGCTGGTCACGGCGCGGGACGAGGTAGCCGACCTCGTGGCCGGCTTCGACGCGGGCGCCGACGATTTCCTGACCAAGCCATTCCGGGCCGAGGAGCTCGCGGCACGCCTGCGCTCCGGCCAGCGACTGCTGGAACTGCGTCGCACGCTGCTGCATCGCACCGGCATGCTCGAGACTGCCCTGCGCCACCAGGGCATGCAGCGCAGTGAGCTCGACGCCGATCTCATTGCGGCCGCGCGGTTGCAGCACCAGTTGCTCGAACGCGCCATGACTCCGGTCGCCGGCCTGCAGGTTGCTCACCTGTTCCGGCCCGCACGCAAGATCGGTGGCGACGTTTTCGGCGTCACCGCGCTGGCCGGAGGACGCGCGAGCTTCTTTCATATCGACGCCACCGGCCACGGCATTGCAGCCGCGTTGCATGGTTTCGCCTTTGCTACGGCACTGATGGGCCTCGGCAGCCAGGCCGCCAGCTTCGACGATCCGGCAGCCTGGGTCGCCTCGTTCAACGCGCGGGCGCTCGACATCGGCGCCGAACTCGGCTGCAGCCTCGTCGTCGGCTGGCTCGACTGCGAGTCGGGACGCGGCCGGCTGTGCCAGGCGGGCCATCCCTTTCCGCTCATCGTCGAACCTGCGGGAGGCACGCGTCGCCTCGGTGTCGGCGGGCTACCCGTGGGTGCCCTCGACGGCGCGCGCTACGTGACCACTGAGTTCTGTCTTGCCGCCGGCGAACGACTGGTGATCTGTTCGGACGGCGTCACCGACTGCGTCGATACCCACGGCGCCCCGTTCGGCAACGAACGTCTCGAGGCGGCCCTGTCGCGCGGCGCGCACGGCACTCACGCTGACGCCTTGCGCGCGGTCAGCCTCGCACTCGACGCCTGGCGCGGCACC
>Ga0209391_10001057_pt1 | contig 14050 bp, 10 predicted proteins | sample PPLLak3March2015_FD_187246 | JGI IMG/M metagenome (GOLD analysis project Ga0209391, IMG submission 187246) | Freshwater sediment microbial communities from Prairie Pothole Lake near Jamestown, North Dakota, USA - PPLs Lake P7 Core (1) Depth... | ecosystem: Environmental > Aquatic > Freshwater >... | reverse complement strand
TCGACAAGCAAGGGCTGCATGATTTCAAAAACATCGCGGCTACCATTGATTTTCCGGCTGCTCACCGCCTCCTCTAACCGCCTCCTTCTGCCCAGTTCCAGTGCGGCCATGATGGTTAATGCCTTCGCGGTACCTATTCCCTTAAATTTCTTCAGCTCATTGATTTCCATCCGGCCAAGAAGCTGCAGGTTATTCTGAACTCCGGCCAGTATCTTTTGGCATAGACTTACCGCGTTGTCCTCTGTGTTTCCGGACCCGATCAAAATAGCGAGCAATTCAGCATCGGAGAGGGCAGATCTTCCCCTGAGCATTAGTTTCTCTCTCGGTTTGTCATCGTCTTTCCAATCTTTTATACCCAATGGTTTACTCATTTTTTACATAGGTTTTAAAGTAATTTTTGGAGCCTGAATCTGCAAAGCAAATACGAACCCAAGTCATGAACAAATCAAGAGAACCATAACTCAATATATGTTCATTTTTATATGCTAAAGATATAAAAGAAAATATTATACATTTGTATAGAGTTATATTCCAGGCTCTCGAACTTATGAAGATCATTATCGCCGGTGCCGGCGAAGTCGGTTACCACTTATCGAAATTACTATCCTACGAATCTCATGAAATCACCCTGATAGACCAGGATAAAGAACGTTTGATCTATGCCGATACCCGTTTGGATATCAAGACTATGCAGGAAAATGCCACCTCCATTGAATGTTTGAAAAATGCGGGTATAGCTGAAGCCGATCTGCTCATTGCTGTAACCGCTTCAGAAACAACCAATATAGCCATCTGCGTAATCGCCAAGCAGCTGGGGGCAAAAAAAACGGTTGCGCGGATCTCAAATGTTGAGCTTATTGAAAATAAGGATGAGGTCAATTTTAAAGGCCTGGGAATAGACGAATTAATTTCTACCGAAGAACTTGCTGCTGAGGAAATCAAAATACTGATTGACAAAACCTCATTTCAGGATACACACAATTTTGAAGATGGTGCTTTAACAATGATCGGTATGAAGATCTCTAAAACAGCCCCCATCGTTGGACTCTCGGTAAAGCAATCTGCCTCACAATTTCAGGATTTTAACTTTATTCCTGTCGCGATCAAACACAAGGATTCTCAGGAAACCATCATACCCCGGGGTGACACTGTTTTTGGAAGTGAAGATATAATCTACTTCATTACCACACCAGAAGGAGTAGTACAAATTCAACATATTTCAGGATTCGTTGCAGAAAGCATCAAAGATGTCATGATCCTGGGAGGTGGCCGAATAGGTAGCCAGGCAGCTATTGATCTCACTGAAATGGGATTTAACGTAAAACTGATCGAACGCGACAAGAACAAGGCCATTTCCCTTGGCGAGAAATTGACTGGCACCCTGGTAATCTATGGTGATGGCAGGGATCTGGATTTACTGAAAGAGGAAAATGTAGATGAAATGGACGCCTTTGTTGCGGTTACCGGAAGATCTGAAACGAATATCATGGCTTGTCTGGTAGCGAAATCCAAAGGTGTTAAAAGAACCATTGCACTTGTTGAAAACATAGATTTTTTCAAGCTCTCCAAAGACATCGGAATAGATACCCTCATCAATAAAAAAGTTCTGGCGGCAAATTCCATTTTCAGGTATATAAGAAAAGGAGATGTCCTTGAAATGACCATTTTGAACAACGTAGATGCGGAAATACTCGAATTTAATGTGCATGAAAATTCAAAAATCACCAAAAAGATCATCAGAGAACATCATTTTCCGAGAGAAGCAATTATTGGAGGAGTCATAAGAAACGGGAAAGGGATCATACCCCTTGGGGATTTTCTGGTGCTCCCGGATGATAAGGTGATCGTTTGTTGTTTGCCAAATGCAGTACCTAAGGTAGAAAAATACTTTAATTAAGAACGGTGCCCTATCTGAGAACCATACGGAATCTGAACATCAAGATCATCATCCAGATGATGGGTATTTTACTCGTATTTAATGGTGTTTTTATGCTTATTGCATCACTGATCAGTTTTTTTTATAATGAAAGTGTTTATAAATTGATTTTGTTGGCTGGCCTGATTTCTGTTGTCATCGGAGCGCTTTGCCAGTTCGCCACAAAAGGGTTTGAAAAGGAGATTAAAAAACGCGAGGGCTATCTGGTTGTAGCTTTGGGCTGGATCGTGATTGCTTTTTCCGGTGCGGTACCCTATTATATATCCGGTGCAATCCCCAGTTTTACAGATGCTTTTTTTGAGACCATGTCAGGTTATACAACAACCGGCGCGAGCATACTCAATGATATCGAAAGCCTGCCCAAAGGGATCTTGCTCTGGCGTAGCATAACCCATTGGATCGGTGGCATGGGAATTATCGTGATGACCATTGCCATTCTTCCGCTTCTGGGAATTGGAGGTATGCAGATGTTTGCGGCAGAAGCACCCGGGCCTTCTACGGATAAACTTCATCCCAGAATTACAGATACTGCCAAAAGACTGTGGGTGATCTATTTCGTGCTCACACTTGCGCAGGTCATTTTGTTAAAGGTGGCAGGAATGAATCTGTTCGACTCTGTTAATCATGCCATGGCTACCATGTCAACCGGTGGTTTCTCAACAAAAAATGCGAGTGTAGCTTATTGGAATGGTCAACCGCTTATACAATACATCATTATTTTTTTTATGTTCATAGCCGGAACAAATTTTGTGCTTAGCTACTATATAGCCAAAGGTAAATTCAAAAAAGCAGCACAGGATGAAGAATTTAAAACCTATTTATTTGGTATCATAGCGCTTACGCTTGTCACTACTTTTTTCATTTACTTCTTTGCGGATGTTTCTGAAACCCCAACGGAAACGCAATTAATCGCCCACCCCATGGTTTATGGTGAATTCGAAAGTGCCTTCAGGCATGCCTTGTTTCAGGTTCTATCTGTAATCACCACAACGGGATTTGTCACCGCAGATTTTACAATCTGGACACCTTTTCTCACTTCTATGTTTTTTGTTATGATGTTCGCAGGTGCCTGCGCCGGATCAACTGCAGGTGGTGTTAAAATTGTCAGGCATATAATCATGATCAAAAATGGTTTTCTGGAATTTAAAAGAACGATCCACCCAAACGCCATTATTCCTGTACGGTATAATGAAAAACCCGTATCACGGGGTATAGTTTTTAACATCATGGCATTTTTCATTTTGTACCTGCTGGTTTTTGTGTTTGGAACCCTGGTTTTTACCTTAATGGATATTGATCTGGTAACCTCACTTGGTGCAGCCGCGTCTTCGTTGGGGAATATAGGTCCGGCCCTTGGAAAACTGGGTCCTGTTTATAATTACAGCATCCTGCCGGATGCCGGTAAATGGTGGTCAGCATTTTTGATGCTGCTTGGCAGACTGGAACTTTTTACAGTTTTGATAATCTTTACTCCTTCTTTCTGGAGAAACAACTAAGGTATTCTTGCACAGTTTTCAATAAATTCCCTATTTTTAAACAAGTATTTTAGGATTGCCCCGTATCTGCAAGAAATCGCGTAAATATTTTATCAATGAAAATAGTTTCCCCATACCAGCCAAAGAATAAAATCCGCATAGTAACAGCTGCATCCCTTTTTGACGGGCACGATGCCTCGATCAATGTAATGCGGAGGATCATTCAGGCTACAGGAGTGGAAGTGATTCATCTGGGGCATGACAGGAGTGTTGAAGAGGTAGTAAATACGGCCATTCAGGAAGATGCCCATGCCATAGCCATGACTTCTTATCAGGGCGGGCACAATGAATATTTTAAGTATATGTTCGAGCTGTTGCAGGAAAAGGGTGCCTCTCATATCAAAATATTCGGTGGTGGTGGCGGTGTTATTTTACCGCATGAAATAAAAGAACTTATGGATTACGGAATTTGCAGGTTGTATTCACCCGACGATGGCAGACACATGGGTTTGCAGGGGATGATCAATGACATGGTGGAAAAAGCCGATTTTGCACTTTCCGACCTAAACCCTGAAATAAATCTGCCCGCAGCACTTTCTTCCAACGATTGGAATACAATTGCCAGGCTGATCACCATGGCTGAAAACAAACCGGATGCCTTTTTGAAGCTCATGCATACTTTGGAAGCTCATGAAAAAACAACGGTCCTGGGCATTACCGGAACCGGTGGTGCCGGAAAATCTTCTATAGTTGATGAACTCGTGCGAAGGTTTTTAAGTGATTTCCCGGATAAAACGTTGGCCATCGTATCGGTTGATCCGACCAAGAGGAAAACCGGGGGCGCTTTGCTGGGTGACCGTATCAGGATGAATGCCATTCACAACAGCCGAATTTATATGCGTTCCCTGGCTACAAGGCAATCGCATTTATCCCTGTCAAAACATGTAAAAGAAGCCATACAGGTCTTGCAGGCTGCAAATTTTGACCTCATTCTTCTTGAATCGAGCGGGATCGGCCAGTCGGATACAGAAATTCTGGATTATGCCGATGTGGCTTTGTATGTGATGACCCCGGAATACGGTGCAGCTACCCAGCTCGAAAAAATAGATATGATCGATTACGCTGATGTGATCGCGCTCAATAAATTTGATAAGAGAGGTGCTCAGGATGCCCTGAGGGATGTTAAGAAGCAGTACCAGAGAAATCACAATCTATGGGATAAAGATCCTGATTCCATGCCTGTTTTCGGGACTATCGCCTCGCAGTTCAATGATCCGGGTATGCATAATCTGTATGCCGAAGTCATGAAAAGCATTCACAGAAAGACCGGACTTGATTTTCACAGTCAGTTTTTGATTTCTGAAAAAATGAGCGAGAAGCAGTATATCATTCCGCCACACAGAACCCGCTATTTATCAGAAATAACTGAAAACAACAGGCAGTACGACCGGGAAAGCCAGAGCCAGAGCCAGATCGCTCAAAAACTGTACGGCATCTGTAAAACACTGGAAACGCTTACCACCGAAACCATTGAGATCAATTCTGCCGGTATTGCTACCGATTTTGTCAGTGGTCTGAAGGGAAAGGACCATGACCTGGCGCTTTTGTTGCTGGAAAAATTTGATACTTTGAAGAAAGTGCTGCAACCAAAGAACTGGGAAGCTATCTCCGGTTTTTTTGCAAAAAAGGCAGCCTATGAGCAAGAGGTCTTTTCCTATAAGGTCCGGGATAAAAAGATCGATGTAAAAACATATACAGAATCCCTTTCTCATTCAAAAATCCCAAAGATCGCCGTTCCAAAATACCAGGGCTGGGGAGAGATCCTGCAATGGACCGCACAGGAAAATTTTCCGGGCGAATTTCCGTATACCTCAGGGATCTACCCGTTTAAAAGAACAGAAGAAGATCCAACCCGTATGTTCGCCGGTGAAGGCGGACCGGAAAGAACGAACAGACGCTTCCATTACGTGAGCAAGGATTCCAAAGCCAAGCGTTTGTCAACCGCCTTTGACAGCGTAACCCTCTATGGGAATGACCCGGACAGAAGACCAGATATTTATGGAAAAATAGGGAATTCAGGTGTTTCAGTTTGTTGCCTTGACGACATGAAGAAATTGTATTCCGGTTTCGATCTCTGTGACCCGCTGACTTCCGTATCCATGACCATCAACGGTCCGGCTCCCATGCTGCTGGGTTTCTTTTTGAACACCGCGATCGACCAGGCCTGTGAAAAATATATCAGGGAAAAAGGGCTTGAGGCAGAGATACGTGCGAAGATCATGAAAGCTTACAAAGAGCGGGGCATGGCCGAGCCCGCTTATCAGGGCGAGCTACCTGAGGGAAATGACGGTCTGGGACTGATGCTGCTGGGAATTACCGGTGACCAGGTCTTGCCAAAAGAAGTGTATGGAAAGATCAAAATAGAGACGATCTCAAAGGTCAGAGGCACCGTACAGGCTGATATACTCAAGGAGGACCAGGCGCAAAATACCTGCATTTTTTCCACGGAGTTTGCACTGAAACTGATGGGTGATGTACAGGAATATTTTATAGAAAATCAGATCCGGAATTTCTATTCTGTATCGATCTCGGGTTACCATATTGCAGAGGCGGGAGCCAATCCGATCTCGCAACTGGCCTTTACGTTGTCGAATGGTTTTACTTATGTTGAGTATTATTTGAGCCGCGGCATGGACATCAATAAATTCGGTCCGAATCTGTCTTTCTTCTTTTCCAATGGGCTTGATCCGGAATATGCCGTTATTGGCAGGGTCGCGAGGAAAATCTGGGCCAAAGCGATGAAATTGAAATACGGTGCAGACGAAAGGGCCCAAATGCTCAAATACCATATTCAAACCTCAGGAAGAAGCCTGCATGCCCAGGAAATCGATTTTAACGATATCAGAACCACGCTACAGGCCTTGTATGCCATCTATGACAATTGTAATTCCCTGCACACCAACGCCTATGATGAGGCTATTACAACGCCCACAGAAGAATCTGTGAGAAGGGCCATGGCCATACAACTGATCATCAACAACGAATTGGGTCTGGCAAAAAATGAAAACACCCTTCAGGGATCTTTTATCATCGAAGAGCTGACCGACCTGGTTGAGCAGGCCGTCTATGCGGAATTTGACCGCATCACGGAAAGAGGCGGTGTGCTCGGGGCCATGGAAACCATGTACCAGCGTTCGAAAATACAGGAAGAGAGTTTGTATTATGAAGAATTAAAGCATACAGGAACATTTCCTATTATCGGGGTGAATACTTTTTTGAACAGCAAGGGCTCTCCTACCATTTTGCCCCAGGAAGTGATCCGGGCAACGGAAGAGGAAAAGGAAAACCAGATCAGCGTGGTGGAAAGACTGAAATCTGCGCACAGGGATCAGTCGCCGGGTGAACTGAAAGTGCTGCAGCAGAAGGCAGTATTGAATGAGAATGTTTTTGAACAATTGATGGAAACATCCAAAATTTGTTCCCTGGGCCAGATCACCCGGGCCTTGTTTGAAGTGGGAGGACAATACAGAAGAAATATGTGAATTCAGTTTAATTGATATTTTTGTTATAACCAAATTTACTATCATACCATGGATAAGATCTATACCTTTATTGACGTTGCCATAGAAAAAATAGTGTTTTTCGTTCCTAAATTGGTACTTGCCGGCATTGTGGTCTGGTTGGGTTTAAAGATTGTGAAAAAGATCACTGAGCTAGCCAGAAATCTGCTGACACGTGCCGAATTTTCTCCTACCATAGCCCCGTTTTTAATTTCGGTATTGAATGTGCTTTTAAAAATTTCTCTGTTGTTCATTGTTGCCTCAATCATAGGGGCAGACCTCACAGGTTTTATCGCCATCCTTGCAGCAGCAGGTTTTGCTATTGGCATGGCTCTACAAGGCAGTTTGGGAAATTTTGCCTCAGGTATCCTGGTCTTATCCTTTAAACCTTACAAGGTAAATGACTGGATAAAAATAGAAGACAATTTTGGCAGGGTCGATGAAATAGGTATTTTCAACACAAAAATGATCACAAAAGATCACAATATGTTGATTATTCCAAATTCCAAAGTAACAGATTCTATCCTCACCAACTATTCAGAAATCGGGACACGCAGGGTTGCCGTTAACATCCCAATTCCATATGATGAGAGTTTTCCGCGTGTAAAAAATCTATTACTGGAAGCCATTTCGAATCTGCCCAGCGTATTAAAAGATCCACAACCTGTCATTGAAATAGAAAACTTTGACTCTCACAGTGTTATGCTCGCAGTAAGACCATATGCCCTTCCCGACCTCTATTGGGAAGCTGTGCAGGAGACACATGAAACCATAAAAAAAGTCTTTCACGACAACAATATCAAGTTTGCATATGACGGAGGGGTTGAATTGGGTGAAATCGGAGAATAAAACAAAATAAATTGAGCAATGAGTGCAAAAAAAACAGATCCTGATATCATGGGCCTGGCCATGCTGGATTATCATTACGGCAGGCAACAAGAGGATATTACCAGCTATTCTTCTATAGCAGGCGAAGATAAATTGCCGCTCAAACACCTGTTCAGGTCTTTTGATGAAATGCCAAAACTGGAACAGCTGGCACTGAAAAGAACCAAAGGAAAAACCCTCGATGTGGGTTGCGGATCGGGAATTCACGCTTTGTTTCTGCAACAGCAAAACACGGTTGTCGAAGCGATCGATATTTCCAAAGGCGCTGTGGAAGTATGCAAACTCCGTGGCATCAAAAATGCCAGATGCATCAGCCTTTACAAGCTCAAAGATAAAAAATACGACACCATACTGCTCCTGATGAATGGCATTGGCCTTTGCGGAAAGTTATCAAAACTTCCTGCTCTGCTGGAACATTTGAAAGGTTTACTGAATGAAAATGGCGTCATACTTACCGATTCCTCTGATCTCAGTTATATGCTTGAGGACAGGTCCTACTATCTGGAAAAAAGCGAAGCGTATTACGGGGAAGTGACCTTTCAACTTTTTTACAAAGAAATGGTTAGTAAACCTTTTGATTGGGTATATATTGATTTTGAAACACTTAAGAAACATGCAGAACAATCTGGCATGCAATGTACCCTCATCAAAAAAGGCAGGCATTTTGATTATCTGGCCGAACTTAAAGTTAAGAAATAGACAGAATTTCTCAACACCAGATCTTAACTACCAAATTCCAAAAATCGTAACCCTTATTCATGTTTCCTGTTTCCTGGTTACTTTTTACTTTTGCCCTGCCTCCGGCAGGTAAACTTTTAACTTTTTACTTGGAGCCCTGTCTCTTGGTTCGCGATTCCTGGTTCAAATAGTAGCATTCCTTCCTTCGAAGTCGGGAGACTTCGAAGAGCAGGTGAAATAAATAAGACAAAAGACCAAAGATAAAATAATCACGAAAGGATTTAAATTGTACTCCCGCGATGCCTCGCGGGATGACTGGCGAGACGGGCTTCGATTTGAGACAGAAAAAATACCAAATCTCGACTACCAAATTCCAAAAATCATAGCAATTTCTGTGTCACTCATCACTCATCATTCATAATTCATAATTATCCTGATTCCTGGTTCCTGATTCCTGGTTCCAATCTCAATACTTTTACCTTTTTCCTTTTACCTTCTAACTTTATCCTTTGTCCTTTATCCTTTATCCTTGCCACCTGGTTCCAAAATCTATATTACCGTTCCAACTGCAACTTAGTCATACGTTTGGACAGCACAATGCAGAAGGCCGCTACCAAAAGTAAAAAAGCCATGACATACCAGGTCGTTTCAAAGCCAAAGGCATTGGTGAGTTGCATGCCAATATTCGGGCCTGCGATATTTGCCACGGAAAATGACATGCTGTACAAGGCCATATAGGCTCCCTTGTTTCCGGTCTGTGCCCGGTTGAGCGCATGCGTATTCGAAAAAGGAAATCCGAGGATTTCTCCCAGTGTCATTAAAACAATTCCCAACATAGGTATCCCGATCCAAAATGAAAAATTGAGCACAACAAAACTGGCACAGATCAACAGGATCCCGACGATGACGATATTCAATTTATCGATTTTGAACTTGTCGAGATAATGCACCACCGGCATTTCAATCAAAAAAATAATAAACCCGTTCATGGCCAGCAGGTAGCCTATTTCCTTTTCCGACAAGTGGTATCTTTCGTTGTAAAAGATGGGAATGGTTGAGAAATACTGCATAAAACAAAAACCGATCAGGAACATGGAAATCCAGAATATAAGGTAAGGCCTGTCCTGATAGGGCGACATTTTTTTCTCCTGAACGGGTTCTTCAACTTTATGTGTATTTTTTGGTTTTAATAAATAGAGCAGTAAAAATCCGGCCATGATACAGGTAATCCCATCGATCCAGAACAAGCCTTTATAACTGAGGCCGGCAATGATCAGGCCACCCAGTGCCGGTCCGAAGGAAAATCCCAGGTTAATAGCAAGGCGGATCAAAGTGACCGCCCTCGTTCTGTTCTCCTCTTTGCTGTGTGTACTCAGTGAAACCCAAAGTGCCGGTTTAAAAGCATCCGCCACCAGCGAGAGCGCAAAAAATCCTATGCAGACGGAAAGGAAACTTTCAAAAAATTGTATCACCAGAAAAGCGATGCCGCTCAGAAACAAACTTCCGTACATTACCCGGTAATATCCGGCCTTATCGGCCAGGATCCCTCCCAGGTAAACGCCCAGTACAGATCCTACTCCAAAGCAACTCATGATCCAGCCTACCTGTGAAAGCGTAAAATTGAGGTCCTTGACCAAATAGAGCGAGAGAAAAGGGATCACCATAGCGCCGGCCCGGTTCACAAAAGTGATCAGGGCCAGAAACCACACTTCCCTTGAAAATCCGGCATAGGGGGCTATAAGTCTGCTTAACATCTGCTAAAGATAGAAAAACAATGGCCTTTTAAGTATCGGCACAAATTAATTTAATTTTCTTTTCTATCCTCCAATATTATTTATCTTTGATCAAATGCAAGTCATGAAAAAAATTGTATTCATAATTCTGTTGTTCACTATAACCGCCAATGCACAAAGCCGCCGGGTAAAGGATGTGCAAGATTTTCAAAAAAAAATAAACAGTGAGTTTAAAGACGAAAAAGAAAGTCCGTTAACTGCCGAAGACAGGGAAGTTTTTACTGCCCTGGACTTTTTTCCGATCGACACTGCCTTTATCGTTGTAGCGAAAATTGAGCTGATAAAAGATCCGGTAACCTTTAAAATGAAAACGACAACTGACAGACTTCCGGTATACCGCACCTATGCCCGGGCCAGCTTTGAACTGCAAGGTAAACCCTATGTACTGAATTTGTATCAGAATGAAAATTTTATGGATGCCGGAGAGCTGAAAGATTATCTCTTTTTGCCTTTTACCGACAAAACAAACGGTGTCAGCTCCTATGGCGGAGGCAGGTTCATAGACCTGAAAATTCCGAAAAAAGATGTGATCACCATCGATTTCAACAAGGCTTACAACCCTTATTGTGCCTACAATCCAAAGTACTCTTGTCCTATTCCGCCCAGCGAAAACCACCTCGGACTATTTGTTGAAGCCGGAGTAAAAGATTATAAAAAGAAGTAACTTACGGAATTGGAATCCCGGAGCATGATCGAGTACTGATCTGGATCAAAATCCTTCGTAAGGGACAGCTATTAATTCTATGTCTTTGATATCTCTCCAGTTCCATTTGCCTTCAACGGTACCTTTGTTCAACAAAACAATACCCGGATTGCCTCTGATGATGGTTTTTAGTGTTGTTTCATCACAAAAAAGCAGGTCAAAATCCCAATTGTATTTTTCTTTCATGAGGGCAAAATCCTCCGGTGTGGAAGCAGAAAATGCATAGACGTGGTAACCGTTCCTCATGGCTTTATCGGTAAAGTCCTTTATCTTTTTCAGTCCTTTTTTATGTGATTTTTCCATGTTGTACATCACAACAAGGATCAGTTTCTCCTCTTGCAGCAATTGATCCTTGATATCATTGCCCTCCAGCTCCATAGTAAAATCGTGGATGGGCGGGGTATATCCCTCCGTTACAACTTTTGTTTTTCTGTCCACAAAATTCGCTCCCGCAATAGTCCAGGGCTTTTCTTCTGTACTGTATTCTTTTTCCACCCCGTTCACTTCATAGATCCAGGTATCCTCATACACCCATTTGGCTGCATCCTCCGGTATGATCATGCCCTCCTGTATATTTTTACCCTTGGCATAGGGCATAAAATCGATGATGGGCAGGTGCCTTAATACGTGTCTGGTCAATCCTGCGAAGATCAGCAGAAGTACCAGCGACAAGCCTCCTGCAAAAGCAGGAGCTAAAGGCGGATTGATATAATCTGTATAAAAGGTCAAAAAAATGATCATAGCCAGCAACACAACATTTTTATAAAAAGTTGTCCAGGGGGTCATTTGAATGGCATCGCCAAAGCAGCCACAATCGGTAACCTTATCATAATAAGCTGAATACCAGGTTAAAAAAAGAAAGAACAAGGTTAGTGCAAACAAACTCCATACCGTAAATTTTGAAAACACACCCAGCAGCAGCATAATGCCGAGCATCGTTTCTGTAAGGATCAGTACAATAGCCAAAGGAAGCGCATAGGGAACTAAAAATTCCAGATTCAACACCGAGGGCGCAAAGTAATCCTGGAATTTATAGGCCGAACCAATCGGGTCGACCAGTTTTACAAATCCTGAAAAAATGAAGGTTACTGATACGAGTATCCTTATAATTTGTGTAAGTACAAACATGGTTATAAATAAAATAAAATTAAATTTAATCCGACCCCTTCTCTGAGATCAGTATCAATGCGAAGACCGCATAGTTGATCATGTCCTGATAATTGGCAGCTATGCCTTCAGAAACAATTGTCCTGCCGGCATTGTCTTCTATTTGTTTGATGCGAAGCAGTTTCTGAAGGATCAGGTCTGTTAAAGAGCTGAGCCTCATTTCTCGCCAGGCCTCACCGTAGTCGTGGTTCTTGTCTTCCATTAACTTTTTGGTAAGGGCTACCTGCTTGTCGTACAGCCTTACCGCTTCTTCCATTTCCATATCCGGTTTATCAGAAACACCCATTTCCAATTGTACAAGTGCCATGATGCTGTAGTTGACGATCCCGACAAACTCAGGTATTTCGTCCTCCTCAACCTTTCTGATACCGGATTCCTGAAGTTGCCTGATCCTTTGGGCCTTGATAAAGATCTGATCCGTTAATGAGGGCAGGCGTAAGATTCTCCAGGCACTGCCATAATCTTTCATTTTATGTACAAAAAGATCACGACAATCCTTTATGACCAAATCATATTGTTCCGAAGTTTTTTGCATAATTTGAATTTGGCAGACTTTGAATATTTTATCAGGCAACGAATTTATAAAAATCTTACTAAATAAAGCGCTTAATCCTTATTTTTACTCTTTGCTGCAGTATATTTAAACCATGGAACCACTTTGGAAATTATTTCTCCCAAATGGCACTGAGGAAACAAGGAGTACCCTGTTGCAATAAGCTAAGCCTGGTCTAATTTTTAAAAAAGCAGAAAAAATAACATGAAAAGAATTGCAGTATTTTGCGGCTCGAGTTCCGGGCACAATGACATTTACAGACAAACTGCAGTTTTGCTGGGAAAATACCTGGTTGAAAACAAGATAGGGCTGGTTTACGGAGGCGGCAGGGTTGGATTGATGGGAGTTTTAGCAGATACCGTTATGGACGGACAGGGAGAAGTGATTGGGGTGATCCCGAACTTACTGAGGCATGAAGAAGTAGCTCACAAAAAGATCACCCAAATGATCGTAACGAGAAAAATGTCGAAAAGGAAAGTGAAAATCAGCAAACTGGTGGATGGCTATATCGCCTTGCCCGGAGGCTTTGGCACAATGGATGAATTATTCGAAGCCCTCACACTCGGGCAGTTGGCCATTGAAGAAAAACCTGTGGGTATCCTGAATATCAACGGATTTTTTGAACCCATGCTGAAACAACTTGAGCTCATGGTCCGGGAGGGTTTTCTTCATCCGGAAAATCAGTCTATGTTGCTTGTCAGTGATTCGGTTGAAGGTTTATTTAAAAAAATGGAAGGTTACAAGCCATCCGGACACAGCAAGATCGTTGAAGCGGGAAATCAAAACAAAATGAATGCACATGTTAACGATAAACTGTAAAGGCAAATTGATCGACCTGAGCATACCCAAAGTGATGGGTATCCTGAACCTCACGCCCGATTCCTTTTATGACGGCGGAAAAAACAGCGACGAAAAAAAAGTGCTCCAGCAGGTGGAAAAGATGCTCAGCGAAGGAGCCGCCTTCATAGATCTCGGCGGATATTCGTCCAGACCCGGAGCCGAACACATTACCGAAAATGAGGAAGAGAACAGGGTACTGCCCGCACTGGAAGCTATTTTAAAACACTTTCCCGAAACACTTATTTCAATTGATACCTTCAGAAGCGGACTTGCAGCTAAAGCCATAGATCTCGGTGCCTGTATGATCAACGATATTTCTGCCGGAAATTTCGACAAAGACATGTTCCGCACCGTTGCCTCCAGGCAGGTGCCTTATGTGGCCATGCATATGCCCGGAACACCCGGAACGATGCAAAAAATGACACATTATGATGACCTGGTAACCGATCTTGTATAT
>Ga0209391_10001055_pt1 | contig 14057 bp, 10 predicted proteins | sample PPLLak3March2015_FD_187246 | JGI IMG/M metagenome (GOLD analysis project Ga0209391, IMG submission 187246) | Freshwater sediment microbial communities from Prairie Pothole Lake near Jamestown, North Dakota, USA - PPLs Lake P7 Core (1) Depth... | ecosystem: Environmental > Aquatic > Freshwater >... | reverse complement strand
TACAAGCAGGTGCTGCGGCAGTTCGACCGTGTCGACCCGGTGCATCTCAATGCTCCGCGCCAATTCATCCATGCCGCTTCGTCCAATCAACTCCCACTGCTCGTCGATCCCGGACAGGTTCCGTGAGCGGTCCACGCTGTATTGCCCCGGATAGGTGGCGATCCGGACATTTCGCGCGTATCGTCCACGACTCGATGCCAGGAACGCCGGGTCACAGTTTGGGCCGACCAGGATCCCGTCACAGGCGTTCTTCTCCACGTAATCCGCAATTTCGCGCATGGCGTCGCTTCCTGTAATCAGGGGGGCGATATTAGGTAATCCTGCCTGGTAAATTGTCGCGAAAAAAGCCCCTTCGAACGCCGAGAACACGTGACGCAAAATATGCGCCTCGCCGACAAGCCCTATTTTTTTGCAGCCAAGGGCAATGAGTTTGCGGCAGGCCTTCTGCACGTTCCCATAATGATCCGCCCGAACGGACCTGAATCGGACTCCCTCGGGTGCGACACCGAGCAGGATGGCAGGCAGCGTCAGCAATTTGAAGTCGGGCACGAAATCCAGATCCATCGGTGGGAGGAACAACACCCCGTCCGTATTCAGACTTCGCAACCTTTTCTCCAGCTTGACGATGTCGTGGGAGGAGTCGTGGGTGAGATATTCTTCCCAGCGATATCCGAGTTTATTGGCATGTTCGGTCGCGCCCTGGAACATTTTATAGATCGGCTCCTCTGACCCGGTGGGTTGCGGGCGGCGAATGCTGTGCAGAATTGCGACCGTGAGCACAGAGCGGTTCTTTGGCGAACGCCGGATCTCGGACATCAGCTTCCTCATCGCCGGGGATGGCTCATAACCAAGCCGCTCCGCGATCTTGAGGATTTTCTGCCGCGTGCCGGGAGGTATCTGAGGGTCGCCTTTGAAGGCCAACGAAACCGTGGATTTTGAAAAACCACTCTCCAAAGCAATTTTGCGTAAGTTCATGTGAGCGGGGTCTTGCGGCAATGACATGGTGATACCATACAACTCTCCAGCTCAACTGTCCAGTCCGGCCAAGACCGCTGGAACAGAGCAACGCCCGGCGGGGCGCGGCGGGTAGGTCCACTTCGCGGCGCAAATACCGAGCGGGGAGATTGGGATACTCCCGTGGGGTAACCATGCTTATTCACAGGAACTTGGTGAGATCGCTTAATTCGCTACAACTTTGAGACGTATGAAGAGCCGGCCTGTGCTTGCTAGCTGGGTTGGCAGGCTAACAATCACATCATCCGGCGCATTGGTGTTTTTTGTCACATTTACAGTAATGCCGGTCGCATCAGGTCCCGAAGACGCCGTCCCGATTGCGACAGCTGTCCAAGCACCTTCAAGGGTGCTACTATATTCAACAAGGCAGGAGGCGAGAGTTTCGCTGTTAATGTCACGTTTGAATGAGAAGATGCAATTGGATCCTTGGGGGGATATGTGCGGTGACTTTGTGGAGGAGTCCTGAATCAGTGGATTTCCGCCGAGAACGAACTCCATCATGTTTTCCATGCCGTCCTTGTCGGGGTCGTCTAAAATCCCTGATTCGTAACCAGGCGCGCCGGTAAGGCCGTTCGCCGACGTCCATGCCGCATACTTTGGATCGGGATCCTGCGTGTATTTCAAGATGCACGCATCTCCTCCCGCAAGGGCCGGTATCGTGACTGACGTGCTGTTAGAAGACGATGCATAGGAGGTGGTAGCCGAGGTGAAAGCAACCGAACCGGCATAGCCGGAAGAGCTTTGGCTTAGCGAGGCGGAAACATAGTGACCGCGCAAACTCAAAGTGGTTGCGGCGATGGCGCTTGGATTCTTATTCACAACAAGCAGGTAGCCCTGCTTTGGATCGCTCGGGCTTCTATAGTGGCCCACCATTATATAGTCACTGGTGACATCATATGCTATTTGCCCATTGCTGATAGCCTCCGCCGAAGTTAGTGTAACCCCCGGGGGGTAGGCGGATTTATGATAAGCACCGATAAAATTGTTCGCCATTGCGACGGGACCCGCCAGTTTGCTGACGAAAAGATTGATTTCAGAGGCAGAATCATATTTGGCAGTAGTACTTCCGGTTATGTCCACAAGCCCTGTGCCGGTGGTTCCATCAGGAACCCATAATGCGAAGTCGGTTTTTCCGTCTCCGTCATAGTCCGCCGGACAGGGAATGACGTCGCCCCCCCCATATCCTGAATACACTACATCCCATTGACCAAAGCCATTCGATGCATAATCAATCTGCCAGCGGCCGTCCGCGGTTTTTACGGCCAGGTCAGCCTTGCCGTCTCCGTCGTAATCCGCCGGCACACCGGTCAAAGTCAACGATCCCAAGTTGGCTGGAATGGCGACATCGAAGCCGGCGAATCCGTTTGCCGCATAATCGATCCTCCAGATTCCGTCACTAGCCAATGTTGCGACATCCGCCTTTCCATCGCCATCATAATCAGCAGGGAGCTGTACAGCGTCGGCTCCGCCATATCCTGAAAGACTCACATCCCAGCCCGCGAAGCCGTTTGCCGCATAATCAATCAGCCAGTGGCCGTCCGCGGTTTTTACGGCCAGGTCAGCCTTGCCTTCTCCATCGTAATCAGCCGGGCACGGAATCGCGTCGGCTCCGCCATATCCTGAAAGACTCACATCCCAGCCAGCGAAGCCGTTCGCCGCATAATCAATCAGCCAGCGGCCGTCTGCGGTTTTTACGGCCAGGTCAGCCTTGCCGTCTCCGTCATAATCCGCCGGGCACGGAATCGCGTCGGAGCCGCCATAGTTTGAAAACACCACATCCCATCCATTAAAACCGTTGATTGCATCATCAATCAGCCAGTGGCCGTCCGTGGTTTTTACGGCGATATCGGCCTTGCCGTCTCCGTCATAATCCGCCGCTACCGGGACGGTTCCAATCCCCCCCACATCGAAAAGGCCTGTGTCCCATGTCCCCAGGCCATTTCCCGAGTTATCGCTAAGATATTTCGAACGGGGGGTGTCATACGAATAATACACAAGCCCTTTAAACCCGTACGCTATCGGGCAAAACGTCATGAACCGTAGCTGCTGCGGGTTTGAATAATCATAGGCCGCCTCATCCAGCGACATCACATACGCCCACGCGGGACGGTCCCCGGCCTTGGATTTAACGATTCTGAGATTGTAAAAATAATCGCTTCTAAAGCCGCTTGTCGAGAACGGGTAAAAGTCAAACGATGCCACATCCGGCATCCTGGATGGATCTGAATCGCTTAAATACAGATCCAGGTAAGCCTCGTAGTCCATATCGCTTGTAAATCCGTAGCGTGGAAGGAGATTCAAGTATGCCAGCTTGCCGGGGTCGCTTTGCTTTAGCGCATGAATCCAGTTTTTAATGTTTGAGGCGACTGACGCCGAGGCTTGAGGCTCATCGCCAATGTTATAACCATACATCGTGGCCCGCCTTTGGGACGACATATTGGTGTAATCCTGCAAAAGTGATGAAGCGCTTGAAGGGGTGAATGTCCCAAAACCATGCAAGCGATTGTCAGCGATCAGTATATTCATCCCGGCGGAACCGGACATATCAAGTCGGGCCAGGTTCGCGGCCAGTGATCCATCAAAACGATCCTGCCTGCCCAAAAGCAAATTAAACGACGCCTGCTCCGCCTTCTGGAAATTTTCAAGCGACTTCCCCAAGTCGCCGGGATCAAAAGCAGGGTCAAGAAAAGTCCCGATGACAAAGTCGTTTTGCTGATAGGAAAATGCGCGCGGGCCGCCAGCGATTAAAAGCAGACAATGGAACAGGCGTACGAGAGCACGGAAATACGGGATCAACCGATTTCCGCATGCAAATCCAAGTGGAGAAATCAACATACTCAGCGAACGATCCTGTTTCATAATAAGTTATATTTCCTGCTTTCCAGAGACATTGAATGCGAATTCCTGGGTTGTGATTGATTGTGATTTTTCAGTTTCCATGGGCATGTTCGCTCCGTATTGACTGACCGCTAAAAGAACGAGGAAATTCTCTGCGAGCAGGCCTTCGTAACCGTGGCACCCGCCTTTCCAATCGCGCCAATCCCTAGACATGCCGTTCTCGCCGAATCCCAGAAAAACATTCTGCGCACAGGATTCCAGCATGGAGCGCATCAGCATGGCGGCTTGTTTACTCCTGCCCGTTTTGTAAAGGGCACTGATTGTGTAGTAGACCCAGCACCCGGTTGTTCCCCCGTTTTCATAATACTGGAAGCCATCCGTCCCGTCATCCAGCAGTGGTTCGCCGAAGATTTCCGGCGGATCCCCATGGAATACATAATCGCCTTTGGGAATGGGGATCAGGTTGCCCGGAAGGCCCAGATCGAATCTGTTAAAACCAACCTCATCCATTTTAGAAAGGATCCGATCCATGATTTCTGCTGCCAGGGGATCCTCCACCAGGCCACAGCAGATGGCCACACTTTGCACGAATGTAAACCAGTAGTCATGCAACTGACCGTCGGCGCTCCTCCATCCGGCGAGGATTCCCGTGGAGGGGTTGAAAAAGGCAGGGACATAGGCCTTTTTCAGCTTATCGGCAAATGAATCCAAGGCCGCAGCATCGTCGGGATATTCCAGCCGTGTTGCCAACTGCGCAAGCATCCGGGATGCACGGTAAACCAAGGCATTGGAGTAGGCATCTTCGTGGCCGAAATTAATGCAGTCCCACCAATTGGAAGGGCGGCTCTCCGCGGTGGGGCGATCGCCGAAATTGCCGCTGCGCGGATACTCGACCAGACCGTTACCGTCACGGTCTGCCGCGATCATCTCCCGGGCCATTTCGATCATCACTCCCCACCGATCACGGGCCCATGTGCAATCGTTGTCACTCTCCGCGCAGATGGCGGCGGATATCAACAGCGAGGGAATCGAGTCCAGGCTGGTCCAGGGCGTTGGCCATGCGACACATTCAGGATTTGGCGGAGAAGCGGCGGAACAGCCATAGCCGACCTGCCCATAGCCGAGAAAGCCGTCCAGATAACGGTTCACCGTCATTTTCACCAAATCCAGGCAGGTTAGACCGCCCGGGAGCGGAGGGCAGGCGCGGGCAAATTCCGCACAGGAATAAATGATGAATGGAACGGGATCACTGGAGGCGTTGTTGGCCAGTGTCCGGGTGGCGGGATTGATCTGGAATATGTTGAGAAAATTGCGCTTGAGCCCGTCGTAAATAGAATCGCTTCCGGCAGGGCCAAGGTCGGGATAAACAGCCACCACTTCGAGGTGATAGCTGATGCAGGGAGATTCTGGTGTGGCGGCGGGAAAGGTAACGTTGACATAGGGGGGGGTGCACCTTCGACTCGACGAGTAACCAAGCCTGATTCCAGGCTGGTTGCAACTCACGGCAAGCGAGCCCTGCCCAGGAAGATGAAGCAGGCAGGGCAATTCCATTGACCCGGATTCCTGATGCATCTTCCCAATAAGCGTCGCGAACGAATGGCTCTGGTCGAATCGCAAGGTCAAGTCGTTCGCCGGGGTAATGGAATCTGTACTGAATGAAGTCAGGAGAATCCGACGTTCAAAAAAGGAAATCCTCCAAACAGGTTGATGTGAGCTTGACAGCGTGTAAACAAAAGTTGCCTCACCTTCAGAGCTAAGTTGGAACCCGCACTCGGCCTCTGGATCTGCAACCATGTTCCCGGCGGCAAGTCGCCCCTTGCCCAAAGAATCGATTCCCAGATCAGAAAACCGTGGCCGATGCCGAGCAAGCTCAGCAAGGATATATCTCGAAGAAAACTTTTGATTCATATGCATCGCTTTCGTAGCACCTGTCTTTACTGTTTCCCGCTTAGGCAACAGGAGATCAGCTCGTTTAATGATCCCGTTGCAAGTCCGATGCACGTATCTGCCGCTCCGTAATACACCCGGATTTCGTCTATGCTTTCATCGGCAATTGCACCACATGTGAAGACCGTATTCTGGCAGTTGCCCATAAACTCATAAGGTGCATCAGGGGTCAGAATCCAGCCCTGTGCAACCCCAAGGACACGCTGGGGATCATGCAGGTCGAGCAGCATTGCCCCCAGGGAGTAGCGTGCTCCGCCAGCATAAGTAAGCACGCCATGAAAAATTTCGAGCCATCCATGCTTTGTCTTTATGGGGGGGGTGGGGCCGATCTTTTCCACAGCCCACACATGGTTGATGGGAGGAGCCACGACCCGACGATGTTTCCCCCAATGAATGAGGTCCGGCGACGATGAGAGCCAAATCTCACCCCGCGGGCCATTCGATGGACGATCCAACCGCATGTAACTCCCACCGATCTTCTCAGGGAACAGGCAAGGCACCCGATTGGGAGGGAGCGCGATACATTCAATGAATTCCCTTGTCTTCCAATCCTTGGTGCGCTCAAGAACCGCGGCCGGTTGAAGAGGCCCGCTCAATGGACGTACGATATAGTATTCATCGCCAATTTGCGTCACCCGCGGGTCGATTGGCCAGATATCAAGCTCGTGCCAGAGAGGATCTTCAAGACGGGAGATGAAGGGCTCCTTCTCGATTTCGAAATGATATCCATCACGACTCAATGCAACATGCAGAGCGGGAGTGCCATGTCGCGGCGCAACCGAAAGCAAAAGCAGCGTCTGGCCTTCAAACATGACCTGCCCGCAGTTGTAAATCGCATCAGCGTCAGGAAAATCTTTCGGCGTGATTATCGGATTCCCTTCGTATCGATGAAGGATAAACTCCTTCCGATAGAGGCTGGTTGAATACCGTTCAGGGCTGGTTTTATTGAGGTCGTGCATAGAATATTGGATAATCGGCATCAGGATGCGCAGTAGTTAAGTTTTATTTTATTTTTCAAAAAGAAATCGCTATTTTTGGAATATTCTCCCGATTTCTCGACATGGCCGTCGAGAAACAGAAAATTGGCCCTGCCGCCATGTCGCCGATCAGGTTCCGAATGCCTCGTGACGCAAGGTAGGCGGAATCAGTTGCGCGGCTTTCGAGAACGATGGCTGGACGAAAGCCCTCTTCAAGGCATTGCATGTAGCGCCGTGCAAACTGCCAGCCGCGGGGCCCCGCCTGGGGCTCTCCCAGAAGTCCGTCCGGCAAAATCAGGGCGTCCGGGCGATCGATTGCGGTCGGCCGCGAAGTCCGGAACTCCCGGATGAGCTGCTTGACGCGGGCCCCGGCCGGCTTCACCTCGTTGGCAGTCGTCAGCAGTCCCAAATCGTATTCCATGGGATCGAAGTCTGAAAAACGCGATGGGATGTCATGCGAACACCACCAGGTAAAGCCCCAGACATTCCGGCACGTCGCGGCGTTGCGGATCGTCTTCTCAGCAAACTCCGGGATTTCCTCATGAGACATCCAGAGGGAAGAGGCGCCGAATTCCTGGATCCAGACCGGACGCGCGGGATCATCTGCATAGGCGTTTGCCAGTTCGACGCAGTATTCGGCTAGGTGGACGCTGCCGGTTCCGAGCGGGCCATAAAGATCGAGTGCCTGTGTGAATTTTGTCCAGGTGTGCAGCGAGCTCGCCGAACCCGTATTGGCCAGCCCGCGTCGGGAAAACGCCGTATCCCAGAACCAAGGGCAGTGGTCCACGCCATTGACGTGGAATTTGCCAGGCGCGAGCTCCTCGCAAAAGTCCAGCATATCGGTGGCCCACCGGTCGCCCTCAGACAATTCGCAGGCCTCACCCATCTCCACCAGCACGCTCAGTTCATTTCCAAGGTCAAACCCGAGAAAGCCCGGATGGCTTCCCACCCGATCCGCAATCCCCTTGAACAGGGCTTTCTCGGCGGCGATCATGTCAGGATGCGTAAACATGTTCCTCCCGTCTTTCCATTCCGGAAAAAACGTAAACCCGCTCAGCCATCCGTCGAGGACCGCGATTTGAACCGAGAGCCCGCGCTCGTGCGCCATGTCCACCAAACTCGAAAGCCGGTCGAGCGCGCTGTTGCTCAGGAAATGACGGTTCGGTTGAAATACGGGCCAGAGGCACTGAATGCGGATGTGGTCAAACTCCAGGCCGGCAATCGCAGCCAGGTCGTCCGACACGGATCCCTCATCCCAATCCTGCCAGGAATACCACCAATTTTTGGACGGAACGTAATTCACTCCGAATCGTATAGGATTCTGTCGGCTCATGTTTCTTGATATCATTTTCGGATGGCAGTTAAGTTCGATGTTGCGACCTTCCGTGGGTGGTGAGGACTATCTCGCAGAAAGAGGGACTCTCCAAATGCCTTGTGGCATGTCCTGGCACCGAGGAAAACGCACTTCGGAGCGATCGGCGTTGTGGTAATGGCATACTGTTGCCATTTCGGAAAAGGGACTGCATCCATGCTTAGCGCGATATTATTTCTTATAAAAATATTCAGGTTTTCGTGAATATTCTGCCGATGCCTCGACATGGCCGTCAAGAAACAGGAAATTTGCGCGGCCTGCGTGCCGCTTATCTACTGTTTTGTTGAATGGGCCTCCATCTTCAAAAATCGCCGATCCGGCACTATGCCATGCGGGGTTGATGACAGCATCGGCCAATAGAATCACCCTGCTTTTTTGATCAATCGACAGGGTTAGCCAATCCCGGTCCTTCCCGAGATAGTAATTCATTCCATAGGCAGTCGCCCAATCGCCGGGTTTAAACGTCTTGGCGGAGGGACACGTTAAGATTTGGAATCGGGCCTGCTGCTCAATATAGGGATCAAGTCGGCGGAACCAGTGAGCCGCCGACTGGGAATTCGGGTCGGCATTAACGTCCGGGGAGGGCAGCTTTTGATTGTTTTCACCCGCGTAGAGCATGAGAACCGCGTGAAGCTGCCGGAGGTTTGACATGCACTTCGCCTCGTTTCCCGCCTCGATCATCCTACGGCCGACAGGCACCAAGATCGCAGCAAGAATGGCAATGATTGCCACCACGATCAAAATTTCCGGAAGCGTGAAAGCCGCCTGCCTCGCCCGCAGCCCTGATTTCAGAACGACTCTGGTGGTGCGGGCCTTCCCGCTTTCAGTAAAATGCGCAATCATCTTGGGTTCCATGGTTATCACTATTCTTTGATTCGCAAGAGAGCCGCCTGGCCGGGCGCCAACCAGATATCCTCTCCCGAAAACGGCACCCACAAGGCATCCTCCCTCAAGAGCTCAATGTTGGACGGCTTTTTGCTCCAGACAGGATACAGCCCGGCCGATTGGGAGAGGTTTTTGTTGAGGATGATCAGATAGGTGCCGCCATCTTCATGCTCGAACTCCCCGACAACAAGCTCCGTGGAACCCGGATTCGTAAGGATCAGATTCGATGGTTTTCCAGATGGCGGTTCAGCTTTATCAAGATGGTAGGCTCCCTTAAGGCGGAGTTTGAGGAGGGTTGGGCCCCACGCATTCAGAACGCGATTCACTCGCTTGACCATGTGCCATGTTTCCGTTTTGGACCCGTCGGTATCAATCGGCCCAAGCCTGTAGTTTCCTACTGTGGGTGTCTGATACAAATAATAGGCAATGCCTTTGGCCCCATAGACGATGGCCGAAAAGACCTGGAAGCGGATGTCAGCGTCACTCAATTCACGGAAGTCGAAATGAGGACAGGAAAGAACCGTGGTCCAAAACGGGATTCCGGCGGCGGCGCTTACGAACTGAACATCATTCAGGTTGTTCCAATAGCCGTCCCTGAGTTTTCCTCCCTCCATGGTCCCATAATAGTTATAGCACAGGACAGCGGGCGAAACCGTCTCGACATATTGCGTCAGAAACTCGCGGTAGGAGGTGTCCAGCTTCGCGTAGTTGGGCAGCATGCAGACAAATTCTGTCAGCCGGGGCGCGGACTCTCTGAGTCGCGAGACCGCCAATGACAATCCTTTGAACTGGGACGCTTTTGGTTCATCCCACAGGTAGAAGCCCAAAGTCGCATTGTCGCTGCCGAAAGTCGCAACAGCTTGATCTATGGCGGCTTCAATCTTTGCAGGGTCCGGTTGTTCCCATGGTTGGGTGACGAGGTTGGCGTCGACGACAAACGCCTTCAAACCTGCCGCCTTGGCCCGGTTGAGTTGAGCGATGTTGTCGCAGAATCCCGCTACCGTAAACCCGCAATCTGCGATTCCCTGATACCAATCCTGAGTCTTTTTTGAATCATCAAGATGTTGGCTATACGACATGATCGGGAAGCGATCGGGGCGATAGGGAGTGGGCTTTGATACATGTCTCTCGGGTTCCTCAACCACCTCAACGGTTTTCCCGGCAGTTTCTTTCACCCTGGAGACCGCGGCTTCTTTGGCTGCTGCCGCTTCTTCGGCAACACTTGATGCGGCTTCTTTCACACCCTCGGCAACCTGCTCGGCACCAGAGCTGACCTTCTCGCTCGCGCTTTGCTTGATCTTATCGCAAGAGGCGGTCGCACCTACCAGCGCGATCATGGGGACCAAGTATTTCATTTTCATTTGTTTTGTGTGTGGGTTCCGAAACGGCATCTTGCTGCAGGGATCATTTCAAGGTATTTCCTCTAAGCGGAAATCATCAAACACGGACTGTGTGTCGCCCTCGCCCTTGGAGACCACAAAGCTGATGTAACCGTCTTTTAAGCCCTGACTTCGCACGTAATTTTTCAGGACAGATCGGTTGTCGATGGAGATCGATATGCCGGGCGGTGCACCTGCCGATTGGGAAACTTGGACTTCCACGCTCCGGAACGTGTTTTTCGGCCCGAGTTCCTCCGGCGGCACCACGAGCTGGTCTTTTCCAGATTTTGAAAAGTCGCGGATTTCCAGACGTCCGCTCCCGGAAATGCGAATGCCAAAACCTCCTAGGGGATCACCTTTTTCCTGTTCTGATTCGCTTAATTTGCGCCTTGTCGCATCACTCCCGAAAATAATGGAAGCAGCCCCCGTGGGTGAGTTCTGCGTGACCGTCGGCCAGACATTGACCTTGAGGTGAAAACCAGATGTGGTTTTCACTGGGGCCTCCGTCCATACGATGGCAGTGCCTCCCTTGTCGGGATTCAACTCGAGCGCCTGATTTTCATTGATGTAGGCGTAGCCGGAACCGCCGGGACCCGAGTTCTTGGTATTGGAACCGTAGGCAACCGGAGCAAGCCGACCAGTCTGGCGAAGTAGTGACTCGTTCATTTCACCCTTCAGCCCTGTGGGAAGAGTGAACGTGTCCTCAAGCAGAACCGTTTCAGCGTCCAGCCCAACAGAGAACAGTGCGGTCGCCACCGACCAGAATATGCCGAATCGGAGGGACGCTGCAAAACTGCCTGACATGATTTGTGTTAGAGAGGGCACGTTTGAGTTTTTCATAGGGGGCGGTTTGCTTTTTTTTGTTCTTATCTTGATTAAGGACACAAGCGCTTGCTATTAACCGGCTATCGGCGGCGACGGACGGCCATAAGAGCGAGGCCTCCAAGGCCCAAGAGAGCGATGCTGCTAGGTTCCGGCACGACCGTTACGCTGAGGTTGTCAAAGACCGATTGCGTGGCGCCTGAATTCCTAAAGGCCTGGAAGCCGATATGGTTGTCAGAAGTAAATCCGGCGTCCCGAGTGTAGTTAGTCAGGATGGGTGTGGCCCCAAGGTAGAAGTTCAGGGTTTGTGAACCTGAAGCAAATGCAGAGGTAACAATCGAGATCGTCTTGAAGCCGTTGTTGGTAAAATAGTTGTCAGCATAAAAAATGCTTTCGGCACCATTCCCGTCGAATTTCGACTGATCCTTAATCCAGAGGGTTCCATTACCATAGAGGGATACCGAGATGGAGTTTGCCGCGCCTCCAGCCCATAGCACACCTTCATTCGCCTGCGTGTTGGCAAGCCCGCCACCGATCAGGAAGGAGGCAAACCCTGCTCCCTCGATCTGCGTAACCGTGGGCCAGAGATCCACGGAAATGGTCGTCGCCGCGGCCGTTGCAAAGCCCGTCGTCGTCCAAACCTTTGCGTATGTGCCGACAGCCGGGAGGATTTCCAGATTCGAACTTTCGTTGAGATAGGCATATCCGGAACCGCTGGGACCCGTGTTAAGCGTGCTCGAACTGTATCCCACCGTGGCAAGCGTCCCGGTCTGCCGGTTTGCCAGATTGTCATTCAGCTCTGCTCCGCCGCTAGGCGCATTGGGGTTGAGGAACGAATCCGTGAGCAAGGTTGTGGCATAACTTGGCGTTAAACCGCACAGGGCAATCGCCACCGACGAGATGATGCCGAATCGGAGGGACGTGGCAAAACTGCCTGACATGATTTTTGTTAACGAGGGCGCGTTTGAGGTTTTCATAGTTTTTTCTTAGGTTGAGTTCAGCGAAAAATTTTCTTCGCTCACAACCAACATTTCACACCCAGCTGCCTCCAATCAACCAGTTCATTACTGGACAGTTTAGTTGGATTTTTTACGCGCACTTTTTGCACTTTTTTTGCGAGGGGTTTTGTCGTCCCCCCTCCCCCCATACTCCAGGCACAAGCAGGTGCTGCGGCAGTTCGACCGCATCGACCCGGTGCATTCCTCTCTCCAGCTCAACTGTCCAGTCAATATTATTTCGCCTGATCCTGTGATACCTTTTTAACTTTTTGGCACTGGTTTTTTGATGAAGACACTTTCCTTTGCCGTCATCGGGGTCTCCTTGCGGGGACGAATCCTTGTTCAGGAGGCGCTGGCCGCTGATCCGGCGGTTCGCGTCGCACGGGCGGCTGACATCAACGAATCCCGACTTGCCGATTTTTCCGCCCAATATGGCTGCCCGGTGAGCACGGATTACCGGGAGATCCTGCATCATCCGGAAATCGACGCGGTGATCATCGCCTCACCGGATTATCTCCATGAGGAACAGGCGATCGCCGCGCTACAGGCCGGAAAGGCGGTGTATCTGGAAAAGCCGATGGCGATTACCGTAGAGGGTTGTGACCGGATTCTCCGCTGCGCCATGGAGACGGGCGGCACGCTTTACGTGGGACACAATATGCGCCACTTCTCCGTTATCCGCACGATGAAAGAGATCATCGAGTCCGGAGCAATCGGCGAGGTCAAGGCCGCCTGGTGCCGGCATTTTATTTCCTATGGGGGTGACGCCTACTTCAAGGACTGGCATGCTGATCGACGGCTGAGCAACGGTTTGCTGCTCCAGAAGGCCGCGCACGACCTCGACATTCTCCATTGGCTCTGCGGGGCATTCACGCAACGTGTGTCCGCGATGGGAGCCCTCGCGGTCTATGGCGACATCGCCAAGCGGCAGCAACCGGGCGATCCCCAGCCGCCCGTGCAGTTCAACGAGGGGAACTGGCCTCCGGAAGCGCAAACAGAACTGCACCCAGTCATCGACGTGGAAGACATCAGCGCGGTGATGATGCAACTGGAAAACGGGGTGCAAGCCACCTACCAGCAGTGTCATTTCTCTCCGGACAGCTGGCGCAATTACACGGTGATCGGGACCAGGGGACGGATTGAAAACTTTGGCGACACGCCAGGAAACGCCATGGTGCGTGTCTGGAATACCCGCGCCGACCGGTATCGGGTGCAGGGCGATGTCGAGATTACGCTACCGGAGGAGGTCGGGACCCACGGTGGCGCCGATCCCAAGATCGTAAGGGAGTTCGTGCGGCATCTCCTCTTCGGGGAACCGGTCCTCATTTCCCCTTTGGATGCCAGGCAGGCGGTCGCCGCGGGAGTAGCGGCCACGGAATCCCTGCGTAACGGGAGCAAGCCGCGCCGCGTCGTCCCGCTGCCCGACGATCTGAGAAATTACTTTGAGTCACGCATACCCTCCATTGCCACAATTGGGTTTCCTTGCGCGGAGCGAATCCTTTAGTCCAAGAGGAAACCCTGCGGCTTTACGGGAGGTTTTTGACTTAAACGCAGCTACTCAATATCGATGATTCCAATAAAATTCCATTCACCCTTCATCTGGCGATCAGGCAAAAGTGCGCCGACTCCGAATACGTGGACGTATTTCAAAAAGAGCTTCCATTGGGATGCCAGTCAGCCGACCAAGATACTTTTCTCCGCGGATCCGACGGCACGACTTTGGGTTAACGGGCGCGTGGTGCTCACGCGTGTGATGAGGTTCGTTTCGCCACAGATCACGGTGGAGGAAATTGATCTTGCCGGGTATCTACAGGAGGGAAGAAAT
>Ga0209391_10001054_pt1 | contig 14059 bp, 13 predicted proteins | sample PPLLak3March2015_FD_187246 | JGI IMG/M metagenome (GOLD analysis project Ga0209391, IMG submission 187246) | Freshwater sediment microbial communities from Prairie Pothole Lake near Jamestown, North Dakota, USA - PPLs Lake P7 Core (1) Depth... | ecosystem: Environmental > Aquatic > Freshwater >... | reverse complement strand
AATTTGCTTGTTCTCTTCCAAAAAGTGCTGTACCACCTTTTCTTCACCGGCCTCTGCCCGGTTGTACACCGAAAGAGCAATGTGCTTTTCAGCTATATTGAGCGCGATGCTTTTACCCATCACGCCCAGTCCGATCAAACCAAAAGAAGATTTTTTTGTCAGTTCCATATTTCTGATGATTTGTGCAGTTATTTCTTCAGGAGAATCTAAAACAGAGATGTGAAAACCATAAGCGGGCACTTCGAGGGTTTCAAACTGACTTTTTAACAAGCCTGGCTTCATATAATGCCCTGCTCTGGCCTGCAGGCGCGAATAGATCTGCTCATAGGATCCCTGCAAAACAACCCAGTAAATATTGTTTACACGTGCATTAAATTTTCCCCGATACTTTTCCTTCAAAGCGGAACAGGACAAAACGGCACCGCTGCCCTTTTCCCAGTCTGCTAGCTGCCGGGCGAGTTCATTGAGCCAGGGTTCCCTGTCAAGATCATCGAGCGGAATTCCCTCACGCATTTTCTGAACATTTACTTCAGGATGAAAAGCATCGGCATCATAATAAGGAAGCGCAAGCGATTCCGCCAGCATTTTTCCTATGGTTGTTTTGCCACAACCACTTACACCCATTACTATAACTACCATACCATCCTATTAAAAATCAAACGATCAACCCCAAATCAGGTTTGTAAAGGACTTATTTGAAGAGGCTGCTTTTAACACCTTTCACACCGGGTTCTGCAACAAATAAGGATCCTGCAAGCGGGAACTGCTTTTTTTCTTCCCCGGTCATATCTATACTTGCGGTGGTAATGAACAAAAGATTCAGGTCCTTGCCCCCGAAAGCACAGGAGGTAACATTATGTGCCGGAACTTCGATCTTATCGATCACCGTACCTGCTTTTGGATCAAAGCAAAGCACAGAATTGCCATTCCACATGCCTACCCAAAGATTATCCTTCTCATCAATAGCCATACCGTCCGGATAGCCCAGAGATTCAGAAACCTCAACGGCCACCCTTTCATTTGAGATCGTGCTGTTTTCCACGTTAAAGTCGAAAGCCCTGATCTTTCGTGTAGGTGTATCGATATAATACATTGTTTTCTTGTCTTTGGTCCAGACAATGCCATTGGAAATGGTGATATGATCCAGCATAGGCGTTGTTTTACCGCTTGATTCAACTTTGTACAATCTGGCATTCGGTTTGCTCTGTTCGAAATGCATGGATCCCACCCAGAGATTCCCGTTGGGGTCGCATTTGCCGTCATTAAAGCGGTTTTCAGTTATGTTGGCCTCCACATCAGACAAGAGTTCCAGTGCTCCGTTGTTGGTATTTATTTTATAGATGCCATTTTCAAGGGCTATTATTGCTACATCTTTGTTCTGGGGAACAACTGTACCGATCCGCGAAGGGGTTGGAAGTGATTTGTTCGTCTTTTTCTTAGGGTCGTATAAATGCAGCTGCTTGCCTTCAATATCCACCCAGTAAAGGATATTTGTTTCATGATTCCAGAATGCGCCTTCCCCAAGTTGTGCCGGGATCTCATACAACAATACTGCTTTTTTAGTTTTCATTGATCTTTCATTTTTACCTGAGGTAGTTGCTTCCTTCTTAAATGCCATCAGGCAGAGTAGTACCAGACACCCTAAAAAAAAACTTTTTAAACCGAAATATTTATACTTATTTATTTTATGGACCATTTTAAATGAATTGTTTGGACGATAATACTCCTTATTAAAAACTTAAAAATAAAGGTAATACATTGGATTGATTTATATTAAATTATCAAAAACAAATACAAAAATTGTGGCTCTTCAGTAAAGAATAACTACTGATGCCGACAGAAAATATGGAATGCAGATAGAAGCCGGTTATTGAATGGTTCCCTTGTACAGCAGAGAGAGTGGTTTGTAGCCCCAGCTGTCAAAATAAAAATTCGGAAAAAATACGTATTTTCCATAATTCAGTTTATAATCCGGCATGGTTATGAGGTAGGCATTGTTTTTCTCATTCTTCGTATCTTCATAGATGAGTTCAATATTCAGTAACTGTTTGGTTCCATCTCCATTTGTGGTCCATGAATAACTGCTTCCGGTATATTCGGCTTTCATAACCACATCAAAAGTGCCGATATCTCCGTTGGTATTGTAAACATAACTTCCTTCAAGATCAAATTTGCCGGAGATGGCATAGAGCATGACAAGATTGGGTTTATCCTGGCCTTTGAGCGTTCCGAGAATTTTGATATACCGCTGGTCTTGTCCGTCGTCTTCAAAAACAGCATCGGTACCGGTCAAAAATTTTTCACCCGAGAGGATAAAATAATTATCCGGCTGAGCTACCTCAACCGTTAAGGAATACCTGTCTTCTCCTTTTTCATTTCGGGCGATCTGCGTCACTGTATAGCTGTTTGCTTCGAGAAACCGTATCCCTTCGTAATTACCAATGAAGACATATTGACCACCGCTTACTTCATAGCTGATCTCTGCCGCATCATCTGACTTATTGACGATTTCAACCTCATCCCATTGGCCGATCTCATCCTGTTTGAAGGAAAAATCTGCCGAGGGTTCGTCAGAGCCGCCCGAGGAGCAGGATATAAAACCTCCTGTTATGGCAAGGAGCAATAGAATTTTTAACTCTTTTAACATATTCGTATCAGACAATTCCTTCATCTCAATAAACCGCATTTATGTCATGCAATCATTATCTGCCGGTTTGCGTCATGTTATCCGGCACAACGATCGAATAATCTGCCAACGCTGCCTTTTCTTTATCATTTAACTTATCCCAGTCCGTTCTGGTGATCGTGCTGATGGATTTGATATCCAGTCCGGGTTTCAGCTTATTGACCCACCAGATGATCCCCTGATCGTTGTCTGAGTGATAAGATCCCTGATAATGCAGGAACAACATGGGTTTCTTGTAGTTCTTCAGCATAAAGTGTGCCATGGTTGCATCCTTAGCTGCCTGGGCCAGTTGAATGTTATCCATATTCTTGGGCACATGCCCTCCCATTTTGTCTTTCATTTCGGCATAGGCCTTTACACTGGGATCATAGTATTTTAACAGGTCCGGACTCACCATTTTAGCGGCTTCCGGACTTAATTTTTTCAGTGCATCCTTTCCGTCCTTATTGATCATGGCTGCATACCTCCTGGGTATGTTGGTGGCAATAAACGGGATCTTTTTTTCTTTGGCAAAATCGAGCAAAGGTTTGTAGTCCGTTTTATAATTTTTCCACATCTGCGTCATTTCAGGTATCATTTTCTCTTCATCGTAAAATCCGGCCAGGTATTCATCCATGACGAGCTGGTTCCCGTTCTCAAACATCTCAGCACCCAGAATCAATTTATCCCCAACACTTTCATACAGGCTCTGGGTAACTTCAAGCTGCAGCCAGTGAGAAATTGGGTTGGTATGGTGTTCACCAAAAAAAACCATATCGGCTTTGGACAGGTCTTTTACCATGTCTTTGTATTCTGCTGTTTTTCCCTTGCTGTTGTACAGTAAATAGGCAGGTTTGTCTTGTGCGGCCATAAAAAAAACAGAAAACATAAGGATCACTTGAAGGCTTTGAAAATGTGTCATGAGTACGTGTGAATTGGTATTCAAATTTATCATTTTTTTTCAATAAAGGGGGCATATGCTGAAATTTACACATTCATTATTTTTTTTCCAAAAGATGACTATATTTGTAAATCAGGCTGTTTGCTGCCAATAAACAACAATTAAAACCAAACTATGCAAAAATACTTTGTTTCGCTTTCGCTCATCACTTTCCTAATCTTAGGTTGTGCTTCTTTTAATTCTATGGATTCATTTTACAACAGGCACAAAAATGACGAGAACCTGTCTTCTTTTCAGGTACCGTCTTATGTCAGGTCGCTGTTAAAAAGTGCTTCGCCTGAGCTCAATGAACTTTTTAAGAATGTAAAGGACTTCAGGGCCATGTCGTTCACCGATTGCAGTCCTGCTCAAAGTCAGCAGATCACTGAGGAGATCAACAGCATTACGCAGAATTATAAGGATGTCCTCAGAAAAAATGAAACCGACTCGCAATCTTTTGTTGCCGTGAAAGAAAAGGGTGATGTGATCAAAGAGGTCGTCATGCACAAAACCGAAGGCAAAAACCACTATATTTTGTATCTGAAGGGCAATTTTGATCCTGAACGGATACAAAGCCTGATCGAGACAAACCAACTCGATGGTTTATTAAAGAAATAAAATTACCAAAGGGCCTGAATTTTTGTTCAGGCCGTTTTTTTTAAATCCTGTTTCAGAATAAATACAGTTTTTTTTAAAATTCCCTTATTTTCAGGCAATTACACATCCCGGTTTTGCCGGATATTTTTCCCTTCCCATACAGACAAAATTTATTCAAGCCAAGATCTAAAAAAAAGTCATTTTTTTTCTGTTTATCCCGCAATATAAAAATACATATACCGTTCTAATATCTCATAAGTTTTAATTGAGTAAAACTTGGGAAAATTGTTATTGTTAAAGAAGGAAACTCTCCGCTCTGCGGGGGGTTTTTTCATTTGTGGCTAAGCCCGTTACCTGCCGGGCAGTATCATTTCAAAGCAGCTTCAATGACATTCCCGCTGCTCCCGTTCGGAAAGGAAATCTGCAATAAATTGGCCAGGGTAGGTGCAATATCCGTGATAGAAACCGGTGATTTCAAACTCCCGGTCTGAATTCCGCGTCCATAGAACAATACCGGCACATGGGTATCATAACTAAAGCCGGATCCGTGGGTAGATCCTTTTTTGCTGTAAACGATCGTAGCCGGATTCGGAATGATCATCACATCGCCTGATAGCTTTTGGTTGTAGCCATTTTGCAAATGCATTAATATTCTATCTGAAAATGAAGTGCTCTGCAGTGTTTTGGCAGTCACTACTTTAAATACACTCTTATAATCAATAATCAGTTCCGCCAGTTCTTCGGAAACCGTATTGCGGTCGAGTTTTAATCTTTTCAATTCATCCCTGTTCAGGAAAATTTGAGAATTAGACACGTTTTCGATCAAATTTGCTGAACCATATCTGCTTTGGCAGAAATTCTGGATATAGGAATTGAAATCTTTCATGTCGATATACCCGGCCGGAATCTTTAATGAATTCAAATAGGCAGGCACTTGAACAGCTGCATGGTCTGCGGTTAAAAACAAGGTGTAGTTATTCTTGCCTACTTCTTTATCAAGAAACAACAAAAACTCGCCCAGTTCTTTGTCGAGACGCAAATAGGTATCCTGAATTTCCTTGGAATCCACCCCGAACTGATGTCCGATATAGTCAGGACTCGAAAAACTGATTGCCAGAAAATCTGTGAACTCCCCTTTTCCCAATTTTTCATGTTGAACTGTACTTTTGGCAAATTCGAACAACAGCGTATTCCCGAAGGGTGTGCTTTTCAGTACATCATAACCGCCATTTTTTTCTCTTAAAGTTTTGAGATCATAAGGGAAAACTGCTTTTTCCTGCCCTGCGAAACTTTGTTCATAAAGATTGTCATCTGCGATGCTCTCTGTGTAGGATTCTATTGGGTACAGGGTCTCCCATTTTTGATTGATGTATTTTTCGGGGAGATTTCTGTTGTTGAAATCAACTACCCAGCCGGGTAATGTTTCCATATAAAAAGAACTCGTACTGAACTTCCCGTCGTTTTTGCTTTCAATCCAGTAAGCAGCGTTAGCGGTATGGCCAACCGGAAGGATAGCCGACCGGTCTTTTATGCTGATGCCGATGACTTTTCCCCTGTTGTTCTGCGCCAGACGAAGTTCATCGGTAACCGTAGTTGTCAGTAGCCTGGCCGGGGATTTATTACCACCGGTTTTTGCACCCACACCGCTGTAATTCGAATCATCAACACAATAAATCGATTTTTTTAATTCCTTGTCGTACCAATCATTGCCGATAATTCCATGAACACTTGGTGTTGTTCCGGTATAAACCGAGGCATGGCCAACTGCCGTATAGGTCGGTATGTAATTAAAATGCGCATTTTCGCAATTGAATCCCTGATGAATCAGTCTTTTAAAACCATCTTGACCGTATTTAGGATAAAATCTGGTCAGAAAGTCATAGCGCATTTGGTCCACTACGATTCCCACTACCAGCTTGGGTTTTTCCTGCTCAAATCTTACCTGCGACCAGGTCGTATATACCGATGTAATGAAGAATAAATAAAAAAACAGGCTTTTCATGATCTTGGAATTTTCAGTAGCGTAAAAGTATACAATTTACGCATATTCAGAAGAAATTTAGGATCATGATTAATGGATCAACCCAAATTTTTATACTTTAGCCAATAAATAATTTATGGTCTATCTTTATAACATAGGTAAATATTTTATCATGCTTGCTGAGGTTTTTAGGAGACCCCAAAAAGGATCGATCTTCAGGGAAAATCTTTTCAGGGAAATCGAAGAACTCGGATTAAAATCCCTCGGAATCGTAGCTTTTATATCTTTCTTTGTCGGTGGTGTTGTTGCTATTCAAACCGGATTGAACGTCGATAATCCCTGGATACCCAAATACCTGATCGGTTTTGCAACAGGCCGGTCGATCGTGCTGGAATTTGCTCCTACTTTCATGTCGATTATCCTGGCAGGTAAAGTTGGATCTTATATTACTTCAAGTATCGGAACCATGCGTGTTACAGAGCAAATAGACGCTTTGGAGGTGATGGGTGTCAACACCCTGAACCACCTCGTCTTACCAAAAATTGTTGCTGCGGTGTTCTTTTATCCATTTCTTATCACTTTGGCCATGATACTCGGTATTATTGGTGGTTATGTTGCAGCTCTGGTAACCGGACTTTTTTCCGTTGAAGATTACGTAAATGGTATCCGCCTGGATTTCAGACCCTATCTGATAGGGTATGCACTGAAGAAAACGGTGGTATTTGCTTTTCTGATCGCCACTATTCCCTCATTTTACGGATATTATGTAAAAGGCGGCTCTATCGAAGTGGGAAAAGCCAGCACAAAAGCAGTTGTCTGGACCAGTGTAACGATCATTGTTTTCAATTATTTCTTAACCCAAATGCTTTTAGGCTAAATGATAGAAGTAACGAATTTATATAAACGTTTCGACGACCTCGAGGTATTGAAGGGTATTTCTGCCGAATTCAAACAGGGAGATACCAGCCTGATCATTGGCGCCAGTGGGTCGGGAAAGACCGTCTTTTTAAAATGCCTTTTGGGCTTGCTGGAACCGGATGGCGGGGATATAACCTATGATGGCAGGCCTTATAGCAAAATGGAAAAAGATGATAAAAGGAATCTTCGCAAGGAAATGGGCATGGTATTTCAAAGCGGCGCCTTGTTTGATTCAGAAACCATAGAAAACAACATCATGTTTCCCCTTAAAATGTTCACAAACCAGAGCCGGGAAGAAATGCTTGACCGGGTAAATTTTGTTTTGAACCGGGTTCATCTGGAAAATGTGAACAATAAATTTCCAGCAGAGCTATCCGGAGGAATGCAAAAAAGGGTAGCTATAGCCCGGGCCATTGTGATGAATCCAAAATATTTGTTCTGCGATGAGCCCAATTCAGGGCTGGACCCAAAGACCGCCATAGTCATTGATAACCTGATCAAAGAGATCACCGATGAATACCAGATGATCACGGTGATCAATACGCATGATATGAACTCGGTAATGGAAATCGGTGAGAAGATCATCTTTTTGAAGGATGGACTGAAAGTATGGGAAGGCTCCAGTAAGAACATTTTTAAAACGGATAATGAAGCCGTTACAAACTTTGTGTACTCTTCCAATCTGTTTAAAAAAGTAAGGGAAGTTTATATCAAAGACAATTGATAAATACCTATTTTTAAATTACTTCCGTTTGCAATTCCATGGAACTCAATCGTAGCGCCTGATCTCAACGGGGCGCACATTAAGTCTGGATTCCATCCAGAGCTTCAGCTTTTGTTCATGCTGCAACCTGTCCTCTTCTTTGATATTCCCGGCCCATTTTACAAAAAACACGTTCAAGGTATCCACCTTGCTGAAGTTCGTGACATATTCCTTCGCATAGCCCAGTTTCTCCAAACCGGTATAGTTGATCCTGATCTCATCCGTTATTTGCTCAAACAAAAGCCCGGCACCGTAGTGCTTTTTTAACAAGGTCTCCAGTTCATCAATTCTTTTGTCCTTTGAAACAAGGCTTTCTTCTTTTTCAGAAAGTAGCTTGTAATTGCTCATATACAAGGATTTGATTTCCTCAACATCCTGTTGCATGTTCATATTTGTTTGTCCCTGGTACACCTTAAGTTCTGTATCCATCAGTCTTTTTTGTTCCATCAGCTTCTGCCACCTGCCGATATCCTTATCACTGTAAGCCTCACCAAAAACGTATAATTCTATTTTTTTGTTTTCATAATCTATGCTTTCCTTGTTATCTCTGATGATGTTTACCCCCTCATTTCTCAGGTCATTGAGAAAATCATTGGCCCTGCTCATGTATTGATTTTGTAACCATAGTTCATAAAACAAAAAGATGCTGAACGAAAAAATTGCAAATGCCAGGGCGGAAGCGAACCGGGATATATTTCTCCTTTTGGCCTCAATCAGGTATTGTTTCATTGGAAAATCCAGGTACTTGGTAATGGTAAAAGTGGCAAAGGCAATAAAAATAGAATTGATCGTGAACAAAAACATGGCTCCACCAAAGTATTTTATATTTCCTGTTGCCAGTCCGAATCCGGCAGTGCAAAGCGGAGGCATCAAAGCAGTCGCTATGGCAACACCGGCAACGGTATTGAATTGTGGTGTAGGTCTGGATATTGCGATGATCAGTGCCAGACCGCCAACAAAGGCGATGAGCACATCGCGCACATCAGGTTTGGTTCTGGCGAGCAGTTCCGGGGTGGCCTCGCTGAAAATGGGAAAGCTGAAGAATACGAAAGAGGTGATCAGGCCCAGGCCGATCATTATACCCAGATTGGTCAGCGATTTTTTCAGGGTGTCCATATCATTGATGGCCAGCGCATAGCCCACGCCCAAAATGGGTCCCATAAGCGGTGATATCAGCATGGCGCCAATCACAACGGCGGTTGAACTTACATTCAAACCAATGGAAGCTATGAGTATTGAAAAGATCAGGATCCATGCGGTATGGCCCTGCATAGAAATACCCTCCACGATCAGGTTATTGGTTGCTTCCAGGTCTGTGTTGTGTTTCAGGTCCAATACCTCATAAAGGAACTTTTTTAACCTGACAAAGAAATTACGGGGGTTTAGTTCCGACTGAACCGGTTGTTCCTTCAAGTTTTTATTCGGATCTGAAGTGCTTCCCATATCTGTCATAATTCCACGATAGTTATAAAAATCAGGGTTTAGTTTTTGCAGCTGATAACCTGAGCAGAAATATGTTTTATTTCCTGTTCCTCTGTTCTGGGCAGGATCAGGAGGGTATCGGCCGTATCGACAATAATGAAATCTGAAAGGCCCCTGACGACAATTCTTTTTCCTTGCAGTGAACTGATCATGTTGTTGTTTGCTCCTTCACAAAAGGTCAGGGCATTTACCACTGCATTGTTATCTTTATCCTTGCTCAGCTTATCAAAAAGTGCACCCCAGGTACCCAGGTCATTCCAGCCAAAATCCACCGGAAGAACAAATACATTCGACGCCTTTTCCATAATACCGTAATCTATGGATACATTTTCAGACAAGCCGTAATTGTTACTGATAAACTCAGATTCTTTCGGTCCGTTCCAAATAGCATCACCCTTTGAGAACAGTTCTGTCATGGCAGGAAGATATTTTGTAAAAGCGAGTAAAATACTTCGGGTACTCCAGATGAAAATTCCGGCATTCCATAAATAATCCCCCTGCTCGAGAAATTTTTTGGCTGTTTGCAGATCCGGTTTTTCGGTAAAGTTCTTCACCTTTTTAATGGGATCAGAAGCGGCTTCAAACTGTATATACCCATAACCGGTATTCGGACCCGAAGGCTTTATCCCCAGTGTCATCAGGATATCATTTTTTTCACAGGCCTCAAAGGAAGTCTCCACATTTCGCAAAAACTCAGGCTCATCATCGATCCAGTGGTCGGAAGGAGCAACCAGCATGATCGCATTTTTGTTGATCTTGCTGATCTTCAAAGCCGTGTAAAGTATACAGGGGGCCGTATTCCGCATGGCCGGCTCGAGCACCAGTCTGCTTTCGTCAATATCAGGTAAATGATCCTTAACCAAAGCGCTGTAATCCTGATTGGTAGCAATAAAGATATTTTCTTTTGGTATAAGACCGGATAAGCGGTGGTAGGTTTGTTGTAACAAAGAGACGCCTACCCCGAGCATATCGTGAAACTGCTTGGGATTTTCTTTTGTGCTAACGGGCCAGAATCTCGAGCCCACACCACCTGCCATGATAACGGCATAATAGTTTTTATTCATTATAGATTGAATTATTAATGATTTTCCAAAAACAAAACCAGAGCATTGTGATGAAATAAATATTGCCTTTTTGTTTTGATTTCCCGGCAGGCAAACCGTGTCCGTCTTTTTTCTCCTTTGATATAAATCCGTTCATTAAATGAAAATCTGCTGTTCTCAGGCAGTTCAAAAATGAATTTACCCAACTTCTCCCCATCACAATTTTTCAGCGCCAGCGAGAGCTTTATGTCCGTATCGGTACAGGCTTTCGGATTTCGTAAATAATTTGCCAGGGAAGCAAGAATTTGTGGCGGAAAGATCTCAGGTCGCAGAAATGAGAGCATCAGCTTCTGAAAATTGAGTTTCCATTCCGTGCCATGCGGCCTGGCAAAAGGCTTTTGTTTATGAGTCACAAGATGTGCAATTTCATGAATCAAAGTGATTAAAAAACGGTATTTGTTCAGATCATTATTGATTGTGATCTGGTAATGGCCCAAACCGAGTCTTTTAAAATCGCCGTGTTTGGTTTTTCGGTTACTGACGATTTTCAGACTGCAGGGATATCTGTCGAGCAGTTGGAGTACCTCACCCACTGAAGCTTCCGGCAGATAACCTGATAAAACCATTTCTTTACTTTTCAAAACCCTTGATTTTTTGCAAACATACAAAGATTTGCTCCCTTCTGCAGGTCAAAGTTTACAAAAATACTTATGGGGTCGAATTGGATACCGGAATTACCTTGCCGTTGAAATATTGGGCTTTGTAGAGTGCAAAGTCTGCGATATACGCTGCCATAGCCTCAGCGCTGATGTTCGCTTTGTATCCCGGAAAGGCTCTTTTTAACATTTCCGTCTGGACCGCACCTATGGCCAGGGTATTGAAGGCAATACCACTTTCCTGATACTCTTCAGCCAGTAACTCAAACAAAGTAATCAGTGCGCCCTTTGAAGAAGTATAGGCCGACAAACCCGGGTATTTTTTACTGCCCTGTATACCACCCATACTGCCCACTCCAACAATGTGTCCGCCTTTATTTACAAAAGGCAGGAGCAGTTTGGTCAGTTCCGCCACAGCGAACACATTGACCTTATAAACTTCCATGAAATCTGTCAGGGTCGTTTTAAAAAAGGGTCTGTGTATCAATTTACCCGCATTATGAATGATGGCATCAATATTTCCCCAGGTCGAGGCTACAAAATCCCTGATCGCATTGACATCGATTTCACGCGTGATCTCCAGTTCCAATACCGTTATATTTTTGTGGTTCTTTTGCAGGTTGATAATCGAATCCTTATTTCTGGTGATAGCCAATACATGGTGGCCATTCTTGCTTAAATATTTTACGAGTTCAAATCCGATACCTTTGCTGGCACCTGTAACAACTACCTTTTTCGCTTCCATGGGCTGTTTTTAATTAATAGCTTAAAATTAATATATTTTCCTAATTTTATCAGCAACTTTTATAACATTCTGACATGAAATTTTTCCTTAGCCTTATTTTTTGCCTGACTTTCTATTTTAGCAATGCGCAGGACCTCTATTTACACTGCGGATCTGTCGTTGATGTCGATCAGGGCAAAGTATTGAATGAGATGACCCTCATCGTCCGGGGAAATAAAATTTTCTCTGTAAAGCCAGGGTATCATACACCGAATTCCAATGCCGACCAGGTTATTGATCTGAAAGGAAAAACCGTACTGCCCGGCTTAATCGACATGCATGTGCATATTGAATCTGAATACAGTGCAGAGGCTAACTTGAACAGATTTATACTGAATGAGTCTGATATCGCTTTTCGCTCGGTGGTGAATGCAAAAAAGACCCTGTTGGCCGGTTTCACAACAGTTCGTGACCTGGGCGGAACCGGCGTTAATATCAGCCTCAGAAATGCGGTTAATAATGGCCTGATAGACGGGCCAAGAATTTATGCTGCCGGAAAGTCAATTGCCACCACAGGCGGACATGCCGATCCGACCAACGGAATGAAAAAGAATCTTATGGAAACTCCCGGACCGACACAGGGAGTGGTGAACGGTGCGGATGAAGCAAGGCAGGCTGTTAGACAAAGGTATAAGGACGGGTCGGATGTGATCAAAATTACGGCAACAGGAGGTGTTTTGAGCGTGGCAAAGAATGGTCATAATCCTCAGTTTACGGTTGAAGAAATCAAAGCGATCTGCGAAACGGCCAAGGATTACGGCATGCATGTTGCCGCACACGCCCATGGAGATGAAGGTATGCAACGGGCCATTTTGGGCGGGGTAAAAACCATTGAGCACGGTACCCTGATGAGTGAAAAGACCATGGAATTGATGAAGGCGCACAAAGCGTATTACGTACCGACGATCACTGCCGGAAAAGAAGTATCGGACAAATCAAAAATAAAAGGTTTTTATCCGGAAATCGTGGTGCCAAAAGCCGCCGAGATCGGACCAAAAATTCAGGGAACATTTGGTCAGGCATATAAAAAAGGAGTGCAGATCGCTTTTGGAACGGATGCAGGCGTTTTCCCTCATGGTTTAAATGCAAAAGAATTTGGGTACATGGTTGAAGCAGGTATGCCGGCCATGGAAGCCATTCAGTCAGCAACCCGAACCAATGCAGGCCTGTTGATGAATGAGAACATCGGAAGCATTGCAGAAGGTAAACTGGCAGACATCATTGCGGTGAATGAGGATCCGCTGAAAAATATTAAAACGCTTGAAAATGTAGTCTTTGTAATGAAGGACGGAAAAATTTACAAACAGGAATAAGTTTTCAAAGGTTTGATTACTTACTGAAATATAATAAAATCCTAATTATCTTTTTTAATGTGCTGGTAGGCGCCCATATCCGGTATGGGCAATCTCATTACTCCCAGCAGGTCCTGAGGCACTTTTCCGGCAGCGACAGGATCGGCCTTGCCAATGCCTTCAGATTTTTCGCCGATCCGGTAATCATTCGTAACCGTATTTATAAAGTCAGTTTTGCCATTGAATATGTTGTTGAGATACACATCCGGATTCTCGAAATCATAGAGCGGATTGCCTTTATATTTGTTATTCACATCATTAAATCTGAGCATGCTGTTTACAAACCGGTATTTATAGACCGTTCCTTCCACCTTTTCGAACAGAAACTCGATACTCTGGCTTCCGTCAATGATGCAATTGATAAAATCAGCCTGATACAGGTTACTGGCGCTGATTACATCCGACCCGTTCACTTTGGAAACCTTAAAATTATTGATCAGTACAGCGGGATACTGACGCAGGCTTTTGCTCCAGAAATTTCCGAAGGTACTGTGCACAAAACTGTACTTTCCTCCGTTGCTGCAGGCCAGGGAGGAAGTTCCGTTATTTCCGATTACCAGATTTTCAGCCAGAATATGCGCATGTCGTCCGAGTAAACCGAAGGTAGTGGTATTGTATATCTGGACATCGCGTAATTCAAGGGTAGGTATATTCCCATTCGACAGTGAATCCGCGATAATACCGATCTCATTGTTCCTGATGATCACATTGCGGAGCACATTTCCGGTGCTGCCCGACCGCAGCCAAAGGGTGCTCCACTGACCGGCGATATTGCTGTAAGCGGGCTCGAGCCGATCTCCTTCCAGTACAATTTCTTCCCCAACTTCACCCAGCATTTTCACTGCTGCCCCTTTGTCTGCAAGCATCCCCGAGTTTTT